>Ga0210403_10005482_pt1 | contig 10753 bp, 12 predicted proteins | sample IncBWC19MmetaG_FD_150863 | JGI IMG/M metagenome (GOLD analysis project Ga0210403, IMG submission 150863) | Forest soil microbial communities from Barre Woods Harvard Forest LTER site, Petersham, Massachusetts, United States - Inc-BW-C-19-M | ecosystem: Environmental > Terrestrial > Soil >... | reverse complement strand
GGCCCGTGCGACTTCAGAGAAGCTCAGAGAGGGAACGAAATACGCAGGTCATTGTTAGCTCGCTGGAGACGGCGGAGGATGGCGAGGAGACCCGCGTCAAGATTTGTGCGAAAGAGGTGGTCGCAAATTCATATTTGGAAACAACGTCGAGTGGAAGAACAGCGAGGAACCTGCGAAGCTGCAGGGCGCAGGAATTGGCCCGAAGCAGTGCCCAGGAAATGAGTGGCAGAAAAAAGCCAGTGACCTTACTCAGTGAGATTCGGGGGAAAGAGCGGACACCAGCAGGAAGGGCAGACGTTCCACTTGACGTAAATAGCAGAAGATGCTACTAGAGTGAGCCGTCCCCTCCAGCAAAGCAATCGCAAAGAGTCTTAGGAGTTTAGATCGGGTCGCACCGCAACTTGAGAATGTAGGTCTTTGTTTAGATGGATTGGGTCCTGAACAGCGCCTTGGAGGGCCAGCCATGGAGACGATCCAGTTCGAGTTGAAGAGCGTCCTCGTCCTCGCTGTTTTTACGACCTTCATCCAATTTGCCTCTACCCGAAAGCAGGCTGGCTTTTTGTTTACCTTATACCTTACAGGACGATTTAGATGAGCTAAGGAGGTGCGGCAGTGCTCTATAGTGTAAGAATCAAAACAGTGGAAAGCTTTCTCGTTGTTATCCTGTTCGTAGCGCTGTCTACGAGCTTGGCACCGACGGCGGGTGCCCAGACCACGTATACCTACCAGGGCAACCCGCTCACGACATTCCAGGGCATAACTTGTCCGCCTGAATGCTCCATCAGAGGCTACTTCACAGTGCCTGCTCCTTTACCTGCAAACACTACCTCATACGGGGGCTACGGATACGGCTCCTTAAACGGGGCCTTGTCTATTACATCCGTTAGTTTCACTGACGGTGCTATATCTCTCAACTTCTTGATAGGCCTTAACGTCACTACCGACTCTCTCGGTAACATCGTGAAATGGGGGATTGTGGTGTGTGATGTACCTATATGCACTGAATCTTTGCAAACAGATGGTTGGGGTCAGAACGGACTCGCTACTTATTACGATTTTGTGGGCACCTATGTCGCATCACCGCAACCAGGTTGCACACAAACCGTCCCCAGAGCAAATTTACCTTATTTTTGCAGTGCTGATAACGAGGGTCCGCAAGGGAATTGGACCGTTGCTGGCGGCGGGACGCGGCTATCCATTGCGACCTCGTCCCTTCGAAATGGCGCAGTGGGCTCCATATATTCGCCGCAGGGCCTGACAGCTACAGGTGGAGCGGCTCCGTACACTTGGTCGGTGGTTTCTGGCGCGCTGCCAGATGGTCTTAGCCTCTCCGGGAATGCCGTCTCGGGTACGCCAACCACTTCTGGAGATTTCAACTTCACAATTCAGGTTACGGACAACTCTGGGAGCATCGCCACGCAACCTCTGAGCATTCAGATAGCAAATATCTCTGCTCCCACGAACCTCCGAGCGACGCAGTCAGGGAGCACCGGCACCGAGATCCAACTCGCGTGGAACTACGGAGGGACTCTAGACTCGATAGATGGATTCCAGATTGATCGCCAGACGCCTTCGCAGGCTTTGAGCGGCACTTGGCCGAGTCCGCCCATAGTAGTCTCTGCGTCGAGTTACTGCACTCTTGCAGCGACAGGGTCAGGCCTAACCTGCACTTATGACGACACGGTGCCAGTTGCGTACGGTACTTTTAACTACCGAGTACGTGCCTACAAAGGGAGCACAGAATCCCCTAATTCCAACGAGGACGCCGCGTTTCAGGTTCAGGTCACGACGCCGCTCGTGCCTTTCGGGCCAAGTATTCCTTTCGGTCCGTGGGTCTTCGTGTATTTCAGTCCGGAACCGGGTGTGAGCTCAGTCTCTCAGGTGGCCGCCGCTTTTGGTTACGATCACTTCAATTGGGTTTCCATTATCGAACACGAACCCGCGTGCTACTCCTTGAGCCCTCTCCACGAATATACAGGCACCGGTAGTATTACAAATAAAGGTAATGCGCTGTACCCGCCATACCTTGATCCGCCGCTGGGAGGGTACTGGGAATATGGTCAGAAGCCGTACACGGACCATAACTTGCCATGGCAGTCTGACGACCTGCCGTACTACTTGGACGAGGAGAGATTTTGGTATCAAGATCCGTCGATAGCACTCAATCCGGACTACTACATTTTCGGGCCGTTCTCACTGGAGCCTACCGGACAAACCGCCGTTTTTCAGGATTCGCCGAAGAATACTTGCATGGGGGATAATACCTCGCTAAACCTATCGGACCCAGCTAAGTATATTGGGTTTTCCACGACGCTGGCAGGAGTCCTCAATGGGGCTGGCGTCGGCCCCGCGATCCTACCGCCGAGATACGATGCCCTGGCTTCATTCGTCTGGCACAGCACTTACACGGGCAGCGTGGGAGGCATCACGACAGCCAGTGATTTTACACCGCCAACAGGAGGAACCGGAGGTATCGTCAATGTATCCGTAATTAACCCCGCCGATCTTTCCGAGACGACAAGAGCTTTGCTAGTTCAATCAGGTGCGCAGCATCTCTCTATAGCCCCCGCGACCAACATAATCGCCCCAATGACCGCCGCTTTTCTTTCGGGTCAGCAAGGTAACAATGGCTGGTATGCCGGCCCCGTTACGGTCACCCTCATCGCTACAGACATCAATGGGCCATCAAACATCGCTGGGACGACGTACAGTCTGGATGGCGGGTCTTCGACAGCCTATTCTGGTCCGCTTACTGTCTACGTAAACGATATACACACAATTCAATTCGCGAGCGTTGATCTTGCTGGCAACACGGAAGCGACCGAGTCAACCACTTTCAAACTCGACAGCACTCCACCGACCATCAGCGGGACGGCTGCTCCATCGCCTAACGCGAATGGTTGGAACAATAAGGCCGTGACCGTCAGTTTCCAGTGCGCGGACGCGCTCTCCGGCCTCGCGGCTGGAAGTCCGCCCGCGCCAACGACGCTCTCCACGGAAGGAGCTAACCAGTCTGTGACGGGCACGTGCACGGACATTGCGGGGAATTCTGCGTCTGCGACGGTGAGCGGAATCAATATCGACAAAACACCGCCTACTGTTGCGTGCAGCACCAGCCCGAATGTCCTCTGGCCGCCAAACAACAAACTGGTGCCGATCAATGTTTCCGTGAACGTGACGGATTCTCTTTCTGGATCGGCAGGATTCACTCTCGTTTCGGTGACGAGCAATGAACCCGACAGCGGACAAGGAGATATTCAGGGATTTGTGACCGGAACTGCGTCCACGAGCGGGCAGCTTCGCGCTCAGCGATTGGGCTCAGGAACCGGACGCGTGTATACCTTCAGGTACACCGGGGCTGACCGCGCAGGAAATACGACATCGTGTTCGACAACTGTGACCGTCCCGCACGACCAAGGACAAAACTGAAACCACGGCGAGTCTGTATACCTCATGAAGAAGCTGCAAGGCGGCATCATAAATGCCGCCTTGCGGCCTGATTTTTCATCTTCTATGCTTCTGTGCGTTGGCCTTTCAGGTCGGGGCTTTCGTTTGTTTGCTCGCTTGGTTGTCTCCTTTTTTCGACAGTTTCGCTCGGACGGCTGTGGCTATCTTTGCGGACTCGAACTTGTAGCGCTTCGCTGTGCGTGCAAGGTTCGAGTCTTTCGTTAAAGACTGCCTCGGGCTGAAGCCGGGGCAATACAGGTCGGAAACGAGAGCGCAGACAACGAGAAACCGATACGTGAAAAGATGAAAAGACACGAAAGTGAGTTTTGATCCAAACTTGCGTAGCCAACACGGGCGCGATGCGTCGCCCGATGCTGAGTACACGCTCTCCGGCATTCAGAGTAATTCTGACGTCCTAGGATCGTCGGCGGGTGTAATCACACTGAAAACCGGGTTTCGCTCCTGAGAGTCCTTTCGGCTGCTGGAATACGTCGGGCTGAGAAAAAGCACATCTCCACACTCATAGACTGAACCGCACCACGCCCCGAAATGGCCCGTGCGACTTCAGAGGCGCTCTCTGAGGGAACGATCCTGACAGATCAGGGTTAGCTCGCTGGTGACAGTAGAGGATGGCTGCGAAAGGAGAAAAAGATATTGGAGCAACGGGGAGCTGACAGCGGCGCGGTGCTAATTGAGTTCCTTGATCGGCTCCCAATTGTTGAGATATGCGGTGAAGTCGCGCTCCTTACTCTTGAACTCGTCCTGTGCAATCGCGAGCTGGTCTGGACGTCTGAGGCCCCGCGTCTCCCAGCATCTGTCCTTTTCGGTGACCCAGATGTAGCTCTGAACTGTTTTCGGCTTTCCAAGATGTATTGCGTCGAGTCGTCTCGACAGTTCAGCAGGCGTGATGATTACAAAGTCGGTGCTCCGGCGGGCAAATCCTACCAGCACAAACACCCAGTAGTCGGCGTTGGAGACCACTAGTTTCTGGCGGTTAAGCGTCCACCATCCGCAGGCTCGAAGCGGCTCCTGAAAGACGGCTGCCATATGAGTAGCTAGGAAGTCCCGCGAGAACTTCACCTGCAGTGAGACTGCGCTCTTGTTCTTGCTGTCCGAAACTAAGAGGTCAACGCCTGTGTCTTTGGCGGGGACCCAGAGATTCACGTTGCGAAATTTACGCTGCATATAGTCGGCAGCGAGGAACTCGCCAGCGTGAATTGTAAAGATCGGCTTCACGTGATGACCTCCAGTGATTCTGGCCCTAGGTTTTCAATCTGGATTAATCCATCGTACTCTCTCTGTGGCGGGGTGCACACGCATGGCCAATCCCAGGCAAGAGCTGCATTTACGGTAGCCTGGAAGGTGTTGACTGACTACGGGTTTATTCAGGTGGCAGAAGACCGATTGTCGCAGTGGGCGTTTGTGAGCTGACCCATATCAAGGCCAGCTGTATCGAATCGAAACAGGTGTCTTCTTCCACTTTCGGCTCCCTGCCATGCGTCTCTCCCTCAGCACCGGACGCCTATAGTACGAACGTATTTTGTCGGCAAGTGGATACTGGTCCGGCGTACACATTGGGATTGCGGAAGGCGCGGCGGACGAACATGTCTCATCGCATCACGAAAGACCAAGCCGAGACGATGGTGACGATGATCGACGCTGGGTGGACGCTGGCCGCAATCGCGGCTCACTTCGGGGTCGATGTCAAGGAAGTCGAGCAGGCAATCGTGAAGCAAGTGAAGTCAGAACGAAAACAGGGTGATGACCAGCGTCGAGGAAAATGAGAATGGCACAGTTCGCCACATCGTCACGGGCGTCCTTAACAGACTTTTGATCCGGGGAGTGTACCGGATGCGGAAGCGGAGCGTGCTCATCGAGTGGCCGCTTGCCTCAATCCACTGAAATTCGCATTTCGCTGCTGAGATCTTCCTCTGCAATCGAATCCATGAAGGTCGCCGTGAAAGCCGAGTGGGAAAAGGCGACTACCAAGTCCTGAACAACGGTATGGGTGAGAACCAAGGGCCGGGAACACTCTCCGGCCATTTCTCATTAGAAATCCCCAACAAGACTCCTCCCCAAGTACCAGAGACATCTCTCAGCAAAGAGCCCCACCCTATCCCAGCGGCGCAACGCGCCGCTGGCGAAGTACTTAAGGACAAACAAAGTGAGAATCAAACTGGTGGTAGCAATAATCGCCCTTACCGTATCGGCGGTGGGAGCGCAGGCGCAGAGTGATAGAGACACGGATTTACCTGCCTCGGAAGCACTTCTAGGGCTCACACCATACAAAGAGGCGGGGGGTCGAGTTGCAGGAGGAGAAGGTTTCCACCAGTCTCTAGGGGATTTTCTAAACAGTTTGAGCAGATATGTGCCGTTAATGAAGTACCGCCAGATGCCATTTTTGTCATCATCAGAATCGGGACCCTCTGTCAGTGGTTACGGTTTCCTGATTGAAATAAATCTTGAGGACTGCGAGAGTACAGGCCGATGCGATGTTTTTTTCGTAATACCACGACTGATCATCCCCGGAGCGGATGGCAGTAAGTCGGCTAACGAGGATAAGTCGAATGGGTGGTTCGTGCCGCTTAAGATTCTTGGCACTATGAGTTCAGTGGAGGATGGTGATCTTACCGAACGTGTAGGCGTGGTGGACTATTTCCTTGGGTTGAAAGTCAAGGGGCGTCAATATCGGTATGACGCTTCCAGCCAATCATATCTCGATGACGTTGTCTACCAAAAGGAATTGAAAGAACTCTGGGCGAAGAATAAAGCCAAGGAGGACAGGGAGTATAAGGAGGAAGCGAAAGCCGCCGCTGCGGAGGTTCGCAGAGAACAGGCTACCGCGCCAGTATTCCTATGGCACGGTGTTCGTGGGGGAATGAGTAAAGATGAAGTATTCAACGTAACCAAAGAATACAGGAGAGGCAAGGCGACTTGCGTCAGGGATAGGAAATTCGTCAGCATTACCACCTGCGTTTTCAATGGTGCTCATGAAGAAGAGAACGCAGCCTTCCGTTTCTTAGACGACAAACTCTACTTCATGCAGTGGGATTGTAACTGGGATACCTGCTCTCAAGAGACAAGCGGGGCTACCAAACAGTTGGGCAAGACCAAGAGAACAGCCCCAGGACTGGATGGGCAAGACCAGTATTCGGCGGTCTGGCTCTCTAAGCATCAAACGATTCAAATCTCCGGTCAGTCTGGTCTGATAGGGTCTCTGGTTGCCGTATATAACGATTTTGCCCCACGCCGCTAGTACAGCGTCGGGCGGCGCTACCCCGCGCGGACCGGCGAAGTACTAGAAGAACAAAATGGAAACCAAAACCATGACGGCCTTTAAGCTCCGCGATGATCTTGTCTCGTTTAGCCAACTCCTGTGCCAACTCCAATACTTGACGCTCCAGGTGTTCGCTATCGGCCCTGAGTTCTCGGATGATACGGTTCAGTTCCCAGCGGGTGGGACGCTTATCCACGAGTCACCAGAGGATTCTTTCCGCAGAATACCTCCTGTTTGACTTCCCCGCTCTCCCTATTCCGGGTGACGACGGTTGTCGCGTTCTGGGTTGCGTTGATGACCATAACCTCCTTGTTGGAGACGAGCGTCTCGATGAAGCCAATCGGGTTGCCGTTGTTGTCCTTGGTAGTGATCATGGATTTAATCTACGTGTAGAGATTCTTCTCGGCTAGACGGGGCCGCACCACGCCCCGAAATGGCCCGTGCGACTTCAGAGAAGCTCAGAGAGGGAACGAAATACGCAGGTCATTGTTAGCTCGCTGGAGACGGCGGAGGATGGCGAGGAGACCCGCGTCATGATTTGTGCGAAAGAGGCGGTCGCAAATTCATATCTGGAAACAACGTCGAGTGGAAGAACAACGAGGAACCGCGATGCGTGACGGAAAATGTGACCCTGTTTTTGTTTTAAATCTGAGTTACCCCGCCCGTGGGCCAACCATTGTCATCGGCGGCAGCTTCAATATCCTGATGCCTCCGGGAACCGTGAAGTCCACGACGCGCAACTCCGTCATTGGTGCTGTAATCGTGCTCGGCTTCTCTTCTTGTTTCTTCAAAGGGAACAAATACGCATGAGATTCACCATACCACCACCACTTGCCGTCGCGCCGCGCCGTCTGTATACCGAGTTCTTGCCGGATGCGGCAAAGAGCATGACGAGAGATTCCGTCGGCCTCAGCGTTCTCGAATAGTTTGCGTGCCTGTATCGGGCACTGTTCCAGTTGTGCAGGCAGCCAGACTCGTGCTCTCGCAGCCATTCTGTCTTTTCTTTTCATAATTACACTCTTACTTGGTTACGGGACCGGATATTCTTTATTCATCGGCGAACACGCCACCTTCGACGCGGAAGAACTTTGGTTGAAATCGGAGGGGTGGTGTGGTACCCAGCCTAGTCCTTGGCGTGCGCAAGTTGTTTTTCTACCTGCCGCCGCGCATCCAGAATCCAACGATTGTGCCCAGCGTACTGTAGGCCCAGTGCTGAGCGTTGGGTTCGTACCGCCCGCTAAGAACCACGAACAGACAAGCACCAGTGAGAGCAATGCTGAGAACCATCCGCATGATGCCACGGTCGTCGGCAAAAGCGCGTTTGGGCTCATGCCTAGCAACGTTTAGCCATTGGAACTTCTCATCGGCTATTCGGCCCGATGTTCGGACCGTCACCTTGGTTCTGGACTCACTGTGCAGGCCTCCAAAATCAATATCGCGTCGTATCTTTTTTCCAGGTGGTTTTCGAGGTGGTTCGAGACCTCCTGGGTCTCCCGGAAGAGTAGCGCCTTCTACCTTGAAATGTTCCCGTACCTCCTTGAGTTTCTCCTCTCGCTCCACATCAGGTTTTTGTGCGGGTTCGGGGGTTTTACCATAACCAAGCCTCACATTGTCCCCGAAGCTGGCAATCCAACCGACCGCGATTACTATCCAAGCGAAAACAACTTGTCTCCAAATGGAGTTGCCAAGTAGGAACAAGCCGATCACGGCTATCACAAAGCATGCGATGGGAAGTATAGGCATGGGTGACTTAACCTCTCGTTGACTGGGGATGTTACCACCGATTCGGTAAGTTGGGTTGGTGAGGATGCCAGGGTACGCTTTCCCGCTGCTGAACGCTGAATCCTCAGGCCCGGTGAGAGGCATCGGTCATCGCAGAAAGTAACGGAATACCTCCATAATCCCGCAAGGCAACTTGGCGAAAGCCTATGGAACGCGACGACGGATTGCAGTCATTTATCTCTAAAAGGCGAATTGACTTTGAACGGCAGTTTAGCTACAATCTGCTTTGGAGGTTGCATATGACAAACCCTCAAAGATTTCCAAGAGTATGGCCGGGAGAGTTCCGGCACAATTTCGGCAATTATCTAGCGGAAATTTCACTCAGCCATAAGAGCTTCGTTCTTTACAAGAAACGCAAACGGATGTGCGCGTTCACCCCAGTAGAGCCTGGTGCCACTGGAGAAAGAATTACGCCAAGTCAGTACCGACAAAATTCCGGAGACTATATTGCTCAAGTGCGGTGGGGGACGAACAAACGGTTCATCATAACCAAGCGCGGGCGCAAGCTAGCGTGGATGCGGCCGGTTGAGGACTTAGAAATTCCTTCTACCGCTCCTCGTCCTCGAAAAAAGCGGCGGTCTGACTAGCCAGGCTCATGCTCCCCTTTTCTTCAACCACGCAACAACGTCCGTCGGATTGAATCGCACGGCACTACCGAGCTTGATATGCGGAATCCTGTTCTTCCCTACCCAGCCGTAGATCGTCTGCGGATGGAGCTTGAGTGCGGCCGACAAGTCGGAGACCGTCAGGCAAGTGTTTGCTGCTGCGAGTTGTTGTAATACATCCATTACGTTCTCTTAATACCGCTCAACCGCGACGCTGGCGCAAAAGCCTAAGTTCTGATTGAAAATTTGGCTGCATGCGTTTACGTTGTTAGATGAAGGAGCATACGCGATGGGAAGATGGTTCAGGCTTTCTAAGCAGCACGCCGACATTACCGATGACAACGAAGTGATCAACGTCCTGGAACTGGGCGGGCCGCAGGGAAACCAGGTCGTTCAAGGCGACCATTTTTATCAGGCCGGGAAAGTGGAAGCGCACGCGTTGGCGACATTCATAAAGACGGAGTCGGCCATTGAACATACTGAGGCGGAGTGGCTCTGGCTGGAAAATATCAAGACGCGGCTAGACGACGGCTATGTCCACGGCCAGTACATGAATTTTCGCTTAGGCAAACTTGTGTATGTCGGGAAATGGAATCCTGCCTTGCAGCGGTTTGTGAACGACTAGCAATTGGCCTTTATGCTCGTACTATCTAGTTGGTCTGAAGAACTTAGAGACTACGTCGAACGTTGGAAGCGGGAAGGTACGGGTTTAGATGAGGAGCGATGGGGTGACAACCCCTTCCCACGCTTCTACCCGCAAGAACGCGCATCCACTTGGAAAGAATTTGTTGATTGGCAGGACCAACTCCAAGGTTCATGGTGTTTCCGGGGACATGGCGAGTTTGATTGGGGTCTTTTCACTTCACTCGACCGCGCAATAAGAAGAGAGGTACGCACAAAGAACACTCACAGCATATTTCATGGCAACCGTAGCACGGAATTGCGCGAGATCCTTTTCCGCTTCAAACAGCAGGCTCATTTGTATCTAAACCATCTGCCTGCTGACGAAGATGTAGCCAGCTGGATTGCCTTGATGCAGCATTATGGAGCGCCAACTCCATTTCTGGACTGGACCGCGTCGCCGTATGTCGCCATGTATTTTGCGATCGAGGAGGAAAGAAAAGAGGGGACGTGCTCCGCAATTTGGGCGGTTGATTTGGACTGGCTAGAAAGGGCCGGACGTAGATTGCTCGACGCGGGAGAGGAAACTCTTGCACTTGAGCCGAGGCCGCGTGCGGATCGCATAAATGCCCTGCTCGCGCGAACTGTTCTCGGCGAAGAGAAAGAATCGGTGACGATTAGGATCGATCCGATGAAAAGCAACGACCGCATCGCCACACAACAAGGCATATTACTTTGCAGGTTGTATCACTGGGCCTCGTTTGGTCAAATTCTCCTGGGCATGTTGATGCACACTGAAGTCCCGGACCAACCCGTAATAAGAAAACTTGCGGTAGAAGGAAGTATGCGATCCGACTGTCTTCATAAACTGCGGGCCATGAATATCGACCGGGCCTCACTGTTCCCCGGCCTAGATGGATTCGGCAAATCTCTCCGCCTTGAATTGGAGATGAAGAAGTTACAGTAACGTGCTCCCTCCCGGTCCGGTTATCTGCGTCCACCTGTCCAACGAGTTTCCCGC
>Ga0210403_10005480_pt1 | contig 10755 bp, 13 predicted proteins | sample IncBWC19MmetaG_FD_150863 | JGI IMG/M metagenome (GOLD analysis project Ga0210403, IMG submission 150863) | Forest soil microbial communities from Barre Woods Harvard Forest LTER site, Petersham, Massachusetts, United States - Inc-BW-C-19-M | ecosystem: Environmental > Terrestrial > Soil >... | reverse complement strand
CACAGGGCTGGGACGAGTGCAAGTGCACCACCCAGCGCCAGTGGTGCTCCTTTCAGATTTTTTCATTTTTTTGGTTAGTTCGGAAGACTGGAGTACTAGTAGCCGCTTGTCCGGTTAGACTTACCAGGACTTAGCCATTCTGAAACGTCAGTTCCGATTGCCAAGCGCGCGATCAAGATTGTACGCGGCGCTGATCAATGCAAGGTGTGTGAAGGCTTGTGGAAAATTCCCAAGTGCCTCGCCCTGCGAGCCAGTTTGTTCTGCAAACAGCCCGAGGTGATTGGCGTATCCCAGCATGCGCTCGAAGATCAGACCGGCCTGATCTAGCTTTTCAGGGTTCGCTTGACCCGCCCGCGCCAACGCTTCAACGAGCCAGAACGAACACATGTTAAACGTACCTTCCGCACCCGGAAGTCCATCTACGCGGGGATCTGGCGGATAGCGGTAGACCAGGCTGTCGCTCACGAGCCCGCCATCGCGGGGGCCTTTCATGATTGCATCAATCGTGCTGATCATCCGGGGGTCAGAGGCCACCATAAAGAAAACCAGGGGCATAATCAGCAGCGATGCGTCCAGATCGTCGCTGCCGTAATATTGCGTAAACGCCCGGCGCTTCTCGTTCCAGCCACGGGTCATCACTTCCTCGTAGATGCGGTCGCGCTCTTTGATCCACTTCGCGCGGTCTGCCGGAAGCGCGCGTTTATCGGCAAGGCGAATGCCTCGATCCAAAGCAACCCAATTCATCACCTTCGAGTAGACGAAATGCTCTTGGCGATTGCGCATTTCCCAGATTCCTGAGTCGGGAGTCTGCCAGTTCTCACAGATCCACTCGAGTCGATTACGAACTGCTACCCAAGAGTCGTACGAGATCGGGCTGACATACTTGTTGTAGAGGTAAAGAGAGTCCATCAGCTCACCGTAGATATCGATTTGAAATTGCGTAGCAGCTCCATTGCCAATTCGCACCGGTCCGGATCCGCGATACCCCTCCCAATGCCCCAAGATGATTTCGGGAATCTGACTCGATCCTTCGACGGTAAACATCACCGGAGTCGGCTTTCCATCGCGCTGCTCTCTCATAGCGTAGTCTCCTATCCAACGCATAAAACCTGCAGCTTCCTCCCGAAACCCGATTCGCAGAAAGGCATAGACAGTAAACGCGGCATCGCGAAGCCACGTATACCGGTAATCCCAATTCCGGCTGCCACCGATAACTTCGGGCAGGCTCGTGGTCGCTGCGGCAACTATCGCGCCCGTGGGCTCAAAGGTAAGAAGCTTCAGGGCCAAGGCGGATCTGTATACCTGTTCTCGCCAGCGACCACGGTAGGTACAGGAAGAAAGCCACCCGTGCCAGAATTTCACTGTACGCTGAAATAGCTCTTCCGCTTCTGATTCCGTGGGAGGTCGGCAGGGACCAGAATCCTCATCACAATCACCGCTAAAGGTAAAGGTATGGGATTCCCCTTCCTCGAGAACGAACTCCGTGGTGACTCCACCTTTTCCGTCCTGCACCAGCGGCACGGCAGATGAGAGGGCTCCGCTCAAACCTTCCGACTTAAAGGCAGCACCATTGGCATCGACGGTAGTCTCATGGTTCTTCCGTCCGTAATCGAAAGCGGGGCGACAAGCCAAGCCGACGCGAACAGAACCTCTGACACACCTGATTTGGCGATAAAGCTGGTGGTACCAGGGCGAATCGGAAGGAAAGCCTACTGCCATGAAATCCACAAGTTCTGCGATGCCATCCCTGTGCAAGAATCGCGTGATCAGAATGTTGGTCGAGGGCCAGTAAAATTGCTTGTGCCTCACGTCTTCGGCGATAGGGCAAATCTGGAATCGCCCTCCCTTTTCGTTGTCCAAAATCGCACCGAAAAGACTGGGAGAGTCAAAACGCGGAGAACAAAACCAGTCAATGGATCCATTTATCCCCACCAGTGCGACGGTACGCATATTGCCGATGATTCCGTAGTTTTCGATAGGTTGATAAGCCATGCGATTCTCCAGCGACGCGTCGATCCTACTCCACTACAATCTTTATTTTATCGCAAGCTCCTTTAGCTCGCAGTTGCGCATGCAGAGCCCACTCCTTATTCATGAACATCCCGATTGCGGTTGTGATCGTTAACTGGCGGATTTCAGTGTGGCATCTGGCCGAGTTAAGCGGCGTTGTTGCTCTCATTGCGGAACTTTTTCATACGCATCGCAACCAACGAGTTGTCAGATACGCGATGATTCAAGTCCTGGTCACCGGACATTTCTAACAATGTCCGGTAAGCCGGCACGACTTATCAGGACTTGTCGTGTTCAAATGGATTTCACGAGTAAGATATGTAGAGCAACTTTGCAACGATGGAACCTTCTGCAAAAGGCAGCGAAGTCGAATCTTCTCGCCCTCGGAAGCCGACTGGGTGGTGGCTGTTATTGCTTATCTTCATTTTGATTCCCATTCCTTGGAGTCCGTGGTGGCTAACGGTGGCGTCGCTGGCAGTCTGTGCTGCGCTGGCGTGGCTCCTCGTCGAACTAAGAGACTAGGTCCGTCTAGTACCCAAGTTACCGGTTAGCCGGCACGACTTACCAGGACTTTGCTCCAAGCGACTGTTCAGGGTGACTGGTAGAGCCTTGGCTGGAGTGAGGGAAAGATGATATTACATGGCGACAAAGAAAGTTCCCCGGACTAAAGAGGAAGAGCGAGATGAACAGGCGAGGATTTTTCAAGTCAGGTGCTATTAGCGCATTGGCGGGACCCAGCGTTCTAGCCGGATTATCCGGAAACAGTTCTTCCTGGACAATCGGACGCGATGGAGAGGCAGACCCGGCAAAGCCAACGTCGACGTTGAGCCAGTTTAGCCCTGAGGATGAAAGGCAGCGCCTCAACAACCGCGCGCTGTGCGAGCGTTCGATTCATGGGTGCATGCGCAAACATCTCATCACCACGTATTTGCCGGGCCAATGTACCTACAACCTTGGTGAGTATCCCTTCGGGAAGCCGTGGGAAATCGGCGAATGGGACGCTCAGGAACTAGATCGTCTGAAGGCCGAGGGTATCGGCTTGATTCAATTGCACGAAGAATGGAACGACTCACAACGGCTCTTCGGTGCAAACAAGTATTCACCTCTGAACCCCAAGGGATTTCGGCAGTTTCTGGATATGGCCCACCAGCGGGGCATAAAGGTCATCGTGTACGTCTCCAGCGGATTTTTCGAGAAGAGAGACCCCGAGTTTCGTCCGGAGTGGGCGCGGGATCAGGATCTGGTGGAACTGTTTTACCAGTATGCGAGATGCTCCCCGGCGAGCCCGAGTTGGCGCGCATACATTTGCAAACAGTTTGTGCGCATCATGGACGAATACGGGGTCGATGGAATCTACAACGACCTTGGGTACGTGCCGTTGGCTGGAAATCAACATCCGGCGACGAAGGATGAAGTGTTGGCGTTTCCGGAGACCTCGAATCAGGACGGCGCATTGGGTGACCTTTTAGCGCTGCTGTATGAAGAGATTAAGAGACGCGGAGGAATCGTTAAGGTGCATTGTGGGGCAACGGATCGTCCGCTAACAGAATTGAAAGTCTACGATTATCTTTGGGTGGGGGAGGAAGTGGAGAATAGCGATTCGCTGCGGACGGCAGTAAAAAACTATTCACCGTATGTGGTGCCGTGCCTGGACATGAGCCGGGCAAAAATTGCGAATGAGGACGAACTGTATCTGCAGTCGATCCCCTACATGCAGTTTCCCCTGTTGCTGGCGGGAAAGCCGTTCACCGGTGAGCGGGGCCAGGTTGAAGGAATTCAGTATGTTCCCGAGGCGGAAGATTTCTGGACCCATCACTGCCGTGAAATCTGGCAATACTATCAGGCGCACCCGGACGGGCCGTATAGTTACGGCTGGTGGGACTCGGTCCCAGGAAGGCCGGAGGCACGAAGAGTGCACTCGAACTGGCTGAGACAATATTCAACAATGGTGGAGGAAGGAACCTGGGCTTGGTTGGAGATCAAGGAGACACAATTAATTCGTGGAGGATTGCCGAATGAGGTGGTGGCGTCGGTGTTTGCAAATCGGCAGATGTATCTAGTTCTAGCTAACTACGGTGAAAAGGATGTGACTATCGAAACTGCCGAAAATTTTGTGGCCACACAGAAGCAGGAAGAGCGCGTGGGAACAAGGTGGAAGTTGGGACCGCGTTCTCTGCTCATCCTGAAACGGCAGCCAGTGACCTCCGGAGTCCACACCCAAGGGTTCCACAACCCCGGAGACCAAATGGCATGAACCTAGGGAACTGAGCCTTTTGAGATTTCTTGCTACCAGAAAACGGCCTTGGCTAGCAGTGCCGCCGGAACTCTCAACCCCTGGTTAACGCGCTAACCGGAGAAGTGGGTTCAGGTACCGGCGCGTCCTGTGCTCACAGAAAATCCACGGCGAGCTATGTTATAAGTCCTGACAGTGATAGAGGACTGACCCGTGAATCGAGTGTTCGAACTGCACGAACCCCTCTTCGGAGGAATGACGTGGCCCCCGAGTTTGCGTTGGCCTACCGATTTCAGAAAGTTCATGTTCTATTCTTTTGGATTTACACCCCTGTGGTCTGTGGCGGCTATTCTGTACATGCTTTCCCAACCTTACAAGATTCCACTTCTTCGGAGCTTGCTCATCGGACCAATCTTCTTGGTTCACGTGGCGGCCATTTCTGGAGTGGCGGCGTGGACAATTTGGAATGGAAAATCGTGGGCAAGAGGTTGGGCCATTGCCGCAAGTCTAATGTATATTCTGATGTTCCTCCGACAATTTATCATCCCCATTCGACCCAGCTGGGACCACCACTTGGTCCCCTTATTTGTTGGACTAATCGGACTGGTATCTTTCGTCTGGCCTGACAAACCGGTCGCGTCCTAGGGAGGGCGGGCGGAGTCCTGATTAACGCGACTAACCGGGCACTGAGAGACAGTCTGCGAGTGTTCACTGGAAGACGAACTGACCTTCCGTGTCTGTATGCTTGTCTGAGAGAAAAGTCAGCGATGTATTTCCTAGTTTTACTTTGGAGAAGACTTGTTCTGCTGCTTGTTTTTGTCGCTGCTGACTTCTTTCTTGATGGTTTTATGGAAGACGGTAATGCCGAAAGTAGGTTTGTCGCGAGTGCCGGTGATGCGGATGGGGATGACCGTGCCAGCGCTGCCTTTCTTGAACAATGGATCGAACCCTTTCAGGAAGAAAGATGTTGCGCCCGTCATGGTCTGGGACAACTTGGCCTGAAGGCGAAGATGACCGGTCAAATCGAGGTCGCCACCCCGGAGGATATACGTCCCTGTAAGGTCGACCCCTGCGCCTTCAACACTGAACGTCAGGCGGAGAAAATTGATTACACCATTTTCGAGATGAAAACTACCTTCCAGATCAGAGACGGAACTGCCAGTGTCTTTGTCCTCGGGCTTGCCTTGACCGTGGCGGCTCAGTGACTTCAGCTTTTCGCGAAGCGCCGGGCTGCTCCACTTAGAATCGTAGACGCCGAATTGGCCGTCCACGATGATTTTTTCAAGGGCCTTTTCTTTCCCCGGTGGAATGATAAGCTTCGCCTTGATCTTGACTGGACCTGTCATCAAAGGCTTATCGGAATTGATAGCCAGGCTCAGAAAGTCCTGGATGCGCCCATTCGGCACAGTAGCGTCTATCGTGATGAGATGACCTTTTTTCTCCGACACACGGACGACGCTGCCCTCGGCGACGATGAGCGACCGAACCAGAGTGGCGTTGACCGGATGAAAATAGGTGTCGCCACTTGTGCCGTCGACGGTTGCGGAGAAATCCGTGTGTAGCGGGACGGGCCTGCCCACCTTATCCAGTGAAAAATCAGGAGTATCCGTCTGCCCTTCCACCCGAAGCTCCGAAAGCACCCCGCTGTACTTTCCGTCCGATGACAATTTCCCAGCGATACCGGGGAATGGTCCGAGGTCCGCGTCGGTAAACTTGTATTCGCCCGAAACCGGACTGCCGCCGGGATCATCCGCGTCCCACGGCCCGAATTGACCCTCTGTATCGATTTCACCTTTGGGTTTGCCGTTGGTGAGGTTGCCGTGAAAGGCGAGGGGTTTATCCGAGCCGGCGGAGGAGAGGATCAGATTGTGAATGTCCCAATCGAGAGGATCCTTGTCCGCTTTTTTAGGGAGAATGACGATATCCACGTCATTGCAGATCACTTGATCCACAACGACAGTAGATGTGGATTTATTGTCTCGCGAAGGGTTAGGCGGTGGCTGGTCCTCCTTCGGTCCGCGTGGCGGGATGTTGATGATCATATTTTCGACGCGAAGTCGAGGGATATGCTTGACCGGGCGCAAGTGGCCTAGGATGGCGGCGGTGAATGAGAATTTCTCGATGTGGATTAGAGGAGGGACGTCTTTCCGGCCGTGGTGACGAAGGGTAAGGCCCTCACCGGTAATACCGAGGCGGGGGAAGACTTTGATGTGGATGGCGTCCAGGTCTACCTCGCTGCGGAAGCGCTCACCAAGTGCCTGCACGACCGACCGGCGGATGCGCTCTTCGATAGCCCGCGCCTGGAAAAGGAAGAAACCGACCACGAGGAGGCACAGCAAAACAAGAACGCCCGGGATAGCGAGCCACCACTTAGAACAAACACGACCAGTTTGTGACATGTCAAAAGTCTCGTATAAAAGAAGACGCCCGCGCTGCGAGGAACGCCAACTCATGCTGGCTCATACCCGCAATCTCCCAACAATCACAGCTACCGCATAGACGATGTCGCCGATGGCTAAACCTAAAAGCAGGAACCGAAAGTCTTCTACGACGCCGGGGAATCCGACGTTCCCGATAACCTCGGCCTCGCCGACATCGACCACTTCGCCCAGTTCATCCGCGGCACCAAGGTCCCGCCGCGCGACGCAACTCTTGCCGCAACCGCGGCTGCCCAGGCCGGCCAAGCTTTACTTGAAACCATCGGATGCTCCACCTGCCACGTCAGCACCATCGTCACCGCTCCCGCCGGCACTGTCATCAACGGCGGAGCCTTCACCGTTCCCGACGCCCTCGGCGCCAAAATCATTCATCCCTACAGCGACTTCCTCCTCCACGACATCGGCACCGGCGACGGCATCGTCCAGAATCCCCCGCAAGACACCGCCAACAAACTGCGCACCGTCCCCCTCTGGGGCCTCCGCACGCACCCGCGCCACATGCACGACCTGAAATCCCTAACCCTCGAAAGCGCCATCGACCGCCACCACGGCGAAGCCGAACTAGAACGGAACCGCTTCCGCGACCTGACCCCTCAGGACAAACAAGCCCTCCTAACCTTCTTAAATTCGCTGTAGAGCGGACAACCTGTGGCGCAGACACTCCTGCCTGCCCTGAACAAAACGCCGAAGGGCCCCGCCGCAATCCGCCCAGATGCCTGCCCTGTATGTTTTTTGTATGGGGCAGGCTCTTCGTCTCCTCCCACTGTCATCCCGACCGGAATGGCCGATTTTCTCTTTCGTTCCGGCCGCGCGAACGTCGGCCACGGAGCGGAGCAACCGCGGAAGATCTATGCAAGGAAGCCCGTAGGCGAACGAAAGGCGAATCCAAGCGTACTCACAGCCCGTCGGTTGAGATCGTGGCAGGGCGCAGGGTAGGCGCGTTGCCATTCATAGCGTATAGTGTGCGGCGTGACGACGTACGACGAACATATTCTGCAAGAATACGCCGACGACCTCTATAAGCAAGCAAAATGGATCGTGGTCTGGACGGCTGTAAGGTATGGTCTCGCAGTGTTCGTGGTTTCGTTTGTAATTTCCATGGTGGCGCTAAGCGCCCAAAAGGACGTCTCCACAGCCTCGGCCAATGCAGCAGCGTTGTCAGTTTTTGTTCTCACCCTCCTAGGAATCCTGGCGGGTGCCGATTCGGGCAGGCGGAAAGCATTCATGCTCAAGTTACAGGCTCAGCATATACTCTGCCAGCGGCAAACCGAAATAAATACCCGGAAGTAGCCACCCTTTGAAAATCTCCCACCGATTGACGGTCAGGCGGTCGGCTTGGCCGTCCTCCTCCTCTGATTCCAAACCTCTTACCGCACATCGAATCGCACATGATCGTTAAAATAACGCACAATGAGCGTCATCTGTGCGTTATTCCTGGACACTGAGCTATGACTCGCCCACAAGGAGTGATTTAGCCATGACGGTTGCCGATGCCTGGAGCGTTGCACTAGCTGTGCTAACCAGCTTAGGGGGAGGTGGGCTAATCGTGGCATCCCTCTCAAGCTGGCTCGGAAAAGTGTGGGCTGATAAATTGATGCAGAAGGACCGAGCTAAACATGCTGAGGACCTTGAGAAGCTGCGAAGTAGGTTGGAACAGAGCCAACGACTGCTACAAGCTGAAATCGAGAAAGCGCTATTTGTCAGCAAGGCTCACTTCGAGACGGAATTCAAGATTCTCCGTGAGGTATGGGAGGGAGTTTCAGAGGCGCGCTCGGCCATTTCTTTGATGAGGCCGTGGACCGGCTATCCGGCGGTAAAGAGCGAAAAGGAGGCATACTTCAGCGAATCACTTGAGCGGTTCTTGGGTACATTGGACAGATTGCGAATCTCGGTGGATAACAACAGCCCCTTCTATCCCGAAGAGATTTTTGTGGCCTTCGACAAGCTCATCCGCATAGCCCAGGCTGAGCGCGATGAGCTGGTGCACGACAAAGGGGACCGCTTTGCGCCAGAGTGGTTCAACCGTGGAGGGGTCAATCGTGATCTCTATCTGGCCCAGGCGAGCGAGTGCTCTAAATTGATTCGTCAAAGGCTTGAAAGTTTGACGGTGCGGGGAGTGCGGGGCGATTAAAGGGAGTTTGTGGTGGTCCTGCGACGGTCAAGGCGTCGGGGCGCTCAGGCTAAGTCGGACTGACGCTGACACTTTCCTCTTGCGATGCCGCTGCGTCCTGCGTCACTTGTGCGACGGCCTCTCCCCGGTAGTAATCCACGAATCCGCTTGTCGAAGTCCGAAACCGGCACGCCGCCTGGCTCCACGCATCCACCATGTCATCGTGCGCCGCGTTCGGGAAGCCGCGCACTCTTCAATGAACTCTTTCGCCCACTGAGTTTGAGGAAGCCAGTAGTTTCCGGCTTCCAGTTCCGGCGCGGCCGCCTGTGCTATAAATTTCTGATGAAGATCACTGAGCAATGGCTCTTATTCACGTACGTCAACGGTGAGTTCACGCCGTTATCGAAACCGTTCAAGTCGAAAGCAGCAGCGGAGAAGGCGCGTTTGAAACTCCCGGAGCGAGAACAGCGGAAGGTTTCGATGGGCGTGATTCGAATTATGAAGTAGGAAGTGACCGACTCTCTGCGCGATCTCTTTAATCGTGGTGGCGAAAGGATGATTCTTGGGAAGTTTCTCGTGACAGTCTGAACAGGCCGCACTTGCGATGGTTAAATCCCAAGCAACAACGGCATCAGGAGCAAAAATCATAATCACACTCGTGTTTCGTTTAAGACAGGCGGGGCAGGTGAATGAATAATCGACTTCAAAAGTCCTTTGCATGGCGGCAATATTTTAGTTCATTCACCACGATCACTGCATCCGTCCTTGAAGGATACACGCGGGCTGGTTAGGTTCGTGAAGTGGATTTGGGAAAGTTAACGGATATCTGGAGTGGCCTCCCCAACTCGCGTCCGGAGGACTTAGAAATGGGCTGGAAAGACATCGACCTCAAACGACGCGCCATCTTCGATTTGAAGTCTCCGAAAAGGAACAGGAGGGACCGAAGCCCCTCCCCTGATTTACTTCCTGACTTCTTTTAGACCGCCGCTGTCGCCGCGTGTTCTACTTCTGCCACGGATTCAGGAAACACCAGGTCAACCCTAGCGTTTCCCCTTCGCCTTCGCGGCCCTAAACTTTGCCCACCGCTCTTTAGTTGCCTTCGAAATCTTCGCTCTCGCAGCGGCAGACATTACCCGTTTCTTCTTTCCAATCGGTTCACTGTTGCTGGCTACTCCACGGCCTAGAATCTTTATCGCCGCACGCACAGTGTCCAACTGCTGCTTTGCCACATCGGCCTGCTTTTGAAATTTCGCTTCTTCTTGTCTCAATGCCGCCAAGATGTCCATGAGTCCTCCGACCCGTATCCTCTCACGTCCAAGACCTCGCGTTGAGTTCTTATCGAGAAGAATAAGTAGCCTATCTGGCCACGTTTTTCGTCCGCGTTCGCACTGGTCGTATCGGCAGACAAATGACGAAGACAAGACAGACTCTTTACATTCGACCCCTACACTGCATAGCGAAAATCGCGTCTCAATATGTGTACTCGTTTTGAGGAGGACAATATGATCGTCAGTTGCGCGACCCAATGCGCCTACTGCCACTCGCCAATTGTGTCCGGGCAAAGATGGGTAAGGGAGAAGATTTATGACCCTGGGCTCAATGGCCGCGACCCAAACTACCACCGCTACCATGCCGAACCCTTTACGGGACAGGAAGCAAGCTGCTGGGAGAAACACCAAATGGAAATGGAAATTGGGCGAACCAACGCCTACGCCGCTTAGAAAGCAAGAGATGATTTTCCCGTCGCGTCATATCTGCGCCCGAACAAAGCGTTTCAGCTCTTGTTGAACTTTCTGTCGTTCATTCGTCCGGTCCGAATAGGAGCAAGTACTAGAAGCCACATGATTGCATAACAATGTCGGCTCCTCGACCCGAGTAAACTTTGGTTGTTCGACGACCATAGGCTCGGGAGAAAGGAGCCGGACATGATGATTATAGGCGTAGATTACCACCCGAGCTTTCAG
>Ga0210403_10005474_pt1 | contig 10766 bp, 8 predicted proteins | sample IncBWC19MmetaG_FD_150863 | JGI IMG/M metagenome (GOLD analysis project Ga0210403, IMG submission 150863) | Forest soil microbial communities from Barre Woods Harvard Forest LTER site, Petersham, Massachusetts, United States - Inc-BW-C-19-M | ecosystem: Environmental > Terrestrial > Soil >... | reverse complement strand
CAAAGATAGTGTCAGGCCGAGTTGTAAAAACCGTGATCTTTGAAGTGTTATCCGCCAAAGTAAACGCTACCTCGGCGCCCTTAGACCGACCAATCCAATTCTTTTGCATGGTTTTGATAGAATTCGGCCAGTCTAGATCATCAGTCGCCTCTAATAACTCATCGGCGTAATCGGTAATTTTGAAGAACCACTGCTTGAGCGATTTTTTGGTCACCAACGGATCATTCGGCCCATCATGCCGCCAACATTTGCCGTTTATAACTTGCTCGTTAGCCAAGACGGTCTTATCTAGGCTGCACCACCATTGCGATGATTCTTTTTGATAAGCTAGGCCGTGCTCAAACAGTTTAGTGAATACCCACTGGGTCCATCTGTAATATTCTGGGTTGGAGGTGTTGATCTCTTTATCCCAGTCGTGGCTCATACCAATCCGGCTGAGCTGCTCCCTAAAACGATCTGTGGCCTTGGCGATTGTTTCTTTTGGCGATATGCCAGTCTTGATTGCATAATTCTCGGCTGGCAAACCAAAGGCATCCCAACCAATCGGATTATAGGCATTAAAACCCTGCTGGCGCTTAGCTCGAACCGTTACGTCGGCTAGCGTATAAGTTCTAACATGACCAGTATGCAAACCAGTGCCACTTGGGTACGGCAGCATAGCAAAGCCATAAAATTTTGGTTTAGTTGTGTCTTTTAAGTCAACACTATAGGTAGAGTCTGTCTGCCAGTTTTTTTGCCATTTGGTTTCTATGTCTTTAGGATTGTAACGCTGCATATTATGCTCCAGTTAAGGGTTAGGGTCTAATATCTTTATTGTCTTACAATATATCCCCTAAGGGAGCTTTTCGCCAGGGCTTTTAATCTTTTCGAACAGATTACGCTTGATGGCTAGCCAATGTGGATCCTGACGCACCAGTTGACCTTCTTCTTCGGTTGAGTGTAGCAACACCTTTAAAGCCTCTTCTGTAAAGACGCCATTCTGAGAGCCTTTGACTAGTACTACTGCTCCTGCCTGCAGCACAGAGTGTACAAATGCGCCAGCATCGTATGGGCTTCTAAAACTCCGGACTTGGCAACCACGACCGGCTGCCGCTGGTGCCAAATAACTTTGGGCTTCGAGCCCAACTGTTACAACCCAGTCTAAAAGGCTGGGATCACATTCGGCGCCAACTGTTTTATGAGCTTCCTCAGAGAAAGTGCCTAACTCATTCATAGAACCAAGGATCACGATCTTTTGTTTAGCCGACAAGCCATAAAGCGTCTGAAGTGCTGCGATTGCCGATATCGGGCTAGAATTATACGTATCGTCAATCAAGAAACTATCTAGTAGACCTCGCATTAGGCGCATGCGCCCAGCCACCGGCTTTATTTTGCCCAAACCTGCCGCTACTTGTTGGTCCGAAAGCCCGAGTTTTATACCAATTGCCCCAGCGGCAACGGCTGCGTTAATATTATGCTCCCCCACCAGATGCAAATTAGTAGCTTGCTCTCCAAATTCTGGTGATACGAATTTGCCGCTAAAGCCTTTATCTAAAGAAAAATCTTCTATTAAATAATGATACTCAGCTATACCGCTAATACCGTAGGTATCAATATTAGTCGTTTGCAATAATGATGCATAGCTAGCGTCAACCTCATCACGATTCACAAGCAGCAGCTTACTAAAATTAGCCAGACTTAGCTCTTCTTTGGCAACAGCATCAATAGTTTTAAAATTAGCCATATGTTCGGCGGCCACACTAGTAACTACGCCGATATCGGCCTTGATATAGCGCTTGAACCGTTTGATATCACCCGGGCGATCAGTACCAAGTTCTAGAACCAATACATCATAACCAAGTTTGTCGTTCTTGGGCCTTTTAATTCTGGTTTCTATCTCTCGCAGGATTCTAAACCAAGCCAAGGGGTCTCGTAAATTCTTTGCCGGGGCTTGTATCCCAAAAATTGCTAAAGGCACACCCATGTGCGTATTATAGCTACCCTTTTGCACCGATACCCGATATCTTTCGCTAAGCACAGTGGCAGTAAAAACCTTAGTGCTAGTCTTGCCAACACTACCAACCACTGCCACAATTTTAGGCTTGTGCTTATGCAAGAACCGCCAGGTCTGGAATTCTAAAAGAACTGTGAGAATTAACTTGAACATACTACCTCTAGTATACGTTAGATCTGCACTATGTCATCCCCGACTACAATTTGGGATGACGGGGATGAAGGTCCGTTAGGGCTAGTCAGCCCGCGCATGTTAAGCTTTATTCTTCAGTATCTCAAGAATCTCACTCTGGTTTTTTAATTCCAGCATTTGTTCATCCTGAAGATTAGCCAGGTAAGTAAGCGTTATGTGATCAGATTCCGCCTTAGCATCCGTGGCCTCTTGGGCTACATTCTGAGCAACCATAATTGCTGGCAAAAGCACCAATTGGAGCCAGTTAGAAGACACCCAGTTGATAATTGGTACTAGGTTGTGAGTCTCAAACGCCGCTTGAGCCGACAGAAAAGCAATAACATTAAACAGATAGAAGCAGTACATGCTACCTACGTTTCTGGCTATCCAAACTGCAAACTTATCGTTAAAAGACTCTTTTGATTTTAGTAATGACTTTGGATGAATAACGTGTGGGTGCTGTTTTAGTGTAGGCATGTTTTTATCTTAGCACTCACTAATCAACCACAAAACCATCTTTTTGTCGCTTCCAGAGGTCGGCATAGATTCCGTTAAGATCAATGAGCTTTTGATGTTCACCTTGCTCAACGATTTTGCCGCCATCGAGAACTATGATTCTATCGAGGTTACGTAGAGTCGACAGACGGTGGGCAATCACGATTGATGTTCTGTCTTGCATTAGCTCATGCAATGCTTTTTGTATCGCTTGCTCGCTCACGCTATCTAGTGCACTGGTTGCTTCGTCTAAAATTAGCAGTGGTTTATTCTGCAATATGGCACGCGCAATAGCAATGCGCTGTCGCTGCCCACCAGATAATTTAACCCCTCGTTCACCAATAACGGTATCTAGTTTGTCTGGGAGTTTGTTTATAAAATCGTAGGCTTGAGCTTGTTTTAGGGCAGCGATTATACCTTGCTCGGATGCTTTTGGTCTGGCATAAACTACGTTTTCTCGGACAGTTCTATTAAAGAGATTAGTGTCTTGGGGCACAAATGAACTGAAGCTGCGTATAAATGATGGACCATGTTCAAGACTACTCTGGTTATTCAGTAGAATGTCTCCGGTGGTTGGCTCATAAAACCCGAGTAGCAGCCCAACCAGGGTAGATTTACCGGCGCCACTATGACCAACAACACCAATTTTCTCGCCGGGTTTTATGTGTAGGTTTAGGCTATCTAGAATGAGTGAGTCAGGCTGCTCAGGGTAAGCAAAGCTCAAATTATGTAGCTCCAAGGCCACCGTTTTGTCCGAGGTAAGTTTCTGCTTAGTGACGACCTGGCGTTCATCTTCGGCCTGCAAGCCGTTTAAGGCATTTTGGATAGTGCCAAAATTTCTATAGTAATTATCTAGTGCCCAAGCAAGGTGCCATAAGCTACTGCTGGCATCTCCGAAATAAGCAATAAACAATACAATGCCGCCAAGCTGCACAACCCCGTGGCTAAACAGAATGATAACTAAACATAGCGCCCCGCCATTTACAAGAGCGGCGCTTTGCCCCTTGACAAGATTGGTGATAAAATTTTGCCCCCATGAGTCACGCCAATTTTTAATAATATGCTTTTGTTGAGTAACCAGCATGTGGCGTTCCTGGGCTTGAGCACCAAAAATACGTACACTAACATGATTACTGACTGAATCGACTACTAGGCCAGCCGCCTTGCTTGTTTCGTCGCTCTGGGCTGCTATCATTTGGCTAAATTTCTTACCGCGATGTACATTGTAGATAAAAAGTAACACTAGCCAAACTATAAAGATTATTGCGAGCGACCAATGGACTGTAAATAAAAATCCGGCTGAAAAAATTAACCCAACAGATTGGCCCCAGGCAGTCCAAGCTGTAATATCAACAAATTCGTTGGCTGTTGTGGTAGTCTGGTTAACCCAATGACCGATTCTGCCACTGCTAGAATTAACAAAGAATGAGTGTGGTTTTTTAAGGACGGCCGAGAATAAGTTCAATCTTACATTCTCGATCATCTGAGGTTTGTAGCTGCGCAGCACAAATTCAGCTAGCCGCCAAAATACCTCATCTAGGATTCTTAATAAGGCATATAAGGCCACAAGGATCCATACGTAGTTATTGGCAGCATGCGTTTTGCTAAGTTCGGTTACAATCATGGCGATCATAACTGGTGAAGCAGCCCAGGCTAGGATGCCTATTAAGGTCAAGAAGAAAAACAGAAAAGTCTTAGTCTTGTATGGTCCGACCATACGTATGAGCAGCTCTTTGGCCGAGCTGGGTATTGTAGCGTCATTCAACTGTTGTAGCCCGGACTGTTTCATCTCACTATAATAGCAGTAAGGTGTAGGTTATATATCTCTTAAGACTTCAATCTTTGCGCCGATTGCGTTGAGTCGACTGGCTAGATCTTCATAACCACGATTGATCGAGTAGATATTACGAAGAATAGATTTGCCAGGTGCAGCAAGCATGCCGATTAGTATAAGAACTGCTGGCCTCAGAGCTGGCGGGCATATAACCTCAGCAGCTTTCCAACGCGTTGGGCCGCTAACGTATGCTCGATGTACGTCTGCTAGAACTACATCGGCATTCAATTTGTTAAGCTCGGTGTAGTAAATGGCACGGTTTTCATAGGACCAATCATGTATCAAAGTTTTACCATGTGCTGTTGCTGCAATTGGTGCAAAATATGGCAGATTGTCCATATTAATGCCAGGATGAGGTAGGGCGTGCAGCTTGTCTGGTAAAGCAATAAGTTTGGGCGATTCGTGACAGACTATATCAATCAACTTGGTGCGTTTGTTCTTGGCTAGATATTCATCACTGAGCGTAAATCTAAAGCCCATCTTTTCTAATTTTAGTAGTTCAAGCTCTAAGAACTCAATTGGTGCCCGCCGAATAATTATCGGTGAATTTGTGGTCGCCGCTACAGACAAAAAGGTCATCGCTTCAATCGGATCTTCGCTCAGCCAATACTCGACATCTTTATTGATGGTCTTTAGACCCTTAATTTCTAGGGTGTTAGTGCCTATACCTTTAATCTCGACACCTAACTTTTCTAGAAAAAAACATACATCCTGCACCATGTAATTAGAGCTAGCCGATTTTATTGTGGTGATTTCAGGCGTTAATGCAGCCGCCATGATAGTGTTCTCGCAGGCAGTTTCACTCATCTCGTACATAACTACTTTGCCGGGTGCCACAGGTTTACTGGTGCAATGGTACCATTCATCTTTGGCCACAATCTCTAGACCAAAACGCTCCAGCGCAAATATATGTGCCTGTATAGTCCGTATACCCAATTTGCAGCCACCAGAATAAGGTATTTGGAACTCTTTTTTAAGATGCATAAGCGGGCCCATCAACATAACTACACTGCGAGTCTTGCGGCTAGCCTCTGGGTCTATTTTGTCTATAGCTAATCTAGCTGGTGGTTTGATTTCGAGGTCGTTTTTATCGTTTAGCCATCGCACTTTAACGCCAATACTGGTTAAAATCTCTATCATACGATAGACTTCTTCGATTCGAGGCATGCGTCGAAAAATAGTGGTCCCACGGTTGAGTAAGCTGGCGCATAGCAAACCCATAGCCGCGTTTTTTGATGTTTTAACTGTGATCTCGCCGTGGAGTTTGTGGCCACCCTCTATTCTAAAACTAAGAATGCCGGGTTGTTGTATAGAAACAATCTGACTATTTAAAACTTCGCTAATGCGAGCCAGCATCTCCATACTGATGTTTTGGCCACCGTTCTCTATACGATTTATGGCGCTTTGGCTAGTGCCTAGATCGTCTGCTAATTGCTTTTGAGTTAACCCTCGCTCTATACGGCTACGCTGAATTAGCTTGCCAATTTGTAATTTATAGTCATGGCTCATGCAAATGATTATACCATTCATGATATTTTTGGGTCAAGTTGGGAATTACGAGAAAGAAAGCGATATGGGATATGGATACTTTTTAGCCAGTCAGATACAATAGGCAATATGATCTAGCAACCTTACTCAATTCCATCCCCACTACACCTAACCCACACCTAAATAGGATCTATATAACATGAACAATATCAATGATACAGCTACCTCATCCATGCAAGATCAAGCTATTGCCAAGCTGATTCGTTCTGAAGAAAAGCGCCAAAGGGAGGGCTTAGAGCTTATCCCAAGCGAAAACTATGTTAGCCGAGAAGTGCTTACAGCCATGGGCAGCATCTTTACTAACAAATACTCAGAGGGCTATGTTAAAAGGCGATATTACGGTGGTCAAGAAAATACAGATAAGATTGAGCAACTGGCGATTGACCGTATAAAAGCGTTGTTTGATGCCGACCATGCCAATGTCCAGCCTCTATCGGGAGCTCAGGCTAACGAAGCCGCTGAGCATGCCTGGATGGAGCCAGGTGACACCATTTTAGGCATGGATTTGAGCCATGGTGGCCACCTTACCCACGGACGACCGGGCACAATCCTAGCCAAGATCTTCAACTTTGTGCGATATGGCATGAAAGATATCGAAACAGGCGAGATTGATTATGATCAGCTGCGAGCTCTAGCCATAAAACACAAGCCAAAAATAATTTTAGCTGGGTTCTCGTCTTACCCGCGCGAACTAGATTACGACAAGTTCTCTGAAATCGCTAAAGAAGTCGGCGCTGTAGCCTGGGCGGATGTTGCGCATATCGCGGGGCTAATAGCCGCCAAAAAATTAGAGAATCCATTCCACCATGGATTCCACATGATAACTAGTACCACACATAAGACTTTGCGTGGCCCACGTGGCGGTATAATTCTTACAAAAGGCGTGGTAGGCAATCCCTTGCGCAGCCCAGAGAAGACCATCGAAAATTTGCCCACACTTGTGGATCGTGCTGTATTCCCAGGTATTCAAGGTGGCCCACACATGCATGTTATTGCGGCCAAAGCTGTTGCTTTTTATGAGGCCTCCCAACCAGAGTTTGCTATTTACGCTCAGCAAGTTTTAGATAATGCCCAAGCTTTGGCTAAGGCGCTCATGAGCCGGGGCTTTAAATTGATCACCAACGGTACAGACAACCACTTAGTATTGGCCGATGTAGTTACTAGCTTTGGTATCCACGGCGGAGAAGCAGAAGAAGTATTAGATAAAATCGGCTTAACGCTAAATAAAAATGTCATACCAGACGATCAACTCCCACCATTTAGACCTAGCGGTATCCGCTTGGGGACCCCGGCTATTACAACTCGTGGTCTAAAAGAAGAGCATATGGATCAGATTGCAGAGTGGATGCACCAGGCTATAAAAATGCGTAACGACGAAAAACAGCTTGAGCGTCTCAAAAATGAAGTCGTACTGCTCTGTAAACAATTCCCTCTGCCGAGTGATATATAAAAGTTAGATAGTCTCGGGTTCTTGTTCGAGCACGATACCGAACTTTTCTTGGACCTTCTCAATCACCTCGGCTTTAAAACTAGCTAAATCCTGATAAGACTTAGCCGATTCGTTAACAAAAACTAGGGCGTTGTTTTCATAAAGTTTCATGCCATGAGCTCGGTAGGACTTTAAGCCGGTCTTGTCGATTAACCAACCCGCAGCTAGTTTTACCTTATTATCTGGCATGTCATAAAACGACATATCTGGATAGTCTTGCAGCAATTGATCAAATCTGTCTTGTGAAATTATGGGATTTTTAAAAAACGAGCCCGTGTTGGCAAGTAGTTTTGGGTCAGGCAATTTGGATGCCCGGATGTTCATAACAGCTTGACGAATGTTCTGTGGGGTAAAGTCTACTATGCTGTGATCATCTAAATATTGGTTTAAACTTTTATAAAATGGTGGCTCAGGACTAGCTTTGCTGAGCTTTAAAGTTATGTTGGTGATTACATAATGGCGGTTGCCCATTGGCTTAAAGATGCTGTTTCGGTAACTAAAATGACAATCCGCATTGCTGAGGGTGATAAATTTATTGGTTAGCTGATTATAGACTTCAAGCTCTACTAATGTATCTGCGATCTCGGAGCCATAAGCGCCAACATTTTGGACAGGCGTAGCACCAGCTGTACCGGGTATCATCGATAATTTCTCGATTCCGCTCAGGCCCATGCCGACTGTACGAGCAACTATATTGTCCCAATGCTCCCCAGCAGCTATGCGAATTACGGCTGATTTTTCTGTCTCTTGTAAAACTTCAAAACCAGTCAGTCGGTTTATAATCACTAATCCGTTAAAACCTTCATCCCTGGCTATTACGTTAGAGCCTTCACCAAGCATAAAGATCGGCAATCGGTGATCAGCTGCCCATTCTAGGGCATCTATTAACTCGCTCTTAGAGTGAACGGTGACTAGGCTCTTAGCTGGCCCCCCTATGCGCATGGTTGTATAATCTTTTAGAGCAATGTTGGTTTGTATATTCATATGGTGATATTGTACCGGAATATCAAAGCATGGTATAGAAAGCTAATCGCGTTTACAGATTGGCAGTATTTTGCTACAATACGTCCCTGTTAGGGCCCATAGCTCAGCCGGTTAGAGCACCTGCCTTTTAAGCAGGGTGTCGTGAGTTCGAGTCTCACTGGGCCCTCCAATATAAAAACCTCACCTTGCGTGAGGTTTTTATATTGGCTGCGGCAGTCTGTAGAATATCTTGGGCATTATCTTCTTTCTATAACTACGAACTGTTCCGTGATCTTCTTTTCTGCTCTTAGTGCTCGTCGCTCATCGGGTTGCAGGGCATCGAAAGCAAACGTAGATATCGCCCCAAGTTGCAAGACAATCGCCACAAACGCAGATGCATAAACAAGAGCAGGCTCCAGCAGGTCATTAGCGGCGGCTAAGATATCGCCCCCAGCAGCAAGCATGGCAGCACCAGCAAGGAGTTTACGTGCTCTGTATAAATTTGCCTGGACGTTTCCTGAGCTCTCATTCAGCAGCCCATGTGCATCATCTATCCTATGTTGCGTTCCGTGTATAACAGCCTTGTTCATGCTTCGACCGGAACCTAAATCGACTTCAATCCTCCCGGTGCCAGGGTAATATCTTTCTACATTGCTTGCATTTATGTCTGAACAAAACCGTACACTTGTGTTCGCGATGTCTGTATCCGACAGACCACTAGTCCGTAGATGTTCTGCGTAAATGTCAGTATCAAAATCAATATATTCAACCTTTTGACCAAGGCCAATGTCGAAAGTTACTTGTGGGCATGGACCATCCAGTGGTTCTCTATAGTTGGCATCTGCACGAAGAGCATTCATAGTTTATATACCATAACATATTTGTTATAAATATGCAATCGCATGTTGCCTCTGCTAAACTTAACCCATGAACAAAATATCACACGATAGCGAGACGCCGGCACTAGGCCAACAAGTAATTACGGCTTGTGCTTTTATCCATAGAAACATCGATGGAGTAGAAAAGGTCTTTTTGCCAAAGCGAGCTGATACCAAAAAGTTTCTACCAGGCAAATACGAGATCCCCGGTGGTCATATAGATTTTGATGAAGATATAGAGACTGGGTTAAAGCGCGAAATTAAAGAAGAGCTTGGTGTCGATATAGCCTTAGGCGATCCGTTTGCAGTATTTACCTATACGAACGAGATTAAAGGCTCACATTCTATAGAAGTAGTTTATTTTGCCCAGGTTGTAGGTAACCCTGATAATATAACAATCAATCCAGATGATCATTCGTCATGTGGCTGGTTTGAAGAGGATCAAGCAGTCAGCCTGAATGGCAACCAGGCCGATGCAGAGGTAAATGTTCTGAAGAAGGGATTTGCATTGTTGAGAGGTGAGGCGGTGCGATTTTAGAAGTAATGAAACTACCCTATTTTCTTAAATGCATCAATCAATCGCGTTAGCCCAATGCCCCCACCACAGCGTGGAATGAAATCTAGAGATAAAAATTCGTTTAATTCTTTTTCTACTCTCGCCTTACCAAAAAGATCAAATAGCTTCTGCGCATATTTGCCGCCACTTATAGAATAAAATGCTTCAGTCATCTCCTGCGCATTAGAGCTGCGTTCAGCACTACCTATGGTCTCGTTGCCATATAGGATAACATCTATTTTGTAAGCATGAGTGTCGCCTTTTTTGCGCATATTCCAAAATGGCGAAGTATATACGGGAAAGTCTCGGCAAAATACAACTGGACCAAAATCGGTCAGCATTCTGTTCTCGTGCTGATGGGTAAGGTCTTTGGTGTTGTAATGATCTTTGAGCTCGTCGTAAGTCTTAAAGACAAAGCCAGGCTCTGAGCCAAACCCAAGATACTCTAAAAGCTCTGTCTCGAACTTCTGGAGCTCTTCAATATCTCCTTTTAGCTCGAATTCAAACATCGGAAAAATCAGCTTGTGCCGGCCGGGCACTGGGTTAGGTTCGTTCCTATAACTAGTACTTACGCAAAATACCCCGGCGAGTTCTGGATGCGTGAGTAGCTCGTACTCTAGCCACATTTGACCAGTTTGGGGTAACGGCCAGACTTCGCCCATGTAGTTATAGGTGGCAACTGTGTCTGGATCCTCACAGGCAGCAAGTATGCTAAGCCGATCTTGAGTATTGACTTCGCAAAAGCCTTTTTCTAGACAAAAGCTTCTTAATTTATTGACTATCTTGCTGAAAACGATGATGTCGTCCACTCCCCTATAGTTCTCTACCATTCTGCCCCC
>Ga0210403_10005472_pt1 | contig 10770 bp, 8 predicted proteins | sample IncBWC19MmetaG_FD_150863 | JGI IMG/M metagenome (GOLD analysis project Ga0210403, IMG submission 150863) | Forest soil microbial communities from Barre Woods Harvard Forest LTER site, Petersham, Massachusetts, United States - Inc-BW-C-19-M | ecosystem: Environmental > Terrestrial > Soil >... | reverse complement strand
AATATGTCGACGCCTTCACCTTCACCCGCTTCGAGCCCGCGGGTCCGGTGCAGGGCAACGACTCGATCAAGTACGCGACCTCGATCCTGGACTATGTGTTCCGCGAACTCGCGGTCAGCTACATGGGCCGGTTTGATCTGGCCCATGTCGATCCCTCCGAGTCGAACTTCGACGCGATGGGCCGGGGTGTCGAGGAAGGCAAGCAGCCGGACGCGCCCAGCAACAAGTACCTGTCGAAGGGCCTGACCCGCTCGCGCACCGACAATCTCGTCGTCATGCGCGGCGAGCCGCAGACCGACGCGCGGGGGCCCAGTAACGTCACCTCGCTGTCCTCCCACGGCGCCACCGCCCGCGCCGGCGATGCCGTCGAGGGCGCCGTCGCGCTGAAGCAGGAAACCCAGCACGACCTTTCGCCGACCGAAAAGCTCGAAGCCATGCAGTGGAGCAAGGCCGGCGCCGCGGCGCAGGCAGCGCCGTCAAAAGCCGAACGCCGGGCCGAGGCCAAAGCCAAAGGCTATGAAGGCGAGATGTGCGGCGAGTGCGGGAATTTTACTCTCGTGCGGAACGGCACGTGCATGAAGTGCGATACGTGTGGTTCGACAACAGGCTGCAGTTGACAGTTCGGAGTTGCTGCTGCAGCACCACCACCCCTGCGGCGACGACCATTAACGTGCCCCTAATAAAAGGCCCCCTACCCCGATTGGGTGCCTTTTCCCGGCCTTCTGAGCGCCGGCAGTGACAACAGAGGATCGCGGCGAACCATCGGCTTCGCCGCGAAATCGCCAACCGAACGAAACATGAATCGATAGCTCTATGCCCGAACCGCTTACGCTCACCACCCTGCTCATCGCCGGCGCGAACCTGGTCGGTACCGAGACCGTCAAGGAAGTCACCAAGGACGCCTACCGCAAACTGAAGGAGAAGGTCGGCGAGGTGTTCGGATCACGGGCCTCGACCGCAGTGGTAAAACTCGAGAGCCCCGCCACGCATGAGGAGGGTCGCAAGGATCTCGCGCGTTACGTGGACGACGACTTGCAGCCCGACGAGGCGACCGAGCTCGCTCCGCTCGCCGAGGCGTTCATCCGAGCAATGCAGGCCGACGACGCCGCCAAAACTGCCGTTCACTCCCGAGTCGGCCTGGATATCGAAGCTGGCGGCAACGCCTTCATTCGCGACATAAAGGGCGCCCGCGAGGTCGTGGCGAAGGTCAAGGCCGGCCAAGACGTCACCATCGAAGGCCTGCATCTGGACACGGGAAGAGATCCGGGAAAATAGCCGGCGCGCTCGTCGGTCCTAACAGCGCGCCGGTATCCAACGCGGATCAGACTGTTGCCGGTCTTCGCATCGACGCGAAGGCCGGTGGAAACGCAACGGTCAACGTCAACCAATATCTAGGTCCCGACCTGGCTCAGATCCGTAGCGAGATGATGAGCGTGCTCGTAACCGCAGGTCTGACCACTGGGCTGGCACAGGTCCAAGAGGTCGTCGTTCCGGCGCATGAAAAATACCTCTCGGATCAGCTGGACCACTTGCGGGATGGCGCGAAGACCACGGATCCGGACACCAATCTGAAGCTGTTTCACAACTTCATGGATAGCCGCCCGGCCGACGCGAGCGGCACCATCCGTTACCGTGCGAAAGCAAACATCGGACTGCAGCACCTCGCGCGCGGGGAAGGCGCCGAGGCGATCCGATGGCTTCTCGACGCGTACGATGAAGCACCGAACGATCCGCGCGCGATCGCGAACCGCACTCTCGCCCTGTTCGTGCGAGGAGATGCCGACGAAGCATACCGCTTCGGCCGGGAACGACTGGATGCAGATCCCACCAACGAAGTCCTCGCGTCCTACCTACCGCAGATAGCCGCCAAGGTCGCCAGCGTCACCGACGGTTTGGATGGCATTCCGAACGACTTGCACGACAAAGAGAGCCTTCTCGTCGCGCAGACTGTATTCCTTCGCGGCCGTAACCTCGTTCCGCAATGGTGGGAATTCGCGCGACATGCGCTCGCGAAGCATTCCGACTCCGAACACCTGAAGATGCTGGCGGCCTTCGCCGACGTCGATGAGATATCCCGCGACCCTAACGTGTCACGGACCTTGATCGTCAGCGCCGACCAGCCGCGAAGCTCGCCGCGGCCGCCGAGATACTGGAGGCCGACTGGCGATCCAAACCGTGGTTGCTGACCAGCCATTTCGACGACTCGGTCCACACCCTGTCCGTCGCCATGATTGCCTACCGATTCCTGCACGATCGGGAAAGGGCACTGGCTCACGTCGAACGCATGGCCGACGCGAAAATCGACGAACCTGGCGTTCTGCTCAACGGCGTGACCGTTGCGCTGAGTTTCGGTAGAGCCGATCTTGCCCGCCGCCTCATCGCCCTCGCACCTGACGACCCCGATCTCGCCTTTCACGCCGGAGTGATTGCCATCGGTGAGAACCGGTGGTCGGACGCCGTCGAACTCTTCGGCAAGGCCAATGTTCCCGATCACGAAGAACGCGTGACCGAAGCCGCGATCGCGCTCGCTCCGATCGCGGAAGCCGGCAGGCCATCCGACGGAAGTCCGGCGGATCCCACGCTGTTGACGGATCTGATCACGAAATTCAAGGACAGCGCGCGAGGTCTCGTCCTGATCGCGCAGGTCGCCACCATGCTCGGATTGGGCGACGTCGCGGAATCGGCGTTCGAAGCCGCCGTGGATGCGGTTCCGGAGGATAGCCATATCGCGACGCGCCTGATGGTCGCGCACGAAGCCGATCGAGCCGGTTCGCCGGCCACGGTCATCCAGCTCCTGGATGGGCACCTTCCGTTCGAAAGCTTCGAGAAGGACTTCGAGCTGCTCTCCGTCGCGCATGCCAACGAGCACCCTCACCGCGAGCGGAATCTCGCCTTCTTCACCCGGCTGCCGGCCCGCCTTCGGAACTCCCACCCGATCGCCCGCGCACACGCAAGCGTCCTGGTCGACGTCGGCAAACTTCCGGAAGCGATCAAGCTGCTGCGCCATCTCCATACCGAAGACCCGACGGACGCATTCGTCGCGCTGCGCCTCTACGATGCCCTGTACCGATCGGGGGACGTCGCCGGCGCCGAAGCCGTGATCCGAGGCGTCGATCTCGCAAGCCAGGTCGGCGTGCCCGAGCACATCATGCGGCTGGCGCACGAAACGTTGCGCCAAGGAGACTTCGACCGGGCCTACGTCGCCGCCTACGATCTCGTCCGCCGGCATCCGAACAACCCCAACATCGCGTTGGGCTACGCCGGACTAGGCCTGATGTACGAGGTCAACCCGATGTTCACGGCGACAACCGCAGGTCTCGGCACCTACGTCGCCGTCGAAGCACCGGACGGCCTGCGGCAGGACTTCGTGATCGACGAAGGAGCCGACTTCTTCGGCATGAACATTCAAGCCGCCACGTCCGGCATCGCGACCCGCGTGATAGGCTTGCGCCGTGGCGAGACGTTCGAGATACCGAAGTTCGGCCTGGATCAGCCCGAAGCCTGGAAGGTCGTCGAGATCAAATCGAAGTATCTCCACCTTCAGCATCGCGTTTTCGAGGAGTTCGAAACGCGCTTTCCGGGCAAACCCGGGCTGGCCAGGTTCACGGTCGGCCAAGACAACATCGACAGCGTTCTCGATGTCGTCCGCCGAAGCGCCGAAGAGAACATCAAGAACGCGCAAGTCTACATGCAGAAGCCCTTCCCGCTCGCCTTCATCGCGCGGGGGCTCGGCGGCGACGTCGTCAGTTTCGCCCAGTTCGTACGTAAATTGGGCGGCCGGGTCGTCACGTGCGCTGGGAATTTAACGGAACGTACGGGAGCCGTCAGGCTGGCGCGGCAACATCGGGGGCGAGGTGCAGTCCTCGACGCCTATACCGCCTGGGTCGCGGCCGAAATCGGAATCCTGCCAGTGCTGAAAACATGGTTCGGAACCCTTCAGACGCCAACTTCAACCATGGTGATGATCGACCGGATGATCCGGCGCGAAAACGACGGTCGTGGCCGCCGTCAGATGACAATCAGCTACCAGGACGGACAGTTCTACCGGAACGAGGTGACCGACGAATACCGCGATCATCAGATCGGGGCGATCAATCGCGTCCGCGATTGCATCGAGCAGAACTGCGAAGTCGTGCAGGTTCTGGTGCCGGACAACATTTCCGAGACGACGGAGAACTTGCTTGCCGTAGGCGGCAGCCGGTTCCTCGATGCCGCCTTCCTCTCAGCCCGGAGCGACGCGCTTCTGTTGTCCGACGACATGCGGTTCCGCCAGCTGGCGGCGGAAGCCACAGGAACCGCTGGGACCTGGTTGCAGGCCGCGCTTCTCGCCGCCACTGAAGCTCGGCAGCTGGCTGCTTCCGAATACGCAAAAGCGGTGGTCGGCCTGGCCAGGAATGCGCACGATCACGTCGTGCTGAACGCTCCCTTGCTCTACCTCATCGCACGCCAGGATGAGGACGGTTTTCCCGGACTTCGAGTGGCGCTGCAGTGCCTTGGCGGCCCAGACGCCGAGATGCGGTCCCATCTGAACGTCCTCGTCAGTTTCATCGCCCTCCTCTGGCCTCCGGACGACGTGCTGGACTGGGTGAAGACGAGGGCCGCCACCGGTCTGAGTCTCGAAATCTTCCTGGGCAACCGTAGCCATGACTGGGCTCCGTTGTTGAACGAAATTCTTTTGTGGAGTCTCCGCAATCGCGATCTGGCGAGATATCTATCGGCCTGGCTCCGAGGTCATTTCATTTTTCAAGCCGATCTGGAGAACGTGATGGCACCGGCGACGCAATCGCCGCGCCGACGCCGGAAAGCGGCCTGATCCCCCATCGATGCAGGGTCTCGCATAGCTGCCGACTGACTTTTCAGCGGCTTGGTCTCGCCTTACCCACGACGCGATGGGCGATGGAGCAGACCCCGATCCGCTCGGCGGTGATCGACCGGTCCGGCCGGGCGGCCTGGGTCTCCGTGCTGGAGCCGCGGGCCTGGGTGATCCTGCGCTGCGTGGTGCTCGACATGAAGGAGATGTCCGTCGCGCGGCGCGAGACCTCGTCCGAGCTGGTCTCGGCGACGGCCCTTATGATCCAGAATAGCTGGCCGGAGCCTTTTGCCGAGAAGCAGGTCTACAACTTCGGGCCGCTCCGCAACGCCCTTGAGGGGGAAGAGTTTCCGCCGCCGCCCAATATCTGAGCCGCCCGTATTTAAGAATTCGATCACCACGTCGGCAACGTCGGGCCTACGCTAACTTCCGGTTGAGTTTTTGAGTATGATGGTGCGTTCAGAGTTCATTTCAGGGGGTAATCCGGCGAAGACCGGAACGTCGTGCGAAGGGTCGACGGGCACCGGCGTATCAAGCGCCCGAGCTCATGGCGTTGCGCGCGTCGGGTCTGGCGTCATCGTGTCCAACGTGGCGGCCGCCGTCTATCGAAGCATGGCAAAGATTGTTCTTCCGGACCGCGCGCTGGTCATCGCCCTCGGCTTCCCGTCGTTGAAGCACGTCCCCGTCCTGTTCGACTCGGCCGGCCTCTATTGCCGCGTGTTCAACCAATATCTGAGGGAACGGGCGACCGGCGATTGGTTTCCCGAAGGTGGCCGGCCTTACCCAAGCGAAGCGACCCTAGAGAAGATCGCCGACGACCTGAAGAACTTCCTCGAATGGTGCGAGGAGAGTGGAAAATCCTTCGAGAGCATTACTTACGATCAGGTGCTCCAGTATCAGCGCGACCAGCTTGCCGGACGATGGTCGGCGAGCGGTAAGCGTCTGCAGCCGTCTACGGCCAACCAGCGTGCCGACGATGTCACCAATTTTTTGACCTGGGCGGCTCTAAAAGGATTGCGCGGGCCGTTCGAAGTCAAGCGTTTCTTCGCCAGGAGTCCGGGCGGGGAGCGGAAGATGGTGCGCGCGGGTCGGGCCAAGGAAAGCGCGACCCCCAGGGCGGCCGCGCGCTTCGTTCTTCCAACTGCGGAGGCCGTCCGAGATTGGCTCGCCCGCGTTCGCGTGAAAAAGGGATACGTCAAGTATCTGACTGCCCGGTTCATCCTGGAGGTCGGTCCTCGGCGTAAGGAGGTCGAGGCCCTCGAAGTCGATCAATGGCCGTCGGCGCAAGCCATTCGCGAGGCCGAGCAAGCCTCCCAGGCGACCGTCCCGATGGACCTCTACGTCACCAAGGGGAATCGTCCGCGCACCGTCGACGTGCCGGTCCGGTTCGCTCGGCGCGTTCGCGAGTGGATCGACGAGAAGTGGGATACGTATGCTTATCGTTATTTCGTGGAGAGCGGCAGGAAGACGCGGACGCGCCGCTTGTTTTTGAGCGACCATCCCAAGGCGCATGGCCGGCCGATCAGCGAAACGACGATCTACCGGATCTTTAAGGAGGTCGCGCCGGGCCCGAAGCTTTGGTCGCCACACAAGGGGCGGCACGTCTTCGCGTGCTTCTTCGTGCTGAACGCGCTGGAGCTCGAGTCACGACCGTACGGCGGTCTTGCTGCCATGGGCTCCGGCTGGGTCGAGAATCGCGGTCAGTTCTGGGTGACGATTCTCAGGGATCAGTTCGGTCACATCAGCAAGTCGACGACGGAGATCTACCTTCGCTGGCTTGTTAGCTCCTGCGCGCTTGCCGAGTTGTCATCCGGTTGGCACCGGTTCCTCGAGGGCGATGGGGAGGTCTGAGATGCGCAAGTCGGACTATGTGATCGAGATCGAACCGTCCCGTGGCGCGCCCTACGAAGTGAATCTGCGTGAATTCGCCGTCGGCGGGAACGAAACCACGGTCAAGAAGGTGACCACTTGGGGTGGCGACTATGTCGGTCGTCCGGATCTTGCGCTCGAGTTTGCCGATTTTCTGGACGCGCTTTCACCTATCCAGGGGACGTGCGATTCGTTTCGCAGTGGCATGCGCAACTTCTATCGGTTTCTGGATGCCCAGGCTCCGACGGTCGCGAGGTCCGCCGAGGTGACCGATGCGATGGGTCCGGCGCTGCTGACGTGGTTGACCGACATTGGGTCGCACTACCATGCCTACAAGACTATCCGCGCCGCCGTGAACGGGATGCGAGCCCTGAGCGGAGGAAGGCAGTTGTTCTGGCCGTCGCGCAGGCCGGACATCGTCGTGCACGACGAACCGATCGAGGAGCGTGCACTCCGGAATCTGTTTCACGCGCTTCGCCACGAGGCGCGCGAGGTGAAGCGCATGCTGGCCGACGGCGACAGATTGGCCGACGCTGGGCTTGACCCGCGCGAGGGTATGGATGGAACGGCATTCTCCGTTCCTGAAAATCGGGCTTGGCTCGTGCGCGAGCTGATGAGGGATGGTCTTCCGGACCGCGCTGGGGCCGTCGCCGCCGGCGCGCGTGACCTTCTGGTCGGGCCCGGGCCGACCTACGTCGCTCCGACGATGTCGGAGCGGAGTTCGCGGGGGCTCACCGGCGCGCTTCGGTGGTTTGTGCCGGGTCGGTCGGACACCGCGATCTTCCTCGCCCTCTTCCTGCTGTCGACAGGTTGGAATTTCGCGACGGCGACCGCCATCGACGTATCGTCCCCAGATGCATGGTCGCAGCCTCATCCGCAGGTAGACCGCTTCGCTGTCATCCATGCCTTCAAGAATAGGGCGGATCGACACCAGTTCGCGATCTCCATGATCCGTCCGGAATGGCATCCCTATCGGCTGATCGGATACATGCTCGAAGTAACCGCCCCGCTGCGCCGGCAGGTGCTGCGCGAGCTCAACGAGATGCGCAGGAAGTATGAGAACAGCCCGAGCGTAGCGCTCGCGTCGGAGATCCACCGCCATGAGGGGCTTGCCCGCAGCCCGTGGCTTTTCGCGTCGGTCACGGTCGGCAAGGTGTCCGGCTTCATCGAGGGCGCGGACGTCACTCATGTCAGCGAGCTCGTTCGCGACACGGTCCTCCGTCACGGGCTTGATACGGCACATCCCCGTCTCCTCCAATTCAAGACGTCTGATGTTCGCGATTCCTGGATCGGCTATGCCTACGTCCAGAGCGGCTACAACGTCCTGCTGACGCGCCTGGCGAGCCAGCATGCCACTTCCCGGACCCTGAAGCATTATCTGGGCTTCAGGCGTTATCGTGCGCACAGCGAACGCGAGGTACGCAAGCTTCAGCACGCACTGTTCTCCGAGATCGAGGCCCGCCGACCGGTCGATCCGACCCGTCTTCGGCTTCTCGTCGCCAACGGCGAGATCACGCCGGAGCAAGAGGCCCGCCTGCTCGACCTCAGGCAACGCACTCGCCTCGGAACCGGATGCCTCGATCCGCGTGCGCCCGACAAGGTGATCGCGCCGGACCATCCGGAGGGGGCGCTGTGCCGCGTCCAGAGGTGCGTGGGCTGCAGCAAGGGCATTGTGTTCGAGGAGAGTCTGCCGGCCTTGGCGAAGGCCATGGCCGAGCTCCGCCACATTCGCCGGACAATCCCGATGACGGCTTGGAACGGCTCGTCCTTTGCCGACGAGCACGACGCCTTGGAGCAGACCCTGCTCAGCTTCGACCAGGCGCGGGTCGATGCGGAGGTGACCTCATGGACGGCAAAATTGAAATCCGGGGAGGTTCAGGCACATGCCACCTATCCAAACTACTGAAGCGCGCGTCCTCCGGGAGGTCTTGCCGGACAGATTGGAGTGGCGCGATGCGCTGATGGCGCAGCTCGGCAACTACGATGAGCTCGCCGTCCGCCCGTGGGACGAACTTCGCCGGGTCGAGTTTCTTCCTGGCTGCCGTCTCGACGCTCCCGTCCTGACGATCCCCGCCGAATGGATGGCGGCCGGCACACTGCGGCGGGACAGTGCACGTCAGATCATCCCGGCCAAGGCGGGCGTGCCGTCGGATCCTGTGCAAGCCGCTGTCCGCGACGAGAGCATTCGCCGCGCCCTCCTCGCCCTGTTTCTGCCCCGAATTTCCTCCAACACTACCCCTTCCAACTCCATCGCCGCAAGGTAGGCCAGAAAGAACGTCGCGGTCAGAGGCGGCCCTAGGGCGCTTCCTCATCGATCCCTTGCTAGCTTCCGCCGCCCCCAATGCGGGTCTTTGCGGTCGGGGTTGAACACCCGCTCGATGTGCCGATTGAGCGCCCGCATGACGCCGATCCGGGCGAACAGCCTCCAATCCATCCCCGAGGGCCATTAGAGTAGAGTCAATGGCGGCTTGCGAAAGTTAAAAGTTGACGGGCGAACAGGGGCTCGCTCAACTTGGGATTGGAGGATTCTAAAAAATGATCACCACTCCAACTGTTTTCGTCTTGGGAGCTGGCGCAAGCGCAGATTTTGGCTTTCCCATAGGCCGCGATCTGTTGAACTCCGTCGTGAATTTTCAAGACGGCACGCAACAGCGGACCAATTTACTTAACTATAGCGGTCATTCAGCGCAGGAGTTGGATGAATTTCGTACAGCGCTTAACTACTCCGGCGATTCATCAATTGATGCCTTTCTTGAAAGACGCCCTTCGTTTTTGGAGATTGGCAAGGCGGCGATGGCGGTCGCGCTAATGACTCGCGAGGAAACGGCAACGATTTTTCATGAGCCGGGCGGACTCAATTGGATGAACTATCTTTTCAGACGCATGCAAGGCTCCTCGTCTGCATCCTTCGACGAGAACGAGGTATCTTTTGTTACATTCAATTATGATCGAGTTTTGGAGCATTTTCTGAGCACCGCATTGCAACATGCATGGGGCGTAAGTGAAGCGGAAGCGGGGAAGGTCCTCTCATCAATCCCAATTATCCATCTTCACGGGCAGCTTGGTTTCCTTCCATGGCAGTCCGACAAGAACACACGCGCCTTCAACACAACAATGGACTCACAAAGTCTGCGCATAGCTGCTGAAGGCATCAAGGTCGTTCATGAGGGGGTGGAAGACCGAAAGGAGCAATTTTCTCAGGCTAAAGAGCTAATCAAATCGGCGGCTCGCGTTTACTTTCTCGGCGTCGGAACGAGCAACGTGAACATGGATCGGCTTGACGTGATGAATTTTGAGCCAAACAAAGTCGTCGTAACCGAGAAGGGATTAACCGAGACCGAGTACGCCGAGGTTCGACTACGATATGGGGACAAGCTAAGCTTCGTACGCCATTACGACTGCAGGCAGATGATCTCGAACTACGTCCAATGGACTTAACGCGCCGGAGTAGCCGGATAAGCGGCCCCAGCTGACCTAGCGATTCCCATGGCGCTGTGTCGGCGCATGTTTGCTAGGGCGGATTTGTCGGCGCGCGCGACCGACAAAAAATCATGCAACCCACGTGCCGAAAGTCTGGTGACCTTGGTTACGCGCGTCCGGCGGGTGGCAGGGACTGACGCGTCGGGCTTCCTTCTCCCAATGGAAATTCGGTCGGACATCCGCGCCCGCATACCGCAGGCCTAGCAGGTGAAGCGGGGCTCGATGTCGGACAGCCGAACGTCGTCCGGCCACCGGTCGCCGCTGATGGCGGTCAATGGCTGCACCGGAAATCGGAGCAATATATTAGGAGGCCGCGAACGCTGGAGGCGCGCATTTCACCCAACGTGCCATTTGCGAATCCTACGCGGTCTTCCTCGTCCCCTGACTCTCGACGAAAGCCTGCAGGCTCGCAGGAAGTTCCTTGTTCTCAAGATCGCATCGCTGCTGCAAATCTTCAGCAAGCTCGCGAGACACATCGCGGGACCAGCCCTCGGCGGTATTGAAGCTGACGACCCGGACAGGATTACCATACTGGCCGCTTAGGAGATCACGGATGACGGTCTCGTAACCGGTGGCTTCCGCCTCGACCTCGCGCCAAATCCGGCCAGTCT
>Ga0210403_10005471_pt1 | contig 10771 bp, 9 predicted proteins | sample IncBWC19MmetaG_FD_150863 | JGI IMG/M metagenome (GOLD analysis project Ga0210403, IMG submission 150863) | Forest soil microbial communities from Barre Woods Harvard Forest LTER site, Petersham, Massachusetts, United States - Inc-BW-C-19-M | ecosystem: Environmental > Terrestrial > Soil >... | reverse complement strand
TGCCACGCCATGGACCAGGCCCATTTCATAAGCCTCCTTGCTGGAGTACTGGCGGGCGGTGAACAGGAATTCCATGGCGCGCGGCAGGCCGACGATGCGCGCCAGCCGTTCGATGCGCAGAAATCCGTAACCCAATCCGAGCTTGGCCGCCGGCACGCCAAAGCGTGCCCCCTCGTTGCAGAAGCGCATGTCGCAGCAGGCGGCGAGGTTCATGCCGCCGCCGATGCAGTAGCCGGTGATTTTGGCGATGGTCGGCTTGGAGAAGTCGTAAAGCGTCTCGTAGCCTTGCTTGGAGATCGCCTCGTAACGGACCTGTGCATCGGCATTGGCACGCTCGCTTTCGAACTTGGAGATATCGGCGCCCGAGACGAAGGCTTTGCCGCCGGCACCACTCACCACCACGCAGCGGATCTCGGGATCCTTTTCGTAGTCCTTGAGGAAACCGACAAAGGCATCCCACATGTCGAGCGAGACGGCGTTTAGCTTGGCCGGGTTGTTGAACACGACATGGCCGACTTGGCCTTCGCGTCGCCCATAGATTTTTTGTTCCTGCATGGCCCGGCTCCTCCTGATGAGATTTGGAATATACAACACCATTGTCATGCTGAGCGAAGCGAAGCATCTTGGGCTCAAGGAAAAAAGACCCTTCGCTTCGCTCAGGATGACGAGGGCTAGCAGGGAGGAAAAGTGGCCTCAGTGGAACTGAAGGGCCTTGGCAAGCGCTACGGCGATGCCGTCGCTGTCGAGGACGTGTCTTTGCGCATCGAGCATGGCCAGCTGGTTTGTCTGCTGGGACCGTCGGGTTGCGGCAAGACGACGACGCTGCGGTTGATTGCGGGTTTCATCGAGCCTTCGGCAGGCGAAATCGTGGTTGGCGGCCGGGTGCTATCCTCGCCGGCGCGCACGGTGCCACCGGAAGGCCGCAACATGTCGATGATCTTCCAGAGCTATGCGTTGTGGCCGCACATGACGGTGGCCGAGAATGTGGCTTACGGCCTCAAGATCCGCAAACTGGACAAGGCGACGATCGAGGCCAAGCTCAAGGCGATCCTGTCGACAACGCGGCTCGAGGCGCTGGCTGGCCGCTACCCCGGCGAATTGTCGGGCGGCCAGCAGCAGCGCGTGTCGCTCGCCCGTGCGCTGGTGGTCGAGCCGGAAACCCTGCTGCTCGATGAGCCGCTCAGCAACCTCGATGCCAATCTGCGCGAAGAGATGCGCTTTGAAATCCGCCGGCTGCACGACCGCTACCGCTACACCACGGTCTACGTTACGCACGACCAGGCCGAGGCGATGACCACTGCCGACCTGATCGCCGTCATGAACCACGGGCGTATCGAACAGCTCGGTTCACCGCAGGAAATTTACGATCTGCCGCGCTCGGAATTCGTCGCCCGCTTCATTGGTGGCAGCAATATTCTGGCCGGCAAGTCCGTCGACGTAAACCGCATCGCCGTTGGCGGGGCGATATTGCGAACCAGCGGGCGGAGCATGAGGGCTGGCGAGGCGGCGTCGATGTCGGTCCGCCAGCATGAAATTGAAATCACAACGGCCGCGCCGCCCATTCTCGACAACGTTCTGGCGGCGGTCGTCAGCCGCCAGGTCTTTCTTGGCCAGGCGCGCGATTATACAGTCGTACTCGATGACAAGAGCGAACTCAGGGTGACGGCACCCGCTCACCAGAACATCGCACCTGGGCAACAGGTCTGGCTGCGCCTTCCGGCTGAGCGATGCCGGGTGCTGACAGGAGGAGACAAGGCATGACGAAGAAATTGACACGGCGGCGGGTGCTGGCGGCCACGGCGGCGGTAACCGCCGCTGGGTCGTTCGTGACGCCGGTGCGTGGCGCCCCACCGGAAGCGCAGAAGATCACGGCCGAGTTGATCGCGGCGGCGAAAAAGGAAGGCAAGGTGACGTGGTATACGTCGGTCGATCTGCCGCTCGCCGAGAAAGTCGGCAAGGCATTCGAGGCCAAATTTCCCGGCGTCGGCATGAAAGTCGAGCGCTCGGGCGCGGAGCGCAATTTCCAGCGCATCGGCCAGGAATATGCGAGCAAGATCTATATTTGCGATGTGGTGAATAGCTCCGACGCTGCCCACCTGATCGTGTGGAAGCGCGCCGGCCTGCTCGCCCCTTACCTGCCGGAGGACGTGGCGCGGCATTTTCCCGAGACCCAGAAGGATCCCGACGGCATGTATGCGTCGTGGAGGGTCACACTCTGCCCGATCGGCTATAACACCAAGCTGCTGAAGCCGGAGGAGGCACCCAAGAGCTACGCCGATCTGCTCGATTCCAAGTGGCTGGGCAAGATCGTTAAGGCGCATCCCGGTTACAGCGGCACAATCATGACGGCGACCCAGCAGCTTAGCCGCGACCTCGGTTGGGCATGGTTCGAGAAATTGGCCAAGCAGAAGGTCATGCAAGTCCAGTCGGCAGCCGAGCCGCCCAAGAAAGTGGCACAAGGCGAGCGTGCGGTCATGGCCGATGGAACGGAGTATTTGGATTACGAATTGAAGGCGCGCGGCGAACCGATCGAGCTTGTCTATGCCAGTGAAGGCACGCCGCTGATCACCGGGCCGTCAGCCGTCATGGTGCGTGCGCCCAATCCCAATGCGGCCCGTCTGTTCTACGCCTGGTCGATGACGGCCGAGGCGCAGCAGCAGCTCAACGTCGACCTGGGCGCCCTGCGTTCGGCCCACCGCCAGGTCAAGGATCGCGCAGGCATGCGCAAGTTCGCCGATATCAAGACATTGCGCGAGGAAGCCAACGTGGTCGCCGACGAGGCCGACGAGATCAAGGCGCGCTACGTCAAGCTGTTCAAGGTATGAATACGACAACGTCGTCAGCTCGAGCGCAGCGAGGGATCTTTGTCTTCGACCGCTGACGGAAAGGTCCCTCGCTTGGCCCGGGCGGACAGACGTCGGTTGCTCGATTTTTCACGCCCCGTGCTGATCGCCGTCGTGGCCGTGCTGGCGGTGATGATCGTGCTGCCGATGGGCTGGTTGATGGTCTACGCTTTCGCCGACAAGGAAGGCCATGCGACGTTCGCCAATTTCGTGACGTTGTTCACCGACCCGAGCTTCGTCGACCCCTTGTTTGCCACCCTGATCATCTCCGTCTCGGTCGCCGTCATCTGCGGCCTCGTCGCTGCCCCACTCGGTTGGCTGGTGGCGCGTACCGACATGCCGCTGGCGCGCACCGTGCGCACTCTGGTGATGGCTTCGCTGGTGACGCCGCCGTTCGTCGGCGCCATCGCCTGGGAAATGTTGGCAGCACCCAATTCCGGTCTACTCAACCAACTCTGGCGGTCGCTGACCGGGATGCCTGCCGACGAGGCGCTGATCGACATTTACACACTCGAAGGCCTGATCTTCGTCATTGCCTGCTACACCTTTCCTTATGTCTTCATCTTGGTGGCCAATGCGCTCGATCGCATGCCGGGCGAGTTGGAGGATGCCTCGTCGATGCTGGGGGCGCGCACCTGGCAGACCGCGCGGCGCATCACCGTGCCGCTGGCGCTGCCGACCCTGCTCGCGGGCGCTCTGGTCGCCTTCCTGCAGGCGCTGAACCTGTTTGGTTCGCCGGCGATCCTCGCCATTCCTGCGGGCTTCCATACGCTCACCACCAAGATCTGGAGCCTGTTCCAGTTTCCCCCCAAGCCGGAGCTGGCGGCGGCGGCGGCCTTGCCGCTGTTGGCGCTCACCGTGGTTCTGCTGCGCGCCCAGGCTGCGATGCTTGGCCGGCGCGGCTACGCCGTCCTGGGCGGCAAGTACGGCGCGCCACGGTTGATCCGATTGGGGGGCCTGCGGTTGCCGGCGGCGGCGCTGGCGCTCCTCGTGCTCGCCATGCCGCTTTTCCTGCCCTATGCGGCGCTGCTCAACACGGCCTTCTCGCGCGTCGCCTCGCAGTTCATCGGCCCCGAGACGTTCACTCTTCGCAACGTGGTGTTCACTTTCTGGGAGCTCAGCGCCACGATGCCGGCGCTCAAGAACACCTTCTTGCTTGCAACGTCCGCTGCGACCTTGGGCGGTCTGTTGGCACTCTTGATCGCCTATATCGTGGCGCGACGGGCGATCCGCGGCCATCGGGTACTGGCCTTTCTTGCCACGGCGCCGCTTGCCATTCCCGGCATCGTGCTGGGCGTCGGGCTGTTCCTCGCCTACACGCGCCCGCCACTCACGCTTTATGGCACGCTATGGATCCTGCTGATTGCCTTCATCACCATTCAGCTGCCGGCCGCTTACCAGCAACTCGGTTCGGCGTTCCATGCCGTGCATCCCGAACTCGAGGAAGCCGGCCGCATGTTGGGCGCCACCCGGTTGCGCACACTCATGGATATCACCGGGCCTCTGCTTGGCTCAGCCGCCATCGCGACCTGGTGCTTTATCTTCGTTGGTGTCATCCGCGAGCTCTCCGCCGCGGTGATCCTGTTCACGTCGGACACCAAAGTGCTGTCGGTCTTGATCTTCGACTTGAAGGAAAGTGGCGAGGTCGGCGCCATCGCCGTGCTCAGCCTCGTCATGATCGCCCTCACGACCTTGGTTGTCTGGGCGGCCAATCGGCTGGGTGGCGGGCGCGACGCTGTACGCCTGCAATTGCGCGTTGCTGGCTAGTCAAAAAGCGCTGGACCGCCGACGATGACGCATGTCACCGTCGGCGATCGAGGCAGGACTCAGGTCTTGGGCGTCGTCGGGGTGCTCAGCAGTTCGGCGCAGGCGCGCGCCACATCGGAGTCCGAGGTCTTGCTGCCGGGCATTGTGGCAAAGCCGCTGCGCTCGATGAAGCCACCGCGGTCCCAGCTGCTGGTCTTGCTGAGTTCGCCGAGCTTGGCGGTGACGTCGCCCTGGGCGCTGAAGCGTTGGGCGCAAATCGGCGCCAAGGCGACAACGACGGCGTCGTGGGCCGCCGCGGCCGCGCGCTTGTCGGCGCTGCCGCCGGTCACCCAGCCGCCCCAGCTGAAGCCGACGATGGCAAGCGCGATGGCGCCGACAGCGGCGCCCTGGATCCAGGGCTTGGTGTTGGTTGGCATATTCATGTGAAGTCCTTTCACGCGCGCTGGCTGCTTTGGCCGCCGAAGCGGTCAAACGCGTGAGCGCGTCGCCGGTGATCAACAGATTCAGGAAAAAGCAAGGATGGGCGGCGGGAGCGCACGCATCTCTCAGCCATCGCAGCCGGAAGAAACTCCTTGCCGATGGTGCGAAAGCTCTACACCCCGGCTCTGGCCGCGTCCAATGCCGTCATCGGCCAGCGTCGGCAAAGCGGACGAGACGGCCGCGAGTTTCGTCCCATAAAGTCAGCCGTGGGGCGCTGAATCCATCGCGAAGGCTGAGCCCCTGTACCGGGTGCAGGGAATTCACCGCCTCGTGGCAGGCACGCAACGCGTAGTTGGGCACCCGCGGGTTGAGATGATGAACGTGGTGGAAACCGATATTGCCGGTTAGCCAGTGTAGAATCCTCGGCAAGCGGAGATAGGATGAACCGTCAAGCGAGGCCCTGATGAAGCTCCAATCGCCCTCGGCCGACCAGCGCGCTGTCTCGAACCGGTGCTGCAGCGAGAACAGCCAGACGCCCAGGATCGAGGCGACGACCATGATCGGTCCATGAACGAGCAGGACCTCGCGCCAACCGACCAGCGCCACCAACGTGGTGAACATGGCCGCCAGCGCCAGATTCGTCAGATGCACCGACAACCGCTCGCGCACCCAGGCGCGTGGCGTGTCGAAGGGCAGGCGATAGAGCAGCAGGAAGACCAGCGGCGGCAGCACGATGTGGGCGATCACCGGATGGCGGGGCAGCCGATAGAGAAAACGCTGCCATGGACTCAGCGCCTGGTATTCGCGCACCGTTAGACAGGCGGAATAGATGTCGCTGCCGGTCGTGCGCCGGTCGAGGTTGTTCCAGTTGGCGTGATGGGCGCCGTGCTGGCGGCCCCAGTTGGCGTAGGGCGTGAGCGTGATCAGGCTGCACAACCGGCCGACCAGGGTGTTGGCGCTACGCGACGCGAAGAACGCGCCATGTCCGCAATCGTGCTGGACGATGAAGACACGCACCAAAAATGCGCCCGTCGGAACGCTGAGTGCCAGGGTGAGCCAGGGTGAGATCGGATAGGCAAGATACATCGCCACGCAGCTGGCGATGAAAGGACCGAACGATGTTAAAAGCTGTAAGGTGCTTCGCCATCGGCTAGGTCGCGCGAACGACGCTGCCGCGCGCCTTACGTCGGCATCCGACGAGGAAATATCCCGTCCGTTGTCCATTAATGTCCTTGGGAGAGACTGCAACCTTTATATGGGCCTTCCCGGGACACCCTGCAATCGCCCTTGCAAAGCCGTCCCCAAGAGCCCATATGCCTCGTGTCGATAGACGGACAGATGACATGGCTATGCCCCGACCACTGGTCGGCGCCACGCTCCCCAACTTGTTCCTGAAATAAAGTGCGAATTCGACGGCCCGCGCGGACTTACGGGTCAGCATAGTTATGTTTGTGAAAGGGTTCTCCCTAATGACTACGGGAACCGTCAAATGGTTTAACGCCCAAAAGGGCTTTGGTTTCATTGCGCCGGATGACGGCGGCAAGGATGCCTTCGTGCATATCAGCGCCGTCGAGCGAGCCGGCATCGGCCATCTGGTCGAAGGCCAGAAGGTGAGCTTCGACCTCGTCTCCGATCACAAGAGCGGCAAGCTCTCGGCAGACAACCTCAAAGTGGCCGGCTGATCGCTTTTCTCTTCTGCTCCGGCCAGTCACGGATGTACTGGCGGCCGGACCCAAGAAGAGACGACTGATCCCGACCGACGAACGTGGCGCAAAAGCGCCGCGCTCGGTGGCCCCGCGCCTCTGGTTGCGGGGCCTTTGCTTGTCGGGCGCCTGCTATCGGTGTCGGTCCGCTTCCAGGGCGACGGCGAGCTCCGCGGGATCGATGCGGCAGACCTCGGTCGGCCGGTCTGAAATCAATAGCGCCGGCAGATGCAGCATCGTCGCGGTGCGTTGGTAGGCGACAAAAGAAAGACCGGGAATTTCTTCCTCGTCGATGACGAGCCGGTAGGTGCCCGCAGGCTGCGGGCCATCGAATGGTGCAAGCATGAACGGGTGCTTGAAGGTGACCGTCGTCTCGCTGGTTCGGGCAGACATGGTCGGTGCCTCACTCAAAGAAAATGTCGGTCGACGCCGCCGAAGAAGCGGGCTCGACCGGCATGAAACCTTATCTTAGATCGCACGGCCCTTGAGCAGAGCATCGACACCGCGCTGAGCGGCAATTTTCTCGAGGCCGCACTTCGCGGCGGCCCGTTCGGGCGTTGCTGCAACCGTGTTCGCAATCGGGCCGGCAGCGGAGGGGGCATTTGTCATTTCGGTGTCTCCCAAAAAGGATGAGCTATCCGTTGAGCGATCATCATTTAAACGACGCCCATGACAGATGGGGACGAACCACCGGACTGTTAGTGATCGCGGCGAGTCTATTTGTTCTCGATGGGCGTCGCTGGTTGCAGCAACGATCCGATGTCGCGCGGCCTGCGCGATGGCGCCATCGGCGCTGGCCTCGGCACAACCCCGTTTAGCGGATAACAGCAGTCCTGATCGCCGACACGCCGCTGCCTGAGGAGAATCCGATCTATGGCGAGAGCGGGCCGCTGGTGCAGTTGTGGGAAGACGCCCACTAGGGAGCTACGCCGCCTTCCTCCCCCGATTCCCCTTAATCACCGCCCACAAACTCGCCGCCGTCACCGGCATGTCGACATGCTTCACGCCCGTATGCGCGTAGATCGCATCGACGATAGCATTGACCACCGCCGGCGGCGCGCCGATGGCGCCGGCTTCTCCGGCGCCCTTCACGCCGAGCGGGTTAGTCGTGCACAAGGAGTTGTGCATGTCGAAGCGCACGGCCGGCACGATGTCGGCGCGTGGGAAGGCATAGTCCATGAAGCTGCCGCTCACGAGCTGGCCTGAGTCCTTGTCGTAGATCGTCTTCTCGGTGAGCGCTTGGCCCACGCCCTGGCCGATGCCGCCCTGGATCTGGCCCTGCAGCAGGAGCGGGTTCAGCGCTTTGCCGAAATCGTCCATGACGCTGTAGTTCACGATCTCCAAGGTGCCGGTGTCGGGATCGATCTCGAGCTCGCAGAGGTGGCAGCCGTTGGGGAAGGTGCTGGCCTTGGGCAGGTGCGTGTGCTCATCGTCGAGGCCGGGCTTGTCGCCTTTCGCCATGTGCCTGGGATCGCGGGCGGCGCGCGCCACCTCGAACAAGCTCATGGTGCGGTCGGTGCCGACGATTTTGAAGGCGCCGTCCTTGTAATCGATGTCGCCGGCAGCGGCTTCGAGCGCGCTCGCCGCCACCAGTTTGCCCTTGGCGATGATCTTGTCGGAGACACCCAGCACGGCCGCACCGTTCACCGCGATCGAGCGGCTGCCGCCGGTCATGCCATCGGGCGTGGTGTCGCTGTCGCCCTGTATGATGCGGATGCGCTCGGCGTCGACGCCCAGTTGCGCCGACATGATCTGCGTCATGGCCGTCTCCTGGCCTTGGCCGTTACTCTGGTTGCCGAGATAGACCGAGATCGTGTCGTCGGCATTGAACTTGGCAATGGCGGTTTCCTGCGGTTCGCCCGAGCATTTCTCGACATAGGTCGCCATGCCGATACCGCGCCATTTGCCCTTTGCCGCCGATTGAGCGCGCCGGTTGGCGAAGCCTTTCCAGTCGGCCGCCGCCATGGCCTTGCGCATCAGGCCCTCGAAGTCACCCGAGTCGTAGACGTCGCCGAAGGCCGTGGTCCACGGGATCTGCGCCGGCTTGATGAAATTGCGCGCGCGGATCTCGTCAGGCGCGAGGCCCGTTTCGCGCGCGATGTGGTCGACCAGGCGCTCCAGGAGATAGGCCGCCTCGGGGCGGCCGGCGCCGCGATAGGCGTCGGTCGGCACGGTGTTGGTGATCACGCCCTTGACGTTCGCGTAGACCGTTGGCGTTTGGTAGAGGCCAGCCAGCATGCTGGTGCCGGCCATGGTCGGGATGAAGGCGCCGAAATGCGAGAGGTAGGCACCCAACGCAGCGTAGGTCGTGACCTTGAGGCCGAGGAAGCAGGCGTCCTTGTCGAGCGCCATCTCGGCGATCGAGACATGGTCGCGGCCCTGCACGTCGGACTGGAACGCCTCCTGGCGGTCGGGGATCCACTTCACCGTGCGCTTGAGTTGGCGGGAGGCCCATATCACCAAAGGATATTCCGGGTGCACGAAGATCTTCATGCCAAAGCCGCCGCCGACATCGCCGGTGCGCAGGCGGAGCTTGGCCATGCCGATCTTCAGCACCATCTCGGCCAGCACCGGCCGGATGACGCTGACGCCCTGCGAGGACACCCACAGGGTCGAGCGGTCGTCCTTGGGATCGTACTCGCAGATGGCGCCGCGCGGCTCTAGCGAGTTCACGATTACCCGGTTGTTGACGATTTGCAATTTCACGACCTTGTCGGCTTTGGCGAAGGCTGCGTCGGTCTTGGTCTGATCGCCCATCTGCCAGTCGAACACGACGTTGTTCTTGATGTGATCGTGGACCAGCGGCGCACCGGGCTGCGCCGATTCATAGGTGCCGACGGTGTGCGGGCGGGCGGCGTAGTCGACTTCGATCATCTCGGCGGCATCCTTGGCCTGCTCGAGGTTTTCGGCGACGACCAGCGCCACCGGATCGCCGACATGGCGCACGCGGCCCTGGGCCAGCATGGGGCGTGGCGTGTCGGCGCGCTGCGTGCCGTCGCGGTTCTCGATCGGCACCAGGCAAGGCAGGTCGCCGAAGCCTGCTTTCTTCACGTCCTCGCCAGTGAGCACCAGCAGCACGCCCGGCGCCTTCTTGGCCGCGGCGGTGTCAATGCGCCGGATGTCGGCATGGGCATGCGGCGAGCGCAGTACATAGGCGCGCGCGGCGGGGCTGTTCAGCTTGGTGTCGTCGGTGTAGCGCCCGCCGCCCGTGAGCAGGCGGTGATCCTCAACCCTGCGAACCGATTGACCGATGCCGAACTTCGCCATGAATTCCCTCCAGGTTGGGGAGACGTTAGCAAGTCTCTCGGCAAAATGTCACCGTCGACGCCGCACTCGGCAGGCGTTACTCATTGGCCGTGACGAATCTCAGCTCCCTCATCGCCAGCATGCCCAAGGCCGAGCTGCACATCCATATCGAAGGCAGCCTCGAGCCCGAGCTGATGCTGGCGTTGGCCGCACGCAACAAAGTGACCCTGCGCTACGCCAGCGCCGAGGCGCTGCGTGCCGCCTATCGCTTTTCCAACCTGCAGGAGTTTCTCGACCTCTATTACGAGGGCATGCGCGTCCTGCAGACTGAGCAAGACTTCCATGACCTTGCCATGGCCTATTTTGGACGGGCGGCCGAGCAGAACGTGCGCCATGCCGAAATCTTCTTCGATCCCCAGGGCCACACTGGGCGGGGCATCGCCTTTAAGACGGTGATCGATGGTCTGTGGAGTGCCCTCAAAGAGGCCGAACGTAAGTTCGGCCTCACAACAGCGCTGATTCTCTGCTTCCTGCGTCATCTCGACGAGGCGGATGCCGAGCGCACCTTGGACGAGGCCCTGCCGTGGCGCGACCGTTTTGTTGGCGTCGGACTCGACTCGTCGGAGAAAGGCAATCCGCCGGCTAAATTCCAGAGGGTCTTTGCTCGCGCCCGCGGCCTCGGCCTGCGCGCCGTTGCCCATGCTGGCGAGGAGGGGCCGGCCGCCTATGTCCGCCAGGCGCTCGACCTTCTCGTTGTCGACCGCATCGATCACGGCAACCGGGCGCTCGACG
>Ga0210403_10005470_pt1 | contig 10772 bp, 6 predicted proteins | sample IncBWC19MmetaG_FD_150863 | JGI IMG/M metagenome (GOLD analysis project Ga0210403, IMG submission 150863) | Forest soil microbial communities from Barre Woods Harvard Forest LTER site, Petersham, Massachusetts, United States - Inc-BW-C-19-M | ecosystem: Environmental > Terrestrial > Soil >... | reverse complement strand
GGAACGGGAGGAACGGGAGGCGGGACCGGCGGCACGGGTGGAACCGGAGGAACGGGTGGTAAAGGTGGCACCGGGGGCACTGGTGGTACCGGAGGCGGGACGGGCGGCAAAGGTGGCACAGGCGGAACTGGTGGCACGACTGGACGCGGAGGCGGCGGAGTGCCGAATGCGAATACGAACAATCCGAACGGTGTGTTTACGCAGCCGCGAACGATCGTTCCGCAATTTCCTCCATCGGCGTCAACCAATCAGCAGATTCTCGCGGCCCTCGCGGAGGGAACCGGCGGCTTCACCATCTTCAACACGAATGATCTGCTGGGCGGGTTAGAGAAGATCGGACGCGAGCAGAATGAATTTTATATTTTGGGATATGTACCGCCGCAGACGCCGGAGGGAAGCTGCCACACTTTGAAAGTGAAGATGAACAAGGGAGGAATGAACGTACGCTCCCGCAGCGGATACTGCAACACGAAGTCGACAAACGTGCTGGAAGGAACGCCGGTGGAGAAGCAGATGGAAGCGCGCGCTACCAGTTCGCAGGCGGGCACGATGCAAGGTGCTTTCCAGGTGCCTTACTTCTACACGTCGCCAAATGTGGCTCGGGTGAACCTGGCGATGGAGATTCCTTCGAACACGGTGCAATTCAACAAGGAAAAAGGGAAATATCACGCCAGCCTGAACGTGCTGGGGATCGCATACAAACCGGACGGTTCGATTGGCGCGAAGTTCAGCGACACCGTGAATCTCGACCTGGAAAAAGACGAGGTCAAGGAGTTCACGAAGCAGCCTTATTTTTATCAGAACCAGTTCGACGCGGGATCAGGCAATTACAAGTTGACGCTGGTGGTGAGCTCGGGCGGCGACGCTTTCGGGAAGTACGAATCACAACTGCAGATCGATCCCTATGATGGCAAACAGTTCAGCCTCGGCGGACTTGTGCTGGCGAATTCCATGCAAAAGCTGACGGACATTCCGACGAGCCTGGATTCGGTGTTGCTGGAGGACCGCACACCGTTGGTGGTGAAAGGGATGCAAATCAATCCATCGGCAAGTGACCGGTTCAAGAAATCAGACAACGTAGTGGTGTATACGGAAGTCTACGAACCGCTGCTTACGTCGGCGACTCCTCCGCAAGTGATGACCGGGTACGCGCTCGTGGAGAAAGCCAGCGGGAAAGTGGTCCTGAAAACCGGCGCGGTCAGTTTGGACGACTTTATTCAGAAGGGAAGCCCCATGGTGCCGGTTGCGCTTTCTGTCAAAGTGAAGGACCTGCCGCCTGGAGGCTACCAGTTGGTGATGATGGCCGTCGATGGCGCAGGAAACCACGCCAAGAACCGGACAATCGATTTCAATTTGACGGACTAGCACGCAACGCGGGATGCAGCAGGGCTGACGTCTCGCTCTCACGTGGCAGGCTGGCGCGAAGCGCTACCGGACTCTGCCATCAGGCTGCGCAGAACAAACCAGCAATTCGCGGGGCGCTCAGACAGACGCCGCATAAAATAGGGGCACCAGTCGGTGCCGAAGGGCACGTAAACCTGAAGAGTGTCTCCGGCAGCGTGCACCTGTTCCTGCAGGTCGCGGCGAATTCCATAAATCATCTGAAATTCGTAACGGGATTTGTCCAGCTTGAGGCGCGCGACCTCGGCCTGGGCGTGGGCGACCATGTACTCATCGTGGGAAGCAAAAGCAGGCAGAAAGTTGCCCTTTGCCGCGCCTTCGAGCAGAAGAGTCGTCAGTTTTTGATAGTTGGCGTCAACGTCGGTTTTCTTCTGGAACGCGATTTTTGCTGGTTCGCGATAGGCGCCTTTGACGAGGCGAATTTTCGGTTTGACCGGTGCGAGCCGCTGCAGATCTTTTTCCGAGCGAAACAGGTAGGCTTGGATGGCCAACCCGCAATTGCCTAGTTCCTTTTGCACCGACTCAAAAATGTCCAGCGTTACGTCCGTATAGACGCTGCCTTCCATATCCATTTCAATGGTGCGGCCAAGCGCGGCCGCGCGGGCGGCGATTTCGCGAGCCATTGCGCGGCAAAGTTCCTTGTCGATGTCGAGACCGAGCTGGGTCAATTTAATGGAGATGTTGCCGGATAGGTTTTTGGCGTGGAGCTCTTCGACCATCTGAATGTAGCTGGCGCGGACTTCGCGCGCGGCCGCTTCGGTTGTGACGTTTTCTCCGAGATGATTCAAGCTGACGTTACGGCCCTGCGCGCAAAGCTCCTGGCTGGCCGTCAGAGCTTCGGCAAGCGATTCGCCGGCCACGAAGCGGCGCGCGAAACCATTTTTCATGCCGTGGCGCGCGATGCGATCGGTCACGCTGCGTTTTGTGGAGAGCCAAAAGATAAAATTACGAATCAGCACGAACCCTCCGGAGAAGGAGCAGACCGAGGATAAGGGCAGGGTGCAAAGGCGTCAATACCGCCGGCGGCCGTCGAGGCGGAGCCCAGGTGCAGCCGAATCAGGCAGATACCAGCAACCTGTACAAATGGCCGAAGTAGGGTTTCGACACGGGCCATTCCGGCGCGCAACTTCCGGCCGTTCCCGGGGTTATTCTGTATACCGCCAAGTGTTTGCGGACGACACCGCCCGGCAGGAGAGTTTCATGAACGTGAAGCATGGCTCCGACCATCCAACGGCTCCAATCCTAGCGACGCCCAAGTCCTTCCTGGCGGCCATTCTATCCGTGGCATGTGTGTTCTCGCTGGGTGTCGACGTGACCTCGCTCTCGGCTGCTCCCGCAGCGGCGAGCGACAAGAAACCGAAGCAAGATCCCGCTCTAAAGAATCTACCCATCACCGAACTAAGCGCCGACGAGGCGATTTTTCATGCACTGAACCGTCTGGCGTATGGCCCGAGGCCGGGCGATGTGGAGCGCGTGCGGCAGATGGGGCTGGCGAAATGGATCGATCAGCAACTGAATCCTAATTCGATCGATGACAAAGCTCTGGAAGCGCGGCTGGGGGATTATCCGACACTGAGAATGTCCACCGCGAAGCTGATTGAAGATTATCCGCAGCCGAAGCAGGCGGAGAAGGAAGCGGCGAAACGCGCGCAGGCGCAGTTGGAGCAGCAACAGCAGTCGCGGTCCGATGCAGCGGCAGCGCTCGTTGCGAAAGATATGGAGGCGGACCTATCCGCCAGGGAAACTGCGGTCGCACAGAAGGATGCGCCTTCTTCCACGGCGCAAGGCGACGCGGCGGATGCTGGTGCGAATCCTCCCTCGCCGATGAAGCAAGATCCCGCGATGGAAAATTCCGGCACTAAAGGCGCTGGGAAAAGAAATTCGCTCGGCGGGGGTGACCCGAACAATGTTCCGAGAGCCATCGCTGAGGACAGCAAGCGGCCCCAGCGCGTGGTTGCGGAACTGGCCATGGCGAAAATGACGCGCTCCATTTACAGCGAGCGGCAGCTTCAGCAGGTGATGGACGATTTCTGGTTCAATCATTTCAATGTGTTTGCGGGGAAGGGCGAAGACCGCTACTACCTGACGGCGTACGAACGCGAGGTTATTCAGCCGCATACGCTGGGGAAGTTCAAGGATTTGCTGACGGCATCGGCGAAGAGTCCGGCGATGCTGTTTTATCTTGATAATTTTTTGAGCGCCGATCCGCGCGCGGCGCAACGCGAAGCGCAGCAACGATATGCACGTCAGATGGCTCGGTACCGCGGCTGGGGTCCCCCACCGGTGCCGCCGAACGCGCAGAAAAAGAATAACGAACGCGGCTTGAATGAAAATTACGGCCGCGAATTGATGGAATTGCACACGCTGGGCGTCGATGGCGGGTACACGCAGAAGGATGTGACCGAAGTCGCGCGCTGCTTCACCGGTTGGACCATCGAGAAGCCGCGCCAGAATCCGGAATTCAAATTTGACGACCGCTTGCACGATCCCGACCCGAAACTCGTGCTGGGCAAGAAAATTCACGCCGGCGGAATGAAGGACGGCGAGGAAGTGATCGACCTGCTGGTGCATGACGCCAGCACCGCGCGCTTTATTTCGACGAAGCTGGCACGGCGATTTGTTTCGGATAATCCGCCGAAGGCGCTGGTGGACCGGATGGCGAAGACGTTTGCGGAAAGCGACGGCGATATTAAAGCCGTGATGCACGCAATGATTTATTCGCCGGAGTTTTGGTCGCGGGAAACATATCGCGCAAAGATCAAGACGCCGTTCGAGCTGGTGGTTTCCGCGGCGCGCGCTTTGGGAACGGATGTGGACATGCCGCAGCCTTTGGTTGGCTGGGTGGGTCGCATCGGCGAACCGATTTATCAGTGCCAGCCACCGACTGGCTACGCGGACAAGGCAGACGCCTGGGTGAATACGGGCGCATTGTTGAACCGGCTGAATTTTTCGTTGGCGCTTGCCGGAAATAAGATGCGTGGGGCGCGGACGGATGTTTCCGCGTTGCTCGGAGTGGAAACTTCCTCTGATGCGAAGGCGGCGTTGGAGCGGGCTGTGCAGATTTTCCTGGGAGGACAGGCTGGGCCGACAACGGTCGAGACCCTGCAGAAGCAGTTGGATAGTCCGCAGGTCGTACAGGCGAAGCTGGACGATCCGGTGAAGATGGTGGATTTGGGAGTTGTGGCGGGTTTGGTGTTGGGAGCGCCGGAGTTTCAGCGGAGATAGTGTTTGGAGTGCGGGAGCTCTGCTCCCGCTTTCTTTTGCGGATTAAGCCCGTAAGCAGAAAGGCGGGAGCAGAGCTCCCGCGCTCCATATTCGGAACTTGAGAGGTTACGATGAGCTATAAATGTTGCGAAGGCGTTCGAGGATTAAGGTTTTCGCGGCGGTACTTTTTGAAGCAAGGCGGCGTGGCCATGGTTGGTATGAGCGCCATGCCTGCGTTCTTGCAGCGCGCCGTGGCGGCGACGCCGACGTCGGGCAAAAAGCAGCTCGTGGTGCTGTTCCAGCGCGGAGCTGCGGACGGTTTGAATATCGTGGTGCCTTTCGGCGAACAAAATTATTATCGCTTGCGGCCGAGCATCGCGATTCCGCAGCCTAAGCAGGGCGGAACCGATGCGGCGATCGACCTGGATGGATTTTTCGGGTTGCACCCGAGCCTCGCTCCACTCGAGCCTTTGTTCCACAAGAATCAGCTGGCCATCGTGCATGCCGCGGGATCGCCCGATCCGACGCGCTCGCATTTCGATGCGCAGGATTTTATGGAGTCGGGGACGCCCGGTTTGAAAGCAACCGATGACGGGTGGCTGAACCGCGCGCTCGAAACTGTGCCCGAGGATGACGCTTCGCCGTTCCGCGCCGTGGCCATGGGGCCGAACTTGCCGCGCATGCTTCGCGGAAGCGCTCCCGCGATCGCGCTGCCGGATTTGAAACAGTTTAAGGTGATGGCGCAAGCGCCCGGTTCCGGGCAAGTCGTCGAGGGCGGGTTCGAGGCGATGTATTCGCAGACCGTCGACCACGCGCTGCACGGCACGGGCGCGGAAACGTTTGAGGCCATCGATCTTTTGCGGATAGCCGATCCGTCGAAATATCAGCCGGAGAATGGCGCGCAATATCCGACGAACAAGCTGGGGCAGAGCTTGCAGCAGATCGGGCAGCTGCTCAAAGCGAACATTGGCGTGGAAGTGTTGTTCGTCGATTGCGGCGGCTGGGACAACCATGTAAATGAAGGCGGCGTGCAAGGGCAGCTATCGAACTTGCTGAAAGATTTGGGGCAGGGGTTGGCGGCGTTCCATCAGGATATGGGCGACCGCATGCGGGACATTGTGTTTGTGACGATGAGCGAGTTCGGCCGCACGGCGAAAGAGGACGGCCACCGCGGCACCGACCACGGTCACGCGAACTGCATGTTCGTGATGGGCGGCGACGTGAAGGGCGGGCGTGTCTATGGCAAATGGCCCGGGCTGAACGACCACCAGCTCAATGAAGGGCGCGATTTGGCGCTGACGACGGACTTCCGCAGTGTTATCGGGGAAATTTTGGCTCGGCACATTGGCGTGAAAGATCTTGCGCCAGTGTTCCCGGGATTCGACAACAATCCGCACAAATTCGCCGGACTTATTCGGGCTTAATTCTTCCGTGGTAGGGGCGCAGCATGCTGCGCCCCTACACTTAGGCCGCTGACACAAAGCGGCGTATTTAGTTCAGCTCGCGAATCCAGATGTTGCGGTAGCGAACAGGATGATTGTGATCTTGTAGCGCGAGCGGCAGCTTGTCCGGACCCGCTTCGTACGGCGGACGGACATGGTGGCCGGTTGGTCCGGTGGGCTCGACGTTGTCTTGCGTCAGAACGCCGTTGTGAAAAACAGTGACGTGCGCGGGCCGAGTCAGTTTTCCGGATGCGTCGAAGCGCGGGCCGTGCCAGATGATGTCGTAGGTCTGCCATTGGCCGGGTGCGCGCGCAGCATTCACCAGCGGCGGATACTGGCCATACACGGCGGATGCCTGCCCGTCCGCGTACGTCTTGCTGTTGTAAGAATCGAGCACCTGGATTTCGTAGAGCCCCATCAGGAAAACGCCGCTGTTACCGCGATCCTGATCTTCGCCCTTGGGAGGATCGGGTTCGCGGAATTCGACGTGGAGCTGGCAGTCGCCGAAAGATTCCTTGGTACGCAGGTCGCCGGTTTTCGCAGCGACCTCAAAGTAGCCGTTCTCCACCTTCCACTTGGCGGGGCTGCCGTCTTTCTTTTGCACCCACTGCGACAAATCTTTGCCGTCGAAAAGCACGATGGCGTCCGAAGGCGGCTTGCCGGGCGCGTCTTGCGTGCTGGCGGTGCCGGGAGTGACCACCGGCGGATTCGGACGGTTGCGGTCGTGGATTTCCCACTTTGGATCGACCTGAGCCAGCAAGAGACTCGGGCTTGCAGCAATTGCGACTGCGGCCAACATGGCGAGACGGTTTATTTTCATGGTTCGGACCTCGGCTCCGATGCGCGAGGATTCTAGCGCTGATTCGCCGCCAAATCCAAGACTGTGTGGAGTGCGGAAGCTCTGCTCCCGCTTTTTGGCGGTATGCAACCTGAGACCGCAACAGAAAAAGCGGCAGCAGAGCTGCCGCACTCCATATAACTTCTAATAATTATAAATATGCAGTATACTTACGGACCTTGGAGATGGGGATGCTCCCGAAAGATGGCACTTGGGACTGGCCGCATGCGCCTGTTCATCGGTTGCGCGATGCAGGGACTTACATCGTTACAGCTGGGACGTACCAGAGTGCGCATCACTTTCATGACGCGGAGCGATTGACCTACCTGACCGGGGCGCTGCTGGCGCTCGCAAGCAAGTACGGATGGGAACTTCAAGCATGGGCGGTCTTCTCGAATCATTACCACTTTGTCGGAGAGTCGGCTCACCCGGGCACCTTGCGGGGATTCGTGCGGCATCTGCACTCAGTGTCGGCAAAGCATGTCAATCAGATGGACAGTACTCCGGGCAGAGCGGTTTGGTTTCAATACTGGGACACTTTGCTGACATTCCAGAAGTCTTATTTGGCTCGGCTTCATTACGTACACAGCAACCCGGTGCGGCATGGGTTAGCTCGAGAGGCGAGCGGTTATCCGTGGTGTTCTGCGGGGTGGTTTCAACGCTCGGCTTCGCGTGCGTTTCATGCGACGGTGATGTCGTTTCCCTTGGACCGTGTAAACGTGCCGGATGAATTCGAGGTGTTACCGATTGGCGGATGAATCTTGTGGAGTGCGGGAGCTCTGCTCCCGCTTTTTGTCGCGGGCGAGTTATGCGCCGAAAAGCGGGAGCAGAGCTCCCGCACTCCACATGCCTTAGCCGCGGATGCGCATGTTGTAGAACGAGCGGTAGACGAAGACAAATGAGATGACGAAGAACACAGCGGCCAGGATGTGTGTCAGGCCGGTGCCCCCTTGGCTGGCAGTGAGTTGCACGGCGAGTTCGACGGCAAGCAAGCCGAAGAGCGTCGTGAACTTGATGACCGGGTTGAGCGCGACCGAGGAGGTGTCCTTGAACGGATCGCCGACCGTGTCGCCGACCACCGTTGCGTCATGCAGCGGCGTGCCTTTTTGCTTGAGCTCGACTTCGACGATTTTCTTGGCGTTGTCCCATGCGCCGCCGGCGTTGGCCATGAAGATGGCCTGGTACAAGCCGAAGATGGCGATGGAGAAAAGGTAGCCGATGAAGAAAAACGGTTCGATGAAGGCGAAGGCCAGCGTAGCGAAAAAGACAGCGATGAAAATGTTGAGCATGCCCTTCTGCGCATACTTGGTGCAGATTTCGACGACTTTTTTGCTGTCGGCGATGCTGGCTGCGGCTGCGCCTTCCAGGTGAATGTTCGCTTTGATGAATTCGACGGCGCGGTAGGCGCCCGTGGTTACGGCCTGCGTGCTGGCGCCGGTGAACCAGTAGATCATCGCGCCACCGGTGATCAAGCCCAGAACGAACGGAGCGTGCAGCAGCGAAAGATTGTTGACGTTCTCCGTGAGGCCGTGCGTGAGCGCCATAATGATCGAGAAGATCATTGTGGTAGCTCCGACGACCGCTGTGCCGATGAGCACTGGCTTGGCCGTCGCTTTAAACGTGTTGCCCGCGCCGTCATTGGCTTCCAGCATTTCCTTGGCGCGCTCGAAGTTCACGTCGATGTTGTAATCCTTCTTGAGCTCTTGCTTGATGTTGGGAACTTGCTCGATGAGCGAAAGTTCGTAGACGGATTGCGCGTTGTCCGTGACCGGGCCGTAAGAATCGACGGCAATCGTGACCGGTCCCATGCCGAGGAAGCCAAATGCCACGAGGCCGAACGCAAAGACGGCTGGTGCGAGCATGAGAAGCCCAAGGTTCATTGTGCTGATGAGATAGCCCATGGCCATGAGGACGACCATCGCGAGACCGATGTAATAGGCCGAGAAGTTTCCCGCAACAAATCCCGACAGAATGCCTAGCGATGCGCCGCCTTCCTCCGCGGAAGCGACCACCTCTTTTACGTGGCGCGATTCCGTGGAGGTAAAAACTTTCACTAGTTCAGGAATGATGGCGCCCGCGAGCGTGCCGCAGGAAATGATCGTCGCCAGCTTCCACCATTGTGACGCGTCAGTTCCCAGCGTGGGAATAATCAAGTACGAGATGACGTAAGTGAGCGCAATGGAGACGATAGAGGTAATCCATACGAGCGACGTGAGTGGCGCTTCGTAATTCATCTCGTCCACGTTGCCGAATTTCGCTTTGGCGATGAAACCGTTGATGAAATACGCCCCCGCGCTGGAGACTAGCATCATGATGCGCATCACGAAGATCCACACGAGCAATTGCACTTGGACTTTGGGGTCCTTCACAGCGAGAAGGATGAAGGTGATCAACGCGACGCCCGTCACCCCATACGTCTCGAATCCGTCGGCGCTCGGGCCAACGGAGTCGCCTGCGTTGTCGCCGGTGCAGTCAGCGATCACGCCAGGATTGCGCGCGTCGTCTTCTTTAATCTTGAAAACGATCTTCATCAGGTCGCTGCCGATGTCCGCGATTTTCGTGAAGATGCCGCCCGCAATGCGCAACACGGCCGCGCCCAGCGATTCCCCAATGGCAAAGCCGATGAAGCACGGCCCCGCGTAATCGCCGGGGATAAACAGCAGAATGAACAGCATCATCAGCAACTCGACGCTGATGAGCATCATGCCGATGCTCATGCCGGCTTCGAGCGGAGTGTGATAAATGGGATACGGCTTGCCACGCAACGCAGCGAACGCCGTGCGCGAGTTAGCGAATGTATTGACGCGAATACCGAACCAAGCCACTCCGTAGCTGCCAGCCATCCCGATGATGCTGAAAACGAGAATGATGGGTAACGTCACCGCCGTCGGATGCACAGGAGCGAGCACGCCGAAATAAAGAACAATCACAACGGCGATAAACAGCCACAAAAAGATTAAAAATTTGCCCTGCGTAAAGAGATAAGTCTTGCACGTCTCGTAGATGAGCTCGGAAACGGAGAGCATGGACTTGTGGACGGGCATGCCCTTGAGCCGGCTATAAATCGCCAGCCCGAAAATCAGTCCGAAAACGCAAAACACGATGCCGAAGAGCAGCAGCTTGTGCCCATCGACTCCAAGAAAGTTGACTTGCGAAAGATCCGGCACCTTCAAGCCGGCTTCACCACCAGCTTCTTGAGCCGACGCCGCGGCGCCCGTGAGAAGCATCAAAAAAGCGGCGGGGGCACAACCTTTGGTGAATTTACATCCCAAGGACCAGGCATTTGCAAGCCAGGTGCGCATTAGAAATCCTCCACGAAGAAATTCGGATTCAGGGTCAACCGCTGCCCTGCACACTCGTTTCCGGCACACTATTTCAATCAAGCGCTCTTTGTTTAGCGCCGAGGGATGGCCTTGCCGGATTTCAAAAGGCTCCCACCTCAAGACGGGACAGGAACTTCACTTTTGTGCTCCCCGGCCGGACCGGGGATGCCAGCGCTCGCACCCAACCTATCTGCCGCCGCGAATCGAGGCAAAGCAGCCCCTGCTGGGCCCCAACACAGGCGTACACAAAACGTTGATTTATAACATTTAGCGGAGTGGCGGGTCAAACGAAGCGGAGAGGCGGAGCGGAGGGGATAATCCTCTGCCACAATCCTGTATCGAGAAGCCCCAAGCCAGACACTGAGGGAGGTTTATAGGACGGTATCGCGCAGAATATGCGGGCGAAAACTATGGCAAAGCGATGGTAACATGCCTTCATTGTCCGAGCAGGAAACAACCCGATAGAGACGGGAGCCCATGAGCCTTGATTTTACGCAGGCAGCGGCAACACGCGAGTCTGCCATCGAAGCAGTTCCCCAAAATGGAAAACACGGTGAAGCCGAT
>Ga0210403_10005469_pt1 | contig 10772 bp, 6 predicted proteins | sample IncBWC19MmetaG_FD_150863 | JGI IMG/M metagenome (GOLD analysis project Ga0210403, IMG submission 150863) | Forest soil microbial communities from Barre Woods Harvard Forest LTER site, Petersham, Massachusetts, United States - Inc-BW-C-19-M | ecosystem: Environmental > Terrestrial > Soil >... | reverse complement strand
TGAAGCGGCGCACTTTGTACGGGCATTTGTTCGAGCAGTAGCGCGTGCCGACACAGCGGTTGTAGACCATGTCGTTCAGACCTTCGGCGCTGTGAACGGTGGCGCCGACGGGGCAAACCTGCTCGCAAGGCGCGTTCTCGCACTGCTGGCAAGGGACCGGCTGGAAAAATGTTTCGGGGTTTTCGAGCGCGTCGTAGTCGGGCCCGCCGGGATCACCCGTTTCGGTTTGCACGTTTGCATAGTAGCGGTCGATGCGGATCCAGTGCATCTCGCGGCCGCGCATAACCTGATCTTTACCGACGACAGCGATGTTGTTTTCCGACTGGCAGGCGACCACGCAAGCATTGCAGCCGTTGCAACTGCTCAAATCGATGGCCATGCCCCAGGCGTAGCCGGGGTACGAGAATTCTTTGTAAAGAGACATCGACTTGGGCGGCTGCTCATCGCCCTCATGCGCGAAGTTGGGGTTCTTTTGATATTCCGCGAGCGTGCCTTCCGCTAGAATTTTCCGGCGCGATTCCATCTGAAAATGGTATTGAGTGCAGGCTAGAGGGTAATCTTCGCCCGTTTTCTTTATGGTTTCCGTACCGGCATTGACTGTCCACAAGGCGGTGGATGTGCGCACGACATAGGCGCTGAACCCTTTGTTCGAACCGGTGAATCCGGCGTTTTTGCGGCCATAACCCAACGGAAGAACGACGACGTCGTCTGCCTGTCCGGGCAGGATCCATGCGGCGGCGGTGACTTTGCTGTTGGAGATCGCGATGTCGATGACGTTGCTGACGATCTGGCCATGCTCGCCGCCGCGGGCCGCGGCGCGCTGCGTCAACGCAAGTTTTTCGGCCAGGCGCGGGCTTACCAGGGCGGCGTTGTCCCAGGTGATTTTTGTGACGGGGCGCGCCAGCTCCTGCAGCCAGCCGTTGTTTGCGTAACGGCCATCGTGAACGTTCGAATCCGGGCGGAAGATAAATTCGAGCTGCCCCGCGGGAATGGCTTTTGCGGCGGGCAAACTTGCAGGAGAAAGCTTCGTCGAAACAGTAATGGGGGCGTAGGCGGAATTGGCAACAATGCCGTCGTTCAATGTTTTGCGCCAAAACTTGTCGGGATCGCCAGAGCCGGCGGCTTTTACGCGGTCGCGCACCGCGTCATACGCGGTGAGGCCCGGCTTGTCGGTGAAAGCGGCAAGAACTTCGAAAGCAGAGCGCGTGCGGTAGAGCGGAGAGATGAGCGGCTGAATCACGCTGATGGTGCCATCGAAGGCGCGCGCATCGCCCCAGGTTTCCAGATAGTGAGATTCGGCGACATGCCACTTGCAGTATTCGGCGGTTTCGTCAAAGTGCGTGCTGACCAGCACGGACGTTTCCACTTTTTGAAGCTTGGAAGTGAAATCAAAATCGTGCGGCGCGTCGTAGACCGGATTCGATCCGAAAATCAGAAGGGTATTCACTTTGCCGGCGTTGATATCGGCGCAAAGCTCGGTGAAGGATTCCAACTGATTCACGGGATTGGCTTCGACGGGCTCGGTGTAATAGAGCGTCGTGCCGACGTTTCCGAGAGCGGCGTTGATGGCGTGTGCCAGGGCATGCACTTCCGCGGGCTGGAATTCACCGGCGACGACAAGAGAAGTGCCACTATGCTTCGTTAAATCACTGGCGACGGCATCCAGCCACTTTTGCGCGACCGGGGAAAGCGTCCCGCTGCCGCCAAGACCAACAAGCGCGGCCAAGCCGCGAGCGAACTGGCCAACTTCGGAAGGGCGCAGAGGCAAACGGTGGTCCGCGCTGGAGCCAGTGACGGATGGCGTCGGCTCGACGACATAGAGCCGGTTCATGGTGTCGGTCGGGGCGTTCAGTTTGCGGCGGCTATAAAACTGCTTCATGTAGCGAATGTGCCCAGGCCCGCTTTCAAGGAAATCGGCGTCCAGCGAGAGAATGACGTCGGCCTTTTCCGGGCGATAGACGGTGTTCACGTAGCGCCCAAATGCGAACTTGGCGCCTTCGCGTGCGCCGTCGCAGCCAGCGGGCTCCCATTGGTGCCACTTGGCGCCGGGGACTTGTTTAAGGACACTCTGGATTTGTGCGGCGAGCGTTGGCGAAGTGACTGTGCCGGTCAGTATCCGGAAATTTGCACCGCCCTGAGCCTTGGCATTGACCACAAGCGCCTCGGCTTGTTTGAGGAAGTCCGACCAAGTGCGAATTTCGCCGAGATTCGTGACCGTTTGGCCGCGATCCGGATCGTACAGATTCAGGACGGAAGCCTGAGTAATAACGTCAGTGCCTCCGAGGCTCGATGGATGATCGGGATTTCCAGTCACGTGCGTTGGACGGCCTTCGTGGCTTTCGACCAGAACGCCAACGGCATCCGCGCCGAACGGCATAGCCGTGGCGTAATACTGGGGCTTGCCGAGAATCATTCCGTCGGGCTGTTTTACGTAGGGGACGATGAGTTGTTCGGGCTTGCGGCAGCCAGAAATTCCAGCGAACGCGAGCGAGGCAGCGGCAAGCTTCAGGAAATTGCGGCGGTCGACGGTTTCATCCCACTCCGATGCCTGACGCGGAAACTCGCGGTGCAACAGATCTTCGAAATGAGGATTGTCCGACAACTCTTCCAGCGTCCGCCAATATTGTTTGCCGCTCTTGTCGCGCAATTTCGCGCGGACAGCGGCGAGGTCCAGGATGTGCTCGTGCACAACGGAATCCTGTTCGTGCGCTTCGGAGTGATCGTCCGCGTGCAAAGAGGCGTCGTGGGCTTCGTGATCGTGCATGTGGCCGTCGATGGGGTCGTGTTCGCGCATAGCGTCCATTAGCGATGACAGGTCGAACAGCTCGTGAGTTCCGCTGTCGATCGAATCTTTCGTTCCGCGGCCAACTGCTTGCCGATTTCCGCCTGATTGTCGGGCGCTTTCCAGTCCATATTAAAAACGTCTTCTTTGGTTGGGCGCAAAGCCATCTCCGGGTTTTTGTGGCAGTTCAAACACCATTCCATCAGCAAGGGAGAGGCCTGAAACACCAGCGGCATTTGATTGATGGAGCCGTGGCACGTCGAGCAGCCGACGCCTTTATTGACGTGAATGCTGTGGTTGAAATAGACAAAGTCGGGAAGCCGGTGGACTTTCACCCACTGAATCGATTGGTTGGTGCGATAGCTTTCGCGAATGGGTTCGAGGTACGGAGCGTCGGCATACAAGACGGAATGGCAATTCATGCAGGTTTTCGTGGGGGGGATGCCCGCGACGGCGGAAGTCTCAACCGAGGTGTGACAATAGCGGCAATCAAGCCCGTCATCGCCGACGTGATGCTTATGGCTAAATTGCACGGGTTGCGCGCGCGAAACGTTTTGGTTCGTGGAATACGGCGACCGCGCCAGCCCCAATACGCCGACGAGCCCCAAGCCAACCAAAAAAACAGCCGAGAACAGGCTGAATCTGGAAATAAAATTTGTGCTTCGATGAAAAATCTGGGCCATGTCAGCGTTGCACTTTTTTGCGAAGGCCCCTCCCGAGAAGGAGCAGAAGCCCAGAGGCTCCGCGTCGTCATGGCCGGGGAGTGCGTACCCGGCGCGTAAATGACCGCATAGTTTCCGACAAAACTTTCTGGAATGCAACCTTCCCGCGCGGTTTATTTTAAAAAAGTTCCGCTAGCTTCGATTCTGAAACGGAACAAAGCTTTCGAACAGTTTGAAACGGCCGTAACGCCACTATTTTTCGAGGTCGCCTATGTTCCCTTTCTCTGCTTCTGATCCATTTGGGAACGAGGTGGATGCAATTTTTTTTCGGAAGTAGCCATGCGGAAGACGCAGCCGCGTTATCCATGCTATCTTAGAGGCACCCTTCGCCGTGGCCTATGCATGCGGCGGAGCCTACCTTATCGTCTGCTGGGGCGTGGTCCAACCGGTAGGACACCTCACTGTTAATGAGGACGGTGGAGGTTCGAATCCTCCCGCCCCAGCCAAATTTTCGTAACTGGGATTGCGGATTGCTTCGTTAGTCTCGGGCGGTCGGCAGGCCGGCTTCGGTCCAACCTCGCCAGCCGCCATCCATCGATTCCACGTTGGTGTAACCCATTTTTTGCAGATTATCGGCAACTAGCGCGGAGCGAAAACCACCGCCACAATAAAGCACCAGCTTGGTGGCCGTATCTGGAACTCGCTGCTCGATATCGCGCTCGATGACGCCTTTGCCCATGTGAACCGCGCCGGGGAGATGGCCTTTGGCCCACTCGTTATCTTCGCGGACATCCACGAGAATCATTTTCTCGCCGCCGTCGATACGGCGTTTCACATCGGGGACATTGGTTTCTTTAACGCGCTGCTTGGCATCCTGGACAAGCTTCAAGAACTGCGGGGAGTGCACCATAAGGTCCTCCGGAATTTATTCAGGCAAAAAAGCCTAACACAATCGAAGAGATCAGTGGCAAGCCAGGGCGGCGGAGTCCGTCCCACACACAAGCATTTCATTTTCAGGCGGCGGGATTCGGCGCTAACGAGCTGAGAGAATTGCTTCCAGGAAGGCGGCTAGTTTCCCGCGTCTTTTTTGGAATGGGACTTCACCAGGTTCACCAGATTCCAGCGCATGGTTTCCGGCACGCGATCACCCTCTCCCATCATTTTGCCTTTGCCTTTGGTAATGATGTAGAACAGCTCGCCGTCGGTCTTGCCCGCGAGGGAGGCGGGATCGGCCCAATCGTGCATGGTCAGCTTCATGGATTCGACGATCTCGCCCTTGCCGTCTCCCTTGGCTCCGTGGCACATGGCGCAATCGTAGCCGTAGATTTTGCGCGCCGCTGCGAGGCCTTCCGGAGTCGTCTTAACCGGGTTTTTCTTGTCGATGTCTTCTTGCGAGATCTTGTATTCTTCCCCAGCGGCCTGCGAATCCTTCGGCTTTTCCTGTCTTGCGGTCGACTTCGCGCGCGCCATTCCAAGACTCGCGACCAAAACCGCGCCCAACATTAACAAGCCTTTTCGCATAGATCCTCCTAATAGGAAGGGCCGGCCGAACGAGAGGAATCGGCAAGATTCTTTGAAGAGATTCTACGCCGCAGGAGCGGGAAAAGACAGACTAAGAGCCGTTGCAACGCGGATTAATCGAGATCCCGCCAGTTGGGCCCGGAAGAAATCTCCACGACAAGGGGGACGGCAAGTTTGTGTACGCCTTCCATTTCCTCGCGGACAAGTTTTTCCAGCTTGCTTTTTTCTTTTGGCGGAGCTTCAAACAGCAGTTCGTCGTGGACCTGCAAAATCATTTTGGCTTCGAATTCTTCCTCAGCCAGGCGCTCGTCAATCTTGATCATCGCCAGCTTGATCAGATCCGCTGCCGTGCCTTGTAACGGCGAGTTCAGGGCGGTGCGTTCCGCAAAACTGCGAAGCTGCGCCTGCGGCGAATTAATCTCCGGAATCGGGCGAATCCTGCCGAAGAGTGTCTTCGCCATGCTGGTCTTTCGCGTTTCCACCAGTGTCTTGTCCAGAAATTCTTTCACTCCCCGGTAACGGGTGAAATACGCGTTGATGAATTGCGCGGCTTCCTTCTGCCCGATGCCAAGCTGTTGCGACAAGCCGAAGGCCGAGAGTCCGTAGATAATTCCGAAATTGATCGCTTTCGCCGCGCGGCGATGTTCCGCATTTTGAGCCATCGGTCCAACCCCGAAGACTTCCTGAGCGGTGCGCGCGTGAATGTCTTCGCCGTTGCGGAAGGCATCGACCAGGACTGGATCCCGGGAAAAATGCGCCATCACGCGCAGTTCGATCTGCGAATAATCCGCCGACAGAAGAATTTTGCCTTTCTCCGCGACAAACGCCGCGCGAATTTCTCTCCCTAACTCCGTGCGAATGGGAATGTTTTGCAAATTCGGATCGCTCGAACTAAGCCGGCCGGTCGCCGCCGTCGTCTGCGAGAAACTTGTATGCAAACGGCCGGTTTGCGGATGGATCAGTTTCGGCAGCGCATCGACGTAGGTCGATTTGAGCTTCGAAATCTCGCGGTACTCGATAATCTTTGCGGGCAGCTCGTGCTGGGCAGCCATCTCCTCGAGAATGTCCGCTGCTGTCGAGCGCATCTTTCCTTTTCCGCGGCGCGCCGGTGGCTGCAGGTTCAGCTTGTCGAACAGGATTTCCGCAAGCTGTGCCGGCGAGTTGATGTTGAATTCATTTCCCGCAAGCTTCCAAATTTCTTTTTCCAGGCGCCGGACTTCCGTTTCCATTGACAGGGACATCTTGTCGAGTTCTTTCGGGTCCACGCGAATCCCGATGCGCTCCATGTCGGCGAGGACGGGCGCAAGCGGCAAATCGATCTTCTCGTATACGTCCGCAAGCTCTTGTTCGTCTATCTGCGTGCGCAAAAGGGGAGCGAGGCGCTGCAGGTAGTCCGCGCGCTCCCCTGGGCCGCCGCCGAGCACGACATTCCATTGGCGCATAACCACGTCGGCGAGATTGTGGTTCGCCGTGGTCGGCCGCAGAAGGTAGGAATAGAGTTGGGTCGCGTGTTTGAGATTCGCGGCACGCCCCGCGAGAAGCTGAAAGAGTTTTGGATCGTGAACGATCTTCGCGCGCTTTGCATCCGCAAGAACCGGCGCCAGCGCTTTGAGGGCCTCGCCTTTCTCATCGAGCCAAACGGAACGGCCCTCGCCTGCTTTCGAAGAAACTTCAATCGAAGCGATGCGTGTTCCAAACCCTTCCGATTCCCGCTCGCCAAGCTCCAGGTTCAGCCAAACCGCCAGCGTCTGTTTGACCGAAACTTTTCCGAGATACGCGCGAAATTCGGCAACATCCGCAAACGCCGCGTAGTCCGCCTTCACACTGGGCTCCGCGCTCGCCGGTGCGGACGACGCCAATTCCTCCGCGCTCAATTCCTTCAGCAGCGAGTTGAAACCAAGCTCGCGATAAAGCGCGCCCAGCGCCACGACATCGGGCTCCCGCCGTTCCAGCGCATGCAAATCCAGCTCCAGCGGCAGGTCCGTCGCAATCTTCGCCAACTGCTTCGACATCATCACCTGCTCGCGTTGCTGCTGCAGCGCTTCGCGGTAGCGCTTGTTAGGAACTTCGTCGGCGTGGTCCAACGCGTTTTCGACGCTCCCATATTTCTTGATCAGCTCCGCTGCGCCTTTTTCGCCAATCCCTTTCGCGCCGGGAATGTTATCGATGTTGTCGCCCAGCAGCGCCATGTAATCCACAACTCGTTCGGGAGACACGCCCAAAATTTCTTCTACTTTCTTTTCATCGACAATGACGTCCGCCTTCGCCCCGCCCGACCCGGTCCGCAGCGTCCGCACATTTTTTCCAACGAGCTGCATCATGTCTTTGTCGTTCGAAATTACCAGCACATCCAGGTTCTTTTTCGCGGCTTGCAAGGCCATCGCGCCGATCACGTCGTCCGCTTCGTAACCCTGCACCTCCAGAATCGGCAATCGCATCGCCTCGCACAATCGCCGCACAAACGGCAATTGCACGCGCATTTCATCCGGCATCGGCTGGCGCTGCGCCTTGTATTTTTCAAACAGTTTGTCGCGAAACGTCGCGCCGGGAGGATCGAACACAATGCCGATGTAATCCGGCTGGTAGTCTTTAATGAGCCTGCGAAGAATGTTGCCGAAGAGGAATGGAACGTTGGTAGGCACGCCTCCCGGCCCGGTCAGCCGCTGCGGCATCGGAGCAAAAAAGGCGCGATAGACATGCGCCATGGCATCTACAAGAAACAGTTTTTTCGGTGCAGCAGGCATGCCGGCGAGTATAGCAAACGGGGGCGGTCTCACCCGTGGCCCTTAACACGCATACGAAGCTTGCGGGCTAGTGCAAGCAGAAGCTCTGTTAGGAGAGTGCATGCAACTGCGCGTGCCTCGGTTCGAAGATCGCGAAGGCTATTCTGCGATAAACTTCACTCGGCTACCAAAATGAGCGGTATTCCGCTGTCCAGGCGAACGCTCTTGCCCGACGACGTGATCTGGGAGCCTTCGGCAGGGCTCGCCGCATCCGTTGCCAGGTGCAGGCCTTCTAGTCCAAAGACACCTCGGCTATTCGATGTCAGCCGCCCAGTTGAGTCTAATCCGCTTCTGCTGCCGCCCGGGGCGCCCGCTGACTTCTCGTCAGCGCTAGCTGGCTCGCCTACCACAGACGGAGTCCTATCGGGCGAAGGGCGTGGTGAGCCCATCGGCGAACCTTGCGCTGCTCCAAGTCCGTTGTTGATTTTTGCCGTGTCCGGGCTCGCATCGGGGGTAAAAGCGGGAGCCGCTGCTATCGCCTGAATCATTAAACGAAGCGGTGTTTCCTGCCCTTTTTTAACAATCGCTTTGTCAAAAACGAGTGTGAGCGCGGATCCAGCGTCACCCTTCGCTCGGGCCGTCGCTTGCGTTACGCGTCCCACCAACTTCGTGTTTTTTGGAATCACTGTTTGGCCGTTGACCTTCACGGATTCCGTCAAGTGCGCGGTCACGGCATCGCCGGTTTTTGCTTCTTTTGAGTCTACTTGCGTATCCAGTTCGGCGTGCAAAGCAGTTCCATGGGGGAGCGCAACACTTTCTTCGATTCCCTGCGCGAAGTCTCTCTCCTCGTGACCTGTTCCACGTGCGGGAGCGGAGCAAACTCCTTTGCTGAGGACGGCCCCTATAAGCAACGCCACTACTGCCCGGTTCATCTCGGCTCTTTCCTCGTACGTGAGCGATTGGGTTACGAAATGATTCCTAGCGGCTTGGCCACTTCCGCCAAGATATCGGCCGCCCGCAACAACTGTTCGCGCTTGTGCGTCGCGCTCACGATGGCCCGTAGCCGCGCTTTGCCTTCCGCAACCGTCGGGAACCCGACTGCAGGCGCAAACACGCCGGCCTCAAACAGTTTCTTCGAAAAATCAAACGCCTTAGCCGCATCGCCCACGTGAATGGGGATAATCGGCGTCTCGCTCACCTTGAACTGGAATCCGCGTTTCTTCAGTTCCCGCTTAAACATTTTTGTGTTCGCCCACAGTTTTTTGACCATCCTCTCGCCTTCCGGCGAATCGAGGAGCGAAAACGCGGCCTGGCAGGCCGCCACTGTCGCCGGCGGGTGCGAAGTTGAAAACAAGAATGGCCTGGCTCGCAGGTACAGGAAATCAATCAAGTCGCGCGATCCGGCCACATAACCGCCCATCGCACCGATGGCCTTGCTCAGCGTCCCGACCTGAATGTGCACACGCCCGTGGCAATTCAAATGATCCACTGTCCCGCGCCCGCCGCGGCCCAACACGCCGCTCGAGTGCGCGTCGTCCACCATCATGATGCAGTTGTACTTTTCCGCGAGGTCGCACAGCGCCGGCAGCGGGGCGATGTCTCCGTCCATGGAAAAAACGCCGTCGGTGATAATCAGCTTCTTGCCGGGAAACTCCAGGTGCTCCTGCAAAATGCGCTCGCAATCCTTCACATCCTTGTGCTTGAACACTTTGATCGTTGCTTTCGAAAGCCTCGCCCCATCAATAATGGAAGCGTGGTTCAACTCATCCGAAATGATCAGGTCTTCCTTGCCAAGCACAGCCGAAACCGTTCCGGCGTTTGCCGTAAACCCCGACTGGAAGACGACGCACGCTTCCACATTCTTGAATCGCGCGATCTGCTCCTCCAGATCCAAGTGGATCTTCATCGTCCCGGCGATCGTTCGAACCGCGCCCGCGCCCACCCCGTATCGTTTGATCGCGTCCAGCGCGGCCTTTCGCAGCGATTTGTGCGTCGTCAATCCCAAATAGTTGTTGGAAGCCAGATTGATTACTTCCCGCCCGTCAAAAATGCAGACGGGCTTTTGCTCGCCCTCCAGCACGCGGAACTTCGGCGCCACTCCCTTCGCCCGCAATTCGCTCAGCTGATCGGTAATGTACTGCGTGGGATTCTGTTTGGTTGCCATCGTTGCGGTATCAGACATGCTTAGACTCCTGAGGTGGATTCGGCTGGCGGAACTACCATTCTGCGTCAGTTAGCGCTTCGGAGCAAACAATTCGAGACGAAAGCGGGGAGGACGACTCGCTTAGCGCGGCATTCCATTTGGATACAACAAAATCTTCCCGGCCAACCCGCCCTGCAATTTCACAAACGCATTCTCGAATTTCTCCAGCGGCTCGCGCTCTCCAAACAGGGGCTCCAAATCCAGCCGGCCCGCCTTAAGAAGAGCGGTCATCTGCACCCAAGTCCCGTACATCCGCCGGCCATAAATCCCTTGCACTGTCGCACCCTTGAAAATCACGTCATTCACCAAATCCAGCGGCACATTTTCCGTTGGTATCCCGAGCAGCGAAGCTCGTCCCCCAGCTCGCAGCGCCTTAAATCCTTGCTGAATCGCCGTAGGATTCCCCGACATTTCCAGCAGCGCGTCCACGCCGGTCCCGTTCGTCTCCGCCAAAATTCGACCGACTGCATCCTCCGCCGCGGGATTCAACACCACGTCCGCGCCCATTTTCTTCGCCATGGCGCGCCGCTTTTCGTTCGTTTCCGTAGCAAATACTGTCGAACTACCGCAAGCCTTCGCCACCGCGATCGACATCAAGCCAATCGGGCCGCATCCCGTCACCAAAACGGTCTGCCCCGCAATGGGCCCCGCCAGCACAGTATGCACAGCATTGCCCAGCGGATCGAGGATCGCTCCGTAATGCTCCGGAATCGCCGGGTCCAGCTTCCAGATATTCGACGCAGGAATTTTCACGAACTCCGCGAACGCTCCATCCTGATCGATTCCGATAATCCGCAAGTTCTGGCAAATATGCGCTTCGCCCAACCGGCACTGGTGGCAGTGCCCACAATTGACGTGCATCTCTGCGCTGACAAAATCTC
>Ga0210403_10005468_pt1 | contig 10773 bp, 12 predicted proteins | sample IncBWC19MmetaG_FD_150863 | JGI IMG/M metagenome (GOLD analysis project Ga0210403, IMG submission 150863) | Forest soil microbial communities from Barre Woods Harvard Forest LTER site, Petersham, Massachusetts, United States - Inc-BW-C-19-M | ecosystem: Environmental > Terrestrial > Soil >... | reverse complement strand
CCGCACCGGGTTGGCTGCGGCGCTCGCGGAACTCGTTGACGAAGGCGCGTTCAGCGAAACAAAAGCTTTGGAATTGGCGCGGAACTATCTGCATGACAATGCGGCGCGCCTTTATGGAGACTTGAAACGATGAGCGAAAAACCCGAATGCAAATACATCCCGTGGAAAAACGTCGAGCATGAAAAGCTGAACGACCTGATCGACCGCGAAATGGTCGTTGGCAACAAACTGATGCTCGCGCGCGTATTTTTGAAAAAAGGCGCGCACGTGCCCGAGCACCATCATCACAATGAACAGGTGACCTACATCCTGGAGGGCGCGCTGAAATTCGCCATCGATGGAAAAGAGATTGTGGTCCGCGCCGGTGAAGTGCTGTGCATCCCTTCGAATATGCCGCACGAAGCCTGGGCGCTTGAAGACACGCTTGATCTCGACGTGTTCGATCCGCCGCGCGAAGACTGGCTCGACAAGACGGACAATTATCTTCGCCGCGACGTTCCGATGCGCTAGGGTATTCCGCTAATCGCCTTTGGCGGAGCGGTCCAGGAGCTCCTTCAGATACTGCTGCCAGACGGCCGCCCAGGTGTGTGTGCCGTGGCCATGGGTAGTCCGCCGTTAATAATTAAATTTCAGGAATGGACAGCGGAATCGTTCAGGGTATTGAGGAGCGGGTAGGCGTCTTCTTGCGGCAGTAGAGCAGCGAACAGGGTCCGTAGAAACGGGCACAAAAAAAGGTCCAAGCGTTTCAAAAAGCGGAGGAGTTGTCGGAGGTTGAAGCCGACGGCGGCCAGCAGTGCGTTGGAGCGATCGCCGGCGCGGCCTCCCAACCAGTTACGTCCGAGCAGTCCGTCATTTTTAGCGTGACCGATGACCGGTTCCACGACCGCGCGGCGTTTCAGCCATCGTTTGATTTTTTCCGTCACGCCGCGTCTCTGTCCGGTGATGTAAACAGCCGTGTGTGGCAGGGTGATGCGATGACCCTTGTATCCTTGATCGACAGCCACACGTTGCGGCGCGCGCCCCACGATTTTGCGAATGTCTTCCAGTGCGGCTGCCAGTGTGTGGCCGTCATACGGATTCCCGTGCAGCGCCTGCGCATGCAGAATGAAGTGCCCACCCTTGGCAGGATGCAGATTCGTGGCCAGGGAAACTTTGCAGCCGAACTCGTACGGCGCACGTGCTTTGCCCTTGCTGATGCATTCCACTTCCGTTGCGTGCCAGGAATAGAGATAACCGGGATCGCCGCGTCGCTGCTGCGCAATGCGCCAAGCCTTGGCCAGCGCGATCTCCAACCGCTTCACTTGCTTTTCCGCTAAGCCAGAAGCTGCCGCCATCTTGCGCCGTATGTCGCGCTGTAAACGCCGCAAACGCACGCGCATGAATTTCACCTGCTTCTTCGCGCGCTTCTTTTGCTGCGCGTGCAGGTAACGTCCTGTTTTCATCGCCGCACGCCGCGCCACCCGCACGTAGGACTGCCGCAAACGCAATCCGCTTTTCTTCGCTTGCGCGCCCAACTGCTCGATGGCCGTCAGCAGCAACCCGTGCTCGGTCGGATGGGCGATCGCTTTCTCCTGCACCGTGGTATCCACCGCCACTGCTTCTGTCGCCTTCACGCTCAGCGCCCCACCGCGGTACGCTGCGGCCAGCGTTTCCTGTAGCAAAGTTTCCAGTGCCTGCTCGCCCACCCGATGGCGAAAGTGGGTCATGCCCGAACGCTCCAGCGGAAAGGAATGCTGAAAATATTCCTCGCCGCAAAAATATTGCATGTACGGATCGCGCTCCCAGCGCTCGCACACCGCTTCATCCGACAACCCCTCGATATGCTTCAGCAGATGCAACCCCACCACCAGCCGGATCGGCAACCCCGGTCGCCCTGCCTCGCTGTAGTACGGCGCAAAATGCGCTTCCAGCCGCGCCCAATCGATCAGATCACCCAGCCGCACCAGTTCATGGCGCAAATTGATGATGTTTTTCAGCTTCGCACGAAACAGTTCTTCCACCCCACTGTCTTGCGGTTTCACTCTCGGTTTCATCCGTTCTCCCAAAAATAAAATTGCAAGATTCCAGCGTTCCTCACGCCAAAATCTTGCAATTTCTTTCCTGAAAAATCCAATGATTTCACTATCAACTATTCATTGTTTAGGTTTTTTAACGGGAGACTCACCATCCGTGGCAGACTAAGGAGTTCCCAATTTTCCTACAAATTCATAACTCAAACCTCAGTTCACAGCATATCGGTAGATCGCGTTCAAATCGAAGTCGATTCCGGGTATGAGGGCAACAAAATAGCGCTGGTCGAGGCGAAGTTCGGGCGAGTGAACGATTTCATAATTCGGCAACTTTACTACCCGTATCGAGATCTGCTAGCTCGCGGAATTTCAAAAGAGATTATTCCTATCCTACTCGTTTATTCAAACAGGGTGTACTCGCTATATTCATTCGCCTTTCCAAAGGAGGACGAATACAACTCAATTGTCCCCGTCGGTCAAATCCACTATTCCCTCGATGAGCCGAAGGCGCCGCCTTCAATGGCCGATTTCGTCAGCCCACGCCGCCGCACTCCCCCTCAGGGGATACCGTTTCCACAGGCTAACGATTTATCTAGAGTGTTCGATGTTGCCGACCTCCTAGGTCATGGACCGGCGAACAAATTCCAGATCGCTAGAAGGTTCCCAGTTGACCCGAGGCAAGGCGACTATTACGGCAATGCTGTTGCTTGGCTCGGACTTGCAGAGAAAAGTGGCGCGACTTTCACCCTCACTGCATTGGGGCGAAGCTTCAATAAAATGCCGCGAACTGATCGCATCGCGGAATTAGGAAAAATCCTGGGCCAAATGCCTGCTTTCGCTGAGGCCATTGAAGCACGCGCACAGGGAACCGGCCTCAAGGCGAATGAAATTTCCGAAATCGTCGCCAGAGATTACCGGCTGAGTCAAACAAGTACCGGCCCACGGCGCGCAAACACGGTGCAGTCTTGGATAAATGCACTGGCCAAATACATTGAGCAATGAGACGGCCGGATGCCCCACCCTTGGTTTAGAAAGGGTGGGTCTTGGGTTTCTTTCACTCGCAAACCACAACGTGGCTCACTCCGCCCCGACCGGCTGCAACCGGCATGAAGAAGCTGCTTCAGCCTCTTGAACACCTGAACTCTGAACTCTTGAACTCTCAATTTTCAACCTTGAGCGATCCCTCTCCCACCGGTCGCTGGTCGCCGGACGCCCTCCGCTGCTATCATTCCCCGCTTGCACCCCCCTGGAGGTGGCATGGGCTTCGACCAGCGTTTGGCGGAAGTGCGCACCGGTTTCGAGCGGTCGTTCTGGGTGGCGAACGTCAGCGAACTGTTCGAACGGCTCTCTTATTATGCCGCGTTCGCTTCGCTGGCGCGGTATCTGCACGAGGCGCTGAACTTCCCCACCGAACGGGCCGCGGATCTTTCGGGATTGTTTGGCGGGCTGGTGTGGTTTCTGGCGATTTTTGGAGGTGCGATTGCCGACCGCCTTGGCTTCCGCCGCGCGCTGGCCATCGCCTATCTCATCCTCGCCGGTTCCTACTTTCTGCTTGGCTCGCTGGGCGCGCCATGGCTTGCGCCGGTGCGCAATGCGGTGCCGCTGGTGGGGCTGGTCACTGTTGTGCTGATGCTGCCGGCGCTGGGCGTGGCCATGGTGAAGCCATGCGTGGTGGGCACGACGGCGCGCGCGTCGAACGAAAATGTGCGTTCGATCGGCTATTCGATTTACTACACGCTGGTCAACATCGGCGGCGCGCTGGGGCCGTTTGTGGCGTCGTGGGTGCACCGGCGCCTGAGCGTGGAAAATGTGTTTCGCGTGGCGGCGGCCAGCGTGTTCCTGATGTTCTTCGGCGTGCTGGTGTTTTTCAAGGAGCCGCAAAAATCGGGCGACGTGGCCACGGCCAGCCTGGCGGAAACGATGCGCAACTTCGGGAAAGTGGTGGCGAATCCGAAGTTCATGATTTTTCTGCTGATTTTTTCCGGTTACTGGATTGTGTACTGGCAGGAGTTCATCACCCTGCCGATTTATATTCACGATTACGTGGACGGGAAGGCGGACACGGAGCGGATGCTTTCGACGGGGCCGCTGGTGGTGATTGCGTTTACGGTGGTGTTCAGTGTGCTGACGAAGAAGATGGCGGCGTTTCGCGCGGTGCTGCTGGGGACGCTGGTGTCCATGGTGGCGTTTGCAATTCTTGCGTTGCACGCGAGCATTTATGCGGCGTACGCAACGCTGGTGGTGATTGCGGTCGGCGAGCTGATCCAGCAGCCGCGGTATTACGATTACATTTCACGGCTGGCGCCGGCGGGCCAGCAGGGTACGTACATGGGCTTCGCATTCTTGCCGCTGGGAATCGGGCTCCTTTTGGCGGGGCGCATCGGCGGCGCGCTGTTGCACCGGTTCGGAGAAGTGCAGCACCGGCCGGAGATGTTTTTGTGGGCGCTGACGACGATCGGCCTGGGCACAACATTCTTGTTGTGGATTTACGACCGTATTGTGAAACCGTCAGAAGCGAAGGCGGATTGAGGAGCTTGTAGTGGCCAGTCTTTAGACTGGTTAGAAATTGGAAAATAGGAAGTAATCCAGGAATTCAATTGACCATGCGGCGAAGCGATTCCAGCGCTTGCCGAGCGAGCGAATAACGCGGTTCGATCTGGATCGCTTCCTGGAAGCAGCGGATCGCCTGGCCATACATTTCCTTTCCCAGATACGCGCGGCCGAGATTGTAGTGCGGAAAATGCCGCGGCTCGTAGCGCCGGGATTCAACGGCCTGCTGCAGCCAGGGAATGGCTTCATCAAACTGGCCGAGTTCAATCAGATAGGCGCCAATGTCGTTGTAAGGATTGCCAAAATCCGGGTCGAGCTCGATAGCGCGCTTGCATTCGGCGATGGCGTCCATCAGCTTGCCCTGATAATGATAGGTCCAGCCGAGAAACGTGTGCGCTTCGGCGGTGGGATGCAGCTCCAGGGAAGACTGGTAGAGCTCGGCGGCGCGGTCGTAGTCGCCCTCCATCTGGGCCTGGTAGGCGTCCTGCAACACTTCCCACGCACGCGTGAGGGTCTCTTGGCTCATGGCGGAATTTTGAACGTAAAAAGTGAGTCTCGTCAAAGGTACGAAAGTGCTAGCTGTGCAAAATGGACACCCTGTACCGTGGGCGGGGCAAAGGTGGAAATTTGGGGCCGGAACAGGGAAAATAAAGAGGGCCATTTTGAACAGGATTGAAATTGAGGGGGGAAGCGTGAATCGTCTTGGGAAATGTGTGGTGATTACTGCGTGTTTGGCGGGGCTGTTGGGAATGGGCACACTGCTGGCGCAGGCGTCGACGACGAAAACGGCTGCGCCCACCGCGGCGGCGGTGGCACGCGGGAAGACCGTGTTCCAGCAGAAATGTTCGGTGTGCCATTACGACAATAGCGACCAGAAAAAAATCGGGCCGGGGCTGAAGGGGCTGGCGAAGCGCGGCACGTTCAGCGTGAACGGCAACAAAGTCACCGACGAGAACTTGAAGACGTGGATCGAGAACGGAGACCAGTTGATGCCGCCGTTCAAGGATGTGCTGGAAGCCGGACAGATTAAGGATGTGATCGCGTACGTGAAGACGCTGTAAGCACGCGCGCTGGATTTTGGGAGCGATAAAAGAGAAACCCCCGAGAACCTGTGTAAAGCAGGCGCCGGGGGTTTCCAATTTTTCTCGCTCCCTAGCGGGAGAAAGAGCTACTTCAGGACGGCGTCTTTCAGGACCTTGGCCGGACGCAGACGGACAACGGTCTTGGCCTTGATCTTGATCGCTTCGCCGGTCTGGGGATTACGGCCCATGCGGGCTTTGCGATGAGCCTTTACGACGCGGCCGATTCCAGGGATAACAAACTTTCCTGCACCGCCCTTGGCTTCTTTGACGGCCAACTTATGGAGCTCATCAAAGAAAGTGACGATGGCCTTCTTGGACGTGCCCACTTTTTCGGCGAGATGCGAAACGATTTTGGTTTTGCTCAGTGGCTTAGCTGCCATTTCTTCTGCCTATCCTCCTGATTTGACTATCCATCCCGGTGGGGCCGGGACCAGCCACGAGCGGAAAAACCCCTATTTTCCTGCAAAAAACTCGGGCCGAACCGGACTATAGCGAAGGAAGAAAAAGAACGCAAGGGCAAACGAGCAAAAAAGGCCGAAAAAACGCGATTTTTTTAGGGGCATGTGCAAAACGTGCTGATTTCATGCGGTTAAACGCGTTTTCGGGACGGAATTGGGTGGGATGGGGGTATGTTATGCTGCCTAATTCCAAGTTAATCAAGGAGAAGCGACTGTGGCCGCGAGCGCAAACTGGCAAGAGCTGGAACAACGGATTTTGAAGGTGATCAAGACTGGAGTACGGCCAGTGGCGGTGGCATTTCTTGATGCCGAACCCGCAGGAGTGAAGAAATTTGAGGGCACGCAGCCTTCCGGATGCAGTTTCTGGCGGATTGCCGCGGAGGGCCGCACGTTTTACACGATTCCCGAGAATCATTTTAACTGCGCGGTGGGCGCGTACACGCACAATATCGCGCTTTCGCCGGAGCGTGAAAAGGAAACGGAACAGACGTTGCAGATGCTGTTCGATCTTGGTTATGTGAAGCCGGAAGAGGTGCCGCAGATTCCGCGCCTGGCGAAGTCCCCGAAGGCGATTGTGTATTCGCCGCTGGCCGACGCGCCGGTAGATCCGGACGTGGTGCTGTTGGCGCTGCGGCCGGTGGGGGCGATGCTGTTGCAGGAAGCGGCGGGGCGCGCGGGAGTTGGCGTGGGTGCGCCGTCGCTCGGACGGCCGACGTGCATGGCGCTGCCCGCTTCGCTGCAGTTTGGCGCGATTGCGAGCCTGGGGTGCATAGGGAATCGCGTGTACACCGGGCTAGAGGACGACGAAATGTACGTGGTGCTGCGCGGTAAGGATTTGGCAAACATTGCGGAAGCGTTACAGGTGATCAGTGGAGCGAATGCGGCTCTGCGGGATTATGCGCGAGGGCGGCGGGAACAGTTGTCGCACTCTGAGTTTGATGGAAGATAGCGGATAGAAGCCTGCCGCGGGATATCGGATAATCGACCTCGCAATCGAAAATCAGCGAGGTGAAACATGAGCTTGTATCGCGTGGTGGCCATTCCGAGTGAAGTTGCCGAGCAAGTAAGAAATACCGGGAAGTCTCCCAACTATGGTTTCCCGGTGCATCGCGAAGTTGCGACGGGCCGGGCGCCTTGCCGGCATTGCCTGAAGTTGATCCGGAAGAATGAAGAAGAGTTGCTTTTGTTTACCTACGATCCCTTCCGCGAGTTGGGCGAGCCGCCGCTCCCTGGTCCCGTTTATATCCATGCGTCGGAATGCACTCGCCATCCGGAGAGCGATGTGATTCCAGAAGAGTATCGCGGTCGACTGCTGACGCTGGAAGGATACGGAGAGAACCGCGCGCTGGTGAGGGAAATTCGGGTGAGCGAGGGAGCAGAGGAACGTGTGGCGGAGCAGTTGTTCACGGGAGCGAAGGTTCGCTACGTGAACGTGCGGAGCACGGAGGCGGGTTGTTTTTTGTTTCGATTGGAGCGCCAATAAGCAGGGATTATTGTGCGGGGATTTGCCTGCTTTCACGGAGGAAAAGAAAGAGGGCAAGATTTATCGTGCCCCTACATCTGGCTAGAGGGCGGCGAGGTCTTCATAGAGATGGGCGATGGCTTTGATGCCGCCGTAGTAGTTTTCTAGCGCAAGATGTTCGTCCGGGGCGTGGGCGTTTTCATCGGGAAGGCCAAAACCGATAAGAACGCACGGTACTTTGAAGGTGTCGTGCATCTGGGTGACGAACGGGATGGAGCCGCCTTCGCGAATGAATACCGCTTTTTTACCGAAGCCTTTTTGCAGAGCGGACTGAGCCACCTGGAAAATAGGCGCTTTGTAGGCGGCGACCCAGGGCTTCCCGGTGCTCAACACCTCGAAGCGGCAGTGCACGCCTTTGGGAAGAAGCTTACGGATGTGTTTTTCCACGAGCCTGGCAATTTTTTGCGGATTCTGGTTGGGAACGAGGCGCGTGGAGAATTTCGCGAAGGCTTTTGAAGGAATGACGGTTTTCGCGCCTTCACCCTGATAACCGCCCCAGATTCCGTTCAGTTCGAAGGTGGGGCGAATCCAAAGCCGCTCGACCGTGGTAAAACCTTTTTCTCCGTCGTAAGCGGGCGCACCCACCGCATGCTTGAAATCTTTTTCTTTCCAGGGAAGCGCGTTCAGCGCTTTGCGTTCCGCGGCGGGAACGGCGGCGACGTCGTCATAGAAACCTGGGACGGTGACGCGGAAATTCTTGTCGTGGAGCTTGGAGAACAATTCCGTAAGGATGGTGAGCGGATTGGGAACCGCTCCGCCGTAGACGCCGGAATGGAGATCGCGCACCGGGCCGGTCAGCTCGATCTCGTAGTAGTTCAATCCACGCAAGCCGTAAGTTATGGACGGGACACCTTTGCCGAGCATCGAGGTGTCCGAGACGACCAAAGCGTCCGCCTTTAGTTTTTCCTTATGGCTCTGGACGTAGTCCCACAGGCTGACGCTGCCGACTTCTTCTTCACCTTCAATCAAAACTTTGACGTTGACGGGAAATTTGCCGTGCAACTGGTGAAGTGACTCAAGTGCTTTCAGGTGGATATGAACCTGGCCTTTATCGTCGGCCGTGCCGCGTCCAAAGATATTTCCGTTGCGCACTTCCGGCTGAAAGGCTGGGGAGGTCCAGAGTTCCAGCGGTTCGGCGGGCTGGACATCATAGTGGCCGTAAAAAAGGATGGTCGGTTTGCCCGGAGCTTCGAGGGATTCGGCGTAAACAAGGGGGTGGAGGCTAGTGGAAACGATTTCGACGGTCTTGAATCCCGCACTGCGCAACCGGTCGGCGACCCACCGGGAAGCGCGATCGATATCCGGTTTGTGCTCGCTTTTCGCACTGACGGAGGGGATGCGGAGAAATTCGTAGAGCTCGCCGAGATGCTGCTCGCGGCGACTTTCTATAAATTCAGCAAGGTTCATATGAGGCCCCCAGGCGCAATGATAATGATTCAGATCTACTTGCCTAACTACCTAAAAATGATGAAGAAAAGCGCGGCAGCGGTTTGGTCTTGAATGCGCCCGGCATGAAGCCGTAGCCGCCTTGCTATTCTACGGCCAGCCGATTGGGGCTTACAAGTTCGCCGGACAAAAAGCATGGCGATTGGGCACACCTGTCCGAAAGGGCAATTGACGCTTTCGGGGGCCGGGCCGATGATGGGCACACTATGCAAGAAACCGCTTTCGCCACAAACCGGCGCAGCCAGCGCGTATTTCACCGCATGAAGCTGCAGGCCCTGGGCCGCAACCACGCGGGCAAGAAGTTTCGCGAGGTGTGCGAAACGCTGGTGGTAAATTCCCACGGCGGCTTACTGATGCTGACGCATGAAGTGGATAACGACGAAATGCTGGTGCTGGTGAACCCGGAAACGCAGGAAGAGCAGGAGTGCCGAATCGTATTTACCGGGGAGAGCGGAGCAAGAGGAATCCGCGTCGGGGTGGAGTTTTTGACGCCGGCACCGCACTTCTGGGGAATTGATTTTGAAGCTCCCCGCCAGGGCTCCGCGCGGCAAAACTAGGCCCACTGAACGTCACTTTCACTCTCTAGCCTCTCATGCCTGTTTTGCAGGTTTCCCAACAGGTTTATCCCCGCTACCAGCCCCAAGCACAAACACCCTGCGTTGCGCAGGAACCTGGTCGTTGACGCAGGGTTTGATCACGGGTTGACGCATACTTCCACGCACTGGGAAATATTTCTGGGATTCACCTACCTGCTGCCGCACCGGCTTTGGCCGGACCACCGCAACGACCGGCGCCAGGCCCCGGAATCTTACGGAATAAACGGCTCAAAACCGGGTCTATAGAAGTGATAGGCGGGGCGCAAAGAAGCGGTAGAACACAACTCCGGCGAAGGTGACCTTATGGCCGATTTTCAAATGCGTTTGGTAGGCCGCCGGGAAATCGCCAGAAGCACGATGGCTTTCTGGTTTGATCCCAACGGCGCCAAGTACGAATTTCGCGCGGGGCAACACGCCGACTTCTCCTTTCTGAACCCGCGCAATGGCGATCAAGGAGGCGACAACGAGCGGACTCTCTCTCTGGCGAGTTCCCCTCAAGAGAAAGGGCCGATTATGGTTGCCATGCGTATGCGCGAGACCGGCTTCAAAACGGCATTGAACGCGGCTCCGAATGGCACGATGTTCAAGGTCAGCAGCCCGCGCGGCTCCTTCACGTTGCATAAGGACTGCGCGCGTCCCGCCGTATTTCTGGCGGGAGGGATTGGCATTACGCCCATGCGTAGCATTCTTCATTCGGTGGTTTGCGGGGGCCTGCCGCACCAGCTGTATCTCTTCTATTCGAACCGGGAGCTAGGCGACGCGGCGTTCCTTCCCGAATTGGAGGAATTGGCGGCGCGCAACCGTTCCTTCATTCTGGTTCCGACGATTACGAAGGCCGCGAATCCGGCTTGGCGCTATCACACGGGCTACATCAATCACGATATGCTCGCGAAGCACCTGGTGGGGTTCAATGGACCAATCTACTACGTCGCGGGACCATCCGGAATGGTCGTAGCGATGCTCGATGTGCTCCGCAGAGCAGGCGTGAGCGAAGACGATATCAAAACGGAGGAGTTCGGAGACTACAAGTTCGATCTGCCAGGCACGCCTTAAGAAACAAGGTCCAGAACAAGAAAATTTCACACGGGGAACAAATATGGCGGCGAGGGA
>Ga0210403_10005467_pt1 | contig 10774 bp, 5 predicted proteins | sample IncBWC19MmetaG_FD_150863 | JGI IMG/M metagenome (GOLD analysis project Ga0210403, IMG submission 150863) | Forest soil microbial communities from Barre Woods Harvard Forest LTER site, Petersham, Massachusetts, United States - Inc-BW-C-19-M | ecosystem: Environmental > Terrestrial > Soil >... | reverse complement strand
CGGATACCAATGCGCTTATCGCGGAGGCCGCCAAAGATCTTGCCGACTACCAGCGACTGACGGCGGAAGGCAAGCTCGGCGAGGCCGGACAGAAGCTTGAGGAATTGAAGCGAGTACTCGACAAATTGAACACCCGTCAAAGGTAGTCTCGATGCGGAGCCGCATGGATAGTTGGACTGGCGGGCGGGGGAAGCTGCCTCCGCAATTGGCGCGGAAAGTAAATGCCCTTTAAATGTCAGATGGTGACTTCACCCAGCTTTCTATACTTTTGCCAACTGGGCTAAGTAACGCTGAGCGTCGTGATTGGTCTTGTGTTCGACGAACTGCATAAAGAGCTTTAGCTGCTCGCGTTCCGTGCGTCCCGTAGTGACGAACTGGATAGCGATGCCCGCGCCGGGATCGATCCTCACCATCACGCCATCGGCGTAAAGCTGATTATCGTCGTTGGAGAAGGCCAGCGTTACCTGACTCTGGGGTAGTAGGACGGCGTTAGTTTCGACGTAGCAACCGCCGGAACTAATGTTGACCAAGATTCCGAGGATGCGTTCCTTCCCTTGGCCTATTTGTAACTCGACAGCCACCCGGCATCTTGTACGCGGATACAATCTACGATTGTTCGGTGTCGAACGCTGCTGCTTGTCGCTGTACATGCGCCGATCCGCCTCTGCCAGCAGTCCTTCGGCATCTTCGCCGTCGGTAGGATAGAGGGCTTGCCCAACGCTCAGCGACAGCAGATCCTCCCCGCAAATTTCCCTGGCAGCATCCTTGGCCAGTTCGCGCAGATGGGCCGCTTTTAGGTGGGCATCGTCTGGCGTGACGCCAGGCATGACTACGACGAACTCATCTCCTCCCATGCGAGCCACGATGTCGTACTCCCGAGAACTCTCACTGACTCGGCGGGAGAAGAGCTGCAATACGCGATTTCCTTCCAGGTGGCCGTATCGGTCGTTGACTTGCTTGAAGCCGTCCATATCGCAGACCATTACTGTCAACGGTGTATTGGAACGTTTTGAACGAGCCAGTTCCCGGTTGAGCTGCAGAAAAAGGGAGCGGGCATTAGGTAGGCCGGTGAGGTAGTCGGTCGTGGCCGAACTTTCTGCCTGCTGGTATTTCAGCGCGTTTTCGATGACGAGGGCCATCTTGGAACTCATGGCTAGAAGGACACGCAGGTGGTCGGAACTGAAGGCTTGCTTCTCTGCATGGTAGAGGGTCAAAACACCCACTACGCCCTGCAACCCTTCCAAGGGAACGGCAACCGCGGACATCAGCATGTTTGAACCGGCCGCATCGACCGGATAACCGGTTTCAACCGATGGGTTACCGTTAAGGATCGGCTTCTTGTTCTCTGCGACCCATCCGGATACGCCGTGTCCTAAGGGGATACGCAGAGAAGCGAAGAGACGGAAATTGTCACCGCCGACGTGCTCTGGAACCAGCTGGTCGCCCCGCCGCACGTAAATTGCAATCGAATCGTACGGGACGAGGCGCCTGAGTTTCGCCGCAAAGACTGATAACGTTTCATCCAGGCTCAGGGATGCGCCCAGATCCTGGCTGAGTTCAAACAGCGTCTGCACCTCTTGTCGTGCTGCCGCAATAGACATGAGGAAAGTGCTTTCATCATTTGACTTGGTGGCGCTTTCTTCGAAACCCGCCGCCGGGGCCATGCCCCGTTCCACTTTGAGTTCAGTTGAGAGTTTGGACCAGGGGACCTGGCTGGTGCGCGTCTGTACCAACCTCTCCAGTTCGGCGCAGCGGCGTCGTAGAACGGTGACCACTTCAGGGTCGAACGATTTCCCGGATTCTTCTTGCAAGCGACGGATTACTTGTTCCATCGGCAAGGCCCGGCGATACTGGCGATCGGAGGCGAGGGCGTCGAGAAAGTCCACAGCAGAGAGAATGCGCGCTCCAATGGGGATTTGGTCGCCTTTGAGTCCAAGAGGGTATCCCGAACCATCCCACTTTTCGTGGTGTGCGCGCACGATTGGTACCACCGGATAGGGAAAGCGAACACGCTCGAGGATCTCAGCCCCTACCACGGGGTGGATTTTCATCTTCTCAAATTCTTCGGGGGTTAAGCGGCCGGGCTTGGAAATAATATGCTCCGGTACGGCCAGCTTACCGATGTCGTGCAGCAAAGCCGCGGCGTCTATTGCCGTTATTTCTTTCGAACTAACTTTTAGTTCCTTCGCCAACTCAACCGCGTACAACCGTACCCGCTGAAGGTGCTCGTGGGTATTGTGGTCCTTGGCTTCAATGGCCAAGGCAAGCGCCTCAATCGTGCGCAAGTGCAGACTGGCCATATCCTCGACGTGTTGTTTCTCATCTTCCAACTTGCCCAGGTAGACGGGATAAGAGCGGTGAATCAGATAGACCACGGGAAGCGTCACAAGTCCGGCTGGCCAGCCAAGGACATCATTGAACCAGCCAATCAGCCAAGCTATGCCGGCGCCCACTGAATAATAGGGAAGAGCCCAAAAGTTGCAATCCGAGCATATCTCGCTGAGAGACTTATGTTCGGTTAAAAGAATGATTATTGCCATCAGCAGGGTGATCACAACAAAGTAAAACGAAGCGGCAGCAGCCAGAGGCAGGAACGCGGTTTCTGACGGCCAACTCAACAAAATGACGCGATACATGCGGTAGGCGGCGGCAATGGCTATGGCAGCCGTTCCAATGTCAAACGCGGTCTTCACTACTCCTTGCCGTTCGCTGACGCACTGCATCAGGATTGCGGTGCAGCCCAATGCGAGCGTTTCGGAAAAGCCCAGCTCCCGCAGGCCCAGCAGGATGAACAAGAAATTGACTGCGACGGCGCCTTTGATACCGGGAAGGTTGGCCTTCAGGCGGGAAGCAAGGGTTGCGAAAAGCAAATAGCAGGCGAATACAATCGGTTCTTGGCCGGACCAGTGGACCACGCCGTAGCCAAGAACACATGCACCCGCGACGATCACCAGGCTGACAAACGCGCGTGCCTCGATCGTCGTGATGTTACTGCGGTTCACTGGTCACTCCACTGATAATTAGGCACTTGCCCGGCATCCCAAGGCTGACGGCAGAACCGCAGGTTCGGAACGTGCTGCGTGAGGGAGGGGGCTAAACAGACAAAGAGCCGCTTTCAAGTTTTACGTAAAGGATGCACCCTGTACAGACTAGTTGGAACGTTCTCACCAGCAAAAGTTACCGGAGTAATCGAGAATCTTGCGGCATGGGAATAGGTCGGCCGGTCTCAGTGCCTAACATTTAGACAAGGAACGTGGTCAACCCGGCGGCTACTCTTGACCTAAAACCCGCTAGGCACGACTTCCGCCACGCTTATACATATATTGAATTGCGACGCCAAACGAGATTACTGGGTTAGCCGGAACTCTCCATGCAGCTTTGCGGTTGAGTCTCCTCCCACCCAGACATCGAACTGCTCCGGCTCAACGACCCATTGCCTTGTGGCCGGACTCCAGAATTGCAGTTCGTCCTTTCCGAGCGTGAAATGGACCGCCTGCTTTGCGCCTGCAGCCAGACTTACACGCTGGAAACCCTTCAACTCTCTCACCGGTCGCGACGCGCTTCCTGCCCGCTGGTGGATGTAAAGCTGCACGACGGCGTCTCCGGCGCGGACTCCTGTATTCGTCACGTCCACCGACACGTCTAAATCAGTTCCAACTTTGGCTTCGACCCGGTTCAATTTCAGGTTGTCGAATGTAAATGTTGTGTAGCTGAGTCCGTACCCAAACGGAAATAGCGGAGTATTGCGAACGTCCCAGTAACGCGACTTAAAGTCCGGAGCGTCCTCGGGAGCTTGCGTCAGGTTGTGGTTGTAATATACAGGCGCTGTGCCTGCTGTTCGCGGCCAGCTTACGGGCAAATGTCCCGCGGGATTTGCATCGCCAAAGAGTACATCGGCAATGCCGTTTCCTCCCTGACTTCCCGGATACCACGCTTCCAGAATCGCCTGCACATGCTCTGCAGCCCAGGAAATATCCAGCGGACGACCATTCACCAGCACGAGCACAACCGGTTTGCCGGTCGCAACCACTGCTTCCAGTAATTCCTGTTGACCTCCGCTGAGTTTGAGAGATGAGCGTGAGGCTGCTTCTCCACTCATCAAGTCAGTTTCGCCCAGCACCACGATTGCGACGTCCGTGTGTTGGGCCAGGGTAATAGCATCGTCAAACGCTCTTTTGGCTTCTTGGGGACTCTGCTTCGGCGGCGCTTTTATTGGGAAATCTGGAGAATTTTCGAAGACTGATGGAATGTCACGAGTAATGATCGGTCCGTGGGCGAACTCGACTTTAACTGTGTTGCCGGCCTTTTTTTTGATGCCCTGCAAAATGTTGACCGTTGATCCCGGTTTGACCAATGCGCCCCACAGGCTCAGAAGATCCGTTTCCGCGTCCGCCAATGGACCAATTACAGCAATTGATCTGATTTGCTTCTTATCCAGCGGGAGCATGCTGCCTTCATTACGCAGCAGTACGACTGAACGTTGCACGGCTGCGCGTGCTGTTTGCTGGCTTTGCGGATCATTAAGAACTTGAGGCAGGAGGGATTCGTCAACATAAGGATGTTTAAATAGCCCCAGGCGAATCTTCGCTTCAAGAATAGGTCGCACTGCGTCGTCAATTTGCCGAGTCGAAATTCTTCCCGCCCGCACTTCTGCAGGTAAAAATTTCAAGTAAGTGCCGCTGGCCATATCCATGTTCACGCCGGCGGAGAAGGCTTTATAGGTTGCGTCCTGGCCATCGCTCGCATACCCGTGGGTAATCAGGCTGTGGACTGCGTTTGCGTCGCTCACCACAAAACCCTTGAACTGCCATGCATCTCGCAGAACGTCATGTAGAAGCCAGCGATTGCCAGAAGCAGGAACATCATTTAAGTCCATGTAGGCACTCATGACCGTCCCAGCGCCCGCATCCAGCGCTGCCTTAAAGGGAGGCAAATATACATTCCACATCAGTTCTTCCGGAATGTAGGACGCGTCATAGTCACGCCCACCATCCGCCGCGCCATATCCGGCAAAATGTTTCACGCTTGCCAGTACGTGGTCAGGCCCGCCTAGTTGTGCCCCCTGGAAACCGAGGACTTGTGCGCGCGCCATGGCCGCTCCCAGGTACGGGTCCTCTCCTGCGCCTTCCATCATGCGTCCCCAGCGAGCGTCCCGAGCAATGTCCACCATAGGGCCGAAGGTCCACGCTATGCCCGCTGCACGGGCTTCACGTGCAGCCACACTCTGCGCAGCCGCCACCATGGTCGGGTCCCACGAAGAAGCCATAGCGATGGGCGACGGAAAGATTGTGTGATAGCCGTGGATCACATCGAGTCCAAACAAAATCGGAATGTGAAGGCGCGACTCGTCCACGGCAATATGTTGCCAGCGATTAATTTCTTTGGGATCGGAGACCCACAATACGGATCCTGCGCCATACTTCCGCAGGACCTCTTCGGGCGTAACGCCGTTTTGCTGCTTGAACTCCGGGACTTCAAATGATCCAGATAACTGGGAAAGCTGGGCGACCTTTTCTTCAAGGGTCATCTGGCGGAGAAGGTCATTCGCTTTCGACTCGACCTGCGCAAGTGACAGCGCAACAAATAACGGCACCAGGAATAACGGCGCCAACAATCGGAATATCACAGATGACTTCGAAGCGTCACGAAACATGATTTTTGTCCTCTTGTGACTACATGTGGTGACCAAGCATTCAGATCCATCACTGTCTGCTCACCAGGAAGTCAAAGACCACATGGGCATTATCGCTACGCAGTCCTACCGGGCCATCAAATTCCAGGGCAACCGGACCTAGATCGCCCTCCCATACTACGACGTCGTCTGCATTCACGGTCAGGTTGGAGCCGCTCATTTTTGCGCTAAGGGTATGCGGTTCATTCGTGTGAACCGGTTGTGGTAGCGCTGAAACGCGCGGTTTAGTGTTGTTAATGTAACCGTTGTCGAGACAATCTTCATGTGTCCGCTTGCCTGGATTCCGCTTAACCGAAATCGCGATTTTCTGGTCGGGGGAAAAGTGCCACATGATATAGACGATGTTGCAAGTGTCCTGGGCACGGAGCTTGATACCAATTTGACTCCGAACCTCACCGTTACCCAGACGGGAGACCTCCTTTGTCGCTCCAAGAAAAGTGAACTTCAGAGTTACATCTTGTGGAGTCGGAAACTTGAGGGTGGCGCGCATTTCCTTTGTAGAAACCATCAAACGGTCGCCCGCTTTCTCGATCCTCCCATCTGGCACATCAAAATCGTTAGGGTTGAGTTGTGCCTTCGCGGTTGATACAACCAGAGAAAAGCACAGCATAAGCACAGGCTGGAACGGCACTAGCGCTCGTCGAAGGGGTCTCACTCGTACCTTCTTTTAGAAGAGTGTCTGAGACAGCAGCCGTTAAGGCTTGCTCCGCGATATTTTGCCGGAGACGGGTTCTTGCCGATTCTTTCCCTCGTGCTTGAAATTCGGATCCTCCAAGAATCTCAAAGTTCATCCCCAACAATTTCGAAGCCGTTCAGCAGGCAATTCAGGAGAAAAATCTGATTGCATTGTGCAATCATTGCACGAGTCAATGCACCAACAAATGTAAGCTTAGTTTGGACTTCATCTCTTGGGTACGCGAAGCGGCCGACAATCCGGCGTTCAGGCTGGAATCGGCGACGCTTGCATGAGCAATTAAGATCCTTCATGAACATACTTGATCTCGTTGTCGGCAAACCCATCAAAACTAGCGACGAACGCGCCGAGCAAATAGGTCCCGCGCAAGGAATCCCGATCTTTGGTCTGGATGGCCTCAGCTCGGCGGCGTACGGTCCGGAAGCGGCGCTCAGCCTTCTGATTCCGCTGGGCCTTGCTGGCGTTCGCTACATCGTTCCCATCAGCGCGGCAATCATCACTTTGCTGGTGATTGTGTATTTCTCCTATCGACAGACTATTGCCGCCTATCCGTCGGGCGGAGGCTCCTACACGGTGGCGCGCTTCAACCTTGGCGCACGCGCCAGCCTTCTTGCGGCGGCCGCGCTCTTAGCCGACTACATCCTCACAGCCGCTGTGGGCATTTCCGCGGGAGTAGGAGCTTTGGTCTCGGCTGTTCCGTCTTTGTTGCCGCACATGGTTTCTCTCTGCGTCGGCATTCTGATTATCATTACTATCCTCAATCTTCGTGGCGTGCGCGAAGCTGGCTCGGCTTTCGCGGCCCCTACTTATCTCTTTGTCGGTACACTTCTCATCACCATCATCGCCGGCATTCTCCGTGTTTTTCTGAGCGGAGGCCATCCCACGCCTGTTGCTCCGCTTCCTCCTCCACCACCGGTGACCGAAGCTGTCACCTACTGGTTGCTTCTGAAAGTTTTCGCCAGCGGCTGTACAGCTTTGACAGGCGTGGAGGCGGTGAGCAACGGTGTGAAAGCCTTCCGCGAGCCCACCGTGAAAAACGCCCAGCGCACTCTTACCGCGATCATTTTTCTCCTGGCGGTGATGCTGGCGGGAATTTCATATCTCGTGAAGACTTACGGAATCACTGCAACCGATCCCGGCCAACCCGGCTACCAGAGCGTTCTCTCCATGCTCACAGCTTCGGTTTTCGGAAAAGGTCTTTTTTACTATCTGACCATCGGCTCGATCCTAGTAGTTCTCTCTCTGTCCGCCAACACCGCCTTCGCGGATTTTCCACGCCTCTGCCGCGCTATCGCCCAAAATAACTACCTTCCGCACGCGTTCGGCTACCGCGGGCGTCGGCTCGTTTACACTTACGGCATCGTCGTGCTTGCGCTGCTATGCGGCGGCGTCCTGGTCCTTTTCGGCGGTGTCACCGACCGGCTTATCCCGCTCTATGCCGTCGGTGCTTTTTTGGCATTCACTCTTTCGCAAGCTGGCATGGTCATGCACTGGCGAAAGAATCGAGGTCCGCATTGGCTGAAGAGTGCATTCGTCAATGGTTTGGGCGCGTTGGTCACCGGCATCACTACGGTCGTTGTGTTAGTTGCCAAATTTGCGGAAGGCGCCTGGATCACACTGCTCTTCATCCCGCTTACGATTGGTTTCTTCGTCCTGGTCCGCCGCCACTACCACTCCATAAAAGTGCTCACGACCTGCAATGTCCCTGTCGATGCGGCTGGTCTCAGCCAGCACGCGATTGTGGTCATTGCGATCGATCGCTGGAGTGCTATCAGCCGACTAGGGATTGAATTCGCTGCCCGCCTTTCTCCGGAAGTGATCGCCTTGCACGTCGACCCGAGCGAGCACTCCGAGTTGCTTCAAGACGACTGGGAAAACTACGTTGAGAAGCCGTTCCGGATGGCCGGGAAGGAACCGCCGAAGCTCTATATCCTGCCTTCACCCTATCGCTTTGTCATTGTTCCCATCGTTCAGTTCATTCTCGATGTTTCGAAAAAGAATCCCGACCGTGGTGTGATCGTCGTGATTCCTGAGCTTGTGGAAGACCGATGGTATGAGTTCTTCCTCCACAATCAGCGTAGTCGGCTTCTGAAATGGGTGCTTCTCGCCCGCGGCAACGACCGCATTTTTACCGTCACCGCGCCATGGTATGTCGGTCGACAAGGCTAGCGCCCGTTTACCGTTCGCCATATAATCTCGCTCCACTCCGTTGGGCTTGCGCCTGGCGACCCAGTCCCTTAGGCTATTGTCCGAACTATCCTCATTAAGGTCTAGATTCAATACTCAACCTCTAGCAAGGCACGCGCATGAGCGACATCAGGAAACATCCGTTTGGGCGTTCTGCAGCTTCTGCGTTTCCTGGCTGCCTGACGGTGGGACTGAAGTTATGCAGTTCAGCGAGTACAACGTGTACAACAGACGGTGCCGAAGTTGGATGCCTATGTCGTAGTCAAGAAGGTATTCGGCAGGGCGGCCATTTTGTCATGGCTGATATAGATTTTTTGCGACTCCGATGGTCTCGCGTTACTCCAAAAGGGGAAGAGCTGTTTGACGAGTCTACTTTCGGCGGTGACTGGAAAGGAAAACATATGCAGAAGCAAAAGTCCGTAATTCCGTTGGGACGAGAACCCGCCAAAAAAGCGGGCGAGTTTCTGATCGGAAATGATCTTCGGGTTACGCGTTTGGGATTCGGCACGATGCGAATCACAGGACCTGGAATTTGGGGCGAGCCTGCGGATCGAGCTGAAGCCGTCCGGGTTTTGCGGCGTGCCGTGGAATTGGGAATCGATTTCATCGACACGGCGGACTCCTATGGCCCGTACGTGAGCGAAGAAATCATAGCTGAAGCCCTGCACCCGTATCCGGCAGACCTCGTGATCGCCACCAAGGGAGGCTTTGACCGGCCAGGCCCCGACAAATGGGTTGAAAATGGAAAGCCAGAACACCTCAGATCGGCTTGTGAGGGCAGCCTGCGCCGGTTGCGCCTGGACAGCATTGATCTTTACCAACTCCATCGAATCGATCCGAAGGTGCCGGCTGAAGATCAGCTCGGCACTCTGAAGGATTTACAAGCGCAAGGAAAAATCAAACACATCGGTCTATCGGAAGTGAGCGTCAAGCAGATTCAGCATGCGCGGACGATTGTTCCGATTGTGAGCGTTCAGAATCGTTACAGCATCACCGACCGCGGATCGGAAGACGTCCTGGAGTATTGCGAAAAAGAAAAAATGGGATTTATTCCATGGTGCCCGCTGGGAGCCGGTCGGGTCGTCGGTTCGGGCAGCCCCGTCATTCGTGTCGCATCGCGATTGAAAGCTACGCCATCCCAAGTGGCTCTAGCGTGGCTGTTGGCGCGATCTCCTGTCGTACTGCCGATCCCGGGAACTTCCAAGGTCAAACACCTCGAAGAAAACGTTGCGGCGGCAGACCTAAAGATTGACGCAAACACAACGCAGGAACTAGACGGTTTGGCGAGTGCCAGCTAGAGGGAGATAACTATGCAAATCGGCATGATCGGTCTTGGAAGGATGGGGGCCAACATGGCACGGCGACTTATCCGCAAGGGTGACAGCTGCGTTGTCTTCAACAGGTCGCCTCAAGCAGTGAACGAACTGGTCAAGGAAAACGCGATCGGAGCCACGTCGCTCGCAGACGTGGTGAAGAAACTTGAGAAATCACGAGCGATCTGGCTCATGGTGCCGGCGGCGGCTGTCGATGAGACCATCGCAAGTCTTTCACCTCATCTCGAGGCCGGGGACATCCTCATTGACGGGGGCAACTCTTATTACGTCGATGATCTCCGGAGGGCAAAGCAACTCGCTTCCCAAAACGTCCACTACGTCGACGTTGGAACCAGCGGGGGAGTTTGGGGGCTGGAACGAGGTTACTGCATGATGATCGGGGGCGAGATCGAGGTCATCCAGCGGCTCGATCCGATTTTCGCTGCCCTCGCTCCGGGAATAGGAGATATTCCGCGCACTCCTGGCCGGGACAAGATCGACGGCACGGCCGAACAAGGCTACCTGCACTGTGGCCCGAATGGCGCCGGTCACTTCGTGAAGATGGTCCACAACGGAATCGAGTACGGAATCATGGAGGCATACGCGGAGGGGCTCTCCATTCTGCGTAGCTCTAATGTTGGCAAACAGGAAAAAAGCGAAACCGATGCGGAAACTACCCCGCTGCGAGACCCGGAACACTATCAGTACGACATGAATCTGCGAGACATCGCGGAGGTTTGGCGTCGTGGAAGTGTGATCGCCTCTTGGCTGCTGGATCTGACAGCCGGCGCGCTCGTTCAGGATCCGAACCTTTCGAAGTTTGCCGGCCGCGTCTCCGACTCTGGAGAAGGACGGTGGACGATCAAGGCTGCGATCGACGAAGCCGTG
>Ga0210403_10005466_pt1 | contig 10774 bp, 8 predicted proteins | sample IncBWC19MmetaG_FD_150863 | JGI IMG/M metagenome (GOLD analysis project Ga0210403, IMG submission 150863) | Forest soil microbial communities from Barre Woods Harvard Forest LTER site, Petersham, Massachusetts, United States - Inc-BW-C-19-M | ecosystem: Environmental > Terrestrial > Soil >... | reverse complement strand
TTCGCCTTTCCCCGGCATCTGTGGCGCAAGCTCCGCACCACCAACGTGATCGAGCGCTGCTTCGTTGAAGTGCGGCGCAGAACCCGCCCCATGGTGTGCTTTGTGAACGTAGAAAGCGTGGACCGAATCATCTACTCCATCTTCCAGAGATTTAACCTGGAATGGAAAACCCGCACCCTCTCGCTATTTACACAGGCAGCTTGACGTCACCGCTTTCCTTGGTTTCCACTACTGCCTTCCCAGACTGTAATAGGATGCTTAAGACCTCCCTGCAGGAGGATCTCAAGAAAGTAACGGACCTCAGTGAGTTTGACGCGGTCGTTTTGGCACGCGCCCATGGCAAAGCGATGACCAAAACCGCCAAACTCGCCGATTAGTACGGAAGCAACGACCTTCACTTCAATATTGGCGTTGTGGATGGGAGCACCGGCCGACTCCTCTATTACTGCGAGTCGACTGCGACCGGAAACTACATGAGTGCACCCGATTCCTGGCTTTCGGGTCCCGTGGCCCATCAGCACGGGATCATTCGTTGGACGTTACTCAGAATACGCGGATCGAGCCCGAAAGTTCCCGCATTTTTCGGGCGAGTTGCGACCCGATGGCTGCAGTGAACGATCGGCAGAGACGGCAGGTTTCACTCATAACTAGAAGGTCGGTATTACCCATGCCCAGCGAGCATCCAAATCCTGGGTAGTCGGCAAACCCTACCTACTCATTGAAAGCCATAGGAGATCGTATGAGCAGATTTCAACCAGGAAGTCTCTTTAAGATTGAGCGCAAAAGCCGTCCAGACGTTTGGGTGTTCAGGTGGTATGACAATACTTCGGGAAAACGAACAGCTTCCGTCATTCGCTGGCGACGAATTTGCGAGCACTGGGCGTGGACATCAAAGTAGCTCAGGAATTGTTGCGACACGCGAGCAGTAGGACGACGCTCGACATTTACACTCGTGCGGTCTCGCAGCAGAAGCGGGATGCGAATTCGAAAGTTGTTGAGATGATGCTCCCGAAGGAAGTGCAGAAATGTTGGCACCCTTCAGCACCCTCGCTGCAGGCGGCAGCCGTGTAAGTTGAAAATTTGGTGGACCTGGCCGGGATCGAACCGGCGACCTCTTCCATGCCATGGAAGCGCGCTCCCAGCTGCGCCACAGGCCCACTTGTTTGGGGACACCACGACCTGTCCGTTGCGGACGGCCCCAAGTATTCTCGCTGACCTTGCGCGGATAGTCAACGCGGGGCGTGGGTCACTTGGAGAGAAAGCGGAGCATCTCCCGCATCACGCGCTCTCCCTGATCGGTTTGGAAAAGAAACTGAGCGTGGGCAGAGCCATCCAGAATGATGAGTTCTTTGGGTTCGGGAGCTTTCTCGTATTGTTCGCGAATCCCGGGGAGGCGCGGTCCATCTTCGCTGGCGTCGTCGCGTGCCACGATGAACAGAGAGGGAGACTTGAGCTTGCCGGCGGGGCCGCTGGGCGCCGAGCCGAGAAATACCAGGCGATCGATTTCACCCGGCTGCGCGGCGATTGAGGCGTCGCCGGCAGCCCATCCTCCCATGCTGGCACCGACGATCGACACACTTTTCGCACCGTGTTTTCGGAGATAGCGGACGGCGGCGAGGACGTCCTGGTAGAGCGGAGCGTCCATCGGATCGGAATCGCCCGGGCCTCGAGATTTGCCGTAGCCGCGGAAGTCGAGGGCTAACACTCGAAACTTTGCCGCGACGAGAGCTTCCGCCTGTTTCTTCCAGCTCTCCTTGTTGAACTGCCCGCCGTGGGCCAGTACAACTGCTCTCTCAGCTTCTCCGTAAACATCGGCATACACCAGGCCTCCGTCTTCGGTGGGGAAGGAAACGGTGGTTTGCCCGAAGGCCGCCGCTACTATTAGGAAGGCTGCGATGATGGTGAGGAATTGACGCACGCCGCCAATTTATCATGTCCCCGGAATTCTTCGTTTCTTTCCACAGGCGGTTCTGGCATAATTGATCGTGCACCCCACCTGCACCAATTTTCAAACACAATTTAAAGCGAGGAAGAGATGCCAGCGAAGTACATCTTTGTGACGGGCGGAGTTGTGTCTTCACTTGGTAAGGGATTGGCCGCGGCTTCGATCGGCTGCCTGCTGGAGAGCCGGGGGATGAAGGTCAACCTGATGAAGTTTGATCCTTATCTCAACGTGGATCCGGGAACGATGTCGCCGTTTCAGCACGGTGAAGTTTTCGTGACCGATGACGGGGCCGAGACCGATCTCGACCTTGGCCACTACGAGCGTTTCACCCACGCCAAGCTCTCTCGCGACAACAATTGGACGACGGGGCGGCTTTACGAGCAGATCATCGCCAAAGAGCGGCGCGGCGATTATCTGGGTAAGACGGTGCAGGTGATTCCGCATGTCACCAACGAGATCAAGGCGGCGATGAAGAAGGTCGCGCAGGATGTGGATGTGGCGATCGTCGAAATCGGCGGGACGGTGGGTGACATCGAGTCGCTGCCGTTCATGGAAGCGATCCGGCAGATGCGGCAGGAACTGGGGCGCGAGCACACATTGTTTGTGCATGTCACGCTGGTGCCGTTTATTGCGGCGGCGCAGGAATTGAAGACCAAGCCGACGCAGCACTCGGTGAAAGAGTTGCTGAGCATTGGAATTCAGCCGGACATTTTGCTGTGCCGTACGGACCGTTTTCTGGCGAAGGATATCAAGTCGAAGATTGCGTTGTTCTGCAACGTCGCGGATGAGGCGGTGATTACGGCAAAAGATGTGGCATCGGTTTATGAAGTGCCGCTGGTGTTTGCTAATGAAGGCGTCGACACGCTGGTACTCAAACTTCTGCATATGGAAGCGAAAGACCGCGACCTGTCGAAGTGGGAGGACATTGTTCATCGCGTGTACAACCCGAAGGACACGGTCACGATCGGCATCGTCGGCAAGTACGTTGAGTATGAAGATTCGTACAAATCGTTGAAGGAGGCGCTGGTTCACGGCGCGCTGGCGCATAACCTGAAGCTGCAGATCAATTGGATTGAGGCCGAGGGGCTGGAAAACACGGACGGCGACAAGGGTTACGAATCGCAACTTGAGGGCTATGACGGGATTCTGGTGCCGGGGGGATTTGGCAAGCGGGGCATCGAAGGAATGCTGCTGGCGATCCGGTATGCACGCGAGAATAAAGTTCCGTACTTTGGCATTTGTCTGGGAATGCAGACGGCGTGCATTGAATTTGCCCGCAACGTGGTGGGACTGGCGGAGGCGAACTCGAGTGAGTTCGATCCGGCGACGCCGCATCGCGTGATTTATAAATTGCGTGAGTTGCGTGGGGTGGAAGAACTGGGCGGGACGATGCGGTTAGGCGCGTGGCCGTGCAAGATTGAGCCGGGCACGCTGGCTCACAAGATTTATGGGAAGCTGGAAATCAGCGAGCGGCACCGGCATCGCTACGAATTTAATCGGGAGTATGAAGAGCCGATGGTTGCGGCGGGGCTGCGCATTTCAGGCTCGACGCCGGATGGGACTTATGTGGAGATGGTGGAGTTGCCGGACCACCCGCATTTTATTGGCTGCCAGTTTCATCCTGAGTTCAAGTCGAAGCCGCTGGAGCCGCATCCGCTGTTCAGTACGTTTGTGGGAGCGGCGTATGAGTATGGGTTGAAGCGGCGGGCGGAGAAGGAAACGGCGGCGGTGGAGATGTTTCACCGGCCGGAGAAAGTGCGAATCTAAGGCAAGGGCGCCACGGATTTTCGCGGATTCACACGGATCAAAGAAAATAAAAAGATCCGTGCAGGTCTTTGAAAATCCGTGGCCACATTCTTTGTATGATTACTTCTTTCCAGGTTGGCGACATTCACATCGGATCTGGCGATCTGTTTCTGATCGCGGGGCCGTGCGTGATTGAGAGTGAAGAGCACGCCATGCGGATGGCGGAGATTATCAAGGGCGTCACCAAGGCGCTGAGTTTCCCGTTCATTTTCAAGGCGAGTTATGACAAGGCGAACCGCACGTCCATTCGCAGCTTTCGCGGGCCGGGGATCAAGGAAGGCCTGCGGATTCTGAAGAAGATCAAGAACGAGCTCAACGTGCCGGTGCTGACCGACGTGCATGAGACGGCGGATGTGGGCCGAGTTGCGGAGGTCGCGGACGTGTTGCAGATTCCGGCATTTCTCAGCCGGCAGACCGATCTGGTAGTCGCCGCTGCGTTGAGCGGGCGGCCGGTGAACATTAAGAAGGGGCAATTCGTCTCGCCGTGGGACATGCGGCATGCAGTGGAAAAATGCCGCGACGCAGGAAACTCGCAGGTATTCCTTACCGAGCGCGGGGCGAGTTTCGGATATAACAATCTGGTTGTGGACATGCGGTCGCTGGCCATCATGCGCAAATTTGCGCCGGTGGTTTTCGATGCGACGCATTCGGTGCAGTTGCCGTCTTCGCAGTCGGAGGGGAACGGTCCGGCGGTGAGTGGTGGACAGCCGGAGTTTATTCCGCTGCTGTCGCGCGCGGCCGTTGCCGCCGGAGTGGACGGAGTGTTCATGGAGGTCCACGACAATCCGAAGGAAGCGAAGTCGGACGGGGCCAACGCGCTGGAGTCGACCAAGCTGCGGGGAGTGTTGAAGGAATTGTTGGCGATCCGAAAAGGACTGGAGACGGCAGCCGCCACGCCGTAGATTGAAATCCCACCTATGAAGCACGTTTCCAATTGGGCGTTAAATGTTGCGGCGCTGCGGGGGGCGAGCTATGCGGATGTGCGCGTTGTCGCGCAGCGGAGCCGGGCGCTCACCACGAAGAATGGGAAGGTGGGGAGCGCGTCCGATGCGGAATCCGTGGGGATGAGTGTGCGGGTGATTGCCGATGGGGCGTGGGGATTCGCGGCGTCTTCGGAGTTGGGGCGAGGCGCGGTTGAAGCGACTGCGGCGCAGGCGGTTGAGATTGCACGTGCTTCGGCGCGGGTGAAGCGCGAGGAACTTCGGTTGGCTCCGGAGAAGGCTGCGGTGGCGGAATGGAGCACGCCGTACAAAATTGATCCGTTCACGGTTTCTGTTGAGCAGAACATTGAGTTGCTGCTGAAGATTGATGCGGAGTTGCGGTCGGTGGCGGGGATCACTTTGGCGGAGACGAACCTTAACTTCAATCGCGAAGAGCAATGGTTTGTGTCGTCGGAGGGCGCGGACATTCACCAGACCAAGCTTTCGACCGGCGCTGGTTATGCGGCGTATGCGTTTGCGGGAAGTGAAATTCAGAAGCGGTCGTATCCGAATTCGTATGGCGGGCAGTGGCAGAATAAAGGATATGAACTGATCGAAGAGTTGAAGTTGGTGGAGAACGCCCGGCGCATTGCGGAAGAGGCTGTGGCGCTGCATCGGGCGGATCAGTGTCCGGAGGGGACGTTCGACATTATTCTCGACAGCTCGCAGCTGGGGTTGCAGATTCACGAATCGGTGGGACATCCGATTGAACTGGATCGGGTGCTGGGGATGGAGGCGAATTTCGCGGGGACGTCGTTTCTGACTTTGGACAAGCTGCGTACGTTGCGCTACGGCAGCGAGCTCGTGAATGTTGTTGCGGATGCGCGGCAGGAGCATGGTCCGGGGCTGGGAACGTTTGGGTTTGATGACGAAGGAGTGGCGGCGCAGTGTACGGCGATCATCACGGACGGATTGTTCACCGGCTACTTGAGTTCGCGCGAGACGGCGCACACCATAGGCGAGAACCGGTCCGGTGGGACCCTGCGCGCAGAAGGATGGAACCGGCTGCCGATGATCCGCATGACCAACATCAGTTTGCTGCCGGGAGAGAAACCGCTTTCGCTCGAACAGTTGATTGCCTCCACCGATCACGGGATCCTGATGCAGACTAACCGGTCGTGGTCGATTGACGATAAGCGATACAACTTTCAATTCGGTTGCGAGATTGGGTGGGAGATCAAGAACGGCAAGCGCGTGCGGATGGTGAAAAATCCTTCGTATTCGGGAATCACGACGGAGTTTTGGAATTCGCTGGATGCGATTTGTTCGCGCGACGAGTGGACGCTGTGGGGAACTCCGAATTGCGGGAAGGGGCAGCCGCAGCAGGTGATGGGGACGGGGCACGGGGCGGCGCCGTCGCGGTTTCGGGGGATTAAGGTGGGCTCGGCTTTCAAAAGCTAGTTCACCACAGAGACACAGAGGCACAGAGAACTGCACGTAAATAAGGTTGAATGCTGACTCAAGAAACTGCTGGCGACATTTTCGACCGCATCAAGAAACTCTCATCCGCGGATGAGGTTGAAGTGCTTTTTTCTGGGGGGCGGTTTGCGCTGACCCGGTTTGCCAACAATACGATTCATCAGAATGTGGCCGAGGAGAATCATGTGGTCTCGGTTCGTACTGTGTTTGGCGGGCGGACGGCGCGGGCTTTTACCAATAAGTTTGACGATGAGAGTTTGCGGCAGGTGGTCCGGTCGTCGGAGAGTCTGGCGAAGGTTCAGCATCCGGATGCTGACCTTTTGCCGATGCCGGATTCTGATGAGGCAGCCAGCAGCGCGGGCGACAGCGCCACATACGCCCCACCATCGCGTCATTTTCAATCCACCGCTGGCGTTACTCCAGAAATTCGGGCCGATGAGGTCAAGAAGATCGTTGGCGTGGCGGAGAAGCACGGGCTCACCACTGCAGGCGTTTTCTCCAGCGGCGATTCTTTCGAGGGGATCTTCAACTCGCGGGGATTGAGCAACTGGCAGACGCAGACGTCGGCTGAGGTTTCCATCACGATGCTGGCGGGTGATTCCTCGGGCTGGCAGAAGTCGAATTCGCCGGATGTGGGGAGACTCGATCCGCTGGGGCTGGCGGAGATTGCGGCGCAGAAGGCTTTGGATTCGGCGCGTCCGCGGGAGATTCCGGCGGGGAAGTGCACGGTGATCCTGGAGCCGGCGGCCGTGCTCGACATTGTCGGATTCATGTTCTGGGATTTCGGGGGGATGGCGCTTCTCGATCAGCGCTCGTTCCTGAGCGGGCGCATCGGCACGAAGTTGTTCGGGGACAACATCACGATCTGGGACGACGTCGCGCATCCGTTGCAGACGGGTTGCCCGTTTGACGGAGAGGGAGTGCGGCGGCAGCGAGTCGGGCTGGTGGTGAACGGAATTGTGCAGCGCGTGGTTTACGCGCGCGCCACAGCGGAACGAATGAAGCGCTCGGAATACAAAGACAAGGTGGGCCCTATTGCCGCGACGGGCCACGGCTTCTCACTGCCCAACGAAATGGGAGAGATGCCGCAGAATATTGTTTTCGCGCCGGTGGGCGATCCGCAGACGGTCGAACAGATGATTGCCTCCACGGAACGCGGAGTGCTGGTGACGCGGCTGTGGTACATCCGCGAGGTCGAGCCGTTTGAAAAGATGCTGACCGGAATGACGCGCGACGGAACATTCTACGTCGAGAATGGACGGGTGCAAGGCGGCGTACGAAATTTTCGCTTCAACGAGAGTCTGATTCACATGCTGTCGAATGTGGAAGCCATGAGCGTGCCGGTGCGTGCTTCGGGAGAAGAATCGTTTGATATGGTGGTGCCGGCGATGAAGGTGGGTGAGTTCAACTTCACCGAAGTGACGAAGTTTTAGGCGCGATCAGCAACTGAGATTCAGCGCTCGGCACTCGAAGAAATTCGCCTTCGAGCCCTGAACTCATCATCGCTGATCAGCTCGTTTTTCTCTCCGACAATCGCCGGAAATTGACCGTGATTTGACCGTTAATTGCCCCCTTCCTTTAGGGTGTTTCAGGCCCTCTTGACGCTCGGTGAATCTCTTGTAATCCATTCAAAACTAAGAAGTTAACACCGCTTGTTCAATGACTTCGGTAACTTTGTTTGACCGATTCGCAGGTGTACTCTGCGTTGAGTTGGATGTGAAGTCCGGAGAGCGGAAACGACGCACCCGGAAGGAAGGTCTTCTCAGAGTGGCAGCAGAAGGCACAGCACCGATGAGCGAGCCGCAAGCCAGCGCAGGACACTACGAAGACATGCAGAGTGCACCGCGGTTTCCGCTGCATCTCACGGCTTCGGTGACGAGTCAGGGCAGCGCGTATTCGGCGGAGACGGAAAACATCTCGGCCAACGGCGTGCTGTTCGCCATGGACCGCGACGTTCCGGTGGGATCGATGGTGGAGTTCACGATTCTGTTACCGGCCGATGTTGTGGGCGCCCGCCAGGACGTGCAGGTCGACTGCCGGGGACGTGTGGTGCGCAGCTTCGAGGATCGAGGCCGGCGCGGCGTAGGTGTAGTGATTGACGAATACCATTTCGAACGAGTGTAGGGCGCAAGGGAACTGACTGAATGTCTACCATTCCGGTGAGCGTGGAAAATTTCGGAGCAGGCGAGGACGGCGGCAAAGGCCAGTTCGTCCGCGTGATTGTGGCCGATACTCAGGCCATCTTCCGCGCCGGTCTGCGTAAAGTTTTCGCGCTTGAAGATGACATTCGCGTGGTTGGACAGGCGGAGACACTGGCTCAGGCTCAATCCGCAGCGGCGAAGTTCACCGCCGATGTGCTGATCTTCGAAGCGGCGTTGACCCCGAATCCGGTGGATGCGGTTGCCGACTTGGTTCGCCAGAATCCTGCTTTGCGCGTGGTGGTTGTGACTCCGGGCGCAGATGAAGAGTTGACTTTGGATCTGTTCCGCCGGGGAGCTCACGGCATTGTGTCGCGGGAAGTAGAACCCGAGTTGCTGGTCGAATGTTTGCGTAAAGTGGTGTCTGGAGAAACCTGGCTCGACAAACAGGGAACGCGTTGGGTGATGGAAGCCTATCGCAACCAGACGAACCGGCCTTCGGGATCACGCCCGAAGGTGCAGCTGACTCCCAAGGAAACGCTGATTGTTTCGTGCGTGACTCAGGGAATGAAGAACAAAGAGATTGCGTTGCGCGTAGGGACAACGGAGCAGGTTGTCAAGAACTACCTGCGCAAGGTGTACGACAAGCTTGGAGTGGCGGACCGTCTGGAACTGGCGTTGTATTGCTTGAGCCATCATGTGGTTGACAATACGAAAGTGCCGCCGCTGCCGACCGTGCCCACGAACGGTCATGCGGCGAACGCCGCCGCAGCCGGAGCTTCGTCATCCGGGTCTTCGGCGCCCGGTGGTCTTTCCGCGCCGGGCAACGGGTCTGTGAGTAGCGACCTGCCTGGAAAACTTTCCTAAGATTTCCGGCGCCTCCAGTTGCACGCTTCCAGTAAATGCCACCATCTCAAATTCAGGCACTGGGAATCTTCCTTTCAAGTTGCGGTCCGGCGACTTCACCCATAGAATTGAAAAGAACAGAGTGCCGCGAATTGCCAGCAGGTGCGGCTGAGTAGCAAGCTTCTTTAGAAGCAGTTCCTTCCATCCGATTCACGCCGGAGAGATGGCCGAGTGGCTGAAGGCGCACGCTTGGAAAGCGTGTTTAGGGGAAACTCTAACGTGGGTTCGAATCCCACTCTCTCCGCCAGTTTTCTAGTGTAGCTGCTTTATGTTCAATTAGTTAGATTAAATCCATAACAGTCGTCCATACTGTAAAACCCCATTCCACACATCTCGCTTGGCGACGATGCGCAAGCTCCCGCAGAGCTCCGCGGATTGCGCGGTCCTTAGCCGGCGGCATAGATGAGGGTGAAAGACGCGCAGCCCGCATGTAAGCTAAGATTCATCAATTCTGAGCTTCTATTGCCCATGGTGCATTTTCTAATCATTCTTGCGCTTTCAAGCGCGTTAGTTGCCGTGTTGGGTGGCTGGCGCCGAGATCGAAGACTTCTCTCCGAATCGCGTAAGGTGTCGCAGGATCGGGACGTTGAACGAACAAACGAACTGGAAAAGGCCAATGAAGATTTAAAACCTGCGCAAGCAGAGTTGCAAAGGCGATGGCAGTATTTGGCAGAGGCTCAGCGGCTGAGTCATGCGGGAACCTTTGGATGGAAGGTGCACACCGGCGAACTCGTTTGGTCCGACGAGACCTACAGAATTCTGGGCTTCGCCCGAGAAACAAATCCTACACTCGACCTGGTATTCAAAAGAGTTCACCCTGAGGATCGAGATCGCCTGCAAGAGCTCAAAGACAGCGCTACTCAGAACGGTATGGATTTGGATATCGAACATCGAGTGCTCTTACCTGACGGGGTCATCAGACACGTTCATGTAGTTGCGCATGCAGGAAGAGACAACTCCGGCAACCTCGAATATGCCGGTGTAGTAACGGACATCACCGAACGCAAACGAGCCGATGACGAGCGCGAGGCACTGTCCCGGAGCCTTCAAGAAAGCAAAGCACGACTTGAAGAAGCTCAAAGTGTTGCCCATGTCGGCTATTGGGATTGGGATCTCGAGACGGGCGAGATCATCTGGTCAGACGAGACCTATCGAATATTCGGGTTCAAGCCGCAAGAACGCCCTATGGACATTGAAACGGTTAGCGGCCTCGTCCACCCCGATGACCGCGAGGCTCTCTACAGCACAGTAGACCAGGAGGTTGCTGTTGGCGTACATCCCGTTCACCAGCATCGGATCGTCCGTCCAAGTGGAGAAGTGCGTACCGTTCAGTCCATTACCTCGAAGCTCTGGAAGACGACGGATGTGGGATCGGAGGATGGGATTTCCAGAGAGCACAACAGACTTTTCGGCACCGTCCAAGACATTACGGAATTGAAGCGGGCCGAAGAAGCGAGTCACGCCTTGTCTCGCGACCTACAAGAGAGCAAGGATTGGCTCGAAGAAGCCCAGCGTGTCGCTCACTTGGGCTATTGGGTCTGGGATCTAGAGACAAATCAGGTGATTTGGTCCGAGGAGAC
>Ga0210403_10005464_pt1 | contig 10775 bp, 9 predicted proteins | sample IncBWC19MmetaG_FD_150863 | JGI IMG/M metagenome (GOLD analysis project Ga0210403, IMG submission 150863) | Forest soil microbial communities from Barre Woods Harvard Forest LTER site, Petersham, Massachusetts, United States - Inc-BW-C-19-M | ecosystem: Environmental > Terrestrial > Soil >... | reverse complement strand
CGGGCGCACAAGACGTTTGCGGAATGGGAACGGCAGCGTCCCGATGATCCGCTGGGTCATGTGTCCAACGCGGCGGCGTACCTGTTCGCGGAGTTCGACCGGCTCAACATTTTGCAGTCAGAATTCTTCGTGAATGACGATCGATTCCGGCATGCCAAACGGTTGAACCCCGACCTCGCGGTACGGCGGGCTTTCGATGCGGAACTCGCGAAAGCGGAAGAACTAGCCAACGGCATTCTAGCGCGCTCGCCCGAGGACGCCGACGCGCTATTCGCCAATATTCTGACTATGGGCCTGCGCGCAGACTACCAAGCTCTCATCGAGAAGCGCTATATGGACTCGCTGCGGGTGATCAAGAGCAGCCGCGCGACGGCGGAGAAGCTGCTTTCGATCTCTCCCAACTATTACGACGCGTATCTGGCCATCGGCGTCGAAAATTACATGCTGAGCCTCAAGGCCGCACCAGTGAGATGGTTTCTGTCATTGGGCGGCGCGCAGGTGGATCGCGAGAAAGGTATCCAAGACCTTCGCTTGACGGCGGAGAAGGGCCACTACCTGAGCCCCTACGCGCGCCTGCTGCTAGCGGTGGCAGCGCTGCGGAACAAGGACATGGCGCAGGCGAGGGATCTGCTCGGCGCGCTGGTGCGCGAGTTTCCGCACAACCAGCTCTATTCCGAGGAGCTGGCTCGACTTCAGTAGAATACGGCAGAGGAGCCGGAACACCCACTCACCTATGACGATCGCCGGTGTTGCAAGCGCGTTTCCCCCGCACAAGTACGATCAGCGCCTGCTGTTATCGGCGCTGCAACGGCACTTTGGCCCCATGGTCGACAACCCGGTCTTTATGGAGCGGCTGCAAGCTCGCGTCGGCGTGGAGACGCGGCATCTGGCGCTGCCGATTGAAGCCTATTACGATCTCAAGAGCTGGGGCACAGCGAATAATCACTGGATTGAAGTCGCGCAGGAGCTGGGACAGAAGGCGCTGTGTTGCGCGCTGACTCGCGCCGGATTCGCACCATCGGATCTGGGGGCGCTCTTCTTCGTCTCCATCACCGGGATCTCGAGCCCATCGATCGATGCGCGCCTGATCAATCGCATGAGCCTGCCGGTAAACATAAAGCGCGTGCCTATTTTCGGATTGGGCTGCGTGGCGGGCGCCGCTGGAATCGCGCGGGCAGCGGATTATGTGCTGGCCTATCCCAAGCAGGTGGCGGCTGTTCTGTCGGTAGAACTGTGTTCGCTCACTTTGCAACAAGAGGACCTGTCGGTCGCCAATCTGATCTCGTCCGGTTTATTCGGCGACGGCGCGGCGGCCGTGCTGGTAGCCGGAGCCGAGCGAAAGGCAAATGGTCCGGAGATTCTGGCGACGCGGTCGGTGTTCTACCCCAATTCGGAGCACGTGATGGGCTGGGACATTTCGGAAAAGGGCTTTCGAATCGTGCTCTCGCGAGAAGTTCCCGAGGTGGTGCACGAGCATCTGGCATCGGACGTCGATGCGTTTCTGGAAGAACAGGGCCTTTCACGTTCGGACATCGGAAGCTGGATTCTGCATACGGGCGGCCCGCGGGTGCTGGAGGCTACCGCCGCCGCGTTGGAGCTACCCGAAGGCGCGCTGGCCGTGTCGTGGGATTGTCTTCGCAGAACAGGCAACCTCTCGTCCGCTTCCGTGTTAGTAGTTCTTGAAGAAGTCATGACTAAGCGGCGTCCCGCGGCGGGGACTTACAGCCTGCTGGCCGCGATGGGACCCGGCTTCTGTTCCGAACTCGTTTTATTAAGGTGGTAGTTTCATTTTGACTGCATTTCCGAAAAACACTGACGTTTTCGTCGTAGGCGGTGGACCGGCCGGATTGGCGGCGGCTATCGCAGTGCGTTTGAAGGGATTCGACGTGGTAGTGGCGGATGTCCGGCAGCCGCCCATCGATAAGCCCTGCGGCGAAGGGCTGATGCCCGATTCGTTGGAGGCGCTGCGCCGTCTGGGTGTCACGCTCGATGACGTTGAGCAATCGTTCCCATTCCGCGGCATTCGATTTTACGGCTCCGGCGTTTCGGTTGCGGCTGTATTTCCAGAAGGACCGGCCGTTGGAATTCGCCGCACGCGACTCCACGAGATTCTCATCCAGCGCGCCCAAGAGGCTGGCGTATCGATGTTATGGGGTACGCGTGTGAAGGGGGTTCAGGGAGAAACAGTCTTGCTTGATGGCGCCGCAGTTCAGTCCCGTTGGGTCATCGGCGCAGATGGACAGAACTCGCGAGTACGACGTTGGGCCGATCTTGATGCCGCAGGGCACGATTCGGCGCGCTACGGATTCCGCCGTCACTATCGTGTAGCGCCGTGGACCGATCATATGGAGATCTACTGGGGATCTGGCTGTCAGATGTACGTGACGCCGGTCAGTTCGCGGGAAGTTTGTGCGGCCGTCATCTCGCGCGATTCTCACCTACGCTTCGATAACGCCTTGCCGCAGTTTTCGGAACTTGACAGCCGGCTGGCGCAAGCGTCAGCCTTCACCGTGGAGCAGGGCTCGGTGTCGGCGTCGCGACGGTTGCGGCGGGTCTTCCGCGACCAGACTGTTTTGATCGGCGACGCTTCTGGATCGGTCGACGCCATCACGGGCGAAGGCTTGAGCTTGTCCTTTCATCAAGCCCTGGCGCTGGCCGATGCGCTGGTCAGCGAAGATCTTCCGGCGTATGAAACTGAGCATCGGCGGCTCATGAAGCGTCCGGCGTTCATGGCCGGCTTGATGTTGTCGCTCGACCGCTTTCCGTGGCTGCGCCCAGCAGCGCTGCATGCGATGGCTTTTCAGCCGGCGATTTTCGAGAAGCTTTTGGCGGTGCATGTGGGCCCGCCTGCTGCGGTACCGGCTGTTTCGTGAAGAAGGCACGCCTTGTTTTAATTTCTGTGGTCGCCTGCGTCGCGGCGAACGGGATAACCTTCGATCTTGATCCTGCCAAGACCCAGATCGATTTCACGCTGCACGATCCGCTGCATACCGTCCACGGGAGTTTCGACCTCAAGCGCGGAAGCATGCACCTCGATCCCGAGACCGGCAAGGCGTCCGGCGAAATGGTGATCGATGTGCCGAGCGGCATCAGCGGCAACGGCTCGCGCGATAAGCGCATGCACAAGGAAATCCTCGAAAGCCAGAAGTATCCAGAAGCCGTTTTCACGCCTGATAGCGTGCGAGGCAAAATCGAGCCGCAGGGCACGTCGGAGATCGATGTCCATGGAAATTTCCGGATTCATGGCGCCGATCATGAAATCTCCATCCACTTTCAGGTGCAGGCCAACGGCAGCCAATTCGTAGCCACCGGCCACTTTCTGATTCCCTACGTCAAGTGGGGCATGAAAACCCCCAGCAATTTCCTGCTCAAGGTGGACGACAAGGTCGAGATGGACGTGCGCACGGAAGCTTTGGAAAAACGCTAAGCTTTCGCCGAAATACTCCAGTCGGCGGGAACCTGGCCTTCGGGCAACAACTCGCCTTTTTCCAGATGGCGGGCTTTGCTGGCGAAGTGTGCGGCGTGCGGATCGTGCGTGACCATTACGATCGTTTTGCCGAACTCTTTGTTCAGGCGTGACAGTAGCGTCAGGACGTCTTGCGCCGATGCGGCGTCCAAGTTGCCGGTCGGCTCGTCGGCGAGAATCAAGTCGGGATCCGTTACGATGGCGCGCGCAATGGCCACGCGTTGTTCCTGGCCGCCCGAGAGTTGGCGTGGCAGGTGATCCATGCGGTCTCCCAAGCCGACCAGTTTCAACGCGGTCTGGGCGTGCTCCAGCCGTTCCTTTTTCTTGAGGTTGGTGAGCTTCAGGGGAAGTTCGACATTTTCGATCGCGCTCAGAACAGGAATCAGGTTGAACGATTGGAAGATGAATCCGATATGTTCGTTGCGCCAGTGCGCGATGGCACGGTCATTCAGAGCGCGCAGATTCTGGCCGAGCACCAGGATTTCGCCACCCGTGGCGCGGTCCATGGCTGCAATCAGGTGCAGCAACGTGGATTTGCCGGAGCCCGACGGCCCCATCAAGGCGATGAACTCGCCCCGCGAAATTGTTATATCGACGTCCTTCAAAGCGACGACGTGGAACTCGTCACGGACGAACTCCTTCGTTAGCTCATGGGTTTGGATTACGACTTCGCTCATGCTTTTACGCCTTGGCTCGAACTTTCTGTCCGTCTTTTAAATCCGTTGGAGGATTGGCAACCAGATCTTCTCCCCCGATCAGGCCCTCGGTTACCTGCACTCCCTGCGCAGTTGTTCCCCCAACCTTCACGCTCCGTCGAACCGCCTTGCCGCCAACGATCACGAATACACCATTGTCCTTGATGGCAGAAGCGGGCACTGTTACGATTGGCTTCGATTCCGCGTGGCCCTCGCTCGGCTTTTCGTTCGAATAAAAGGCGACACTGGCGTTCATCTCCGGCCGCAGGAACGAATCGGGATTCATCACTTTTACCTTCACCTGCACGGTGGCCTTCTGGCGATTAGCTTCCGGTGAGATTTCGTGAATCACGCCTTGGTATTTTCGATCGGGATAGGCGTCGGTGGTCACGGCGCCGGGCTGCGTCGCACTGAGCTTTGCGAAATCGTTCTGGTTGATATCGAGCTCAACTTCCAGATCGTGCAGATCGGCGATGGAGACGACGTAGCCCTTGGCCCCCTTATCGCCGACGAATCCGGTGGTGACGAACTCGCCTTTCTCGACATTGCGCTCCAGGATCGTGCCATCGATGGGTGCGCGGATGACGGTGTTGTCGATCTGTACCTGCGCGTAGTTGAGCGTTCCCTGCGCTTGATTCACCTGGGCGCGTAGAGCATCGATCTCTTCCTGGCGGGGACCGAGGCGAACCAGGTCAAAGGCCCGCTCGAGCGAGGCCACTTTCGACACTGCGCCGTCGTAGCGAGCTTGGGCGTCGTCGAGCGTCTGTTTGGCCATGACTTTATCTTGAACCAGGCCGCGGGCGCGCTCGAGGGTGACACGAGCATTCTCCTGATCGGCGCGCGCTTGCTCGACATCGGCCTTGGCCTTGGCGATCTCCTCGGGTCGCGAGCCGTGCTCGGCTTGCGCCAAGCGAGCCTTCAGCGTTTCGAGCTGGCCCTGGGATTCGAGCACGCGCGCGCGATATTCATCGTCTTCCAGCCGCACCAGCACTTGGCCGGACTTGACCTTGTCGCCCTTTTCGACATTGATCGAAGCGACCTTGCCGACCACTTTTGAAGCCAGCTCGATCTTATGCGCGGCGATGATGTAACCGGTGGCATTGAGGATGACAGCGCCACCGCCATTCGCAACGGGCGCGGCGGCATGGACGCGAACAATCTCGACCTCAGTGGCGGCGTTCATCTTTCCATAAATAAATCGAGCCAGGCCGAGGAGCGCGAAGATCGCAACGCCGGCTACAATCCAGCGCACGGCCCAGGGCGAAGGCTCATCCGAGCGGCGCTTCGACCGATCGATCCTCAGATCTTTGAGTTCCGATTCCATCCCTGTTTAAATCTCTCTCAAGGCGGTCAGAATCTCTTTCCGGGCGGCCGTTCTGGCGGGAAATAATCCACCCAGCGTGCCCATGAAGACAGCAAACGCAATGCCGATCAGCATGATTTCCGGGCTGACGCGGAAATTGAACGCGATTTCGCTGAATGTCACAAAACTGCCGATTCCGGTGGTGATGTTGTTCAGCGGAAGCACCAGCAGGCAACCGATCAAGCCCCCGATGACGGCGAGCAGCAGTGATTCGATCAAGAAGCTGAGCAGGATGCTGCCGCGAGAAAAGCCCAGCACGCGCAAAGTGCCTATTTCCCGGGCGCGGCGCGCGACGGCCGCGTACATGCTGTTCATGGCCGCGAAGCTGCTACCTACGGCCATAATGATGGAGATGAATAGCCCGAGGAATTGCAAGGGCGCGGCGCTATTGGTCTGCGCGTCCCAATACGATTTCTCGGTTTGGGCGTCGACTCCCAGGCGCCGGTCGTCGTTGAGCGAGTTAATCAGAGCGGTGACGGAAGCCTGATCGGTGGCGCGCAGCAAAGCCGAACTGAGACCGTCGGCACGGTTGAAGTCGGAGCTGATCTGATTCAAATCGCCGAAGATTTCACTATTCGCCGACGATTGGCCGGCATCCATGACGCCCACCACTTCCCAATCGCCTCGGCCAAAGCGTAGTTTCTTGCCCAGGTGCGCGCCGGGATAACGTTTGGCGATAGATTTTCCGACCACTACCTCACGCTGGCCGGTCTGGAACCAGCGCCCATCCTGAAGCTTGAGGCCGTCGCGCATCTTGATTCCGACGGGGAGAATTCCACGCAGCGAGACGTTCATGCCGTCCGGACTGTCGACGCTGGGCAGATTAATCACGCTCACCAGCTCTAGCGATGCGATGGGCTCGTTGCCTTCGCGCGCGATGCCAGCCATGGACTTCAAGGTTTGGAAATTCTCGCGCGTCATGGCGCTGCTCAATTCCGCATTCGATCCTTTGCGCATCACCAAAACCTGGAGCGGATTGCCGGTCGACTGGAATGCTGTCTGTAAGCCGTGCACCAGCGCGAGCACCGCCAGGAGCACCGCGACGGTCAAAGCGATGCCGAGCGCGGTCACGATGGTGGTTGTCTTGCGGACCACCAGGTTGCGCAGGTTGTAGGAAAGAGGAATCGCCATAAGCTAACCGGAGTAGCGCAATGCATCCAGGATGGTGGTGCGCGACGCTCCCCAAGCCGGGATGAACGAGCTGGCGAGCCCAATGAGCACAGCCACGCCCAGCGAAAGCGCGCCAACCCCGGAGGAGATGCCGAGCGTGCTTAGCCCTGACATGAAGTTCGCGGCCGGACTATGGCTTACCATGCTGCACATTCCCTGTGCGAGCAAAGTTCCGAGGATACCCCCGATGAGAGAGATGACGGCCGCCTCGCCGAGAATAATGCCCAGGATCGCGCCCGGAGTGAAGCCCAGCGTTTTCAAAATTCCTACTTCGCGAATGCGCTCGCGCACCGACATGGAAATGGTATTGCCGGAAACCAGCAGAATCGTGAACGTGACCGCTCCGCAGATCGCCATAATGAACAGCTTCAGGTTGCCGATGAAGGACGCGAAGCTTAACTGGAAAGCCTTCTCCGATTCTGTCTTGGTGGGGAACGGCGAGGATTCGAACTCATGATCGATGGCCGATGCAATACGCGGCACATCCTCGGCACTGTCGGCCTGGATGAGAAACGCGCCAACCTTATCGCGGAAGGGGCTGTTGGGCCCGAGGGTTTCCTTCAGGTATTCGTAACTGAAATACAGCTGCGGCACCTTGTCCGGTTCGTCGTAGATGCCGACGATTTTGAGATCGAGCGTGACCGGCAGGTAGTCGCCTACCAGCGTGATGCGGTCGCCGAGCTTGAAGTTCAACTGATTGGCCAAGGTGCGTGAGACGATGCATCCTGTCCGCTCATGCTGGAAGGCCAGCTTTTGATCGTCGGGAAGCTGGTAATCCGGCCGCACGTTGAAGATGTGGTCGGGGTTGGCCGCGAATCGGGGGAACATATTCTTGGGATCGCGATTGTCTTTGTAGACGCCGCCGAACCACTGCCAAACGGTGAGGTCCTTCACGCCTGGAACGCGCTGGATCTTTTCGCGGTAATAAATCGGGAAGGACTGCGTGAGGGAGACGCGATGGCGGGTGATCAGGCGGAGCGCCTGGCTCGGTGTCGCCTCGCTTAGGAACAAGGCCTGGTACATGGCGATGAGCACGCCCAGGATGCACAAGGAAATTGCGACACTTCCGATGGTCAAGATGCTGCGCCGCCGATTGCGTAGACTATTTTTCAAGATGAGCGACAGATAGCGCATAATGTCCCGTTTCCTCTATTCTACAGGGACGATGTCCACCGACGATTTGTTCATGCAAGAAGCACTCGAATTGGCCCGCCAGGCCGAGGCGAACGGTGAAGTGCCGGTGGGCGCGGTAGTGGTGGTGGATGGAAGGGTGTGCGGCCGGGGCTCGAACTCACCTATCGGGATGAATGATCCGTCGGCCCACGCCGAAATTCTGGCGCTGCGGAAGGCGGCGGCCCTGGTTAGGAATTATCGTCTGGAAACAGCCACCCTGTACGCGACCCTGGAGCCATGCGTGATGTGCGCCGGAGCCCTGGTGGCTGCGCGGGTGAAACGGCTGGTTTTTGGCGCGCGGGACCTGCGGTTTGGTGGTGTGCGAAGCATGTTCCGCTTAGCGGATTCGGAACTGCTGAATCATCGGGTGGAAGTAGTTGAGGGAGTGCTGGCCGCCGAGTGCCTGGAACTGGTCAAGAAATTCTTTGACCAACGAAGATGACAAAAACCTGCCAGCCAGTGCTTCGGAATGAAACATTTTCCCGATTCGTGCAATCTATGAGTAAGGCTGCGTGTTCGTGTCTTCGCGGCTTTGAGGACGATTCCATGAACGATGCTGAAGTGCTTCTCGTCGAGGACAGTGTAGGAGACGTTCTCCTCACGAGGCAGATTCTCACTCAAATGCCCATCCGGCTACGGATTGCCAGAGATGGCTTACAGGCCCTCCTGATGCTGGCCGATCCGGCCTTCAAACCCGCCCTGGTCATTCTGGACCTGAACATTCCGGACATTTCAGGGCACGAGGTGTTGGCTCGATACCATCCTTCGAATCCTCCCGTGGTGGTCTTTACATCGTCCTGGAACGACGCTGAGAAGGTACGGGCGCTCTCGATGGGTGCCCGCGAGTATGTAATTAAGCCGATGGACCTCGATCAATACTCGTCAGCCGTGCGTGGCATGGTCGAAAAATGGGCTCTGCGGACCGAAAAGAACGCGGCCACCGCAGCCAGTGAAAGCGCTTCAATTCAGTAGATTCCGAACGAAACCCACATCGTCTTCGCCAGGTCCGGGAAGAATTCCGGATCGAGTCCGCCCCAAATTTCGTATTTCTGCCTGATACTGGAAGTGCGTCCTTAATCCTATGATCAAACCCTTGCAAACCCTAGGTATCTTTCTGCTTTGCGCCGTTTGTACGTTTGCCCAGGATGAAATCAGAGTCGAGCCGGCCAGCGGACCGCTGGGCTGGCTCATCAATCCTTATCGTCCTCGAAGCGTCCCGCCTATCCGGGTGACGAATTCGCCGCGCCTGGACTCGCTGATCCGGGCTGGGAACCTCTATCTGGCCGCGCAAGACGTGGTGGCGCTGGCCATCGAGAACAACATCGATGTCGAGGTCCAGCGCTATGGACCACTGCTCGCGCAGGAAGTCTTGAGACGAGCCGAGGGCGGGGGCGCGCTGCGCAGTGTCGGCCTGCCGGTGGCCCCTGGGCCGCAGAGCGTCAGCCTGCAAGGCGTGAGCCTCAACCCCACTGGTGGCGCAGGAATTGCGGCTGGAGCAGGAGTCAGCTCGGGCGGCGGGATTGTAACCCAGCTTGGGCCGCTCATCCCATCGCTCGATCCCTCGCTCAGTGGGTTCATGAACTTTCAACACGCCAGCATCCCGCAGAGCAACACGTTCCTTACCGGAACCACGGCACTCCTTCAGGACACGCGCAGTTTTCAAGCACAGTACTCACAGAACTGGGACTTCGGCTTAAACGCGCAATTGACGTACTCGAGCCAGCACATCCATGTCAACAGCCAGTTCTTCAGTTTGAATCCTTACACCTCGGGCTCGCTGGACCTTCAGGTCACGCAGAACCTGCTGCAAGGATTCGGATCCGCCGTCAACGGCCGAAACATTCGCGTGCAGAAGAATAACGTCAAGGTAACCGACTTGCAGTTCAAGCAGCAGGTCATCACTACGGTATCGGCCGCTCTCAACCTGTATTGGGACCTGGTGAGCTTTGACGAAGATGTCCGCTCCCGCCAGCAGGAGGTGAAGACTGCCGAACAGCTCCTCGAAGACAACAAGAAGCAGGTGCAAATCGGCGCTATGGCGGAGATTGAGATCACGCGTGCCGAGGCCCAGCTTTATGCCGGCCGCCAGGATCTTACGATCGCGCAGACCAACCTGCTGCAGCAGGAGACGGTTCTGAAGAATGCCTTGGTAAGAACCGGCATCGCGCAAGCCGGTTTAGCGAACGTCCACATCGTGCCCTTGGATAAAATTGCCGCAGTACCAGCCACCGATGAAACCCGGCCCGTTCAAGATCTGGTCAACCAGGCGCTGGCTAGCCGCACCGAAGTTGAGCAGGCGCGCGTCAATATCGAGAGCAACGAATTGAACCTGGTGGGAATCAAGAATTCGCTCAAACCCACGTTACAGGCCTTTGCGGAGCTCACCAACAACGGATTGACCGGCGATCCGACAGCGGCTGCCGCTCTGGTCCCCGGCGTGGCCTATCTGGCAGGCGGCTATGGGAATTTGCTGGCGCAGATCGCTCGAAGGAATTATCCGAATTACTCAGCCGGATTTTCGCTGAACATCCCGCTGCGCAACCGGGCGGCTCAGTCGGACTATGTGACCAGCGTACTGGAGCTTCGGCAGAATCAATTGAATCTGCAGAAGAACACCAATCAGGTGCTGGTGGATGTCCAAAATGCGGTGATCGGAATACAGCAAGCGCGGGCCCGCTATGAGGCGGCGGTGAAGTCACGGGAGCTTCAGGAACAGACTTTGGCGGCCGATCAGCGCAGGTACTCGCTGGGCGCAGCTACGGCCTTCCAGGTGATCCAGGATCAGCGCGACTTGGCCACCACTCTGAGCAGTGAAGTGCAAGCCCTGGCGAATTATACCCATGCGCGCATTGCCTTCGATCAGGCGCTGGGGACTACGCTGGACGTGAACCATGTTTCTATCGACGAA
>Ga0210403_10005462_pt1 | contig 10780 bp, 10 predicted proteins | sample IncBWC19MmetaG_FD_150863 | JGI IMG/M metagenome (GOLD analysis project Ga0210403, IMG submission 150863) | Forest soil microbial communities from Barre Woods Harvard Forest LTER site, Petersham, Massachusetts, United States - Inc-BW-C-19-M | ecosystem: Environmental > Terrestrial > Soil >... | reverse complement strand
TGCTATAATCCGCCCAATGAACAGAAAGACTATCATCACAATCACCGGCCTGCCAGGGAGCGGCAAATCCAGCACAGCCAAAGGAGTTGCAGCTAGGCTCAATTATAGGCATTTTTCTTCAGGCGATATGTTCCGACAGATTGCTCAGAAGCATGGTTTATCAGTTGTAGAAACAAATAAAGCAGCCGAACAACACCTAGTTAACATAGACGAAGAAGTCGACGAAAGACTGCGGCAGGCCAATAATGAGAGCGACTTAGTTATAGATGCGCGCACAGCATTCCACTGGATACCAGAAAGTTTTAAAGTGTTCTTGAAGGTTGACCCACGCTTGGCCGCTGAGCGCACTTTTGCTCACATAAAAAATGAGGGGCGGGTTGCTCAAGATGCTGAATCAGTCGAACATGTCTATCAAGAAAGCATTGAGCGGGTCGCCAGTGAGAAAAAACGATACGCTAGTCTTTATGGCCTAGACTACACAGAAGAGTCAAATTTTGACTTGGTAGTAGATACGGGTGAGCACTCTCTTTCGGAAGTTATCGAGCTTATCGTGTCAGAATACAAACGTCTACAGAGCCTCTAGCACTCTTGACTCTAGAGTGCTAAGCAAGATATTATGCTTGTATGACAGAGCGCCAAACTCAGATACTGGCGACTATTATTGAACAATACGCCGAGGTGGCCGCCCCGGTTGGTTCAGTGACTTTGGCTAAATTATTCGGCGTTAGCTCGGCAACTATCCGGGCAGAAATGGCACGATTAGAAGAGATGGGTCTTATAGCCCAACCCCATACTAGTGCCGGTCGGGTGCCAACCGATCATGGCTACAGGTTTTATGTGAATCAACTAAGTGGTGTAGAAGCTACTGAATCGGCGAGTTTGCGCAATACAAATAAACTTAAGAGCGGGGCGATGGATTCATCCCAATCGGCAATGGCCATTCGTTCGGCGGTAGAGAGCTTGGTATCTTTAACTCAAAATGTAGGCCTAGCAACTATTGATGGGCAATTGTATTTGAGCGGCTTTGCTCCCCTATTTACACAACCTGAATTCGCCCGTAGTGAGGCAGTCAATGAGGTGGCTAAATTACTAGACAATCTAGAGCCTTGGTTACTTTCGGCGGCACCCAACGAACCACTGAGTGTTTATATTGGCCACGAAAACCCCATAGATCGGACCAGTGTTTGCACCCTTATAATTAGTCGATTTGGTTCGCCATACGATGGCCATGGGTATATTGGTGTACTTGGGCCAACTCGCCAGAGTTATGCGCGGGTGATGGCACTAGTGCAGCAGACTGGTCAGGCCTTAGAATCAATGTTAGACTGAGCAAGTTTAGTACAGGAGCGATAATGTCACCTAAATCAAAAAAACAAGACGAAACCAATCAGGCGCTAGCTGATCTTACGGCTGACCTCCAGCGTATTCAGGCGGATTTTGTGAATTATCGTAATCGCCAAGAAGATGAAAAACAACGACTGATAGACAATACAAGAAGCGCTACCGTAAAAAAACTTCTGCCACTGGTGGATGATGTAGAGCGGGCAGTTTCGCATACTCCTACCGAATTAACAGACAATACCTGGGCAAAAGGTGTAGCTAGCTTGCCTAAGCAATTAGAAAAAGCACTGGCTGATTTAGATGTAGAACGTATTGTAGCTTTGGATCAACCGTTTGACCCTGAACTTCACGAAGCGGTCCAAATGTTAGACGGTGAAGGCGAACACGAAGTAGTTGTAGAAGAACTTCGGGCTGGTTACAAAAACAAACGCACTCAGCAGGTTATCCGACCAAGCATGGTAAAGGTCGGCAGAAACTAGTCATTGTGGCTAATTTTTGGCAGTAATATTGTTGTGGTAATTGCTAGTATTTCTAGTACAGCAATCAATGCCAATGAACCATAAAATACCGAAAACAAGCTGTTGTTAAGGCTTATCTGTATTTGTTTAGCAAAGATGGGTACAGATGCTAAAAGCAATGTGAAGGTTAGTAGGCGCATAATAGTCTTCATAAAATTTGCACCTTTAAAGATACGCCTAGATAATTGCCTGTCCTTTCCTATTTCTATGGCGGTACTGACTTGCAGCAATAAGATGATCAAAAAGACCATTATCCACAATATAATCTTGAATGCACCTAGACTCAGTTCGCCAAGATCTTGAGGGTTAGCACCATATATAAACGACTGGGCTACAATAAGAAAAGAGAATATCTCTAGTAGATTTTTGTTCTTTTCAAAGTAAGTATAAAGCCAAGTGATGTTGCTGGTTAAGAACTGTTGCATAATTTTAAGTATACACTCATACAATCATTGTAAAATGTTATATCTGACCCACATGCACTTTTTTATAACCTCTCTTTAACGAGAAAAACTGATCTTAAAATATTAGATTAAGTGGTAGACAGCTCGTGGTTATAAAAAAGTGCATGTGGGTCAGATATAAAAGGCAATGTTCGAATGTTTCGAAAAAAAGTATGTTAGCACTCTTGACGTGAGAGTGCTAATTTTTTATGCTAGAGGTATAATAAATACATAAGCCAATATTAGATAAAACTACAAGGGGTAAAATATGGGAAAAATCATTGGTATAGATCTAGGTACGACCAATAGCGCCATAGCTTATATGGTAGCTGGCAAGCCAGAAATTATTGCTAACGCAGAGGGTAATCGCACAACTCCTAGCGTGGTAGCCATTGGCAAAAATGACCAACGACTGGTTGGTCAAGTTGCTCAGCGCCAACGAGTTACTAACGCCAATAACACTATCTATGGTGTTAAGCGCTTGATTGGGCGAAAGTTTTCTGACAAAGAAGTCCAAAAAGATCTAGATCTTATGCCTTACAAAATTGTTAAGTCAGGTGACAGCGTAAAAGTCACTATGGCTGGCAAAGATTACAGCTCAGAAGAAGTTAGTGCCATGATTCTAGGTAAGCTAAAAGCCGACGCCGAAGCTTTTCTTGGTGAGCCTGTAACAGAGGCGGTTATAACCGTGCCTGCTTATTTTGATGACAGCCAACGCCAAGCCACTAAAGACGCCGGTAAGATCGCCGGTCTAGAAGTCAAACGGATAATCAACGAACCAACTGCTGCCGCTCTGGCCTATGGCTTAGATAAGAAAAAAGAAGAAAAAATTGTAGTATTTGACCTTGGTGGCGGTACCTTTGATGTATCAGTCCTAGAGCTAGGCGACGGTGTATTTGAAGTCAAGAGTACTCACGGCGACACTCACCTTGGTGGTGAAGATTTTGATAATCGTATAGTTAATTACTTTTTGGCAGAATTCAAAAAAGAGAATGGCATTGATCTAAAGGGCGACAACGCCGCCATGCAACGCCTTAAAGACGAAGCCGAGAAGGCCAAAAAAGAGTTATCTAGCACATCCGAGACTGATATCAACTTGCCTTTCTTAACAGCTGATGCCGAAGGACCAAAGCACTTCGAGACCAAACTGACACGTGCCAAGCTAGAAGAGTTGGTTGGTGATTTGATTGATAACACCGAAGATCCTTGTCGCCAAGCACTTAAAGACGCTGGCCTAGAAGCTAAAGACATCGACGAAATCGTGTTGGTTGGTGGTATGACTCGCATGCCAGCTGTAGTCGAAAAGGTAAAGAAGATCTTTGGTAAAGAACCGCTAAAAGGCGTAAACCCAGATGAGGTTGTAGCAATTGGTGCTGCCATTCAAGGCGGTGTATTAACCGGTGATGTTAAGGATGTTTTGTTGCTAGATGTTACCCCTCTAAGCCTCGGTATCGAGACTATGGGTGGCGTGATGACTAAACTGATTGAGCGAAATACAACTGTGCCAACCAGCAAGAGCGAAACGTTTAGTACGGCGGCCGATAATCAACCGCAAGTAGAAATCCGTGTTTTGCAAGGCGAGCGACCAATGGCTAGCGACAACAAAGAGCTTGGTATCTTCCAGCTGCACGGTATTGCTCCAGCTCCACGTGGCGTACCACAGATTGAGGTGACGTTTAACATCGATGCTAACGGTATCCTGAATGTAACAGCTAAAGATAAAGGCACTGGCAAAGAGCAGTCAATTACTATTCAGAACAGTGGCAACCTGAACAAAGAAGATATCGAAAAAGCTCAAAAAGATGCTGAAGCTCATGCCGAAGAAGATCAAAAGAAGCGTGAATTAATCGACGCCAAGAACATGTTAGCCCAAGCTATCTATCAAGCCGAAAAGATGCCAAAAGAGTTTGAGGGCAAGATCTCAGACGACGATAAGAAAGCTATAGAAGAGGCTGTTAAAGAAGCCAAAGGTCACGAAAACAGCGACGATAAAACGGTACTCGACGAGGCCTCTAAAACCTTAACCGATAAAATCATGCCAATAGGCGCCAAACTCTACGAAGAAGCTGCTAAAGAGCAAAAGCCAGACGACAAAGCGGACGACTCAGCCAAAAAAGACGACGGCGCGGTTGAAGGTGAAGTTGTAGACGAGAAGAAGAAATAAACCCGTGATGGGGACCATTCATGTCTAAACGCGATTATTATGAAGTCCTCGGGATATCCAAATCTGCCTCGGCAGATGAAATTAAAAAGGCTTTCCGGCGTTTAGCGGTAAAACATCATCCAGATAAAGAGGGTGGCGACGAGGCCAAGTTTAAAGAGATAAACGAAGCCTACGAAGTTCTTAAAGACACATCCAAGCGCCAGCGTTACGACCAATTCGGCCACGCTGGTATGGGCGGTAATAGTGGCGGCCAGGCCGGTGGTAACCCATTTGACGGTTTTCAAGGTTTTGGCCAGGGCCAGAACATAAACTTTGATTTTGGTGAAGGTTTAGGTGACCTATTTGGTAGTTTCTTTGGTGGCGGTCAGAACCAACAAAGACAGGCGCGCGGCCAAGATGTAGCTGTCAATATGACGCTATCTTTCGAAGAAGCGATTTTTGGTGCCGAAAAAGAATTTGCGGTATCCATAAATGACGTTTGTAGCCACTGCAAAGGCACCACAGCTGAGCCAGGCCACAGTATGAAGCAATGCCCGCAATGTAAAGGCTCTGGTCAGGTTAATCGGGCCATGAATACTGTCTTTGGCCAGATACAACAAACCATTGTTTGCCCAAATTGTAATGGTCGTGGCCAAGTGCCAGAAAAAGTTTGTACCGTGTGCCATGGAGAGGGCACTGAGCACCGACGTGAGACCGTTAAGCTAAAAGTACCATCTGGGGTAGATGATGGTGCTACAATCCGTCTGAGCGGCCGAGGTGAGGCCGTAGCTCACGGTCAAAAAGGTGATTTGTATGTCAATCTGAGAGTTAAGCCTCACAAGAAATTCACTCGTGAAGGTAATTTGATCTTGTCCGACGAACATATCAGCATGGTAGACGCCACTCTTGGCACTGAAATTGAAATTGAAACTGTCGACGGCCCTCTAACAATGCGTATCCCACCCGGTACTCAAAGTGGTACGGATTTTAAACTCTCTGCCCACGGTGTTCCTAACCTACGAGGTAGTGGTAGAGGTGCTCATATCGTGACGATGCATGTAGATATTCCCACTAAGTTGAGTAAGCGACAACAAGAACTTTTGCTCGAGTTTAAAGCGAGTAACAAAAGAAACTTTTTCAAATAACACCATAAAAGCACTAAAACAGATTGACTATTTTAGCTTTCATTGATAACGTACAGTTGATATGAACCAGAAGAACCTGTCACAATCGTTTTTGTCTAAGGTTATTACCTATGACCGCGATGCTCCAATGGGGGCCGTTTATGATGACCAATCGGCGTTTGTCCATCTGCACCGACTTTTTAGCGATTTTGTAACGGTTAGTACTGTTCGCGAACCTTGGCTAAATGATCTAGGGCTGGCAGCTAAGAGCTTTGTTCTAGGTGTTGAACTTGGCAAGCGGTCTAAAACATGGCGTATGGCATCCTCAAAAGGCTTTGCCGACTTGGTTAAAGGTATGCCGCGTCGCAAGTTTGTCTTGTTTAGCCCACTTGATCCGCCGTACATTATCAACCCACTTAGCTACGTAATGAACTCGCCAACAATTGCTCATGCTTATGAACACAAGCGTTATTTTCGTGATGAGTTCTCTTCTCTGATCAATATGCCCGAGCATACAGTCATGCGACTAACAGACTTTACTAGAGAGACATATGACGAGCTTAAAGCCGACTTTGGCAAGTTTGTTATGCAGGATGTTGAATCTTCTGGCTCTAAAGGGACATTCATTATATCTAAGCGTTCTGAGTATGAGGATGCCGTTGCGTATTTAAAAAAGACATCTTATAGCGGCACCGTCGTTATATCTCAGTTTATTAAAGGTCAGCAATATAGTGTACAGGTTTGTGTGACAAAAAACGGAGTCTTTACAGGTGGACTACAGAAGCAGTTAGTGGATAGTAAATATCTGTGCAATCTGAACCTGCCAGGAGTTACAAGATGGTGTGGTGGTGAACTTGGGGGAGAGTACTCCGAAATCCTAAAACATCGCTCACAAGAAATTGCTACGATCGTGGGTTCGGAACTAGCGAGCCATGGCTACAGGGGTATTTTTGGGATTGATCTGATTATTACTCCAGAAAATGACGTGTACGCCATTGAGTTGAACGCCAGACTCACAGGCTATACGCATGTATTGAGTGATATGCAATACGCCAAACGTAAAATACCTTTCATTCTGCTTCATGTCTTGGAACTAGCTAATATGGACTACGAAGTGACTGACCTAGAAGCACTACCGGGCATGAACACGCTTGACGATAAATTTTCTTATATTATTCTGAATAACCAAACTTCTGGTCCTTTAAAACTAACCCAAGACATAAAAGCAGGGCTTTATAGAGTAGACAATGATGGTCTTACGTTTCTTAAATCCAGCTATAGCGTAGAAGACATCAAAGACGACCGGAATGTATTAATCATGAGCAAATTTGGCAAAAAGCAGACTGTAGAGAAGGGCAAGCGAGTTCTAAAGATTATTAAAAGAGGCAAATGTATGGGCCTGAATGGAGATTTGGACTTAAAATCTCAACGTCTATTATCTTTAGTCAAATCACACTTTTCTTTACCTGAAGGCACCGAAACAACCTCAGAAGCACCAGCTGCATAATTAAGATGATTCGTCAAAACACAGCGGTGGGCTGGGTTTTTGGTATAGTACTGGGGCTTATTTTTGTATCGATTAGCACTATGCTGATAGTGGTAAGTTCAATCCATAAAACCCAGATTACTATAGGTGGCGCAACCCTGTTGGCTCGAGTGGCTAAAACTGACCAAGAGCTCAGTCATGGGTTATCTGGTACCAGTGATCTTAAAGATAGCCAAGGTATGTTGTTTGTTTTTGGATATGCAGATAAGTGGACAATTTGGATGAAAGATATGAAATATCCTATAGATGTCATCTGGCTAGATAAAGATAAAAAGGTAATAGATGTAGCCGTGAATCTTACACCAGACAGTTATCCGCAGAGTTTTAAACCAAACCAAAATGCTTTGTATGTACTTGAGGTGCCGAGCGGCTTTATAACCAGGCACAACATTGTGTCAGGTACAAAAGCAAGCTTTAAATTGTAGCGCAAACAAAAACCATCTAATCAAAAGCGCAATTTGTATACTAATACCTTGTTTAAAGCGCCAGCAATGTGCTAATAGTTGACAATAACAGATTACAAATGGTAAAGTTGCCGATGTCAAAGCCTTTAATGGGCCAGTAGCTCAGCTGGTTAGAGCACCTGCCTCTTAAGCAGGGTGTCCGGGGTTCGAGTCCCCGCTGGCCCTCCAATATAAAAACCCCACCTCGTGTGGGGCTTTTATATTGGTTGATCTTGCAGGCTCGAATCCCGGACACGCCTAAAAGGGGTGTCCGTGGGTGAGAAATGCTGGGAGCATTTCGCAAGGCCGGAGCGTTGACGAACGCGAGGCATGCCGAAAGAAATTTTCAGCAGAAAATTATATTTGGGCGAGTCCCCGCTGGCCCCAACGAACATACATACTCGTTGGCTCATAAGATCGGCCTTGCTATGATATACCTATGTACAAAATCGTTAGAGCATCAGACGCAACAATTCGCCAAATAGCCGACAATAAAACTGCCAGTAATTTAATTACAAAAGAAATAACACCAGAAATATCGCTAGCTACTACAAGAGCTACAGATTATTACGAAAAGGAAACTTCTGGATATAATCGCATCTACTTTGTCTTGGAAGGCCAGATGGAATTGATTATAGATGGAGTGGCTCAATTTTTGTCAGTAGGTGATGCCTGTTTTATTTCAAAAGATACTGCTTACGAGATGAAGGGTACGTTTAATGCAGTGACGGTAAATCAGCCCGCGTTTGGTTCTTGAAGTTGGTCGCACAATGGTCCTCCAATCACGGTTATGCTTAAAACAGAGATAACCCCGTCTCTTTTTTTGTTATACTCTAAATATGAAAACAGTCGGTATTATTGGCGGGCTTGGTCCCGAAACAACTTCAGAGTTCTATCTGAAGATTATTTTTCAGTGCCAAAAACAAAATACTATCCAGCGACCTGCTGTAGTTATCGCGAGTGTCCCATTACTTTTTGAGATTGAGCGCGATATGATAGCTTTTAATAAAGGCAAAGAACGTTGCATACCCTTCCTAGTAAATGAAGCAAAAAGATTAGAAAAAAGCGATGTTGATTTTATAGTCATGCCTTGCAACTCACTACATGTTTTTATAGATGAGATAAGAGAAGCAGTTAGTATTCCCGTCTTGAGCATTGTCGAAGAAACTATAAATTATCTAAAAGATAAAAATATAAATAATGTTGGTTTAATATCAACATCCGCAACTATTGCCAACAACGTCTACGAAGATAAATTAAAAGAGAATAATATAAATTTCACTACACCTGACGACTTACAAAAGGCACAAATGGATAAAATTATCCTGCGGCTAATTGAAGGACAGCATTTGAATACCGATCGAGATTTGATACTAAAGGTCGTCGAAGATCTAGCTGTAAAAGGCGTAGATGCTGTTGCCTTGGCCTGCACAGATTTACAGCTTTTATTGCCAAGCAGTAGCAAAGTACATATTTTTGATACGATGGATGTCTTAGCGAGATCTACTGTTAAAAATATTCTTGATTAGTTAAATTCGGTTGCGATAGTGTACGCTCTGGTTCTCCAATTAAAAAACCCAGCGTTCTCGCCACACACATTCGGGGCAAAAGACACTGGGTCATGCACATCATAAAAACCATTCAAAACTCCAAACAACCATAAGCCCAACTTCCAAGTCTGAAAGACGGGGGTATCCAGCCATTAGGCTGTGTTCCCCCGTCTTTCACCCCTCACGGACAGGTTGCCGCTCCCGGGGCGATTCGCCCCATGACCGACAGCCGGTTGAAGAAGTCCTGCGGAACGGCTTTGTAGCCGCTCTGGCCGTACTTGGCCAGCAGGCACTGGTAGGTCCCGGGGTCACCGATCCCTTGAACCTTGTTGCCCCCCACACTGACGTAGATCCCCGGACCCACTGGGGTCCGGAAGAACAAGCCAGCCGGGATGTTGATCAGGTTGTTCTGGCGCTCTAGGAACAGAGCGCCATCATGCGACATCCCAGCCGCTGGGTTGCTCCCCAGTGCCACGGCCTCGTCATACGTGACAAGGAACGCACCACCGTAGAGTCCGACGTACTGTTGGTTGTCGCTGGTGTCGTAGATGAATTTGTCGTTCGGCAGGACGCAGATGGCGGTTGGGCCGCGTGCCAGGCGACTGATAAAGCTAGCCGGCACGACCTCGACGGTTGTGTTGTCGATCGTCTCCAGACAGTGGAGTTCTGCCGGGTTGGGGATGCCCTCCATCTTGTTGGTCCACGATTGGTACACCGTGTTACCGAAGGGCGACTGGAACAGCCGTCCGTTCGGCACAGAGTATCCTCGAGCCAAGAGGTTGTTGAAGGTGGTTTCAGTCACGGGCAAAGCCCGATCCTGTCCACCCAAAGCAACCACCTCGTTGGGATCGGTGATCAGGTGTCCAGCGCCGTAGCGCATCTGGAGCTGACGACCAGACGAACCGACCAGGAACATCCCGTCAGGGAAGTCGCAGGATGCGGTTTGACCGGTGGTCGGGAAAGACGACCGAGCACTACCGGGCAGGAGATTGACTCCCTGACCGGTAGTGACCTGGAGGCAGTCCCGGGTGTCGACCGAGGGGACGTAGTCTCCGCCCGACGTAAACACTTTGGGGTTGCCGTAGAACTGGATGAGCCCGGAAGGCCAGCCAGTCGGCGATGCCGTCTGCAGGTCGCCGATGGAAGTCGGCACCCGCACAGCCTGGTTGTGGCCGGCGGTGGCGTCCAGTTCAGCTGGAGTACCGATCGGCCACGGGTGTCCAGCCCGGATCATGTACTGCGTGTTGGAACCGACCTCCAAGAGGACGGTACCGTCAGCAGGCATGTGATTGCCGGGGTGGTGACTGGTGTCATCGTTCCTGTTGACCTCGATGGCGTGAATGTCGCTGGCGTTCATCAGCGGAACAGAAGTGTTCCCCTGCCACCGGCTCATCTGTGCCATGAAGCTGTTCAGGAGACCGGGGTTGCTCCGGTTGAACCAGAACAGACTTCCACCAGCGGCCACGTACATGTTGCCGTCGGTGGATTCGATGACCTGGCCGTCGAGAGGTGGGGTGGTGATTGGTGTTCTAGACACCACCACCCCGCTGACATCCTTGATCTTTTGAGTGACCAGGGGAGTCATCTCGGTGATGGCCTCGGGAATGAAGGTGGTCCAGTAGCTGAAGTGCGGCTGGAAGCCTCCGATCCAGCCGAGACCGGGGGCAGATGA
>Ga0210403_10005461_pt1 | contig 10782 bp, 7 predicted proteins | sample IncBWC19MmetaG_FD_150863 | JGI IMG/M metagenome (GOLD analysis project Ga0210403, IMG submission 150863) | Forest soil microbial communities from Barre Woods Harvard Forest LTER site, Petersham, Massachusetts, United States - Inc-BW-C-19-M | ecosystem: Environmental > Terrestrial > Soil >... | reverse complement strand
GGTATTTATGGCCGCGGTGATGTTCTGATTCTTGAAGGCCGTGGTGAACTGCGAACCCGTGGTGTTCTGGACGGCCGTGTTAAGGGCCGCCGCTAATGTGGTGGCGTCCGTTACGCCGGAGAGGTTCACAGACACTGCTACTTTGTTCGCGCCCGAATAGCCTGGACCCTGGAAGTAGAAGACGGTACTGCCACTGACTGCTTCCGAAGTAGTGTTGGCCCCGGTTGCGAGGATGTTCGCGACGCTGCTGTTGGTTGAGCCGGTCCCGATGTCGGTACCCGCTACTCCACTCGCCTGCACGCCCGCTAGTCCCAGACTCTTGGTATCTACCGTGGAGGAGGCAAGATTGACGGAAACCGAACCATTGTTGATAACGGCCGAAGCGTTGGCGCCTTTGCCGCCGCCGATGAACACCGACAGGTTCTTGGCGAATGTTCCGCCCTGGTTCAAACCGATGGTTTGCGCCTGCCGATCGATTTCGCCGAGCACGCTCTGGAATTCGCTGTTCAGCACGCCCCGGTCGCCGGTGAATGTGCCCGACGCCGATTGCGTCGCCAAGGTGCGCGCGCGATCGAGAAGCTGCGAAATGTTGCTGATGCCGCCATCCATGATCTGCAGCTGACTTAAGCCGTTATTCGCGTTCTGGACGCCTTGCGTCAACACAGCTTCGTCGGACCGGTAGCCGTTTGCGATGGCCAGACCCGCTGCATCATCGCCACTCGACACGATGCGTAGACCGGAGGTCACGCGGTTAATGGTTTTGCTTTGAAAATCGCTGTTGGTGCGCAGGTAACCCTGAGCCTGCAACGAAGCGACGTTGGTATTGATACTAAAAGACACTGTATTTTCTCCCTAGATTTGAGAACTCGCGACCATGAATCCTCATGGCTTCGGACCGCCTTTGACGGACTCGAGATGCCAATTCCCCGTTCGCTGATCAGAAACTGGCTCTCTTAGCTCTCACCAAGCTCATCGGAGAGAAGGATCGATTTTTGAGCTGCTGCGAAGTTTTTCTAGCGCTTGTTGCAGGTCTGATCGCGCAAGTCCTTGAGCCGCCGCTTCATTCTGTTGCTCCGTAATTTTCAGCTCTTTGCGCAATACCACCATTTCCCGGGGGGCACGTACGCCGATTTTTGCCCCCTGCGCTGTGATGGCCAGCACTTCGATCTCTACATCGTCGCCAATCAACAATGACTCGCCTGCGCGGCGGCGTAGCACTAGCATACGACCTCCGGACTGTAGGACTGAATGGGATGCTGATGAGAATACAGGTTATCTTGCCGGATGGCTTGCAGTCCGCGGAGAGTCTTCAGATTGAGCACAATCGGCGCCATTAAATTGGCAGTGGCGGAAAAGCCGTCATGCAGCGATACCAGGGCGAGCACCAGAACTTCGCTTCCCAGGTTCGGCTGCCGCCCCCCATCGAGCTCGAGCGCCTCCAGATCGTCTCTACACACCGCCAGCCGGTATTCCCGGTCTGCAACCAGGATAGGAAATGCAAGAAAGCAAAGCTCCGGTTGCCGCAAGCTCTGCAGGAATACCAAGGGGGAGTTCTCCGGCATTTCGATTAAAACGAAGCGTGTCTCTTCGTTAAAGGCAGGCAAGCCTTGCGGAAATTCAAAGACCGCTTCCTCGCGGTAGGGAAGAATTCCGAAATATTTGGTATCGACCGATGGCATTCCAGCTTCTACCTTGCAAGCCGACTGCCGTTGTCTAATTTCCGGTTTAACCGATCTTGTACATTTCGTCGACTTGAAAGGCGCGCTTTCTTCCGGCCGTCACGATATGTCCGCGATATTTCAGCTTCCGGTTGAGGTTTAGGTTCACCTGCCGGCCCACCGGGTAATCGAACGTGAGGACATCGTCTTCCTTGAGATCCATCAGATCCTCCACGCTCATGGTGGGCCCCTCCAGCCGCCCATCCAGTTGCATGCGGGCGGGCCGGATCAGCCGCAGCACGCGGGCCTGCTCCTGCTCGGTGGACTGACTCTTGCGCACCGACCACTGCTGGTCGAACTTGTGGCGCAGCATTTTGACGACGATGGAAGGGATGCCGATGTTCATCATCCCCGCGTTGTCGCCGATGTGCACTTCCATGCTGACCGCCACCACGGCCTCGTTGGGCGCGAGAATCCGGAGCAGTTGCGGCTCGGTCTCGTGCGCCTGGATGGTAAATTCCATGGGAGTGACGGCGTGCCAGGCCATTTTCAAATCGTTCAAAGTTATGCGGAACAGTCCGTCCAATACGCTTTGCTCGATCTCGGTGATTTCCCGGTTGACCTTGATCAGCGATCGCGTGCTGCCGCCCAGCAGCATCTCAATGATGGGAAATACCAGAGCCGGATTGATCTCCAGCACCGCCGCGCCTTCGAAGGGCTTCATGTCCAGCGACACCAGGCAGCTGGGCGATGGCAGGCACTGCGAGAACTCCATGAAGGAGAGTTGTTCCACCGAAACCAGGTTCACCGCTACGTACGCGCGCAAATAAGCCGATAGGCTGGAGGCCAGGCTGCGAGCGAAGTTTTCATGCAATAGGTGGATGGCGCGGAGTTGGTCTTTCGCAATGCGATCCGGCCGCCGAAAGTCATACGGCAGAGCTCGCTTTGCCGGGTCGTCCTCATCCGCGGTGTCGCGCAGGTGCCGGAATACATCATCGATTTCGTCTTGAGAGAGAACCCGGTCTGTCATCTAAGCGTCCATCGGCAGAATTCGCACTTTCTCTTACTCAGATAGGTTGAAAAGGGACGTGTTTCTTCGCCTGCTAAAATCGAAGCAGTGTCGAGATTCCACGTCCACAATTTTGGATGCCGTGCGTCGCAGGCCGACGGCGCTGCGATTGAATCCGCTCTGCTCGGTAAAGGGATGTGCCCGGCGAGCCTCGCCGAAGCCGAGCTGGTGGTTCTAAATACGTGCACCGTCACGGCTTTGGCCGATCAGGATGTACGCAAGGCGGCCCATCGCGTGCATCGGGAAAATCCGGATGCCCGAATCCTGGTGACTGGCTGTTATGCCCAACGTGCGCCCGAAGAGCTGGCTGTACTACCCGGGGTGTATTGGGTAGTAGGCAACTCGCATAAGAACGAAATTCCGGAAATCGTCACTGAGCCAGGCACACCTTATCATGGGGAGATTCGCGTGGGCGACATCTTCGCCGCCCGAGAATTCCTGTCTGCGCCGGTGGAAGACGCCGCCGGCGATCGAACGCGCCCGAACCTCAAGATCCAGGATGGATGCAATAATCGCTGTTCGTTCTGCATCATCCCGTTTGTGCGTGGCCGCAGCCGCAGCTCGCCGGCCGATCAAGTGATCGGGCAAGTGCGGAATCTCGCCTCTCGCTACTGTGAGATTGTGCTCAGCGGGATCAATCTGGGACGCTGGGGACGTGAGCCGGGCAGTACCATGCGATTGCCGGATCTCATCCGCAGGCTGTTGCAGGAGACCGACGTCGCACGCCTCCGCCTGAGTTCAGTCGAGCCAATGGACTGGAGCGACGATCTGCTCGATCTGGCGGCTACCGAGCCGCGCATCGCGAAGCATATCCACGCGCCCTTGCAGTCCGGATCGGATCGCGTGCTGCGCCGCATGCATCGCAAGTATCGGCCGCGCCACTATGAAGAACGTGTCCGCAAGGCGCGCGCCGCAATACCCAATGCAGCCATCGGCGCCGATGTGATGACCGGTTTCCCCGGCGAGACGGCCGAGGAGTTCGAAGAAAGCCGGGCGTTTATCGAAAGTCTGCCGTTTACCTATTTGCATGTGTTTACCTATTCCGAGCGGCCGGGAACGCCTGCGGCCGAAAGTCCGGACCAGATCCCCCTCGAAATCCGCAAGGACCGCAACCGGATTTTGCGCGACCTGGCCGCGCGCAAGAACCTGGAGTTTCGGCGGCGGATGATCGGTCGCACGCTTTCGGTGGTGACGCTGACCGAAGGCGCTCTCTCGGATAATTTCCTAAAGGTGGAACTGGCCATGCCCAGGCCCGCCAATGCGCTCATCGACGTTCACATCGGCTCAGTCACGAGCACTGGTCTCGGCGAGCACTCGGCCTTGGCTTGCCTGCCTCACTGCCAGCCGCCACCGAGAGCTTTGTAAAGTTGCACGACACTGTCGAGTTCGCTCAATCGGATCTGCGAAAGTGTCAGCTCGGCTTGAAACAAGTCTCGATCGGCATCCAGGGCATTCAGCAATGTGTCCACGCCACCGCGATAGCGTACATAGGCGAGCCGGGTGCGGTCCTGCAGCGCGGCGACCAGTAGCTCCTGCTGAATGCGGCTTTCCCGTACACGTTGATGGGCGATGAGCGCGTTTGATACCTCTGTAAACGCGGTCTGGATGGCCTTCTCATATTGGACCAGCGCGCTGTCGCGGAATGCTTCCTGGAGCCTCACATTCGATTTCAGGCGCCCGGCGGTAAAGATGGGCTGGGTCACCTGCGGAGTGAAATTCCATACGGCGCTGGGTCCGCTGAACAAGCTCGTCAATTGATTACCCTGTCCACCGAGAAATCCCGTCAGGCTGATTTGCGGAAAGTAGGCGGCCTTCGCCACACCGATCTCGGCGTTGGCGGCGATGAGGGCTTGCTCCGCTGCACGAATGTCGGGCCGGCGCTCCAATAATGCAGACGGCAAACCGGCGGGCACGTCGGGTGGCATTTCCTGTTCCGTAAGACTCCGTCCGCGCACGATCCCGCCCGGGTTATTCGCTAACAGCAGACTCAGGAGGTTCTCCGTTTGCTCAATTTGTTCCTGCAGGGTCGGGATCGTTTCGGCGGCGGTGTAGACGAGTTGCTCGCCTTGGCGCAGGTCCAATAGCGTCGCCACGCCGCCAGCCTGCCGGTTCTTGATGAGTTCCAGAGACTCCTGGCGCGTGGTCAGCGTGTTCCGGGAGATCTCCAGTTGTTGGTCCAACTCGCGCAGGCTGAAATAGGCTCCCGCTACGTCGCTCACCAGCGTAATCATCACCGCTTTACGGTTTTCTTCCGCGCCCAGCAGATTGGCGCGAGCCGCCTCGGTGGCGCGCCGCAGCCGGCCAAAGATATCCAGTTCGAATGAGAGCAGGTTCAGGGTTGCTCCGCCGAAGGTCCTATTCTGGGAAGGCACGAACGAGAGGGGCAGAGGAGATGATCCGTCTCGAGAGAATCGAGTTGTGGAAATGTCGGCGGAAGCATCCAGGTTTGGAAACTGATTAGACCGCGTGATTCCGAGATTGGCGCGCGCCGCCTCGACGCGAGCTGCCGCGTCGCGTAGATCGTAGTTCTGCGCCAAAGCCGTGCGCTCCAGTTCCTGCAGCCTCTCGTCCTTGAAAATTTCCCACCATTTGAGATCGGCCAGGGATGCCGGATCACTGGTCGGCGTAGGAGTGGGCGAGCGAAAAGCAGTGGGCGTTTGTATCGTGGGACGGTGGTAGTTCGGTCCGACCGTACATCCGCTGAGTAGAACCGCCGCCAAGACCGTTGCAATCGTTTCGGTCCGCATAGTCAGTCCCCTTCTGCCGGTGCGGGTCTTTGCGGAACCATGACCGGCGACTCCTTAGAGGCGCCCGATACTCTTTCCACCAGATAGAAGACCGCCGGGATGAAGAAGATGCCGATCACGCTCGCGGCGAGCATGCCCCCGATCACGGTAGTGCCCATAATCTGTCGGGCGACGGATCCTGCGCCGGTAGCCGTCCACAGCGGAACGCAGCCGAGAATAAATGCAAACGAAGTCATCAGAATCGGCCGCAACCGGAGTCGGGCGCCTTCGAGCGCGGCGTCCACCAGCGGCTTGCCTTTCTCGAATTCGTCTTTCGCGAACTCGACAATTAGAATGGCGTTCTTGGCAGCCAGTCCAATAAGCATGACCAGACCGATTTGCGAGTACACGTCGGTCTCGATCTGTACCTGGTAGGCCGGCAGGAAGGTCGACAACACCGTCCGACGCAACCACAGAACCGCGAAGGCGCCGAATACGGCAACCGGCGTGCTCAGCAATACGCTCAGGGGCAGCGACCAGCTCTCATACAGCGCCGCCAGTATTAGAAATACGAAAAGCAGCGAGAATCCGAAGATCACCGCCGGCGGCACCCCTTGCTGAGCTTTTTTCTCTTGGAACGACATGTCCTTGTAGTCATAGCCCATTTCGCGCGGCATGGTTTGATCGAAGACCTCTTCGAGCGCATTCATGGCCTGAGCGGAGCTGTAGCCCGGAGCGGCCGCGCCATTGAGCTGGGCGGACCGATACATGTTGAAACGCATCGTGAATTCCGGACCGGGACGCGACTCGAATTTCGTCAACGCGGAAAGGGGCACCATTTCGCCCTTGTTGTTTCGCACGTAGAACTGCCCGACGTTCTCGGCCCGGGTGCGATAGTCGCCTTCAGCTTCGATGTAAACCTGCCACTGGCGGCCGAAACGGTTGAAGTAGTTTATAAACAGGCCGCCCATGAAGGCCTGCAGGGTCTTGTAAACATCGCTGATGGGAACGCCCTGCTTGAGAACTTTGTCTTCGTCGACATCGACAAACTGTTGCGGCACACTCGGAAGAAGAGTGGTGTTCAAGCCGCCGATCTCGGGACGTTTGCGGGCGGCAGCCATAAATGTGTTTACGTTGGATGCGAGGAATTCGACGTCTTTACCGGCTCGGTCCTCGAGCACGAATGTGAATCCACCGGACGTGCCCACTCCGGGAATGGATGGCGGTGAGAAATCAAATGCAATTCCTTCCGGAAGCTTGCTTAGCGCTCCGTTCACGCGCTGCTTGATGACTTGAAACTGTTGTTCGGGCGACTTGCGTTTGCTCCACTCCTTTAAGGTCACGAAGAAGAAGGCGTTGTAACTGGTTCGCACCAGGCTGAGCAAGCTAAAGCCAACGACGGTGGTGGTGTATTCGACACCCGGCGTTTGGGCCAGAACATTCTCGACTTTCCTTGCAATTTCGTCGGTGCGTTGCAGAGATGCCGCATTGGGAAGCTGAAGATTGACGTAGAAATACCCCTGGTCCTCATCGGGCAGGAAGCTGGAAGGTATTTTACCGCTGAAGAAGCCCGCCGCGAGACCGAAGCCCACCAGCAGGACCAGCGCGATGGCGCTCTTGCGGAGGAGCGCTCCGGACCAGCGGACGTAAGTCTCGGTGGCATGTCCAAAAATCCGGTTGAACCAGTTGAAGAACTTTCTCAGCAGTCCATGGCTTTCCACCTTGGGCTTGAGCAATAGCGCCGCCAGCGCAGGACTGAGCGAGAGTGCATTGAACGCCGAGAGGATTACGGAAATTGCGATTGTCACAGCGAACTGCTGGTAGAGCCGTCCGGTTATGCCGGGAATGAATGCCGTCGGCACGAACACCGCCGACAGAACCAGCGCGATGCCGATGACTGGGCCTGAGATCTCCTCCATCGCTTTCAAGGCCGCAGCTTTGGGAGCAAGACCATTTTCAATGTGACGCTCTACGGCCTCCACCACAACAATCGCATCATCCACCACCAAGCCGATTGCCAGGACCAAGCCAAATAGAGAAAGCGTATTGATCGAAAAACCGAAGAGCGGAAAGAAGACGAATGTGCCGACCAGCGAGACTGGCACCGCCAGTAGCGGAATAAGCGTAGCGCGCCAGCCTTGTAGAAAGATGTAGACCACCACGATCACCAGCAAGATCGCGATCCCAAGCGTTACGATGATTTCTCGCATTCCCTCGGTAACCGCATGCGTCGTATCGAGTGGGATAGAGTAGTCCACATCCTGCGGAAAACGTCGCTTCGCCTCGGACATCAGCTTGTTCACGCCTTCAGCGGCCTGGACGGCGTTGGAACCGGGCAACTGGTAGACGGCGACGACGGCGCTTGGTTTGCCGTTAAAGCGGCCGATATTCGCGTAGTCCTGCGACCCCAGTTCGACGCGTGCCACGTCCTTCACTCGTACGATCCCGCCGTCGGGCGTTTCGCGGACCACGATCTGCCCGAACTCCTCCGGTGATGTCCGCCGCCCGCGCGCTCGGACCGAGTAGGTATACTCCTGACCCGGCGGAGCCGGCTCGCTGCCGACCTGACCGGCCGGATTCACCGTGTTCTGGGTTTGGATCGCTGTGACGATCTCAGGCACGGTGATGCCCAGCTTCGCCAATTGATCGGGCTTGACCCAGAGGCGCATCGCGTACTGCCCGGAGCCGAAAACCTGTACGCTGCCGATGCCAGGAACGCGTGTTAGTTGGTCATTGAGGTTGATGTACGCATAATTCGCTAGGAACCTCGCGTCGTAAGTGCCGTTGGGTGAATTGAGACTGACCAGCATCAGCGGCGCGGTCAGCGTCTTTTGCACCGTGACTCCGAACGCGTTGACCTCAGCCGGGAGCTGTGAGGCGGCCAGAGTTTCGCGACTTTGCGCCAGAATCAGATCGATGTTCGGTTCCGTCTTCACATCGAAATCCACGATCATTCTCATCTCGCCCCTAGCGGTCGCGTTAAGCGAGTACATGTAGTTCATGTTGTCCACGCCGCTCATCTGTTGTTCGATGGGAGTCGCAACCGACTGCTCGATGGTTTGCGCGTCCGCACCCGTATATTCTGCCTGTACCTGGACTTCCGGCGGTGCAATCTGAGGAAACAGCGCAATGGGCAAGCCAGCGATGCTAACCGCGCCCACGATCACCATCAGGATGGCGATCACCATCGCCACGATCGGACGATTGATGAAGAACTTGGACATGGCGGTTACTTTCCCGCCGTTTCCGCCGGCGCGGTGTAGGGTTTCGGGACCACGGGCATTCCGGTGCGAACCTTCTGCACGCCCTCGGCTACCACGCGTTCGCCCGGCTTCAACCCTTCGTCAATGATCCACTGGCCGCCCACGCGGTCGCTGGGCTTCACGTTCCGAATGATGATTTTGTTGTCATTGTCCACCACGGCAACCTGGTAGGTTCCTTGCAGTTCCGTTACGGCACGCTGCGGAACCAGTAACGCGCCCTCCTTGGTTCTAAGGGATGTGCGCACCCGGCCATATTGACCAGGACGAAGCAGGCTGTCAGGGTTCGGAAACAAACCGGCTATGCGAATTGCGCCGGTACCTTGGTTGACCTCGCGATCCGCGAAATAAAATGACCCGACGTGCGGATAAATGGTCCCGTCCGCCAAGATGAGCTCCAACCGCCACCCCTTCCTCGCGGCGTCCAGAGTGGTCGCCGTCGAATAGCGCCGATGAACGTCGAGGTATTCCCGCTCGCTGGCGGTGAAATAAACCTTGATCGGATCCACGGTCGAAACGGTTGTCACCGGTCCGCTAGTCGGATTGACCAGAGCACCTACTTGTTGCTGGGCAATGCCAACGAGGCCATCAATTGGGGACATCAGCCGCGTGAACCCAAGGTTGACCTTGGCCGTTTCTACAGTGGCCGTAGCCGCCTGAACGGAGGCACTTGCCGCCTGAATCTGAGCTCGGGCCGTTTCAATCTGAGCCCTCGCAGCTTGCACTTGAGCCTTGGAGGCCAGGTTGTTCTGAGTGGCGTTGTCGAGATCCTGCTGAGTAATGGCCTGCTGCTTCATTAACGGGACGTATCGGTCCACATCGAGCTGGGTTCGGACCTGGTTTGCCTCCGCTACGGCAAGCTGCGCCTCGGTCTGAGGCAGTTGGGCCTTCGCTTGCGCCAACTGGCCGTTCGCTTGTGCGAGTTGCCCCTCCGCCTGGTCAAGGGCCGCTTGGAACGGCCGTGGATCGATCTCAAATAGTAGCCGCCCTTTCTGCACTACGGAACCTTCCGCGTAGTCCTGCTTCAGTAAATAACCGGACACCTGCGCCTTGATGTCGGCATTTACGAGTCCGTCCAGCGTGCCGATCCATTCACTGTAGATCGGAACGTCCTTCTGCTCGACTTGCACTACTTCGACCTCCAATGGTGATGGGTTCGCGGCCTGGGTGTTCTTCGAGCAGCCAATGGAAACAGCCGCGCCTATGACGGCCAGACAAATTGTCATCCACATAACAAGTCGTCGTATCAGCACGTGGACCTTCCCTCTCGCGAACTCAATCGCCTTAACATAAAACATCTGATGACCAGTTTATAGAAATGGACGCATCTCTGGTTTTACCTCCGTTGGCGGGCGATCGCGGCCCTTGATCTGGCCTCCAGAGCGTTGGCGCTGGCGTTTACGGCATGTGAACGCACAGCCGTTTCGGTTTGTCGAAGGGACGTCGAAAGCTATGCTCGCGAAGTGCGGCGGACGATGGGTTCGACGATCCATCGAAGCGAAGCCGGAATGTCGCGGCTCAGTCCGATCGCCTCGAATCGGAAACCTCATGGGACCTTGGATGCGTTGCGGGGTACAGAGGACTCGCGGGCGATAGCGCCGTCGCGATCCAGCCTATGCGAACGCTAGTATGAAGATTGAACACGGCAGCCCCTGCCTGGAGAGGATTGTAGAATTATGGCGGAAACTGTGGATGTCGCCCGGGATGCGACGTTTCCCAAGCTGAGCCCCGCGCAAATCGCCCGGCTCGTCCCGCTCGGTGCTCGTCGAAGCTTCGCTCCAGGCCAAATGATCGCCGATCAAGGGAGTGCCGGGCGCAGCCTTTTTGTCGTGCTGGAAGGTCGCCTTGAGGTCGTCAGCCCCACCAAGGATGGCGAAACTCATGTTACAGCTCATGAGCCTGGGCAATTCACCGGCGAAGTCAACATGCTGTCCGGGCGCCCCACTCTGGTCCGGACGCGCGCGGCAGCCGCGAGTGAACTGCTCGAGATCGATCAGCCGACACTCCGGCATATTGTGCAGACCGATGCCGAGCTCAGCGAAATCTTTCTGCGCGCTTTTTTACGGCGT
>Ga0210403_10005459_pt1 | contig 10783 bp, 5 predicted proteins | sample IncBWC19MmetaG_FD_150863 | JGI IMG/M metagenome (GOLD analysis project Ga0210403, IMG submission 150863) | Forest soil microbial communities from Barre Woods Harvard Forest LTER site, Petersham, Massachusetts, United States - Inc-BW-C-19-M | ecosystem: Environmental > Terrestrial > Soil >... | reverse complement strand
AGATCCGGCAAGTACGATTGATGGCGCCAACCGTGAAGATTTTGCTGGTGGGAATGAAGGAAGACGAGACGGAGTTTTTTCTGTACGTGCGAGCGGGGATCCGAGGGTATTTGCCGCGAGACGCATCAGCGGAGGATGTGCTGGAAGCGATGCAGGCGGTACATGCAGGCGAAGCGGTGTGCCCGGGAATGCTGTGCGCGTCGCTGTTCAGGTTTTTTGAGCGAGAAGCAACGTCGGTGCACTCGGCGAGCCTTCACCCGAGGCTTGGCTTGACGCGCAGGGAGCAACAAATTGTTCCGCTCATTGCCCAAGGGATGACGAACAAAGAAATCGCGAACCAATTTTGCCTGTCAGAACAGACGGTAAAGAATCATCTTTACCGGATGAAGCACAAGGTCGGCGCGGGCGACCGGTTTGGGATCGTGCATCTCTGCCGCACGCAGGGATTCCTGGTTTAACGAAACAGTCTCGGAAAAACTCCGGCTGTCAGGAACAAGAGTTCGTCGGCGTCCCGCAGATTCTCTGCAGTGATTCCTCTGTGGTTCGATTTCTACCAATAGATGACTTCTTTCCGTCGTTTGTGCGATTCTTTGTCCTCACTGGGAGGCGAAGACGCCCACGATGTTGAAAAAATTCAAAGACTTGACCGAAAGAGAGATCCTGGCGATCGCCATCGCGGCGGAGGAAGAGGACGGCCGGATTTACGGCGAGTTTGCCGACGCGCTGCGGGAAGACTTTCCTTCCACGGCGGAGATGTTTGAAGCGATGCGCGAGGAGGAAGTGGGGCATAGGGACAGACTGTTTGCCATGTTCAAGCAGCGATTTGGGGACCATATTCCGCTGATCCGGCGGGAAAACGTGAAAGGATTTTTGCAGAGGAGACCGGTGTGGCTGGTCCGGCCGCTGGGCGTGAAGACGGCACGGAAACAAGCGGAATTGATGGAGATGGAAGCGGCGCGATTCTACGCGCGCGCAGCAAGCAGGACGACCGATGTGTCGACGCGCGAATTGCTGAACAAGCTTGGGGATGAAGAGAGAAAACACGAGAAGACGGCAGGAGAGCTGGAAGAAAAGCACCTAACGGCCAGTGCGAAAGCGCAAGAAGACGAATCGCACCGGAAATTGTTTCTGCTGCAGGTGGTGCAGCCGGGGCTGGCGGGGCTGATGGACGGGTCGGTATCCACTCTGGCGCCGATTTTTGCGGCGGCGTTCGCTTCACAGAAAAGCTCGGAGGCGTTTCTGGTGGGGCTTGCGGCTTCGATCGGGGCGGGAATCTCGATGGCGTTTTCGGAGGGACTCTCGGATGACGGGTCGCTCACTGGGCGGGGCTCGCCGTGGCTGCGCGGGCTGGTGACGGGGTTGATGACCACCGCTGGGGGAATCGGGCACACACTTCCCTTCCTCATTTCCAGTTTTCATGTGGCCACACTGGTGGCTGTGATCGTGGTTGCGGTGGAGCTTCTGGTGATCAGTTATATTCGGCACCGGTACATGGATACGCCGTTCTTGCAGGCAGCTTTTCAGGTGATTGTGGGCGGGGTGTTGGTTTTTATTACGGGGTGGTTGATCGGCAGCGCCTAGGATCGGGCCGCGCCAGCGCCGCGTCTCTAAAGCACAAACAATTAGTTCGAGTTGCGTGCCGCGGCCGGAGCGCGCTTCGGATTAGTCCGCCTGAGCGGCAGCAGGAGCAGGGACGTGGCCGTGCTTGCGGACGCCCTGGAGCCACGACTGCAGGCGGTCCATGTAGATGTAAACGATCGGCGTAGTGAAAAGGGTGAGCATCTGGCTCACGATGAGGCCGCCGATAATGGTGATGCCCAGCGGGCGGCGAAGCTCGGATCCAACGCCGGTGCCGAGCGCGAGAGGCAAAGCGCCGAAAAGCGCGGCCATGGTGGTCATCAGGATGGGCCGGAAACGCAGCAAGCACGCCTTATAAATGGCGTCGAGTGGCGAGATTTTTTCCTCGCGCTCCACCTGCACCGCAAAATCAATCATCAGAATGGCGTTTTTCTTGACGATGCCGATCAGCAGGATGATGCCGATAAGCGCAATCATGTTCAGGTCAGAGCCGGCCACTTTGATGGCAAGGATGGCGCCGATACCGGCAGAGGGAATCGTGGAGAGAATGGTAATAGGATGGATGAAGCTTTCGTACAGAATGCCCAGGACGATGTAGACCGCGATGAGTGCGGTGATAACGAGGAGGAGTTGCGAGGCGCGTGAGTCCTGAAAGGCCTGCGCCGTGCCCTGAAACGTCGCATGCACGGTTGGAGGCATGCCGACATCACGGGTGGCCTCCTGGATGTGTTGAACGGCAGGGCCGAGAGACGCATTGGGCGCGAGATTGAACGACAAAGTGATTGCCGGAAAGATTCCCTGGTGGTTAACGGACAGAGCGGTATTGGAAGGCTCGTAGTGGGCGAACGCACTCAGCGGAACCAATTTGCCGCCGGCGGCCGGCACGTAGATGGACTTGAGCGCCTCCGGACTCTGCTGCGCGCTGGTCATGACTTCCAAAACGACGTGGTACTGATTGAGGCCCTTGTAAATGTTGGAGACCTGGCGCTGGCCAAAGGCGTCTCCAAGGGTGTTGTCTATGGTCACCATGGAAACGCCGAGGCGGGACGCGGTGTCGCGGTCGATGATGATGGAACTTTCGAGGCCGTGCATCTGCTGGTCGGAATTGACATCGCGTAATTCAGGAATCTTGGCCAGCCTCTGCTGAAGAATGGGAGTCCAATGCGTCAGGTCCGCGAGGTTGTCGGCCTGGAGGGTGTACTGGTATTGCGCAGCGGCGAATCGGCCTCCGACAGAAAGATCCTGCGTAGCCTGGAGATAAAGCGCAGCTCCCGGAACCTTTGAGGTGGCCTTTCGTATCCGGGCGATGACCTCGTCGATGCTGATTTTCCGTTCGCTGAGAGGCTTGAGCTGGCCGAACATGCGCGCCGTGCTGCCGCCACTGCCGCCTCCTCCGGCGAAACAAGTCAATGTATCTATCGCCGGATCCTTCAGCACGATGTCCGCGAAAACGCGCATTTTTTGCGACATCGCAGTGAAGGAAAGATCCTGGTCTCCCTGAATGCTTCCGCTGAAGCGGCCGGTATCCTGCTGCGGGAAAAAACCGGAATTCACGTGGAAAAACAGGTAAGCGCAGACCACCGCTGTCATGAAAGTCATCCCAAGGATCAGCAATTGACGGCGCAAAACCCACTTTAGCGAAACATCGTAGAGGTGGAGAAACCAGTTAAAAGCATGCTCAAAGAAATTGTAAATCCAGTTGTGGCGTCCGGATTCGTGTTTGAGGAAACGCGCGCACATCATGGGGGTCGTGGTGAGCGAGATGAAGAGAGAGACTGTGATCGCGACACTGAGAACCACCGCAAACTCGCGGAACAGGCGGCCGACAATGCCCGGCATCAATAGAATGGGTATGAATACGGCGACCAAGGAAGTGCTCATGGAGAGCACGGTGAACCCGATTTCGCTGGAGCCTTTGAGCGCCGCCTCAAAAGGCTTCATGCCGTTCTCGATATGCCGGGTGATGTTTTCGATGACGACGATGGCATCGTCAACCACGAAGCCTGTGCAGATGGTGAGCGCCATCAGGGAGAGATTGTCCAGGCTGTAGTTGCATAGATACATGACACCGAACGTCCCGATAAGCGACAGAGGAACGGCGACGCTGGGAATAATCGTGGCCCAAGTGCTTCGGAGAAACGCGAACACCACGAGGATCACCAGGACGATGGAAACCAGCAGGGAGATTTCGACGTCGTGTACCGAAGCACGAATCGTGGTGGTGCGGTCTACAGCGACGCTCAGATGCAAGGAAGGCGAGATCGAGGCGCGCAGCACCGGCAAGAGAGTCATGATGCGGTCGACAGTCTCGATCATGTTCGCCGCTGGCTGCCGCGAGACAGCCAGCAGTACCGCGCGACGCCCTCCGGAAAGACCCAGATTCCGAATATCCGCGGTGGAGTCCGTGACTTCCGCAACATCACGCAGGCGAACCGGGGCGCCGGTGTGCCCGCTCACAATGAGTGGCTGGTATTCAGAGGCTTTGAAAAGCTGGTCTGTGTCCGCTACGTACCAGGCTTTCTGCCCATCAGAAAAGGAGCCCTTGGCAAGATCGGCGTTTGCCGATTGCAGCGCCGCGCGAATCGTCTCGAGGCTGATGCCATAGCTGTTGAGCTGATAAGGATTGGCTTCCACACGCACGGCGGGGCTGGCGCTGCCCCAAACCTGAACTTGTCCTACTCCCTGAACCTGCGCCAGCTTCTGCGAAAGGATCGAATCGGCAGCATCGTAGATTTCCGCAGGTGGAATATTATCCGATGTGAGCGCAAGAATCAGAATGGGCGCGTCGGCAGGATTGACTTTGCGATAGTTGGGCTGGCTCGGGATATCGGCGGGAAGCTGACTTCGAGCGGCGTTGATGGAGGCTTGCACATCGCGAGCCGCGGCATTGATATCTCGATTGAGATCGAATTGCAAGGTGATGTTGGTCGATCCGAGGCCGCTTGAGGACGTCATCTGCGTTACGCCGGCGATGCGCCCGAATTGCCGCTCGAGAGGCGTCGCCACCGCGGAAGCCATGGTCTCGGGGCTTGCTCCCGGCAGGTTGGCGCCAACATTGATCGTTGGGAAGTCCACTTGCGGCAAGGGGGAGACAGGGAGAAACCGAAAGGCCACAACGCCAGAGAGCCCGATGGCAATGGTGATGAGCGTGGTGGCGACGGACCTGCGGATAAAGGGAGCCGAGAAATTAGCGGACATCATGGCTTAATCACCGTGAGCAGGCTCCTCGATGGGATTGCCGATTTGAATTTCGAACCGGTGAGAGAGCCAATCGAAAGCCAGATAGACAACAGGAGTCGTATAGAGGGTCAGAAGTTGGCTAAGGATAAGTCCGCCAACGATAGTGATGCCCAGAGGACGGCGCAACTCCGAGCCTACACCGCTGCCGATGGCAAGAGGCAACGCGCCGAGAAGCGCTGCCATGGTCGTCATCATGATGGGACGGAAACGCAGGAGGCACGCTTCGTAAATGGCGTCCAGCGGGGCCTTCCCTTCCTTGCGTTCGGCTTCCAGAGCAAAGTCGATCATCATGATGGCGTTTTTCTTGACGATGCCTATAAGAAGAATGATGCCGATGAGCGCGATGACGCTGAACTCCATATGAAACAGAAGGAGCGCAAGGATCGCGCCGACGCCAGCCGAAGGAAGCGTGGAGAGAATGGTGACGGGGTGAATGTAGCTTTCATACAAAACGCCAAGAACGATGTAAACGGTGATGAGTGCAGCCAGAATGAGAATCGGCTCGTTGGCTAGGGAGTTAAGAAAGGCAGCGGCAGTGCCTTGAAATGTCGCTTGGATGCTGGGAGGCATGTTCAACTCGGCCTTAGCCGTGTTGATGGCATTGACGGCGTCTCCCAGCGCCGCGCCGGGCGCCAGGTTAAAGGAGACGGTCACTACGGGAAACTGGCCTTGATGGTTGACAGCCAATGCCGTGGCCCCGGGCTCGAAGCGCGTGAAAGCGCTCAGCGGCACTTGCGGGTTAGGTGCGGCGCTGGTGGCCGCTTGCTGTGTTGTTGAAATATTAGTGCCGGAGCCGGAGGAGGCCTGTTGTGCGGCGGCAGAGGACTTTACATAAATGCTTTTGAGGGCGTCGGGATTTTGCTGGAACTGCGGATCGACCTCCAACACGACGTGATATTGATTGAGCTGCGTGAAAATGGTGGAGACCTGGCGCTGGCCGAAAGCGTCGTAGAGGGTGTTGTCAATGTCAGCGGGCAAAACGCCGAGGCGCGAAGCGGTGTCGCGATCGATGGTGAGAGTGGCGAGAAGGCCTGAGTTCAGCTGATCGCTGGCGACGTCGCGGACTGTGGGGATTGCGCTGAGTTTGTCGATGAACCGAGGAGTCCAGAGAGCGAGTTCCTTGGCGTCCACATCTTCCAGGCTGTACTGAAACTGCGTGCGGCTGACCCGGTCTTCCACGGTGAGATCTTGAACGGGTTGCATGAAGAGAGAGATGCCGTCGATTTTGGCGAGTTCCGGCTGGAGGCGGCGAATGACGTCGGAAGCATTGGCGTCGCGCTGCCCGAGAGGCTTGAGATTGATTTGTATGCGCCCGCTGTTCAGCGTGGTGTTGGTGCCATCAATGCCGATGAAGGAAGAAAGGCTTTCGACGGCCGGATCTTTGAGAATGACGTCGGCGAGAGCCTGCTGGTGCGTGGCCATGGCCGCGAACGAAGTGTTCTGCGCGCCTTCAGAAACGCCAAGGATAATGCCGGTATCCTGCACCGGGAAAAAGCCCTTGGGCACGTAAATGTAAAGCAGGATGGTGCCCACAAGCGTGCCGATCGTGACGAGAAGTGTGATTTTGCGGTACTGCAGTACAAATTTCAGCGTGCGCCCGTAGAAGGCAATAACGGAATTAAACGCATCTTCCGATTTGCGAAAAAACCAGCCCTGGTCTTCTTCCTTTTGATGGCGGAGAAGTTTGGCGCACATCATCGGTGTGAGAGTGAGCGAGACGAAGGCGGAAATAAGAATGGTGATAGCAAGAGTGATGGCGAATTCGCGGAAGAGGCGGCCGACGATATCGGCCATGAAGAGAAGCGGAATGAGCACGGCGATGAGCGAGACGGTGAGAGAAATAATCGTGAAGCCGATTTGCTCTGAGCCTTTGAGGGCGGCCTCAAGTGGCGATTCACCTTCTTCGATGTAACGGCTGATGTTTTCGATCATGACGATGGCATCGTCTACGACGAAACCAGTGGAGATAGTGAGCGCCATGAGTGAAAGGTTGTTGAGACTGTAGTTGAGCAGGTACATCACGCCGAACGTGCCGACGATGGAGAGCGGCACAGCCAGTGCGGGGATTACCGTGGCGCGAAGGCTGCGCAGGAAGAGGAAAATGACCATGACCACAAGGGCGATGGTCAGGACCAAAGTGAATTCCACATCTTCGACGGAGGCTCGAATCGTGCTGGTGCGGTCGGTTAGAATGTCGATTTTTACGGACGCGGGTAGAGAGGCTTGCAGCTGCGGCAGAAGGTTTTTGATGCGGTCAACAACTTGAATGATGTTGGCGCCAGGCTGACGTTGAATGTTGAGGATGACGGCGGGCTTTTTGTTGGCCCAGGCGGCTTGTTTGGTGTTTTCGGTGCCGTCGAAAACGACAGCAACGTCGGTCAAGCGGACGGGCGCGCCGTTGCGATAGGCCACGATGATGGGTTTGTAGCTGTCGCTGGAGATGAGCTGGTCATTGGCGCCGATGGTGTAGGCCTGATGAGCGCCGTCGAAAGTACCCTTTGCTTGATCGACGTTGGCGGCGCTAAGCGCGGTGCGTAAATCTTCCAAACTGAGGCCGTAAGAAGCGAGCGCCGTGGGATTGGCCTGGATGCGGACTGCGGGGCGCTGGCCACCGCTGATACTGACGAGGCCGACGCCTGTTAGCTGCGAAATTTTCTGTGCAAGTGTGGTGTCGGTCAGATCTTCGATTTTAGAAAGCGGCAGGGAATCCGACGTGAGCGACAAAGTGAGGATAGGCGCGTCAGCAGGATTGATCTTGCTGTAGATGGGCGGGTTCGGAAGACCTTGGGGGAGAAGATTGGAAGCCCCGTTGATGGAGGCCTGAACCTCTTGCTCGGCGATGTCGATATTGAGGTCGAGATTGAACTGCAGCGTGATGATGGAGCTGCCGAAGGAACTCGACGAGGTCATCTGGTTGAGGCCGGGGATTTGGCCGAATTGACGCTCCAGCGGAGCCGTTACAGAAGATGCCATGACGTCCGGACTGGCGCCCGGATAGAAGGTCTGCACCTGAATGGTCGGATAGTCGACCTGGGGAAGCGCGGACACAGGAAGCTGGCGGTACGCTACGAAACCAACCAGCAGCACGGCGACCATCAATAGGGTGGTCGCGACTGGCCGCAAAATGAACGGCCGCGATGGACTCATTGACCCTTTCCTCCAGACGCAGTGCCGCCGGGTTTTTTGGAGCCAGCGCCGCTCGGTGCCCCGTTTTGGGTGCCGAATGGGCCACCGTTTTGGGTGGCGGGTTGACCGGATGCCGGGCGGCCCAGGCCGCCAGTCGGCGAGGTGCTGGTGACAACCTTGCTCCCATCTTGAAGCTTGTCCTGACCGTCAATCACGACTACATCGCCCGGGTTGATCCCGGAACTGATACCGATATTGTTGCCGGTAGTTTGGGCGATGGTAACCACGCGGATATTCACGGTATCGCCGCCGGAAACAACATAGACATAAGTTCCTTGGGGCCCGCGCTGGATGGCCGCGGCGGGAACGATGACCAGATCCTTTTTGGTGTCCACCAGCATGTGGATGTTCACGAATTGGTTCGGGAAGAGCACATTGTTTTCATTCGAGAAGATGGATTTGAGCTTGTAGGTACCCGTTGTGGGATCGATCTGGTTGTCGATGGTGGCCAGTTTGCCGTCCGTAATCTTGGTGAGGTCGTCGCGGTCGTAGGCTTCGACGGGAAGCTGGCCGCCGCCGCGAAGTTTAACCAAAACCTGCTGAAGCTGGTCCTGCGGCAGAGTGAAAATCACCGAAATGGGTTGAAGCTGCGTGATGACGAGTAGTCCCGTAGTGTCGGCGGCGTGCACGATATTTCCGATGTCCACAAGGCGCAGCCCGACGCGGCCACTGATGGGAGCCGTGATGTGAGCGTAGACCAGCTGCAATTTTGCGCTGTCGATCGTGGCTTGGTCGGCTTTGATCGCGCCTTGGAACTGCCCGACCTGCGCTTGCTGGGTGTCAACTTGTTGCTTGGGGATCACTCCCTCGCTGTAGAGGAGTTGGTAGCGCTCGAAATCGACTTGGACATCGTGGAGTTGCGCCTGGTCTTTGGCAAGCTGGCCTTCTGCTTGTTCGAGCTGGACCTGGTAGGGGCGAGGATCGATTTCAATGAGTGCGTCGCCTGCGTGGACGAATTGTCCCTCGGTGAAATTTACTTTTACGATTTGGCCATCGACGCGGCTGCGGACTGTCACGGTGTTGTAAGCGGTGGCGGAACCGAGACCGATGAGGTATACGGGAAGATTGCCCTTTTGTGCGGTCGCAATAACGACGGGAACGGTCATTCCCGCGCCGCCGGGGCCGCCTCTTCCCTTGCCTGCCGAAGTCGCACCAGGAGCGGCCTTGCCGCCTGCCTCGCTGGTTGCGCGCGCGCCGCGGTAATACCAGATACCGATGGCGACGACGGCTAGAATAGCAATCCAGAGCCACCAACGGCTCTTGGCGGGCGGTGCCGCGGAAGTATCACGCGCGCCCGGTTCGGGAAGGTCGATAGATTTGAGATGGCCCATCCGTTCTCTCCTGTCGATTAGAGCGATGATGCGAGTGAGTCTGCCGGGGGCAAGACAGTAGCGGGTACGCGCTTTGGGGTTCCCCGCCTAACACTTTGAGCCTACCGGAAAAGTCAGCCTGTGCATAGATGAGACGGATTTTACAAGGATTTGGTTACCAAAGTGTTCCGTATGGAACAGATGGCCTGCAAGTTCGTAAGGAAAATGCAAGTATTATCGATGGCCGCTTTCTCGGTCGAGATAATTTCGACTAGCCAGCTGGGTCGATAACGGCATAGACTGTCGCTCCCTGCAATCTAACGCACGGTGGGATCTGTACTGAGATTCTGACAAAGGCGGGTAAACAGGAACATGGTAAAGGGCTTGGTCTTAGGCATTCTGGTCGGGATTCTGCTCGTGATGGGTATGGGCTATTTCTATTTTTCCACCGGGCGCGCCCCCGCGGCTGTGACGGATCCCCCGATGCCTTTTGAGAAGAAATTGGCTCATATGGCCCTGAATGCACACATCGCGAGGGAAAAGATTCCGGATTCACCGGTGGCCGCGGACGAGAAGAACTTTCTGGGCGGCGTGGACGTTTACAAAGACTACTGCGCGATTTGCCATGGACTGCCGGATCAGCCGAAGACTGCGGCCGCGCTGGGAATGTACCCGCCACCGCCGCAACTCTTCCATGGAACCGGCGTGTCGGATGATCCGGCGTCGGAGACTTATTGGAAAGCGGAGAATGGCATCCGGTTGACGGGCATGCCCGGGTTTAAAGGCCGGTTGACGGAGACGCAGATTTGGCAAGTCAGTGTATTGCTGGCGAATTCGGACAAGCTGCCGCCTTCCGTGAAGGCGGCGTTGGCCCAAGCAGCGGCCGCCGCTGCTCCGGCGGCTCCCGCGGCAACGCCGCAAGCTAGCAAGCCTGCAACGAAGTGAAGTAAGGCACAGAGAACTTTCCGATCTTTCTTGGCAGTTGGCCCTCGAGTGCTTGGGGCGAGACCTGTTTCCGTTCCGGAAACTCTACGCTGGCCGGGTCGGCAACGAATGAATTTGCTCTACTTTTCTTAACTCCGGAAACTTCCAGGCCCAAATCGCGGTTACTACCAACGTTCCAATTCCTCCAAGCACTACCGCGGGAACTGTTCCGAACCATTGGGCCGTGAGGCCAGACTCGAACTCGCCGAATTCGTTGGACGCTCCAATGAAAACCATATCGACGGCATTGACGCGCCCGCGCATCTCATCGGGCGTGGCGACTTGGATGAGTACGGCGCGGACAATCACGCTGACCATGTCGGTGGCGCCGACGAAAAACAGAGCAATCAAAGAGAGCACAAGACTGTGCGACAGGCCAAAGAGAATGGTGAAGAGACCAAATCCGGCCACACACCACAACATGATGAGACCAACTTTGCGCCGCATGGGCCGATGCGCGAGGAAAATGGCCATGGTGGCTGCAC
>Ga0210403_10005458_pt1 | contig 10787 bp, 5 predicted proteins | sample IncBWC19MmetaG_FD_150863 | JGI IMG/M metagenome (GOLD analysis project Ga0210403, IMG submission 150863) | Forest soil microbial communities from Barre Woods Harvard Forest LTER site, Petersham, Massachusetts, United States - Inc-BW-C-19-M | ecosystem: Environmental > Terrestrial > Soil >... | reverse complement strand
CATGGCCACCGGGAAGGCCCAGTTGAAGCGATACTTCAGATCGCCGGCGGGATTGCCCTCGGTATTGTCGGGCCACACTTCCACGCCGCGGTACTGGCGAGTGCGGAGATCGAAGCGATCGATGGTGCCCCCGATCGGCCCAGCGGCAGTGCCACTCGACCAGACGATGTTCGGATCGGACCAATCGGGGATCGTCCAGCCGCTCTCACCGCCGCCGACTGTGATCCATTGATCGCGGGAAATAACTGGAACGAACTGGCCATAACCGTAGACGCGGCTGTTGCTCGGTCCTCGAAACGATGGTCCGTCCTGGCGATTGCCGTATACGAAATACGGAATCAGATTGTCTGTGCGCACGTGATAGATCTGCGCGTTCGGAAACTGCACGCGATTCCAGGTTGCACCACGGTTCACGGAGATGCCGACGCCACCGTCATTGGAGACGATCATGCGATCGCCGTTGACAGGATCGATCCACATGTCGTGAAAATCGCCCAACGGAGGTGCGCCGATTACGTGGCCGCCCGCAGTGAGCGGATAACTCCGCATCACACGCAGCGTTTGCCCACCGTCTTCCGACTTTGAATAGGAGGCCGTGAGGAAGTACAGCTCGTTTTCGTTGTCGGGCTCAATCGCCATACGCGAATAGTAGTGAGGCCGGCCCGCTACATCATGGCTGGATGTCATCTGACGCCAGTTGTCTCCGCCGTCGTCGGATCGCCACAGATAACCGGTGGCCGTAGGCTTATCCTTCCATGGCTCGCCCGTACCGGTTTCGATAATTGCAAAGATGCGCTTTGGATTTCCTGGTGCGATGGCGAGACCGATCTTGCCTATCTCCTGCTCCGGCAGGCCATGTCCCGTTAGACGCTTCCAGGTTGTGCCGCCGTCACGCGACGTGAAGATGCCGCTGCCTGGCCCGCCGCTCATTTGCGCCCAGGTGTGAATTTCGAATTGCCACACTCCGGCGAAAAGGACTTGAGGATCTTTCGGGTCCATCACGACATCGGAGCAGCCGGTGTTTTCGTCCACGAACAAAACGCGATCCCATGTTTTGCCGCCGTCTCTGGTGCGGAACAGGCCACGATCCGGTTGCGGGCCGTAGTTGTGGCCCATCGCCGCGGCATAAACGATGTTTGGGTCGCGGGGATCGATGATCACCCGCGCGATGCGGCCGGTCTTCTCCAGGCCCATCGACGTCCAAGTCTTACCGGCGTCCACGGACTTGTAGATTCCCATGCCGATCGAAATATGGCTGCGAATCCACGGCTCGCCGGTGCCTGCCCAAACGACATTCGGATCAGAAGGGGCAACCGCGAGAGCACCGATCGAGGAAACCGGCTGATCGTCGAAGATCGCGTTCCAGGTTATGCCACCGTCGGTGGTTTTGAAAATACCGCCTGATGCGGAGCCCGCGTAGTAAATCAGCGGATTCCCAGTCACGCCGGCCACGGCAGACACGCGATTGCCGACGGGACCGATATAGCGGAAGTGGAGTTGCCGGTATGCATCGGGGCTGATCGCCTGAGCGTAGAGATGAGAACAAAGCAAAGCCGACACGAGGAGTTGTAGAGTTTGAAAACTGTTCTTCATGGGTCAGGCGCGGAAATTCTTCGCGATCTCACCAGCCGACCGCAACGTCAGCGCGACAAACGTCAGTGTCCCGTTCGTGCATCCCGCAGTGGGCTGCGTCGGAGCGCCCACTACGAACAAATTCTCATGATCGTGCGTGCGGCCATAGTTATCGCAGACGCTGGCCGCGGGATCGGTGCCCATGCGGCATCCGCCGGCCGGATGATCGAGATAATTACCTTCGTTGCCACGGAGAATCTTGCCGTTGTGGTTGCTTGCCAGGCGCTCGAAGACTCTCTGGATGTGCTGCTCGGTCGCGGCGTAGCGCGCCTCGGTGGCTGCGTCCCGCCGATGCACGATCTTCGGCATCGCGTCGCCCCATTTGTTCTTTGCAGAGGGATCGAGCGTCAGCTCGCTGTTCTCGGTGGGATGCACGTCGTAGTATGCGCGGACCCTGGCAATGCCGCGTTTGGCTCGCGATCTCCAGTCTTTCACCACGTCGTCGCCGAGCAGGATGTGCCCGTTCGCGTCCTTAACGCTGGGAGCGCCGCGCGCCGCTTCCCAAATGCGCAGATCGTGACGAACGTACGGATCGCCGGGCTTACAACGGAAGAACTGTCGCGAAATCAACCCATACTGCGGGTTCATGTTGGGATAAATCTCGTCGTCGATTTCGATGAAGGTCTGAATGAACGCATGACCGTTCATGTATTTTCCGACCTGGCCGGTACGGTTAGCTAACCCTTTTGGAAATCGCGTGCAGGCGGACAACAGGAGCAGATGCGAACTCCAGGTGTAACCGGAAGCGACCACGAACGTTTTCGCGCGATACTCCACCGGCTCCTGAGGACGCTCGCTATTCACGCCCTGAGCGGCGACCACCGTGGGCTTCGAGTCATCGAGCACAAGCTTTCGAATTAGCGTGTTATCGTGCAGGACGATCTTTTTCTTTGCCAGCAGCCGCTTGAAAGTGAAGTCCGGCGAATAGCGTGCGCCAGTGGGACAGATGTCGCAGGTGCCGCAGCGCAGGCAGCGGGAACGCCCGTCGTATGGAACAGTATTCTTCGCCTGTGGAGTGGCTTGAAATAGAATGCCGCTCTTATCGCCCCACTCCCTGAGCCGATCCAAGCTCCAGGTGAGCGGAATTGGCTGCATGGGGTACGGCTCGGAGCGTTTGTCTCCCGGGAACGGGCTCGGCTCGCCGGAAACTCCCAGACGCCGCTCGGTCTCGCAATAGAATTTCTCCAACTCGGCCCACTCCATCGGCCAGTCCACATAGAGCCCGTACATAGACTTCAGGCGCAGATCCTCTTCCGAGAATCGATTGCAGGTGCCGCCCCAATGCAGCGCCTGTCCGCCGACCGCCATGGTGCGCGAGATTCCACCGGCCGCGGCCTGGCCTTCGATGGTATCGCCGGGCCATGGATTTTCGCCGTACTTCATCATCCGCTCTCGATACTTGTAGCGGTTCTCGAGATCCAAGATCGAACGTCCGGCTTCGACGATGTTGATCGAGACTCCCGGGCGCAGTTCTGACAGCTTCTCCGCCAACATGGCCGACGTGATTCCGGCGCCGATGATGCAAATATCGCTTTCATAGACAGGCATCGCTTGCTCCTAACTCAGCGCCACTGGGTGCTTGCCGGAATTTTCCAGACCGCGGCAATCGTCGCGTTTGATAGCGACGCCGTAGAGAAAATCCTCGCCGTCGCTCGATCCATAGAAGAAGGCCATCAAGTCCGTGGCGACGTGCTGGCCGTTCGGACGAGGAGGAACCCGGTCAACCTTGGTTTCTTGAAGAGCGTTCTCGACGGCGGCACGTTTTCCGGCAGCGTCAAGACCGGAGAGCCCGAGCCGGTAGAACTGCTCCGCATAGTGCGTGGCCGGATACGGCCCGACTACTTGCGTGCGTGGGAATCCGTAGCCTGAAGGCATGGGCGCGCCGGCTTTGTAATCGTGAAGCCATGCGAGGAAATCGGCCGTGACCTTATCGATGCGTGCCGGTCCGAGTGACGCGGGCAGCACCACGCTCGCGAGTTCGCGCATTAGCGCCTCGGGCGGGAGCATTTGCCCGCGCACCCAGCGGGGAGCGACCAGCGCCGCTACTCCCAAAAATGTTCGTCTGAAGAAACTGCGTCGTTGCATGATCACTTCTCCGGAAGCGCGAACGCGACCAGCGCCGCGCCCTCACTCTGTCCTACTGCGATGACGACTATCTGCCGGCCCGCTCGCGTGCGATACGTCATCGGGGTGCCATAAGAACGCGCGGGCAGCGTCCCAGTCCATAAATCTTTTCCGTTCGTCTTGTCGATGGCGTGCAGCGACATGTCCTCGCCGCCCACGAAAAATAGTCCGCCTTTGGTGACCACTCCGCCTTGTGGGCCAGCGATTCCGAGCTCAGCGGGCAGCTTCACATCCTTCAAGGCCGGATTGTTGCGCAGCTCCGGCCAATCGCCGAATGGGCGCTGCCACGCGAGCGTTCCGTGATTCAGATCGATGGCCGTCGCATGGCCGTAGGGAGGCTTGGTCAGGGGCAAACGGCCATGGAAAGCCGCCTGCGCACCCAAGTCTCCGCTCCACTCGGCGTCGACTTCAGATGCCCGTGGATTTGCGGACGAATGGTCGGTCTTCTTTACGCGCACCACGGCCGCCTGGTTGGTCGTCTTAATGTACAGCAGCCCGGTGTCGGGATCGAATGCGCCACCACCCCAGTTTGCTCCGCCGATAATCCCGGGTCGCATCAGTGTGCCTCGCAACGATGGTGGTGTGAACAGCGGGCCGAGCCGGTACTTCTGCATTTCAGCTTGCGCTTCCGCTTTCAACTCAGGCGTCAAGTCGAATGCGTCGTCGAGCGTGACGCCCTGGGGACTGTAAGCCGGGGGCTTGGTTGGGAACGGCTGCGTGGGAGAAGCGTGCTCGCCGGGTATGTCGCTCTCCGGCACGGGCCGCTCCTCGATGGGCCAGACCGGCTGACCTGTCACGCGATCGAATACGAACGCGAAGCCATGCTTGGTGAGCTGGACCACCGCATCGATCTTCTTGCCACCGACGGTAATCGTCGCCAGCACCGGGGGACTTGCCAGATCGTAGTCCCATAACCCGTGATGCACGATTTGAAAATGCCATTTTCGCTGGCCTGTATTCGCATCCAGGCATACTAACGTCTCGCCGAACAGACCATTGCCGGGACGGTTGCCTCCGTAGAAATCGTTGCTGGGCGTGCTGACCGGCAGATACACGAGACCGCGGCGCTCATCTAGCGTGAAGGGCGTCCAGACGTTCGTGTGTCCGGTGAACTTCCACGATTCGTTGCCCCAGGTGTCGTTGCCGAACTCGGCGGCTTGCGGAATGGTATGAAACGTCCATACGCGCTTGCCCGTGCGTGCGTCGAAGGCGCGCACGTCACCCGGCGGATCGTTCTTGTACGTCAAGCGGTCACCCACGCCATTTCCCACGATCACCAGGTCCTTATAAACCACGGTCGGCGAGGTTTCGGTGTAATGCATTTTGTTGATTTGCCAAACGAGCCCCTGGCTTAGATCCACGATTCCGTTGTCGCCGAAAGTGTTCACCGGCTTCCCGGACTTCGCGTCCAAAGAAATCAGACGATAGCGCGTGTTGAGAAAGATGCGCATCTTTCCGCCGTCGCGCGAATCGCGCCAGGCCGCGACGCCACGATGCACGTAGCCGGTGCCGTTGGGTGGCTGGCCGTCCACGTACGATTTCGGATCGTAGGACCACAGCTCCGCACCGGTTTCCGGGTTGAGAGCGACCACTTGGTGGTAGGGCGTAACCGCGTACAGCACGTTATCGATCATCAACGGCGTGTCTTCGAAGATGCCCGGGCGCGTGCCGTATTCTTTGAATTCCGTCTCGCCTGTCTTCCACACCCAAGCCTGGCGTAGTCCAGAAACATTGCTGGTGTTGATGTCGCTCAGTGTGGAGTAATGCGCGCCGCCAGGGTCGCCACCCCAGAACGCCCAGTCGACTGGGGCGCGATCGGCGCTAGTGCAAACCAAAAAGGTGATGACAGCGAGCCCGGTGAAAATCGATCTCTTGATCATCAGCGCGTTCCTGTCAGCACGTGATTCGGCGAATTCTTCGAGCCGCGAGCCAGATTCTCGTACACCTTGCCGCCTTTCATCACAAACACCGCTCGACCGGCGGCCGTTACATCCTGCAAGGGATTGCCGTCGAACGCTACAATGTCGGCCTGCATGCCGGGTGCGATGGAACCGATCTGATCGCCCATATTCATCGATTCAGCGGAAAGAGATGTTGCGGAGATGAGCGCGGCCATTGGATCCTGGCCGCCATCTCGAACGCGCACAATGAACTCGCGATAGTTCTGGCCGTGCGCGCCGGCGGTAGCATCAGTGCCATAAATGATTTTCAGGTTCTTGTGCGCCAGCGATTTCTTGAAAGTGTCACGAACGATGGCGACGCCCTTCTCCATAAACGCGAAACCTTCTTCGTTATAATTGCCGATGCCAAAATACTTGGGTTTGTTTTCGAGGTAATTCTGCAGCACCAGCCCGATGTTCGGATCGTAATACGTGCCGTGCTGTGCCATCAGGTCAAACACTTCGTCGGTGATGTAAGCGCCGTGCTCGATGGCGGTGCAGCCGGCCAGGGTCGCGGCCTTGGCTGATGACGCCGAATGCGCGTGAACGATGGTGCGCAGCCCGAGCGCTTTCGCTTCCCCACAGGCGGCCTGGAGCTGCTCGTCCGTCATAGTCTGATCGCCGCCTTCGCGAATGCTCTTGGACGCGAAGATCTTGATGAGATCGGCGCCTTGTTGTTTACGCTCGCGGACCAGCTCGCGAAGTTTAGGTGCATCTCCGCTTGTTTCGGTGAATGCCTCAAGTGAAGTAAGTACCCGCGGGCCTGGAAAGATGCCACGAGCGGTGGCCTCTCGAACGTCCTTGTCGATTAGCGCCCCCGGGCTCTGAATGGTCGTGAATCCCGCATCCAGCGTGAGAACGGCGTTGTCAGCGATGTGCAGCAGCGCCTGGGATGGAGACTCGTCGCGCCCCGCCAAGCGGCCCTTGTCGTCGAAGTGATACGCAAGATGGGAATGCGTGTCGATCCAGCCCGGCGAGGCCGTCAGCGCCGTCAAATCGTACGTGATGGCGCCCGGCGGGGCAGCGCCGCCGACTCGCGAAATCTTCGATCCTTCCACCACGATGGTGGTGTTGTGAAGAGTCTTGCCCTTGCCATCGAAGAGCGTCGACGTCTTGAGCACGATCGGCCGGTCTTGTGCGACGAGAACCGCGGCGGCCGCAGTGAGCAGAAGCAGTTTTCTCATGGAGCATTCCTTTTCAGAACGTAACGCGCCCGCCCAGCCGCAGCAAGCGTCCCATGTCGATCTGGGATGGCTTCAGCAGCGATGGGCCGATGGTGGTGACTGCGCTTGTGACGGCGCTGCTATTGAAGACGTTGAACAGGTCGACAATGGGCTCCACTCCGACACGCTCGCGGAATTTGAATGCGCGCGAGAACCGTAGGTCGAGCAGGTTCTGCCATGGATAGCGGAACGCCCCCAGCGGAGCCACCAAAACCGCTTGAGTTACCTGCGTTAGTCCCGGCACAATAGCTTGCGTGACGTTGTAGGTGCGCGATTGGGGCAGCCCTGAATTTTCACGCAGCGAGCCTGCGACCTCAACGCGCCCGGGTGCCTGATAGCTGAAGCCGGCATGCAGCTGATAAGTGGAGTCATACCCTGCGTTGCCCGCGTAATTAATCAGGTTGTTTGGGTTGTTGAAATCGTTACTAGTCGTGGAACCATCCGGCGTTCCATAGTTCTTGCCGATCGTAAATCCGGCATACACGGTCGCTTTGGAAATACGCGAGTTCACCGTAAACTCGACGCCATTGTACCTCTGGAAAAGATTCGGAAGAGTCTTCTGCAAGAGATTGATGTGTCCCAGGGTCGATGGATTTTGGTTGTAGACTGTGAGCGATGCACCGCCCAGCGGATTATTGATCGTCACCGGCGTGTAGTCGGCAGGTGTTACCGCAAGATTCACGACGCCGTATAGATCGTAGAAGTGCCGGCCGTAGTATCCGACGCTCACGGACGTGTTGCGCGCTACCTGACGCTGGACCATCACCGTGTATTCCCATTGATACGGGCGCTTCATATTCGGATCAATGTGATTGTTGTTTCCCGAGAATCCGGTGCATCCGGTAAGTTGAGCCCCGGGAGCAGGCGGGGTGAGATTTGTCCAAGGACAGGTTTCAAAGGCGATGAAATTCGGGTTGATGTTCTGGGCGAGTGTGGTTCCCTCCAAACGATCGTACTTACTGATGCCACCCTTTACCGCAGTCTTCGAATCACCAAAAACGTCCCACGCAAATCCGATACGGGGCGACCAGGTATTCCAACTGACCACGCCGTCCTGCGCCGTATAGGACCGCGCAGGAACCCACGTTCCGCCCGGCGCTCCCTGCGCGGGAATGCTCATCACCATGTGGTCGAAACGGATCCCGAGGTTGAGGCTCAGCCGGTGGTTCAATCGCCAGGAATCCTGCAGGAACCAGCCCAGATCCGGATTCATGTCCTCGCGATGCGTGAGAGGAGTGTTATAGAGCCGGACCGAGGTCGGCGCGCCATTGGACAGGATCTGCACCATGTCGCCGTTCATCTGGAAGCTCTCCTGGAAGTAGCCCTTTCGAAACTGTATGCCGGTCTTCAAATTGTGCGAGCCGGTGACGTAAGCGAGGTTGCCGACATAGGTGGTGTAAGCGCCGCGATCGAAGTCCTGGCGGGGCGAGACATTGAAGATGGTGGACGTGACAATGTCGTACTTCGAGATGGTTCCCGGAGCCACACCAGGCTCGAAATTGAGGTTGTAGTAGACCGGCATGTAGGTGACGCCAAAATCAAATAGCAACCGATTGGTGATGGTCGAGAACCACTTGGCCTGTCCCATGTAGTTCATCCAGCTCTTTTGCAGCACGTCCGCCAGGGGATCGGAGAAGGATGCGCTAATGAGATTATTGAATCGGTGCCCGCGGAACTTGAAGCCGCGGTCGTATGAAACCGAGACCTTGTTTTTCTGATTGACCTGAAAGGTCAGCCGTAAGCTGGTGTCGGTGAGGCGATTGTCATCGATCGCCTGCGCACCGGTTGGCGTAAACGTATTCGCCAAAAAATTGTTCGCTCCCCACCGGCGGAAGCTCGAAAAAAACCAGATTCGATCCTTCAGGATCGGACCGCCCAGCGTGGCATTCAAATCGTAAACGGTATCGATCTTGTTGCGCGCCTTCAAACCCAACGCCACCAGGCTGGCGTTCGAATTGTCGGATTGCATGGCCTGCGTCGCGCCGGTACCGAATACGGAGCCGTGAAACTGATTACCGCCATCTTGCGGGATCATGCTGATCTGGATGCCGCCCACCGGCGCTTCGGCGGGCAGCGAACTAGTCAAATAGGTAATCGATTGCATGGTGCTGTCGTTGTAATAGAAGCCCGTCTGATTACCCGAGAAACCGGTGTGTTGAATCTGCATTCCATCCACTACGAACACGTTGTCGTTGCCCGCCGAGCCGTGGACCTGCAGCGTCGCCTGCTGCATTCCCGTCGTGCCGCCCACGTCTGGCGTTTGTGTGCTGACGCCGGGCACGAGCTGTCCAACGGCAAAAGGATCGCGACCAGTGGGAATCAAATCGAGCGTGGCGCGATCCATGGCTTTCTGCGAGAGCGAATTCTGGACGTCGATCAGCGGCGCTTCGGCAGTGACGGTCATCTCCTGCGCCGTCTGTCCGATCGTCATGTCACCGTTGACCGTTACCGTAAAGGATGCGTCCAACGGGATACCATCTTGCCGCACGGTGCGAAATCCTTCGTGCGTGAAGGTGACAGTGTAGACGCCTGGACGAAGATCGACGATGCGGTATTCGCCGTTACCGCCGGTGGTCGTGACCCGCTTGCCTTCGATCAGCGCCGGGCTCGACGCCTCCACTGTCACGCCGGGGATAACACTGCCCGACGGGTCTCTAACAATACCTGCAATTGCGCCCAGATTCTGCGCTAACATCGGAGTCACAGATACAACCAGATATGCCACTAGTGTAGTTATGCGCCTATGCATTGCGTTGGTCCTTGCCACAGGATCTTCGCGGTCCTGGGTGCTGACATTTTACACCCAAACTCTCGGTCTAAAACATTAGCTTCATCGACAATTGCAGTTGCCGCGACGATCCGGAGTCCCCCGTCGGATACCGTGTCCCGGTGATCAAATTGAAGGTCGCCGTCCCGAGGGTGTCGAAACTGGCGCTGGTGCCGGGCTGGCCGAAGTTGGCGTGGTTCAGAATATCGAAGGCATCCAGGCGGATCTGCCAGGTCAGGCGCTCGGTAATTTTGGTATTCTTCGCCAGCGCGATATCGACATTGGAAAAACCAGGCCCGATCACTACATTCCGCCCCAGATTTCCGAAAGTGTTCCCGAGAGCGCCCGTGCAACTTGTGTTCCCAGGCACGCCGCAGTAAAACACGGACGGATTCTGGAGGTAAGTCACATTCAGAGCGTTCAAGTTGGTGGCTGGCGTAAATCCGGTTTGAACCGGACCCGTTACGCTGGGCCGTAGCGTGGACGATCCGGTAAACGAGCCATTGCTGGTATGAAAGTTTATCGGATTGCCGCTTTGCAGGGTCACGATAGTCGAGAACTGCCAGCCGTCCATTAGCCGGTTGCCATGGAACGGCAACTGGTAGATGCCGCTTAACACGAAACGGTGGCGTGCATCGAAATCCGACAGACCCCGGTCGCCCCGCAGGTTGTAGCTGTCCTGCACCGTTAGTCCCTGGGCGGTCCGCGAATTGTAGTCGATCGATTTCGAGAACGTGTAGGACGTTTGGAACTGGAGCCCTTTCGACAACCGCTTCGTGCCAGTCAGCCACAGGCCGTTGTAAGACGAGTTTCCATCGCTCTCATAGACCAGAATGGTTCCCAACGGCCGCCCCGGGAATATCGGGCTGCTGGCCGATAGCAAGGGATACAGTCGCACTCCGTTGATGAACTGGTTGTAATTGCGATCAATGTTCAGGTGCGTGCCCTTGCTGGCGAAATAGCCGGCCATCATGCTGAAACTCGAACCGAGCTGCTGCTGAACGTTAAAGTTCCACGACTGAGCGTAGGCATTCTTGTAGTCGTGGGCGATGGAATTCGGCGAAACGATGCCGCCCGCCGCCGTGAACGCATTGGCAAAGC
>Ga0210403_10005456_pt1 | contig 10788 bp, 11 predicted proteins | sample IncBWC19MmetaG_FD_150863 | JGI IMG/M metagenome (GOLD analysis project Ga0210403, IMG submission 150863) | Forest soil microbial communities from Barre Woods Harvard Forest LTER site, Petersham, Massachusetts, United States - Inc-BW-C-19-M | ecosystem: Environmental > Terrestrial > Soil >... | reverse complement strand
CGCTCTTATCTTGCAGCGCCCGGATGCGGTCGAGCTGGGGTTCGATCGGCTCGATCCCTTTTCGATCGATGGATTGTTTCATCCATGCATGCGGCGTAGTAATCTCCGATCTTCTGCTCGACTACGCTGCGGTTGGGATCGTCGATCGAGGCGTGCTCCAGGATATTGCGCAAAGTGTCGAGATTACGTTCTCGCAACTGGGCAAAGCGGCCCCAGTGGGAGCGGTCCGACGGAATAGGGTTCGTTACGCGCCAATTTCCGCAGGCGTATTGGTAGAAGTCAACGCACGGATCGACCTTCGGATCTAGCGCCGAGACATCGACACCAGACGTCGCTGTCCCTGGGGGTTCGGTTTTCCCAGCTTCAACGAGGTCGCCGGGCTCCGAGTTGGAGGACACGTGGGGAGCGTCAGACCATGTCTGGGCGACCATCCAAACAAGGCCGATCAATAGCTGGAACATAACCCAAGGCATACGATCTCGCTAGGCTCGATACCTAAGCGAATCAAACAACACTGGTGATGCAGCGCGATTTGCCCCGCGCCTTATTTTTGTTTAGCGGCGACAGCCTGCTAGCTTGTATCTCCACGCAATTCCGACCCTATCGGCAGAGCTAAGAAAAGTGCGCGCGTAGCCATCGTAAACCTAAGACATTCCACCCATGAGACCGTACTTAAGCCCCAATGTTTGCGCCGCACCAAAACCGCGTGAGTCATAAAAGTTCTAGCGGCGCGATCTCTTTTTTCAGCGCTCCAGCTCCTCGGGTCCATCTAAATAAGTGGAGTGGCCGGGGCGTTTGAGTTAAAGGCCCGAACCGATTTCACCCGAACGGTTGGGGACACCCCCCCGACAAATAAGTTAATGGCGCGGGACGACTCGGCTAAACTGGAATCGCTTCCTCAGCTCTCCGCAATGCCAGCCATCGTTGAGCACTGGCGCCAACACCACCAGGTCGGCGCCAAAGTTGATAATGTCCGGTTCGGCGGCGCTCTTTCAGTGAATGTTACCGTGGACCCGTACCCGGACGTACTTCTGCAAGCTGCGGTTACGATCCTCGGTGACCGAATCGCTGAAGGCCAGATCGTAGAAGGCGTTTCGCTGGCCTGGTTCGAAATCATATCCCAGATCGAGACCGATCCTGATTTTCTCTTCAAGATTCCAGCGCGACGGGTAGAGGAAATCGTGGCCGGCGCCTATCAGCGAGCTGGTTGGGAAGTAATCTTGACACCTCGCAGCGGTGACCGTGGTCGAGACGTGATCGCGACTCGTTCCGGGGTAATTTCCATTCGGATTGTCGATCAGATTAAGGCTTACAGACTGGGGCATCTGATCACCGCGGACGAGGTACGGTCCATGCTTGGAGTGCTCCACATAGACCGAAACGTCTCGAAGGGCCTGGTTACAACAACTGGTCGGTTTGCTCCTGGAATTGAAAAAGACCGTGGAATCATCGCTTTCATGCCGTACCGTCTCAATTTGAAAAATGGAGACCAACTACGCCTATGGCTATTAGAATTGGCCGGCAATAAGCCGTATGCGGTAAGGGCGTAGCCGCTCGAAAGGGTTTTGTCAACTTGGGCAGCCAACTGACAGACTCATCTCATGAAGAGCGCCCGATCCCGTTACCAAGGACACCGCTTCCCGCCGGAAGTCATCGGCCACGCCGTATGGGTCTATCATCGTTTCTGTCTGAGCTTCCGTGATGTGGAAGATCTTCTGGCCGAACGCGGAATAAATTGTTTCTTACGAAATAAGATGTCCGGGAAAGCGGCTACCCCCGGTAATGAAACTTTTGGGGTGGTCGTGCGGAGCAACGAGGATCTATGCTGCATGAAGCGGGAGAAGGCGGCTGAAAATGGCAATGGTGCGTAGTTGGGCCCGTTTACGAAACTGGCCAGGTTGACGTGATGAATCCCCGAATGGAGCAGTCGAGCCGTGGAAGAACTTATTCCAATAGACGTCAACTGTTCTCCCACTAAGCAAAGGAGCTGACATGAATTTGTGCAGCAGTGGAGCGGTGGTCGGGAATCGACGTAGGGAAGAAGTGGTTGTCTGTCTGTGTGATGATCGGACCACTAAGCGGGGACGCCCGAATCGAGAAGCGGAGGTTTGGCACGACAGTGCCGGACCTACAGCAGCTTCAGTGCTGGCTTGAGAAAGAAGGGATCACGCATGTTGTGATGGAGAGCACGGGGTCATATTGGAAATTGCGACGGATGGGGCGGCTCTTTCTTACAGTGCTGATAATCGGGATGCTTGCGAGTGAGAAAAATACGGCTAGCGCTGTGCAGCGACTCATTGCCAAAACGAACATACCGGTCGTGTGCACGTACCAAGGTGCGGGAGTGGTCCCGAGGGAGCACCTCCATCGGTTTGGGGGACGAGTCGGATTATTTCGGACATAGCCCGCGGACAGAATCCTGGACGCAGCCGACTTGGTAATTGCTATCGGGTACGACCCTGTTGAATTTGAACCCGGCCTTTGGAACCGTGGGAAGAAGCGAAACTTGATTCACATCGACGTGACTTCGGCTGACATCGATAATGACTACCTGCCACAAGTCGAATTGATCGGAAACATTGGAGCAACTGTCGGAGCGCTGATTGATCACGTCAACGCCGGCGGTCCCGCAGGCAGCGCCGAGCTTCTGCGTGAAGTTGCAATCGAACGCGCCGCATTCGCGGAGAAAGTGCCATATGCCAAGGCTTTTCGAAATCATCGGCATTCGCGAGACGATTTATCCCCAAAAATTGAGGCGCTCTCGCTTCATCTGTTGTCAAGGAAATTGGACCCGACTTTGTCAGGGGTCGAGTTCCAAAATCTACTTGCAAAAGGAGTTTGCCTTGAAAAAAAGTGTTTTGCTCTTTGGTGTAGCCCTGCTCACCGCCTCCATAGCGGCTGCGACGGATAGTCCGGCGGGGGAGGCCTTTCTAGGCTACAACTGGGTCCGTTTCAGCCCCAACACACCGAATGTATCATTACCGACGTTCAACCTTAACGGAGGGAACGCCCAACTTGCGTTTAACTTCAGGCCGGGGATCGGTTTGGTCTTCGATGTCGGCGCTGTGCATGCGGGCTCGGTGTTTGGCATTGCGAATGACGTCACACCGAATCGACCCGGTGTCGATCACACACTAACGAACTTTGTGTTGGGTCCCCGTTACACCCTCCACAGTCACTCGCGTTGGATGCCGTATGCCCAGGCCTTGTTCGGCGCCGCTCGTGCAACCAGCAGCACGAGCGTTACCCTCCTCCAAGGGGGTGTAATCTGGCCCCCGCCCGGACTGATTGTCCCTCCCGGCGCGTCACAACCGGTTGATGCGACACTCCAAGCTGAGAGAACTGGTTTTGCGATGTTGATAGGTGGCGGGCTTGACATCAAGGTCGGCAAACATGTCTCTTTGCGCCCGATCGAAGCCGATTACTATCTTGCGCGCCTACCTTCTTTCGTAACTGGAAGCGATACCAACAAAAACCATTTTCGGTATTCCGCAGGTGTCAACTTTTTGTTTGGAACAGCTAAATAGCCCTTTCGACGCCTGGCTCGGAATGGCAGCCGTAAGTTTAGGCCGCGTTTGTTCTGGCCTTATGACAAGTAAACGCTGAACAGTCTTTTCACTTGACTCCTTTCATAGAGGGCGGGATGACCGCCCTCATTTTTGTCCTTTCTTGGCAGCCCTTCGCCTTGCAGGGGACATAACAGCAGGAGAGTCCGAAGTTGAAAGGCCACACCGAGCCTGCCGACGCTCAGGTTGAGTAGATCTGGTGCGGGGCATGGGGTCGCGGATTTGTCAGGACATGCAGGTCTCGGATTTGGCCGGTTGGGATCGGGGGACCTAGAGTTCGACTTCGATGTCCTCGCCTTCGACTCGAACGTTATAGCGGGCGACGTCTTTGGGCGCGGGTGGGCCGAGGACGATGCCGGTTCTGACATCAAATACGCCACCGTGCCAGGGGCAGGTCACTTCTGTGCCCATAAGCAGGCCCTCGGAGAGAGGTCCACCTCGGTGGGTACAGGTTTCGTCAATCGCATAGAACGTGCCGTCGACGTTGAAGAGCGCTATTTTCTTCCCGGCGGCATCCACGAGCTTGCCCTCACCCGGAGCGATTACACCGGTTGTGGCGACCTTGACGAACTTCCCCATCGCGCACCTCCTGGTGCTCATCTTACTCCGGTTCTATTTCCAGGACGTGACGAAGGCGGCGAGAGGCTTTAGGGTCGCCATCGCCGGCCGGTGCAAGCAGGAGCTAGCAGGAGAACTGGCGGTGAACCGGGCTGGTCTGAGTGCTCGCCCCGGTACAGGACGAACTCCTCATCCTTGCAGAGAAGTTCGAGATGTGAAGGTTCCACGATGGTAGTCCTTCAACTCAGGGTGCTTCATGGATGGTCGACGGTCCTGGCATCACCAGGGCTAGCCTCGATGTCTTTGCAAAACGTCTAGTCTACCGCGGGAGGTCGATGGGTTCAAACACCTGTTAACCGCGAGAGTCTCTCACAAGCTTTGGCTCCGCAGTCAGGACTCGAACTTACGCCCCATAGGTTAACAGGATGGTCGCGGGGTTCTCTTGGAAGATGGTGCTTCATGTCATGTCAAAGCCTTTGGGGTCCCAAAACTATTACAGCCGCAGTTAACAGCAGTTGGCGGTGGCGACGAGAACGTCTTGCGAAGTGCGAAATGCTGTGCTCCGCAAGAACTCCATCGACGCTCGTGCTGCCGTCTCCAGCGAATACTCATGATGGAGTTGCTGCGGAGCACAGGTCAGCGCGGGGCCGCCACGCTGTGACGTACGCTGTGACGCAACCCTTTTGATTCAAGCTCGTTTTCCGAAATTCACCAACGTTCAAGACGGTACCGGATTCGATCCGATCACTCTGTTCTGAACGATTTAGTGAAAGACCGCGAATGTCCGTGAAACCCGTGTTGCACAATTCGGGACCAGGAGGTCGGTGGTTCGAATCCACTCGCCCCGACCAATCTTTTCAATAATTTACAGGTATTGGTGGGGCAAACAGCCCACCCAACTGCCCACCCAGTTGCAAGTTTGCGGCTGCATCCCTTCACCCCTATACTGCTGGCATGGCGAAGAACGCTGGTTTCCTCATTGTCATCGCTGATCAAACACAGCTGAGTATTCCCGCGGCGAAGGCGGTTATACGTAGAAGCTCCGGCCGAGAGACGATCTGTCGTTAACTCCCCCAAGCCGCCAAGGGTTTAGGAACGGTTTGGGAACAAGCCAGAAGCCACTGGCTGGCAAACGCCCAAATCGGATTCATCACACCGGCGCCGCTCACAAGGAGCACAAGTACGAGTCGTCCATTTCGTCCACGCTTTCATGTGAGGGGACTAGCGAAGGTCCGTGCGGAAGCTCTCTGGGCCGTGCTGACCTACAACATCCAACAGTGGATTCGGCTACGTTGGAGACCTCAGCGGTGTGCAGTCACCTTGACGACTGCATAACCCAAACCCGATCCCACAAAGGCACACAAATCGCCGGAACGTTCAGGGCATTTCGACAGTGGGACAACTAACGCTACCTATTTCCCGCCGCGCACATGGGCAGCCCATGCGCCCGATCCAGATCGATTTCTTCACGGCTTCAGAATCGTTGTGTGCGTCAGCGTGATGCCTCGATCCGCCATCATGATCACCAAGTCTCTCAGACTCAGCTTGAAACTCGTGTACCGGCTCACACAGAGGATGATGATCTGCCCGTCGAAATGTCGTCCCTTGAACAGTACTGCCACGGGAACGCACTGTTGCATTCTGTCATCATCCCCGATCGCGACCTGTTTGTACCAGAACCACAATTATCTGGCCCTGTCGCATCTTTGGGCGTCAATTATTTGGAGTACCGCAGGTTGGCTTCCTCAAAGATGTCACTTTTCCGGAGCCATCCAACCGCTTATTCTGCTGGAGTCGTTGTCCCGAAGGAGGCAGCAACATGGCGACCACTTATGAAGGTGAATTGGAGCTGGAACTCAACGAAGCGTTGGAGGGATTGGGAGAACATCCCGAAACAGCACACGAATTCGAGCATCCAGAAACGGTGCATGACTTCGAGCACCCGGAGTTAGCGCAAGAGTGCGAAAGCGGGGAGCAGTTTTTCGGGAAAATCGCTCGCTGCATCGGCGGTTTTGTCCGGCGCGTGATGCCGAGTCTTCGCCCGCTTGCGCGCATCGCCGTTCCGCTCGTGGGCGCCGCGATCGGCGGCCCATTTGGCGCGATCCTCGGCCGTGTCGAACACGCCATCGCGCGCGAGACGCTTCCTATGCGAAGATTCAGAGCCGCGGCGCAACAGAAGCTGCAAGCCCCATGAAACCTGAATGGGCGCGGCGGGGGCTGCAAGGAGCGCGCGTCATGAGAGTTGACAAAGAGCCGTTGATGCCGTTCTCCAGTGAACTTGAACTGGAAGAGGAACTCGAGGAGGAGTACCCGTTCTCGCTTCGGCTGACTGAAGCCGAGTTCGAACACGCGGGATCGGCGCAGCCCTCTGCCGGCGGCGCGCCGGAGCTCGCAGGCGAGTTGGGGCCATCCCGGCGCTCTCAAACCCAGCAAAGGGGTGTGCCCGCGCCAACGCAAAACCACGTCGCCAACGCGTTCGACATTCCATTCCGGTGGATCGCCCACGTGGAGATCCTTATGGACGGTCGGCACGATTCGCACGGATCGGGTGTGTTGATTTCCGACATTCACGTGCTTACGGCCGCGCACGTGGTGCGTAACGTCATCAACGATCCCGGCCGGTTTTCGGTGAAGGTCACGATCGCGCTCGATCGGGGCAAAAGTCTCGTTACCCGCACTCTCTCCAAGCGTCCGGACGTTCCAGACGAATTTCTCAAAGGCGATGATGCCTACGATTACGCCATCCTGACGCTCAGCAGCCGGATTGCAGACCTGACGTTCCGGGATCTCAACGGCGCCAGGTTGTGCTACTGGGGCAGCTCGCAATGCGGTGGCGGAACCACTGCCGTCCCCGTGGAACCGGCCAACCTGGACCGGGAAACCGCCTTCACCACTGGATATCCGGGGAACCGGGGCGGGAAGGACATGTGGGTATTCTCCGGCATGTTGATCGCGCGCCCACTGAGCCCCATTTTGATTTTCACGGGCTCGCTTACCGAGGGGCAGAGCGGATCACCCGCGTGGATTCAACAGGGTGGCACAATCAATCTCGTCGGCGTCGTGGTCTCGCGCGGCAGCGTGAACAGGATCATTCGCCTGTCCTGGGACATGGTCGAGAGGATGAACGGATGGATGCTTAAGGCGGAAAGGTCGCCCGAGCTCGAGTTCAGAGGCGATCAAGGCAAAGGTCAAGCGAGCTTTGCGGAGAGCGTCTACGAAGTCATATCCCAGATCTCGGGAGAGTTCGAAGAGCACGAGCTTCCTCCCAAAGACCTCGCGCTGCTCGATCACATGCACATTCCCAAAAAGCCGGACGCCGCGCATCAGGGAAGGTTTACCGCGGGGACTCTGACAAAACTGACACGAGACGATCTTAATCCGCTCTTCTATACCCCGGCGGGACTGTTGATTCTCGACAGCTCGCCAACCGGCCTGCAAAACTGCCTGGATCGTCTGATCGCCAGTGGATTTGGTGGGTTGCTGGGTTCAGCGACCGAGACCGCTCCCGGCGCCCGCGATATTGTGCACGTCGCCTTGGTCGATCTAACGGGTCAAAAACTCACCGCGCCCGAATTCGCAGGCTGGGGCGCCTCCGTCGATATGTACGGCGCGAGCGTGCCCAAGATCCTCGTCCTGTATGCTGCGTTCCAGCTTCGCTCCGATCTGCAAAATCTCGCCAACCGTACATCGCCCGCCAATGGCAAGCAGCTCGAAGCCAAGGCCATCGCCGAGTGGAACGCGAAAGGGTTCAAAGCCGGTCTCCCAGATCTCGTGTGGCTGTTCGATATCCGCAAGTGGACGCCACCCGCCACACTCGACTTCACAGCCGACGCAAAATCGGCCATTGCCCACATCGGAAGCAACTGCCCGGCCGGAGCGTTGATCGCGAAAGTGAGCCTGCCATTCATCGGCTCGCTCGCCTGGCAATCCGGTCTATACCATGCAATGCGGAGCGGCCTTTGGCTGCGGTCGTCCTACTGCAACATGGGTAGCTGGGCGAGTCCCGTAAGAACGCCGTGGGTCCACAACGCGACCGCGCTCTCTGCCGCGGCCTATTTTACGCTGCTCGCGCAAGGACGCCTGGTCGACAATGCATCTTCCGCCGCGATCAAAACCGCCCTCCGAAGCGGCTGCACGACCAGTCTCTTCCCGGCGCTCCCGGTGGTGGCATCCAAATGCGGCATCTACGACGGCTGGATTCACGACTGCGCCTGGATCCAGGATAGTAGCGTCCGATACGTCATGGCTGTCCTTTCGAAGCTGTCGATGGCTACGCATCGCAGCTTGTACACTCAACTCTGCGCGCAACTCGACGCGTTGGTCCGCCAAAATAATCAGAGTCCGAAATCAGCCTGCATATAAGGACACGCCGCATGTCATACGTCAGCGAGGCATTGTCAAGTTGAGGCAAAACTATACGATTTTCAGGCGCGCTCGAGCAACGCCAAGACCGCAAATCAACAAGTTAGCAGTTGTCTTGGGCGGTGAAACCGTCAACAAATTCCCCAAGTTGGCAATACCAGTTCGGCTATTAGAGAAAGACCTGACGCCGTAACGTGGGCTATCAGGAATCCTGGGATCACGAAGTCTCGGCGGTCTCACCAACAAGCAGGTTTTGTCCCATGACCGAAACGCCACCGGAGTGACCGGGGCTAGCCTTTGCTCGATACGAACGGCGGGGCGCGGCGCCGGGCGGGCCAAGGCAGTTTTGAAGAGACTATAATTCAGGTTCGGTGTGGGCGCCAGGCGGCAAGCGCGCTTCAGTTGCGTAGACGGTCCTCGACGCTCCGTTCAGGGGCAGGCGGCCAGGTTGGGCCGCACTTGTTTGCGTGAATGCGGCCTCTTGGATCGGACCGGCCTTGCCCATGAGCCGGACAGCGTTAGTTCCCAGAATCAGAGCTTCTTTGTCCGGCGGCAATCCCAGCATGCGAATCTTATGAAGTTCCACTCCCGGATGAAGCCATGGTCCATCTGACCCGAACAGCAACTTGTGAGGGCCTGCGCGCTGCACCGCTTGCACGATGTAGTCGAATCTCCTTACTCCGGAAGTATCAGCATAAACGTTCGGATAATGGACCAATTGATCCACGACCTGCTGATGGGCTTTCCAATCGTCGCCGAAGCTTCCCAGATGGGGAATGATGAAATTGACATCCGGGTATTGAGGCGCAAGCATTTCGACCACGTGCGCTTGACCCGCGATATCCACCAGCAGGGGCAAGCGAAACGCCCTTGCAGCTTCGCACAATTCTCGAGTTGGCATAGCCTCGTGCCCATGCGCCTTAATTCCTCGAAACCCCCAGCGCGTGACAGCGTGTCGGACCAACTGAAATATCCGCCCTGAGTCTCGGGCCGCGTGGACAAAAGCGAAGCCGATGAGCCGGCTGGGATCCCGCGCTACAAGTTGAGCCACCTGAGCATTCGCTTTTGCATAGTCACTATGAAAGAGCGCGAACACAATGGTCTTGTCGATTCCCGCCGATCGAGCCCGCCGCAGATATGCCTCTAAAGGCGCGTCTGTGTTCCACGGCGCGGTCATCAGATCGCCTTTGCCAGCGTGACAGTGACAGTCAATAATCATGACGCCAAGCTCCGTTGCTCAAGCTTCCGGCGTCCCTGGTTGCTTAGTGCCTCGAGAAACCAAATGCAGGTCGCAATTCCGTTGGAAAAATTGGGCAGGTGAAACTTTTCGTTCGGCGCGTGGATGCGGTCGTCCGGGAGGGCAAAACCCATCAACACTGTCGGCACTTTCAGAGTCTCCTGAAACATGCTGACAACTGGAATCGTACCACCCGACCTAAGAAAAACTGGCGCAGCGCCAAATCCATTGCGGTACGCGTGCGCCGCCGCCAGCATCATGGGATCTGCTGGATTAATCGAGGCCGGTTTGGCTGAGGAAAGCGTGCGTACCACTGACCGCACCGATGGGGGTGTAATGCGGGCAATGTAGTTCCGGAAGAGTCGATCAACCTCCCTGGGATCCTGGTCCTGCACCAGCCGGAAACTCAGCTTTGCAAGCGCGCGAGCAGGAATTATTCCCTTTCCACCGGAGCCTTGATACCCACCTGTGATGCCATTCACCGTCAATGCTGGACGTATCGTGGTTCTCTCGTACAAGGTGTAGCCTTGCTCTCCCCAGCCGCTCTCCACGGTCGCATCCCGAAGAATTTGCCCGTCGGAGCGGCCGGATTGCGCCATTTGAAGACGCTCGCCTTCGCGCCACTGGCGGACGCGGTTATAAAAGCTAGGTATTTTGATGCGTCCGGAAGAGTCATGCAGCTTCGCAATCATCTCGGCGAGTGCCTGGAGAGGATTGAGAACCGCACCACCAAAATTTCCCGAGTGCAAGTCATGCCTTGGACCCTGCACCTCCAGCTCCAGGCCCAGGGCGCCCCTTTCGCTGTAACTAATCGCCGGTCGACCTGGAGCGAGCATCTGCGTGTCGGACATGATTGCCACATCAGCGGTCAGAGTACGTTTGTTTCTGGCAACAAAGGACGCCAGACTCGGACTTCCGATTTCCTCTTCCCCTTCGAACAGACACTTTACGTTCACCGGCAGCTTGTCGGCCGTGCGGAGGTAGCACTCCAATGACTTGATGTGCGTGAACATCTGCCCTTTATCATCACAAGCGCCCCTGCCGTAGAGATCGAGACCGCGGACG
>Ga0210403_10005455_pt1 | contig 10791 bp, 6 predicted proteins | sample IncBWC19MmetaG_FD_150863 | JGI IMG/M metagenome (GOLD analysis project Ga0210403, IMG submission 150863) | Forest soil microbial communities from Barre Woods Harvard Forest LTER site, Petersham, Massachusetts, United States - Inc-BW-C-19-M | ecosystem: Environmental > Terrestrial > Soil >... | reverse complement strand
CCAGTATAGAGTCGTGCGAGTTTAATCGCATTCTCAATGGAGCTGGCTCCGCACAATGTAAAAAAGGCTTTATTCAGATTTCCAGGGCAGATTTCGGCGAGCTTCTTTCCCAACTCACCCCGCACCCGGGTAGCGCAGCTTGGTGTGACATAACTCACTTGTTGCATTTGTCTCACTACCGCATCAGTGACACGCTGATCTCCATGACCAATATTAACGTTCATTAAGCCGCTCGAGAAATCAATGTAACGTTTGCCGTTGTAATCGTAGAGGTAAACCCCTTCGGCGCGTTGAACACAAATAGGGTCAATTCCTTTTTGTTTGCTCCAGGAAAAAAGGGTGTAGTCTAAATTGTTTTGCAATACTTCTTCGCGTTCAGAAGCAAGCGTGGCAGTTTCTTTTATCATAGCAATATCTTTTAACTCATCCAGTTCGTTCGGGATTCCGGATTCCATTTTACTGTAATTTTTTTCAGTTTGGTCCAAAATTCAATGGAGCTTTTGCCGGTGATGTCTCCGGCACCAAACTTCGATTCGTTCCAACCGCCAAACGAAAAGGGTTCGCGGGGAACGGGCACACCAATATTTACCCCAATCATTCCGGCATTAGCCGTTTCCATCACGTGCCTTGCAAGACCTCCGCTTTGTGTGAACACCGAGGCCGCATTGCCGTACGGGTTGTTATTTTCAATTTTAATCGCTTCCTCTAATGTCTCCGCGCGCATTATGCTAATCACGGGGCCGAAGATTTCTTCACACGCTACAGCCATTTCCGGTTTCACGAAATCGATCACGGTCGGTCCAACATAATGGCCCAGTTCCTTGCCTTTTACTTTTGCACCTCGGCCATCCACTAAAATTTTCGCGCCCTGCCTTTCAGCTTCAGTAATGTATCGTTCAATTCTTTCTTTGGCCTGTGCAGAAATTACTGCGCCAAGATTTACCCCCGGAATAATTTTCGTGACCTCATCACAGATTTTTTCAATGATGTGATCGGTATTTCCAACGGCTACCATTGCAGAGGCGGCCATACAACGTTGACCCGCGCAACCCGACATCGAAGCGGCAACATTGCTTCCCGTCATTTCAGGATGCGCATCAGGCAAAACAATAAGATGATTTTTTGCACCACCCAATGCCAATGCCCTCTTGAAATTGGAGGTTGCCCTGGCATAAACCAGTTTTGCTACCTTGGTGGACCCTACAAAGGAAATCGCAGCAATTCCGGGGTGATCGCAGATGGCCTCCACCATTTCCTTATCTCCATTAATGATCGAAAAAATTCCCCCTGGCAGGCCAGCCTCTTTTAGTAGCGAAGCTATCCGTTGACAGCTCAGCGGTACTACTTCCGAAGGTTTCATGATCAGCGCATTGCCAAGGGCGATTGCGTTACACAGGGTCCAGTGAGGCACCATACTCGGAAAATTAAACGGCACGATTGAGGCAACGACACCAACAGGCCAATGCTCTATGCGGCACTCAACCCCTTTACTTACTTCGAGAATTTCGCCTGTCACCAATTGCGGGAGTGAACAAGCGAACTCCGTGAGTTCAACGGCTTTTTCAATCTCAGCCTTGGCTTCGCCGAAGGTCTTTCCGTTTTCTTCAACTATGAGCTCGGATAATTCTTTGCTATTTTTTTCAAGCAACTGTTTATAACGATAAAACACCTGTGCTCTCTCTTTGATGGGTACTTTTTCCCAATTCTTCTGTGCCTCCTTTGCCCTGGAGACGGCGTGATCCAGATCTTTTCGATTGGACAAATGAACTTTGGAAATCAAAGAACCATCGAGGGGGCACTCCACGTCCAAAAAACGATTGCTTGTTGATGTCACAAACTGTCCGTCAATAAAATTTTGGGCATCGGAGTATTTCATGTGTTAATATTAATTTTTTTAAGGTCACCTGCGTGACGTAGTGCAGCATTTCGGGCTTGCTTCGCGAAGGCAAGCACGCAGGCACGCCCTACCGGCAGGCATTTGGTAAAGTTCTCTTTGTGCTCATTTCATGATTTTAAAGTACTAAATAAACTGGTCACTTTGTAATCAGATCTCTCTCCACTTGCCGGTAGCGTTTTACCATCCATATATTACTGAACTTGGAGGGTGAGTTTTTTCAATTATTTTAGCAAATTAAGAAGAGCGCTACTATTGATTGAACCGGTCTCATCAGTGCGCGCCCTTATAATGAAAACGATTCTATACCTTGTTGAGAAAAATTTTTCTGTCCTTTTTGGTTTGTGGTTCCCTTACCGTGGGGGCACAAGGTATTCTCGAGTATAAACTTGATGGTAGCGAGCGCGGTAAACCTGTTGCTGTTTTCCTTGAGGAAATAGAACGGAAAAGTAATGCCCGGTTTTTCTTTCTGTCGGAATGGCTCGAATCGATGTCTTTCAGGCAGAGCTACGAAGGGAAAACTCTTGGTGAAGCATTAGATCACATTTTCCAGGGCACCGGGCTGAGTTATGTTAGTATGCATGCGGATGAGGTTGTTATCATTAAAGATCCTACGCAGGCAATACTCAGAAAACAAGCCATCGAAACAGCTGTTCGTCAGCAGAAGAAAATTGTACCCTACTCCTTTGGAGAACCTGGAAATGTAAAGGGAGGACAACGGATTATTATTAAGGGTCACGTGATTGATTCCAAGACAAAAGAACCAATGGCCCGCACCAATATTCAGGTTAGCGATGCTCAATTGGTCACTACCGATGAGACTGGTAAATATGTTTTAACGCTTGCACCGGGAGCCTATGTACTGAACTTTAGTTTTATTAACCACGAGGATAAGGTCATTGACTTGTCAGCCTACGCAGACGGCGAAATTAATCTTGAAATGGACGAGATACCCATCATGCTGGAGGAGGTTGTTATTCAGGACCGTGCCACACGGGAATTAACCACCAGCGGCATTGGGTTGACACAACTAACTATTCGGGACATCAAGCGTGCGCCTCCGGTTTTAGGGGAAGTTGACCTGATTAAACAAGTGCAGACTTTGCCCGGTGTAACTACTGTGGGCGAGGCGGCCTCAGGTTTCAACGTACGCGGCGGAAGTGTCGACCAGAATCTGATCCTCTATGACGGCATGCCAGCGTTCAACAGTTCACATGTTTTTGGATTCTTCTCGGCGTTTAATGCTGAGGCAGTGCGGGACGTTGCATTTTATCGGGGAGGAATCCCTGCCGAATATGGGGGCCGGGCCTCCTCAGTGCTTGATATTAAGTCAAAAGACGGCGATTACAAAAAATGGAATGGAAATGCGGGAATCGGAATGCTCACCAGCAATTTCATGATTAATGGGCCTATCCAAAGAGAAAAAACATCTGTGGCCGCATCTTTCCGTTCTTCCTATTCGAATTGGCTCATTCACTCCGTTCATACGGATTATGCGAACCTTAGCAACAGCATGGTCGCCTTTTATGACGGAACATTGAAATTGACTCACCTGATAAACGAACGCACGAAGCTCTCGTTTACAGGTTACTCCAGCAAAGATGCTTTTCGACTGACCGGTGATTCCACGTATCAATGGAGAAGCCTTCAAGGCTCCCTAAAACTTGACCATCAATTTTCATCTGTGTTGGGAGCAGAATTCGTGGCGGGGATAAGTACGTATGATTATAAACTCACCAATGCTGATTACTTAACTGCCTTGCAGCTCTCGTATCGAGTCACTTCATACGTTTTCAAGGCAGGGTTCCACTACCAGGAGGGAAGTCACAAAGCCAACCTCGGATGGCAAGGTATTTATTATCAATTTGAACCCGGCCAGCTCACGCCCACCTCCCCGGCATCCAATGCTAAGCCCATTTCCATGGATAAGCAGTATTCAATCGAAAATGCGTTTCATGGAGCAGATGCCTGGTCGATCAATGACAAATTATTGATGGAAGGCGGGGTCAGGCTTCCGATGTTTGTTTCCTTTGGTCCGGCTTCGGTCAACGTTTACAAAAGCGGAGTGCCGCGCGAGACTGTGAATGTAACAGATACCCTTCACTTCAAGGGCGGTCAGGTCAGTAAGGCCTACTTTGGTTTTGAGCCACGGCTCTCGTTGCGCTGGATGACGAGCCCGACCGCCTCTGTCAAACTGGGCTATAACCGAATCTACCAATTCCTTCACTTTATTACCAACACCACTGCAGTAACACCCGTAGACATTTGGCAACCCAGTGGATATTATTTTAAACCCCAGCGTGCCGATCAGATCTCTATAGGGTATTTTGAAGATTTGCGCGAAAAAAAATACGGATTCTCTACCGAAGTATTTTACAAAGGGGTGAAGAATGTTCTTGACTTCAAAGATGGAGCACAACTGATTTTGAACAAACATCTGGAGACCGATTTGCTTCAGGGCAAGGGATGGTCCTATGGCGTTGAAACTTCATTTTCCAAAAACATAGGCCGAGTGACAGGAACATTGAACTATACTTACTCGCGGTCTTTCCGGCAAATTACCGGGCCTACGGCAAGTGAATCTGTAAATGGAGGAAATGCGTATCCCTCTAACTTCGATCAACCTCACATTGTAAATTTTTCTTGGAAATACAATCTTTCACGGAGGTATTACTTTACCGGGAATTGGACCTACCATACCGGTAGGCCAGTAACAATCCCACTCTCGGCATTTCCTATCGAGAACATGACTGTTGCCTATTTCTCAGGCCGCAATCAATACCGAATCCCGGATTACCATCGCCTTGACGTCGCGTTGGTGTTCGAGGGAAACCATAAACGGAAAAAAAGGGGAGAAGGGACGTGGGTCATTTCCGTTTACAATGTATACGGACGTAAAAACCCCTACAGCATTTTTTTTAAAAGTGATGGATCCGGAATTCCCCAACCATACCAACTTTCCATTTTAGGATCAGCATTGCCGTCGATCAGCTATAATGTCAAGTTCTGATGAGCAAGAAGAAATATTTTTGGAATGTGCGCGTGAGGTCATTTATGGCTTTCATCGCCTTGAGTGCATGCGTTGACAAAATCAATTTCAATGTTCCTCCGGCACAATCACTGACCGTCGTAGAGGGTATGATCACCGACGCCCCCGGGCCGTACACCATCAAAGTTTCAAAAAGCCTCAGCCTTACTGCCGACTCGTCATTTCGTGACCCCATAGAGAAAGCCAAAATAAAACTCCATGATGATGATGGGAACGTTGAAGATTTTTCAGAGGCAGCACCTGGCGTTTATGTCACTGGCGGCATCATTCAAGGAAGGGTTGGACATGTTTATTATATAGCGATCGAAACCCAGGATGGTAAAATATTCAGGTCAGAACCCGATAGGATCAACCCTGTTGGAGAAATTGAGCAAATCAGGTACGAGTATGAAGCGAGAACGGCTGAGGTTAATACAGCGGAGGTAAATGCAGATGTGTTTAATATTTTTGTGGATGCCGACGGTGGCTCCGAATCCTCCAGCTACGTTCGATGGAGGTTCAGCGGGACTTATAAAGTGGAGACTCACCCCGAATTGCACTATACCGTGACCCAGGAAGGCCCGCCCTATGCTTATAAATCTCCTTACCCCTGTAGTGGTTATATCGTAGAGGCAGCGTTGGGTGGAGGCTATCTTCGTAAAGTGGGTGAATGCACTTGTTGCACCTGCTGGGTGAATCAATTTGAATCAGTACCGACACTCTCAGATGGCCAACTGGTCAGTAATAATCATTACCAGAACGTAAAGGTCGGTGAAATACCGATCAACGGCCTTACGTTTACAGAAAAGTATATGGTACAAGTTGATCAAATGAGCATGACGGAAAATGCCTTCCAGTTTTTCAAACTAATCCGCAAACAAAAGGAAAATGCTTCCAGTCTGTTTCAGCCGCTCAATGGAGAAATTAAAGGAAACATTGCTCCTGTAAATTCAACAGAGCCAGTGGTTGGTATTTTTTGGGCTGCCTCGATCAGGAGCAAATACATTTATATTTTAAAAAGTGATGTTCCTTATAATATTGCGCCGATCGGTATTGCTGAGCCTTGTTTAACTTATGATAACTCTTCCATGAACAAACCGGATTTCTGGCAATGAATAAATTTGTCATGATGGTACGGATAAAAAAAAGTGCTGAAAAATTGAGGATCAAATGGTTCATCGTCTTCTCGGCTTTGACTGCATGTGTTGACAAAATCTATTTTAACGTTCCTCCAGCGGAAGCGTTCACCGTAGTGGAGGGTATGATCTCCGATGCCCCGGGACCATACACCGTGAAAATATCGAAAAGCTTAAGCATCGTTGCTGACTCTTCATTTCGCGACCCAATAGAGAAGGCCAAAATAAAACTCTATGATGATGAAGGAAATACAGAAGATCTGGTAGAGGCAAGCCCAGGTGTATATGTCACCGGCGGAGTCATTCAAGGAAAGGTCGGACACGGTTACTCGATTATTATCGAAACGGAAGACGGGAGAATCATACGGTCCGACCCTGACACTATCAATCCGGTCGGGGAAATTGACCAAATCAAATATCAGTACGTAGCCAAAACTTTCCATGAAAATTACGGGGATGTGGATGCCAACGTCTTTAATATCTACGTAGACGGCAATACAGGGCCTGGTGCCAATAATTATGTTCGATGGCGGTTCACCGGAACGTATCAAGTCGACACCCATCCCGAACTTCACCGAACTTTTTCAGAAGGGTATTGGTACGCTACTCCTTTTCCTTGCAGCGGATATACTGTGTTGCCAGCCTTAGGCGGAGGAAACCTGACTAAAATCAGTGACTGTACCTGTTGCACCTGTTGGATCACTCAATTTGAATCAGTGCCTAATATTTCCGATGGACAATTTATTAACAACAACGAATACAAGAATGTGATGGTTGCCGAAGTGCCCATCAACGGCCTCACGTTTTCTGACAAGTACATGGTTGAAGTGGAACAAATGAGCCTGACGGAAAATGCATTCCAGTTTTTCAAAATGATCCGGGCGCAAAAGGAAAGCGCTTCCAGCTTATTTCAGCCGCCTAGCGGGAAAGTCATCGGTAACCTCAGTGCGGTAAATTCAACGCAACAGGTCGTTGGTCTTTTTTGGGCAACTTCCGTAAAAAGCAAATACATTTTTATCCCGCAAAGTGAAGTGCCCTATATCATTCAACCCGTGGGCAAGGACGAACCCTGTACGACGTATTCCAATTCATCTCTCAACAAACCAGATTTCTGGCAATGAGTACTTTGGCATACATGGCGGCAAATAAAGAATATTTTGGTAAGCTTAATGCCCTTATGGCCCTTGTTGCGTTAACGTCATGCGTTGACAAAATCTATTTTGATGCTCCCCGTGCACAACCTTTTACAATAGTGGAAGGAATGATCTCAGATAGTCCCGGTCCATATACTGTTAAAGTGTCCAAAAGTTTAAGTATTATCGCCGACTCCTCAGTCCGTGACCCGATTCAGAACGCAAAAATTCAACTCCGCGATGATGAAGGCAATGTAGAGGATCTTGCCGAGACAAGCCCCGGTATTTATGTTACCGGTGGTGTTATACAAGGACGGGTTGGACACGCTTACTCCTTACTTATTGAAACTGACGACGGAAAAATATTTGAGTCCGAACCCGACACGATTAAGCCTGTGGGTGAAATTGATTCTATCAAGTATCAGTTTGAGGCCAGAAAAATACAGTTGGGTTATGTCGCCTATGAAGCCGACGTATTTAACATTTTAGTCGATGCCAAAGTGGGCAAGGGTAGTAGTAACTATGTACGGTGGCGATTCACAGGAATCTATAAAGCAATTACCCATCCTGAATTTCATTTCATTTATTTACAAGGCTACAAAATCAACGATCCTTACCCCTGTAGTGGATATGTTGCAGGACCGCTGATTGATGGTAACCATCTGGTCCAGGTGGATTCCTGCACCTGTTGTATTTGCTGGGTAACTCAATATGAGCCTATGCCTACCGTTTCAGATGGCCAGTTTATCAGCAACAACGAATTCAGAAATGTAAAAGTGGCAGAAGTACCGATCAACATCGTTACGTTTGATGACAAATACCTGGTTCAGATTGAGCAGATGAGCCTCTCCAAAAACGCATTTGATTTTTTCAAACTAATACGCATTCAGAAAGATCAGGCGGCAAGTTTATTTCAGCCACCATTTGGCACACTCAAGGGAAATATAAGTTCGAGAAATGCTAACGAGCCGGTGGTTGGTCTTTTTTGGGCAACATCAACAACAATCAAACGTATATTCATTCCCCGAAGTGCTGCGCCGGATTACCTTGGTCCAACCGACGCCGATTTGAATGCACCATGTCAAAGAATTCCAAGTTCCACCACCACCCAACCGGATTTCTGGCAATGAAAAAAAACATAATAATAATAATTTCTTTTTGCGCGTGCTTTGAATTGACCGCGCAGTCAGTGGTCTCAACACTTGTTCAAAAATTCGATGCCTACCAGGCGATTTTACCAAAGACCAAACTGCATTTGGTATTTAACCAGGATAAATATTCTCCAGGAGATACGGCGTTTTTCAAGGCCTATTTTCTCAAGGAGGACTTGCATGCCATTGCCGGGAAACAGTTGATTGATCTCAACCTGGTGGACTCAAAGGGAGAGTCAAAACTTCACCTGATGTTTAATGTGAACAATGGCGTTGGGCAAAATCAATTGGTCATCCCTAATTCCATTCCAGCAGGAATTTATCTGGTTACAGCGCACAGCAGTTGGATGAAAAATTTTAACCCGGTACCGTTTTTTAAGAAAGAAATTATTGTCGTCATAAAGAATGCCGTTGTCCCATCAAAGAAGAATGCAGTCAGCGTGATTGCGGAGGGCAGGCATTTAATAAAAGGATTATCTGGTAAGGTAATTATCCGCACTTACAAAGAGGGTTCCATTGTGAAAATCACAGATGGGGCAGGGGTGGAGATTGACCATGTCACTACTGATAGCAATGGATTGTGTTCCGCTGTTCTCGCCCCAAGAGGCAACCGCTCGTATTTCATCCGCGTCGATGGTGACTCCGCCAAAATTCCTTTGCTTGTAGAGGATAATGGATGCAGTCTGCGACTCACTCCTTCAGGAAAAAAAGAGGAGCCTATAAAAGTGGCGGTGACTTCGCCGCCAGGCTCCACCCTCCGGCATGAGGAATTGATCCTCATCGTAAGTTCAAGAGGCAAGATTTACCATACGGCCACTTTTATTCAGGGAGAACGAGATGGGGTAGAACTACAAATACCTCAAAGAGATTTACCAGAGGGGATCACCCAACTTTCATTGCTTAAGCCAAATGGAAATTTGCTGGCGAGCCGTGACTTCTATTGTCAGGGTGATGATGCTATTCAGGTAAAAATATTGACCGACAAAAACGATTGCGTAGTAAGGGAGAAGGTAAGGGCTGAAGTTTCCTTGACCGACAAAGCCGGGCGACCGATAGAAGGAGAATTTTCGGTCAAGGTGCTTAATGCCGATCTATTTGATTCAGAGACACCCAATTCAATGGCTGATGAATTGACTATTCTTTCCCCTCTGAGGGAAAAGTATTTGATTGACCGGTCCGATTCGAATTGGATGGCCAAACTTGATAATTATTTGATTTCTGTGACGGAAGAAATTCCCTGGAAAGAGATTGAGATGAATACCATCACAAAGCCCCGTTTTACCTTTTCCAATTTTGTTCAAAAAAGCGGGAAGGCTTTTTTTGCAGAAACCCATGAGCCGGTACCCGATCCCACCACCATCACGTTTTATCTTCAGCGCAGCAAGATTCGCTACCAGACCACCACCGAAAAGGGAAAGGTCTGGCTAGCCATTCCAGATCTACATGGGCAAGATGAGCTGTTCTATTTTGGTGAAACATTTTTCTATTTCGGCGGGGAGCGGCATGGCCAAGGGATTCCCAATTTGAAAATCGAATGGGACGAAGAACCGACCTTTCTGCCTCGTTCAATTGCTTCAAAGGAATCAGAAGGTCCTGATCGTTATGCTGCCTTCGCCTCCAAGCGCAGACTGATCGACCGATCGTACAGTTTCTACACTTCAGCTAACGCAGTTGACGATACCAATGTAACCGGTGGCATTGATTTTGAAACAGAGGTCAAGGGCGCCGATGTCAACCTAAATGTTCAGAACTATATCATTTTTCCCACCATGGCGGAACTTATTAAGGAGGTGATTCCCTCTCTTCAATATCGAAAGTCAAATGGCAAAGACATGGTTATAGTTTCGTTGTCGGAAAGTATGGCCGCCATGGCAACAGGCGATCCGGTTTACGTGATTGACGGAATCGCCACCAAGAATACTGCGTTTTTTCTCTCCCTTAGACCAGCCGACCTTCTTTCCATAAAGATTATAACGGACCCCAGTAAACTACTGCGATTCAATCTCTTGGGGAAAAATGGTATAGTAATCGTTCAAACAAGAAATGGTGACGTCAGGGAACCCCTTGGTGATTCTCCTAAATTGATTGAGGGTATTAACAGGCCAGTAAGCTTTAAGGTGGGAGATAATACCAGTTCTTCCTTTCCGCGAAGACCCGATTTCAGATCCACTATTTATTGGAACCCATCCTTGAAAACAGATTCGAATGGAAAAGCTATGATCGAGTTCCTATGCTCGGATGATATCGGTACCCTAAGCATTCGCGTCGATGGTATAACGAAGGGGGGCATGCCTTTTTCAGCAACAGGAGAAATGAAAGTTGACCAAGAAAAAAAAGCGCGCTGATTACTTTTATTTCAGGATCAGCTATTTTTTTTAATGCCGAATTAATAACTGGCATCATCACGGTCGCAGGAAAATGAATTACCTTTGCAGCTGCCCATGGAAAG
>Ga0210403_10005453_pt1 | contig 10792 bp, 5 predicted proteins | sample IncBWC19MmetaG_FD_150863 | JGI IMG/M metagenome (GOLD analysis project Ga0210403, IMG submission 150863) | Forest soil microbial communities from Barre Woods Harvard Forest LTER site, Petersham, Massachusetts, United States - Inc-BW-C-19-M | ecosystem: Environmental > Terrestrial > Soil >... | reverse complement strand
CCCCAATCATGCACCGCTCCAAAAATCCCCCCGGCCCAAACACCTCCCGCATCGTCGGTTTCTCGACAACCCCCTCTTGCGCTGCACCCTCCTCCTCCGCCCTGTAGGGGAGGGGCTTGCCCCTCCCTCTTCCCCCCGCGCCACCGATCCCGCCGTCCGCTCTTCTGCCTCCCAACTCCTCCCCGTCCTCCCGCGCCACCCTCGGATCATCCTCCAAAGACACCTCTTCCCGCACCCGCAGCTCCACGTCATCCTGAGCCATCTCGCTCTCGCGCACGTTCTTCGTTTTGGCTGCCTTCTTCGCCAAGCGCACCTATCCCGTCCCACTCATCTCTCGAATCCGTAACGATAACACAGTCCCTCGCCGCGCCTCGCAGTCACATCCCTGCGCCAAATTCCCACGCTCTCATCAATGATTTAGCCGTAACTGTCAGAAGAAAAAGAACGTCCAATAACTAAGGCAATGTCTAATCCCTGTCCAACCATCGTCGCCGCGCTTCTCGCCTTCTCCCTCGCGCTCCCCGTCCGCGCCTACGACTACCCCCTCACCGAATCCTCCATCCGCGACGCCTATTTTCTCGGCACTCGCCAAAGCGGCCTGAGTGATTTCCTCCCGAGGTACACCCACGAAATTCCCGATCTAAGTGTTGGCAAATTTCGCTCCTTCGCCAGCTTGGAAACGCCATTCATCCAAGTCGCGATTTTTTCCAGCAAGAAACTCAACTACAGCGCGCAAGATGCCGTTAAAGATTTTCTCGGCAAACCTATGGTTCTTCGCATCCAACTGGAAATCTGCTATATGATCGACGCTCCTCCCGACGCCCTCGAGGTCAGAATCATCCAAAACAAGAAAGACCTTGTCCCAGACTCTTCCGACCGTTCTCTCTTCTTCCCGGCTTCCGACCCATACACCTCGCCACCTCCGCTCGGCGAAAACATCCATTTCGAGTTCAGCGCCGACAAAATCGATTCCTCCACCCTAACCATCCTCATTGACACTCCCGATGACCAGCACGCGCGCCTTGATCTCGACCTATCTACTCTCCGCTAAGCCTTCTGATCCATCCATCCTCATCGACACTCCCGACGGCCAGCACGCCGAAACCGTCTTCCATCCTCCCTCCATCCGCTAAGTCCCCCAGAAAACACCTGCTTTTTTGCCTCGGTCTACAAGCCGGGGCTTTAACATTTGAGCATCGCCCCCAGTTTTCCAAAGTCGCAATTTCCCAAGCGGCGTTAAAGTCAAACTTGGGTTCTAAGCGTGTCTGTTCGGGGCTTGGAAAATGGGGTTGAATCTGTCGTGGGGTGTCCGATGAAGTTCTATAAAGCCTTTCTTTTCCCGACTTTGCTCGCCTGCCTCTCCTTGACCTCGTGCTACCACGAGTTTCCAAATGGCGGGGGTGGCGGCGGGGGTGGCGGCAACAACAACGGCAATACCATCCTCAATCTCTTCGTGACCACGACTCCATCGACAACTTTTTCTTTCCCGGGAATAACTTGGGAAATTGACAGCGTCCAATTGGTCAACAGCGCGGGTACGACGATTTCGCTCGGTGGCGCATCCATAACCTATCCGCAGACTCAGTCAGATTCTGCCTACTTTGGCCTCACAACCGTGGCTGCCACGAGTTATACAAAGCTCCTGGTCACCTTCGGCCCTGCCCTCTTCAGCTATGTTTACAACAGTTCCAATGCCACCATGTTCAGCGCACCTAACACTTGTGCTCCAGGCCTTGTTTGCCTGATCCCTAGCAGCATCCCTGGATTTGGTGCCAACTCCACCCCTATTTCTGTGCCCATCACGTTCTCGACCACCGCGAATACCAATACCGGCATCCGCGTCAATTTCGACTTAAGCAAAGCCGTTACGACCGCCGGCGCCCAGGGCATGACCTTTGACTTCACCCAACCGGGCGCTATTACCCTCATTGCCGACCCGCCTGCCGCTTCGAGTCTACCTGCAGGTATCGACTTCATCGACAATTTCACCGGCGTTGTGACCGCCACGACCACTACCACCGTTTCGGTCTCGTCCTACTTGACCTCCGGTCCGCGCACCTTCACCTTTGCTGCCACCGGCGTCGAATTCGATGATCCGTTTGCTAACTGCCCCACTCAGCCGGCCAACGCGACTTGCCTCGCCATTGGCCAGAACATCAGCATTGATGGCTACGTCGCATCAGACTCCTTCGGCACCCGGACGGCTACCGAAATCGAGTTTCTCGATCGCACTCCCGCCGTCAACGAACTCGAGGGCGTTATCATCTCGCCGCCCATCAACAATCAGTTCAAGATAATCCTGACCAACGGTATGGGCACTCCCACCACTATCGTCAGCTCTCCCGTGCTCATTAACCTCAACGGCGCCGAAACCTACTTCGTCGATCCGAAGGACCTCGCAACCTCCGACTCTCAAACCGGATTCCTGAGTCAGACGGATCTCGTCCTGGGCCAGACCGTCATGGTCCAGGGAGGCACATTCGGCGGCGCTAACACGAGCATCACCAACCCGACTCGCGTCTTGCTTCGCTATTCCACCATTTCCGGAACGGTCCAGGGGCCTGGGGGCAGCATTTTCACTCTGGCGAACGTGTCCCCCTTCTATACCAACCTGGCCACCAATTCTGTCCTGGTGAACACCTTTGTTCCTGGCACCGCCTATGACAACATCAGCAGTTTCGCCGGCTTGTCCAATGTGACCAGCGTCTCCGTCCGCGGCTTGTATTTGAACCCCAACAGCGGCGCCCTACAGCCCCTTCTGGCTGCCAAGATTCGCTCTCACTAACCTTTACCCGCCTCCGCAAAAGGCGAAGGGCCGGCGCATCCTCATAGATGCTCCGGCCCTTTCATTTTCTCCTCGCGCCCGGACTGTCGGAAAAACCTGGCATTGACAATTCTATAATTTCTGCTATACTATCTCCCAGGTAATATAGCGTTCCAAGCCTTGCTTTTCTTTCCGCTTACACTCTGTTTCAGTCTTAACCCGTTTCCCTGGAATGGTTTGCGCACTCTTTCGCACTTCTGCACTTTTGGCCGAAAATATGCCCCTTTAGTTTCATACTCTTACGCACAATTTAAAAAAGAGCGTTTCATCAACTTTCCTGGAATCAATAACTTGCCCACTCCTCGCAAAAACGCCGGGGGGGGCGGATCAAATCTCAGACGAACTCCAACTCGGCCGGAGTTCTGCCATGGAGCCAGACTTCTCTAATTTATTTGGAATCAATACTTACATAAGTGTTCATTCTAAACGACTTTAACCTCCTTTAGAATGAACACTTACGCAAAACCCCCGGGGGGGAGGTCAATTATTGTTAACCAGTCCAGGGTATCCGTTACAGAATAGACCCGGCGCATCCCTGACATTTTCGGAACCTTGCGATACTGCTCTGCTCTTCTACTGTGAGCTGTCAGCTGCGAGCTGTCAGCTCTCTCGCTGCTCGCGCTCAGGCCGGCTGAACGGCACCCACCATGGCGACCTTCGGCTGCAGCCGGTTGTAGACTGCCAGCGACATCGCGCCCATACCCCACATGAGTATCCCAAGCCCAACCAGGAACCCTATCACGTGGACATGTTCCAGAGGCGTATAGGCGATGCGCACCAGCACGAAACCCATCGCCATTCTTCCAATCAAACCCCACGTGTCGGCTGCCCTGCCAAGAATCCAATTTCCCACGACCGCGCCCACAACAATCTCGGCCGTAAAGAGACCGAGAAACCATAGCCCAAACGTGAGCACACCCAGAGGAATGCCCACCACGGTTATGCACGCAATGAGGCACGCGATCGGCACTGCGGGGACCACCAACAAACCCAGCCCAAGAGGGGCTCCGACCCGTTCGCCGGCTCGAACGGCCTCTTCTGCGAATTTCGGAAGCAGCAAAATCAGCACCATTCCAAGCAGCACGAATGCCGCTGTCCAAATCACCCGCCACAAATAATAATGCCCTTGGGTGTACTCCGATTTAGGCACCCTCTTCGTGTATTCCACAGGTGATGCGAGTTTTGCTCCGGAAGAAACCGTTGCCGGATTCTCGCCCTCGTAATGGATCGGCCCCGCGACTTCCGCTGTGGAGACGATCGACAAGTTGTTGCCCTTCACGCGGACCCCGCCGCCGACCGCCCCCGAAATGGTGGTATGGTCGCCGAACACCATAAGATCGCGCCCCACCTTTCCATCGATTCCAACAGACTCCCCCGTGGACGTCAGGCTGCCGTCCACTTTTCCCGCGGAATCTAAATTCAGCACTTCGTTCAGGCTAAGGACGTTCCTCGCCACGGTCCCCGTAATCGTCAGGTTATTTGTAGCCGCCCGGATGTTCCCGTCAACCTGGCCCGTCACGCGCGCCGACTGCACGAAAAGGATCACGTCGCCCTTGATGTGGCCACTGATGTCTGCACTCTGCGCGAACAAATACAGGTCTCCCTCGACCGTGCCGTCGATTCGGGCTCGCGAACACGTCACGAGCAGGTCGTTCTTGACGGTCTCGTCCTTCAAAAGTTCGTACGTGCCCTGCGTCTTATGAAACTCCATCGCGCCCGCCGTCGTCGGAAGTGCCATCGCGGCGCACAATCCCGCAAGCACCAGCGCCAATGCCGAGCCGCGCCGCAGGCGTCGCCGGAAAACCGCCACGCCGAATCCCGCCACGGTGAGCATCGCCAGCACCTCGAGAAGTGTGATCACAGATTGCCATCCTTTCCAAAAGGCGCCTTGAAAGACCAATAAGCTGAGCAGGCTCGTGCCGCCGAATCCGGCTTGCTCCAGCCGCAACTGCGCGGGCTCCACGACGATCGTGTAAAGGGCGTAGACCCCCGTTGCCGCCAATCCAAAAACCACGCCCCAAATCCATCCAAACGATTTCCGCGCGCGTTCCTGAAATTCCGCGATTCGCGAAGGGAGCGGCTCGTCTTCTTCCAGCATGGCGCGAGTCAGAAGCCGCGATTCGCGATCCAGAGCTCTCAGGAGAGTGCGGCACTCCGCGCAATTCTCCGTGTGCGCGGAGACAGCCTGCGCGCGGGCGCGGTCCAGCTGGCGCTCGGCGTACAGCAGGCACGTCATCTCATCCAGATGATCCCCATGAGCCATTGTTCCGTCCGGTCCTTCTGGCGACATGGGGTTAGCAGGTTCGCTCACGAGGTCCCTCCCGCAGCCAGCGCACTCTTTCCCTCCAGCGCCTGCCGAAGTTCATGCCGCGCGCGCAGCAGCACGACGCCCACGAAGGCGCGCCGCACGCCGAGCGCATCGGCGATTTCGTCATAACTCATATCGGAGTAGTAGCGCAAGACCAGAGCCATCCTGGCGCGCGCCCCCAGTTTCTGCAACGCGTGCCGCACTTCCTCGCTCGTCTTCTGTTCGATCATCCTGTCCAATTGGCTTGGGTCCGGGTGTTCCAGTGGGACGTTCTCGACATCGTCCGTCTCTTTGTCCTGCCGGATTTTGCGGCGGCGCAGGATATCCCAGCAATGGTTGGCGGCAACCCTATAGAGCCAGGCCGAGAACGATCGCGTCTCGTCGTATTGGCTCAGCTTGCCTTCCCACAATTTGGAGAAGATTTCCATGGTTGCGTCTTCCGCGTCTTCCCTGGTCGGGAGCGCTCTCCTGCAAAACCGGAAAATGGCTGGTCCCATCTCCCGATAGATTTGACCCCAGGACTCGGCATCCCCTGCACGAGCCCGGGCAACTGCCTCCGTGGTTTCCGTCGATCCGGGAACGCTCATCGGGCCTGGTCTCAGCGGTTCCATAGACTAGTACGCAGGGGAGCCCCGAAAACTTACACAAACTTAACAAATAGCAATAATCCGGAACGGGGCTATCTCGTCTCTGCTCAGCACTCTACCAGAAATCTGGCAGCGGACCACGGCTGGCGGCAATATCGGTGGCAGTTAGTGGAAAAGTGCCCGGAGGCCCGGTTTCCGGCCTGGGTGGCGCAAACGACGGCCCTGCTTTCTAGGAGAGGCCCTGGTCCTAGGGTAGGGGCCCCCAAACTATTTAATCTTCGCACCGGTCAAATCGAAAAGTTTGGATTGACAGGCCAATATGGATTGGTGTTAGTTAATGGGCAACAGGGGTAGTGGTCTCATAAAAAAGTGCCGAGGGACATTCAATTACCGACTAGGAGGGGTGTTTTTATGCAAAGGCATAGGCAGTGGGTATCCAGGGGATTTAAATCCGTATTATTGAGAATGGGGGCTACAGCCTTCGTACTAGCGCTCATGGCGTTAACCGGCCATGCGCAAACGTTCCGAGGCGCCATCAACGGGACGGTGTCGGATCCGTCCGGCGCGTCCGTACCGAACGCGCAAGTCAAAGCGACGGAAGCATCTACCGGACTCGACCATACGACGAACACTACGAGTGACGGCCAGTACTCCTTTCAGGATCTGCCTTTGGGCTTCTATAAAGTTACGGTGACTGCGGCTGGTTTCCCGCCGTATACCATCGACAAAGTCGAGGTTGTTGCGGGCACGATCTATACGCTGCCGATCAAGCTTTCCCTACAGCAGCAGTCGACCACCGTAGAAGTTTCGGCTGCGGCGCTTTCCCTCGACACAACGACTCAGACGCAAAACACCACCATAACTTCCGACGTGGTTCAGAATCTTCCTCTGAACGGCCGTGACTTCACGCAATTGATCGCTGTCGCCCCGGGCTATGGAGGCTACTCGGTGGGCGGTTTCGGCTCGCTGAATGGCACGCGTCCCAATCAGATGAACTGGCAGATAGACGGCGTGGACAACAACGATTTCTGGCACAACATTCCTGCAGTCAATCAAGGCGGTGTGTCGGGTATCGCGGGCGTCGTGCTTCCTGTCGATTCGATCGATGAATTCTCCGCGCAGACGCAATCAAGCGCGGAGGCAGGAAGAAATGCCGGCGGCACGGTGAACCTGGTCATTAAGTCGGGAACCAACCAGATTCACGGTTCGGTTTACTACTACAACCGCAACGAATATTACGGAGCTCACTCGCCCTTCTTCGTGCCGAGCGCGACAGTTCCCAAAGCGCCGCCACTGCGCAACGAGAATTATGGATTCTCCGTAGGTGGCCCGATCATCAAGCAGAAGGCCTTTTACTTTGCCAGCTACGAAAAGCAACAGTACATCATCGGCCTCTCGGGTGTGGCCACGGATCCTTCCGATGCCTGGGTCGCGCTAGCTCAGGATTTGCTGAATAACCCTGGAGGCAAATACGGTACCTACGCTCCTGTTGCGGCGAGCACCCTCTCGCAGAGTCTGATCGGGCCGAACGGCTTCTGGCCACGAAACCTGATCGGCAGCCTTCCTGCGACGCCCGACAACTTCTTCAGCCCCATCGCTTCGACCGGCTATAGCTACAACGGCGTGGCCAAGGTGGACTACAACATCACGGATAAGCACCGCCTCTTTGTCCGCTGGTTCGGCGGGCAGGGCTCACAAACAGCTCCAACCGGCGGGAGCCCCGCTTTGGGCACAGCTAGCTCGAATTTGAAAGACTATTTCGAAGTCGCGCCCATTCACGTATTCAATTACTCGCTGGTTCTGAATTCCACTCTGTCCTCGAAACTCACCAACCAGGTGCTCGTTGGAGCAAACTACTTCAACCAGGTTTTCCACGACTTCAACAATAGCTTCAACACACAAGCCATGGGCCTGTTTCTAAGCCCCGATGCGACCAACCACGGGCAGCCTATTCTTGGGGCTCCAAACATCATCATTGCACCAACTTCCGGCTCGAGCGGAGGAGGATTTGAACAGATTGGCATCACGCCGCCGGAAGGCCGCAATGACATCACCTGGCACTTGACGGATATCGTCTCGTGGACGACAGGCGATCACCAATTCAGGTTCGGCGGCGAAGTACGCCAAGGCCGCGTCGATGAGTTCTACCACCGCCACGGCACAGGAACGTTTGATTTTACGGGTGCAGAGGGACCATGGAGCAGTGCTTTGGGCTGCAGCACGACGACGCCTACAGCCGCATGCCAAGCCCTGTTTACGAATGGCACGTTGGGGGACGCGGAAGCGCTCGCCGATTTTCTTGCGGGCACCGTAGCGAGTTCCTCGATTGCCGTCGGAAATCCCGAGCGCCATGTGAAGGTAAACGCGTTCGATCTGTTTATGCAAGACAGCTGGCAGTTCAGCAAGAAGCTGACGTTTACGTATGGGGTTCGGTACGAATATTTCGGGCCACTGCACAGCGCTGGTAAGGACCTCGCTGTATTCACTCCAGGCAATGGTCTGCAAATTCAGGGCAATGGAATCAGTTCCATTTTCCCACCGGACAAGAACAACTTCGCCCCGCGGGTCGGGTTCGCGTATCAGCCTCTTTCCCGAAGCGACCTGGTAGTTCGTGGTGGATTCGGCGTCTTCTACGACCAGATCAACATGAATCCGTTCCTTGACTTCCGGCCAGGCGGCAGTTTTGCCGATGGATTAGAGGACAATCCCTTTGGTCCCTCCGCAGTCTCGGTCTACACAGCACCGACATGCCCGACGAATGTGGATGGCTCTTACAACTGGCAGGCCGTGCAGCAAGCGGTTTGCCCGAACGGTACGACACCCAATGCGGCCAAATCTATCTTCCCGGGAGTCCAGGCTTGCTCTACTCCCTTCTGCACAGCTGCTACCGATCCTAAAGGTCTCGGAGTCTTTGGCGTCAGCCAGAACTTCCGCACACCTTATTTCTATAATTACAGCCTGCAAGTGGAGAAGAGCTTCGGCAACGCGGCTGTGTTGCAGATCGGGTATGTGGGAAGCGAGGGACGCAAACTCAGTATGATGTTTAGCGAACCGACGGCGGGAACAACCTTCGGCTCCATCTTGTCCCTGCAAAGCACCGGGACCTCTAACTACAACGCACTGCAGACCACTTTCAAGCTGCGGTCCTGGCATGGGCTGACCTCGCAGTACTCCTTTACGTGGGGACACGCTCTGGATGAGGTCAGCGAATACCGCGCGGTCATTGCCGACAGCCTGGACCGGCGGGTGGACTACGGCAACGGCGACTACGACACTCGAAGGCTCTTTACGGCGAGCTTCACTTACGATGTACCAAATGCGGCGTGGGCCTCGGACTGGAAGAAGTGGATTTTCCATGACTGGCAGGCGAACAGTTTGTGGAACTTCCACACTGGCCAGCCGTCTGACGAGATTCTCTCGGGTCTCGACGTCATTGGGAATCCTTTTGCCGGAGTCTCCCATACCTTCTCTGCCTCGGGCGGAGGAGAGCAGTGGTGGAACCCTGCCGCGTTCGCGGTGCCAGCACCGGGGACCGTGGGCAATGAATCTCGCAACAAATTTTATGGTCCCGGTTACGGGGCCGTGGATCTGTCGGTCTCCAAGAACATTCCTATTGGGGAGCGCGTGAAGATCCAACTGCGTGCCGAGATCTTCAACCTTCTTAACCGAATCAACCTTGCATCCGGACCTGGTTCCGTGGGCAGCAGTTGCGGCGCACTGAATCCGACTTCCAATCTGCTAAGTGACCGCACCTGCACGACCAGCGCAGGGTTCGGCAAAGTTAGCGACACCATCGGCGACTTCAACGGCGCTCCCGGTATTGGGCCGGGAGAAGCTTTCAACATGCAGCTGGTCGCGAAGATTATTTTCTAACGACGGCCAAAAAACCTAAACCTTTCACCGAAACGCCCCGGTGGCTTATGCCGGGGCGTTTCGCTTTTTGTCGGGAGAGTCGCTGAGAGCTGGCGTTGGCGGCGCTTGTTTGGAAGGATTGGCGCGAGTTGCAGGAGTCTCCGGATGAGCGGAATCGGGCGGGATGCGGTAGAGTGAAAGGTTGCAGCGCTGTTGCGGTTCTTCGTTATGGCGGCCGCGGCCTGGGCAGATAGGGCGGGGCGAGCCCCGCCCCTACAGACTGGCATTTGGCAAATCCTGGAAAGCGGAATCGCACGTTCAAATGACGCAAATACTTCCATCGCTGGTGATTTTGGGGCGTCCCAATGTGGGCAAATCCACGCTATTTAACAGGTTGACTGGGACGCGGCGCTCGATTGTGACCAACGAGCCGGGGATTACGCGCGACCGGATTTATGGTAAAGCGGAGTGGCGCGGCAAGGCGCTGGAAATTGTCGATACAGGCGGGATTGTTCCCGACGACAAGGCGCTGATCCCTACGGAGATTTTGCGGCAGGCGCATGTGGCGATCAAAAAGGCGGCGCTGCTGGTTCTGGTCGTGGATAGTCAGGCGGGCGTGACGCCGCTGGATCAGGAATTGGCGCGGCTGTTGCGCACGACCGGCAAGCCCTTCGTAGTGGCGGTGAATAAAGTGGATGCGGTCTCGCAGGAAGTGAATGCGGCGGTGTTTCATTCGCTGGGAGCGCCGGTGTTTCCGATTGCGGCGGAACATGGGACGGGCGTGGACGATTTGCTGGATGCGGCGCTGGCGGAAGTGGAAGCTGTCGAGTCCGAAGAAGAAGTGGCGAAAGAGGACGCCGTCGAGGTCGCGATCATTGGACGGCCGAATGTTGGGAAGTCTACGTTGCTGAACCGGATGGCGGGGGAAGAGCGATCCATTGTTTCGCCGATTCCTGGGACGACGATGGACAACGTGGACACGGAAGTGGTGCACGAGGGGAAGACGTACCGGTTTGTGGATACGGCGGGGATTCGGCGCAAGGCGAAGACGACTTTGGTGGCGGAAAAGTTGAGCGTGGTGATGGCGCGGCGCGGGCTGGAACGGTGCGACGTAGCGCTGCTGGTGGTGGACGGCGAGCAGGGCGTGACGCAGGGCGACGCGCAGATTGCGAGTTATGCGGAGGAGTCGGGGCGATCGGTCATTATTGTAATTAATAAGTG
>Ga0210403_10005450_pt1 | contig 10796 bp, 14 predicted proteins | sample IncBWC19MmetaG_FD_150863 | JGI IMG/M metagenome (GOLD analysis project Ga0210403, IMG submission 150863) | Forest soil microbial communities from Barre Woods Harvard Forest LTER site, Petersham, Massachusetts, United States - Inc-BW-C-19-M | ecosystem: Environmental > Terrestrial > Soil >... | reverse complement strand
AACACGATCGTGCGGCCATTAAACTGCAATCCCATCACGATCCCAGTGCGCCCATCAGCTTTAGAAATATCTGGGTCCGCGAGCTCGACTAACGCCGCACGACGCTGACGAGGTTGATGCAAATAACCCAACCTCGACTCCGTCGAGATAGAGTGAACCACACCGGACGCGGTGGGGGAGGGGGCGAATACCCGACTCAGGATGGCTTCGGCTGGACGAATGGCGTGATGCGCAAGCTCATCGCGCTCTATCACGCGGATGCTGGAGTAAGCACCCGCTGCGGCAGCACGCCGAGCGCCCGGCGCGACGATGATGTTCGGATGCGAAATGCTCTGGCTCGATCAGATGTGCTGTCCGATAATCTGATCCGGCGCGTTCCAACTGACGAGATTCTGGAGACTGTTATGCCGACCCTGCCCCTACTCGTTTTTGACGTCAATGAGACTTTGCTTGATTTAGATGTGATGTCGCCGATCTTTCAAAACATTTTTCGCGAAAAGTTCGCGATGCGCGAATGGTTTGCAAACCTAATCCTGTATTCTGAGGCGCTCACTCTGGCTCGGTCTTACGTACCTTTTACGGAGATTGGTGCGGCCGTGATGAAAATGCTCGCCGACACTCGCGGCATCCAAATAACAGAGGCGGACAAGCGAGCACTGACCGATCAGTTCTCGACAATGCCCACACATCCAGAAGTACCCGGCGCGCTCCGTCGCCTACGTCAGGTGGGCTTTCGGTTGTTTACACTGACCAACAACCTGGCTGAAGTGCAGGGTAGGCAATTGACAAATGCTGGGATAGTCGAACTCTTTGAACGCCGTTTTAGCGTCAACGACGTCCGACAGCATAAGCCCGCTCATGAGGTCTATAGACATGTCGAGAGGCAGCTACAAGTGGGTCCGGAACACCTCTTTCTAGTGGCGGCTCACACGTGGGACACGTTGGGCGCGGTCGCCGCCGGGTGGAGTGCCGCGCTGATCAAAAGACCAGGGAACGACGTTCTCGGTGTAGGTCCGCAGCCTACTCTTGTTGGGACGGATCTTGAGGACGTCGCCGATCAACTGATTGCGCGGATTGTGCACTGAAGAAGGTCAGAAGGAATTTCCTTTGCAAGGGTGGACAGGGCGCCAATGATTCCGAGACGCGACAACGAACTAAGAGGACGTTCGGATTGGTCGATACGTCATTTAACATAATATACATTATGCGAAGTACAGATAGATAGATTATAATATATCAATCAATGATTTAAGCTTACACATTACTCTTGAGTCGAGGCCTATATCGCGAGACTCCGGGATTGCGCCACGGCGGATCTCACGCCACGCAGCGCATGTACAGACACTTCACGGGAATATGAGTCACGCGATGGACAAAGAAGCCTTCTTCTGGAAAATCATGGCCGGGGAATTGCCACCGCCGAAAGTCGCGGCAACGCTGGGATTTGAGTTCAAGGCCATAGATGCCGACTTAGGCACCATCGAGGTCGAGTTTCAAGCGAAGACAGAATTCGCCAACCCGGCGGGCAATATCCAAGGCGGATTCCTTGCAGCAATGCTTGATGACACGATGGGACCTGCGTTGGCGGCAACGCTTGCCAAAGGCGAGTTTGCGCCAACTATCAACCTGAATGTCTCATTTGAAAAAGCTGCCCGCGTAGGCACAACCATCCAAGGGAAGGGTCGAGTTCTCAAGCGAGGCAAGGAAATTTGTTTCCTGGTCGGTGAACTGTACCAGGATGGTCAACTCGTGGCGTCTGCCACCGCGACTGCGATTGTTCGCCGATCTCCGGTGTAATCATCCAACTACGGAAGCGCGACCATACTAGAGATTGCGGCGAACGCGGTCATCACCGTCTCCATCTGGTTGGCGGCGCGAAACCACGTCTACACATGGCCCACGGGGATTGTCGGCTGTGCACTCTTTAGCATTGTGTTCTTACGCAACCAGCTATACGCGGACGCGACGCTGCAGCTCTTCTTTATTGCGACCAGTCTGATTGGCTGGTGGCAGTGGTTTCATTCGGCATCGCCGACGACGAGCGGTCAGCGTCCCATTACAAAAGCGAGGCCGCAAACGATAATGTGGATGGTAATTGCAGGAATCGCTGTGACGGCCGGCTACGGCTGGCTGCTACATAGGTTTACCAACGCCTTTATGCCATATATGGACGCCGCGGTGCTGGCTTTGAGCGTGATTGCTCAGTGTCTGCAAATGCAGCGCAAGGTCGAAACCTGGCCCTTCTGGCTTAGCGTCAATACTCTCTCCGTTGGCCTGTTTGCATCGCGCGGCCTGTTGTTAACTGCCGCACTCTACGCCGCATACTGGGTAAACGCCTGGTACGGCTGGTGGCGATGGCAGAAGGAACGCACGCAACTGCTGCCGTCAACCCCATGACTGAGGATGAGAGGACTGCAAGACGCTTCGGCTTAGGGCTTGTTGTCGGAAAGTTCTCGCCGCTGCATCTCGGGCACGAATGGTTGATCCAACAAGCGGCAAAACAATGCAATCGTCTGCTGATCTTAAGTTATGCGAATCCTGAGTTCGATCGATGTGATGCCTTGACCCGCCGACGCTGGTTCGCCGCGCGATTCCCGGAACACGAGACTCTCGTCATTGACGCAACCTGGCCAGAGCAAACTCGAGGCGGAATCGCCGTACGCCCGCTACCGTTAAACGATTCCAGCGATGAAGAGCAACAGAATTTCCTGTCCTGGCTTCTGAAAGACATCTTGAAGCGCATTCCAGACGCGATCTTCTGCAGCGAGCCTTATGGCCTCTCTTGCGCGAGCGGGCTCACCAAAGCCCTAGGGCGCGAAGTGGTGGCAGTCATCATGGACCTCGATCGTAACCAGTTCCCGATCAGCGCAACTCAGATTCGCCAAAATCCCTTCAAGCAACACCGTTGGATGTCGCCTGAAGTGGCGGATGCATTCGTGCACCGCATCGTCCTCCTTGGCGGGGAATCCAGCGGCAAATCCACACTGGCAGCCGCGCTGGCGGCTCACTATCGAACCGTATGGGTGCACGAGTACGGCAGGGAACTGTGGGAACAGCAGAACGGAGTGATGAGTGAAGAGGACTTGCTAATAATCGGCCACGAGCAAATTCGCCGCGAAGAGGAGGCCTTGCGTTCCGCGAACCGCTATCTATTTTGCGACACCTCTCCGCTCACAACCTTGGGCTACAGCTTGTGGATGTTTGGACGCACCGATCCGGAGCTCGCAAATCTCGCTACCCGTGCATACGCTGCCGCCATTCTTTGCAAACCAGACTTTCCCTTTGTACAAGACGGATCTCGACGTGAGGAAGCGTTTCGCGACCAGCAGTACGCCTGGTATCAGGAGCAGATCGGGACGATGAAATGTCCGGTGCTGGAAGTGGGCGGCAGCGTTTCCGAGCGGGTGTCGACCGTGACTGGATGGCTATCAACGTTGCATGCCGCTGACCTCACTCCGTAACCGGCGATCTCAACCTGCCCCTGCGCCATCCGGCACCGGCGATTCTGGCACCGCCAGAACCGGCTTGACGCCATCCGCGTATCCGCAGAGCTGACTCCAGACTGAATTGCCATTTCTGGGTTGCCCCGGCCGTTCGCACCGCAATGCTCCGGCATCCTGCCTCGCTGCGGACCAGCCCATACGCCGTGTCTGTGCAATCGCTTAATTGCTGATGCTCACCGCGTTTAGAAGCCCGATGGCGACTGAGAACGTCGCGACCATTATTGCCGAACACACATGTCCATCTTCGATACGCTTCGCCTGGCTGCGAAGCGCCAGCAGTACTCCCAGCTGCACAAGGCAGGTTATCGCGGCCCAGACGATCATCTCAATGAGCGAGTGGGTATAAAAGATCGCAGCCAGCATCGGAATAGTGAAACCAATGACGGCGCCGGCAAAGGTAATTGCCACGGCAATGTTGTCGTGCGCGATGAGCGCGAATTCTTTGTAGGGGGTTGCTCGTGCGTATATATAAACAAACAGTAACAGCAGCACGACGGAGGTACCGAGGTATTCGACAAAGGCGGCGATGGCGTTAATCATAAAAACCCCTAATTGATGAAATAGTGGGGAACGAAGCTGCTGCTATTGGAAGTGATTGGAGATGAATCCTCGCGTATGCACATGCCGGCGCTCTGACCGTCGATCACCCACGAGCCGATTACTGGATAGTGCCCGTCGAAGGCGGGGAGGATTTGCAGAGCTTGGTAAATGTACCCTTGCTCCCCATAGGGTCCATCGGCTTTATCCAGGCATGCATTGTTCGAATACAGTTCGATGTTGGCGCCCTCCCTCGAGTAGAGCGGCTTTTTGGCGTAAGAGCTCAAGCACCCCGGCTCGAAGTAAGCGGGCAGCAAATTCGGATGTTTAGGAAACAGTTCCCAGAGGATGGGCAGCAGCCCCTTACAAGAAAGCCCGGCTTTCCATAGCGGTTCGATGAACTGGGTGCTGCTCGCCGCAATATGCACACCAAAGTCTTCTGCCATCAGCCATTCCCACGGATAAAGCTTGAATAAATTTTCAATCGCACTGCCGTGAGAATCGACAAAGGTGTTGCGCGACGCGTCCCACCCGATATCCTCAATATTAATATGCTCGGCTTTGCGGCCGGCTTGGGCCGCCGTATCGATAAGATAGGTAGTGCATGCCCAGTCCTCCTCGTTGCCATCGAGACTCGCGAGATGAATCGGGTTGCTCCCAGGTAATTGCCGCCAGCGCGCAATCAGCCTCTCGTGAATCGAGTTGAACTGATCGGCAGATGGAAATCTATCCTCCATCCAATACCACTGACACACGGCGGACTCGAGCAACGAAGTCGGCGTGTCGGCATTGTATTCCAGCATTTTCGGATCGCTCTTGCCGTCATAGGACAAATCGAAGCGTCCATACAAGGAGAAGTCCCCGCGCTTCAAAGAAGCCGCAATTGGATCCCAGAAGGTTTGCGGAATTGCCAAATACCCCAAGCGCTCTGTGTCGATTGCATTTTCCAGCGCAGCCATGCACATTTGGTGCAGTTCATTGGTGGCCGCCTCCACCGTCTCAACTTGCTTAAAGTCGAATTGATAGCAGGCATCTTCCTTCCAATAGCTGTCGCGAGCATGAAATGAGAGTCCCTGCGCTTCAAGCTTTCGCGCAAAATCATCGCGCGGAACAACGATCTGGCGCTGCATTAGCTGCCCCCCACACCAAAGCCGTGCGCCGAGGAGCCAAAGCCGCCGCGAGAGAAGGTGCCGACACGGGTGGTGAGGCCTGACTCAGAGCCTGCGCTCGTGATATGGGCATCATGGATGCTGCGCGTGGTGCCGTCGGCGTTGACCGCAATCGGGCGCGCCCGATTCGGGTCCCAGTAATAACGAGGTCCGTAATAGTAGGCAGGCTGCCCAGTCGCTGCGGATGATTGCCGGCAATCGGCCGGATCTCCCCAATCATGACGGCACTCATCGAGCGAGGCGTATTTTTGCTGCTTTAGATCCTGGCGGACATCATCGCAGGCATATAAACCCATCGCGGAGCCCAACAAGATCAACTGGACGTAAGCCGAGCGCTTCATTTTTTCTCTGGCCCGAACCCCAAAGCCGATAATATAGTCTAATTCCGTGGATGCGAAGATTTGAGAGGCCAAATAATGACTGATGTCACCGTCGATACGCATGAACAAAGGATTCGCCAGCATGTCGCCGCTCAAGGATTCATGCAACTGATCGGCGCGGAATTGGGCAAGCTATCGAGAGGGACGTGCGAAATGTCGGTAGATAAACGTCCCGAATTACTTCAACAGCACGGCATGTTTCATGGCGGCGTGACCGCGTTTCTCGTCGACAACGCGACCACCATTGCCGCCTCGACCATGATCCAGCAAGATCAGTCGGTTCTCACCGCCGAATACAAACTCAGTCTGCTTGCCCCGGGCCTCGGGGAGCGCCTAGTTTGCCGCGCTCGTGTCATTAAAGCAGGCAAAACTTTCTCGGTCGTCGCTGCAGACGTGTTCAGCATAACCGGAGCGGAGGAGAAGCATACTGCAACCGCACTGGCGACGATCGCGGTCATTGCTGCGAAATCATAATCAAATACCGAGCTGCAGCGGCGTCTGACTCAGTGCCGGCCTCATTCTGCACGCTGCTTCGCAAGCCCCATCGCATTGAGGACGAAAGAGTAGATGTCCGCCGCCTCCTCGACTCTTTTCGCCACCGGTTTCCCGCTCCCATGCCCAGCCCGCAAATCGATGCGGATCAGAATCGGATTGCCGTGCGGATCAGAATTCTGCATCGCCGCCGCAAACTTAAAGCTATGTGCCGGAAACACCCGATCATCGTGATCCGCCGTCAGGATTAAAGTCGTGGGATAAACAACGTTGGGTCTCACGTTGTAGTACGGCGAATATGCCATCAGTGCCCTGAGTTCGTCTTCGTTGTCAACGGAGCCATAGTCGGACTCCCAGGCCTTACCCACGGTGAACTCGCGAAACCGCAGCATGTCCATGACCCCGACCTGCGCCACCGCCGCCGCAAAGAGGTCGGGCCGCTGTTCTTCCACCGCTCCGATGAGCAAGCCTCCGTTCGACGCTCCATTGATGGCCAACCGCTCGCGACTCGTCCACCGATTTGCAATCAAATACTCCGCCGCGGCGATGAAATCATCGAACACATTCTGTTTGTGCGTCTTCATTCCCTGTTCGTGCCACGCCCGCCCGTACTCCCCGCCTCCGCGCAAGTTCGCCGCCGCGTATACGCCCCCGAGCTCGAGCCACGCCGCCACCGCCGGCGAGAACGCCGGTTGCAGCGAATCATTAAAGCCCCCGTACCCGTAAAGAATCGTCGGATGACTCCCGTCCAGGTTGAGCCCGCGCCGTGCGGTCACGAACATCGGCACCCGTGTTCCATCCTTGGATTTGTAGAACACCTGCTTCGTCTCATATGCCCCAGACTTGAATCCGCTTAACACAGGCCCACGCCACAACGCCGTGCTTCCCGTTTTAAGATCCAGCCGATAAATCGACGCCGGCGTCGTGTAGTCCGTGTAGGCGTAATACGTCACGGCGTCATCGATGCGCCCAGCAAATCCACTCGCCGTGCCCAATCCCGGTAAAGCGACATCTCCCAACGACTTACCCGTGGGCGAGAAACGCCGCACCACGCTGTGCGCATCATGCAGATACAACGCGATAATCTGATGGCCCACCAACGTCGCGCTATCCAAAGTGTCCGCCGACTCGGCGACCACATCGCGCCAGTGTTCCTGCCCTGGATGACCCAATTCGATCGCGACAACCCGGTACCGCGGTGCATCGTCGTCGGTTAGCACATACAGCGTCGAACCGATATTCCCGATGAAGGTATAGTTCGCGCGCGGCTCCGCAATGACCGGTTTGACCGCCGCATCAGCGGCCAGGTCGGCCGCCGATAGTGTGTTCCTCACATCCGTCCCGTGATTGGCGGTGACAACCAGGTAACGCCCGTCATCCGTCACCTGCGCCCCGACAAACCAGTCCGGCTCTCCAGTCCGCGTGTAGACCTTTGAATCCTGCGCCTGCGCAGTTCCTACCTTATGGAAAAACACCGTGTGAAACTGATTCCGCGCCTTCAATGATTGGCCGGCATCCGTCGCCGGGTAGCCGCTGTAGTAGAAGCCACTCGCGTCTTTCCGCCATGAAGCGGTGGTGAATTTGGCCCAGTGGATTTCATCCGGCATGTCCTTGCCGCTCGCGACGTCGCGTACGCGCCAGGTCTCCCAATCTGAACCCGCTTCGGAGAGCCCGTAGGCCATTAGGCGGCCATCGTTGCTATAGCCTGCCGCTCTGAGTGCAATGGTTCCATCCTTCGCCAATCCGTTCGGGTCTAAGAGGATCCTTGCCGTTTGCTCCGGGTTGGTTGTCGTGAACAGCACCGATTGATTCTGCAGCCCATCGTTGTGGCTGTAGAACCATTCCCCACCATGCTTCTCCGGCGCACCCCAGCGCTCGAAATTCCAGATCTCCTTGAGGCGCTGGGCAATCCGGTCGCGTCCAGGAATTGCCTTAAGGTAGTCGCTTGCGAGTTTGGCCTCCGCCTCCACCCACGCGTGCGTCTCCGGCGAGTCCACGTCTTCCATCCAGCGGTAGGGGTCGGCCACCTTGATGCCGTGATAGTCATCGACCTGATCCCCGCGGCGTGCACTCGGATAACTTAAGTGTCGAGAGTTCACGTTGGAATCAGGGAATGCAATTCCCACAAATCCTGAATCCAAGGCTATGAGAACCAGCGCTGCCGTTACCGTCGTACCCGCTATTTGGCGTATGTTCATGTCGCCCCGCTTGTTGTGTTTTGTTTCATGCCGCGTCTGTCTCGGCGCGGACCTGCCGATACTCCGTGATGCTCATCGCGAAACGTTGCGCCGCGACGAGAAAAATCCATTTAGCGTGAGCCGGCCAGCCAGTGGATCGTCAGACAAGCGCTCGGGAGCGAGGATATCGCCGGAGTGCATTACGTAGCCATCATAGAAAATGATGCGATTCCATTGGGCTGGTACGGTGCCGACGCAAGCGAAATAGTGATTCGAACCACACATGTAGCCGGATTGCGCCGGATACTTCCCGTCGAAAGCATCGACCGGCAAGGTACTCGCATCTCTGAAGAGGTCCGCCATTTCTTCCGCCGGCCGGGCAGGCTCGTAAAAACTCGTCCCCCCGAGACCCGAATCTTTAAAGAGATAGAGAATGGAGGCTTGAATCGAGTGACCGGCATCCAGCGCAGCCATATCGCGGTGACACATGCGTTGGTAGGGTCGCAGTGTGTGAGGCTCAAGCGTGACCATGGATAGCCGGCAGTGCATTTGCACTACTCTCCTCGAATCAAATAAGCGCCGGATGTGCCGATTGAAAAACTGGACCAACCCGGCCCCAAACGTCGGAGTAAAAAGAAATACGCCCGGATATGCATTAAAGTCGACATTGCGAAATTGCTCCCTGCGCTCGTGCGCGAATTGAACGACCTGCTCCGGATTCAAAAGCGCGTTATCCACGATAAAGCAAGAACATCCGTTGGAAAACCGCACCTGCTCGATGTGCGGCTCAGGGCTAAAATCTAGCTTCTCTTCCGGTCTCATTGCTTCATCACAGTCAATCACGCCACCTAGCCGGCATGGCGATTAACTCCCCGTCCGCCTAGCTGCGCCCTCCCCTCACCTCTCAAGTCACACCGCGCGCAGGATCGGTCTGTTCACGATAAACCGCGAGGTGATCACGCGTAGACGTGGATCGCGTGCGAACCATATGGTTCACCCGCAGCTTCCAAGGACCGATCCACAGCGGCCCGGAATATATCTACGCTTGATCACCCTTCGGGGTGTAATTCTGTTCGCTCCGAGCGCTCCAGCGGTACAGATTTTCATCCTCACAATGAGGGCATTTGATCGCGGTCAATTGATCATCGTAATCCGTCAATGCTTTGCCGCCCGCTGCTGTGGCCGCAATCGCAATGACTCGCCCACACGATCGGTTCTTGCACAGCCACCCCACGTAGACCTCGCCCAGCACCATCTGCTGCGGCGCCCTGACTTCGACGTGGCGCAACGGGGCAGTGGCGACCGGTTTGTGTGATGGCGTACCACGGCTTTTTGTCGGACGTTTGATCGCCATTGCGGCCTCTACGCTGATGAACTAGGGGAAAGCCTACCGCGGCTGCGATGCCTCTGCCAGCCCCGACTCAATGGACGCGATCAGAGCATGTCCCGGCACCCTACTCCGCCACCGCCATTCTCCGCTTGGCTGGGCCGTTCGGACGCGACGCCACGCATTCCATGGCCAGTCAACCCATGCGGCCCTTCCCTGTGCCACCGTTCGGCCGGTCCGACGCGACATTGCGTCGCGTCGGACACTCGTCCAGCCTCACCCTCAGCACGAGATCTTCTCACCCGCAGCTGAAAGTTGTTCACTTCACGCAGAAGTGACTGAATTTCCGCGGATTTGCCGAGACGTCTCCAAATGGCGCCAACCTCGACATGCAACGATTCGTCCCCATACTGGTGCAACGAAATCGTATCTATGCACCAGGTTAAATCATCTGACAAGCTACTGGAGATTAATCATGCTTGCATTGATTGCCCGCTGGACCCACAACGTCTTGCTCGCCTCAATGGCACTACTGACGATTGCGCTGGTGGTTTCGGCTACGTAGATATTGGCAACTCACACTCCGCTCGTTGCAGCCCCCGATGGTCGAGCCCGACCACGAGGTGGTCATGCGCAGTCTCCGCGCAGCGGGCCACTCCTGCGCGGCATTGCAGCTAGCCCCTTAGCCGCAATATCGTCGCCGCGGCCTTATAGGATCGCATTGAGAGATTTTGCCAAAGCCGGAACGCTCTTCCGTCGCCGATAAAACCACAACGTGAGCGCCATCAGCGAGCCGCCTGGCAGCAGGAGTTCTATCGCCGCATACGGCGCGAGTTCCTTAAGCATTGCAATGACGGGCGTGGTCCACGTAAACAGTTTTTGCAATGCCGGAGTCCATCGTCCGAGACAACGCCAGATTTGCAGTAGCCTACCTCTGGAGATCGACATGGGGAATATGGACATCACGTTACTCGCTAAACTGCGGTTGACTAACTTAAAGACGAACACAGAGTCTCGATTTCGACATCGTCTCGTCGAATACTTTCTAGGCCCCGTGTGCTCGAGCGCGGTCGCATTGCCTTAGGCCAACAAGACCAGCACGGTGGCAGCCGTGGCGGCGACTGCGAGCAGCCCCTGTGCGACTCGTGCGACAAGATCGATTCGGTTGCTCATCTGAATGCTCCGTTGAGTGGATGATCGAACACTTCAGC
>Ga0210403_10005449_pt1 | contig 10797 bp, 8 predicted proteins | sample IncBWC19MmetaG_FD_150863 | JGI IMG/M metagenome (GOLD analysis project Ga0210403, IMG submission 150863) | Forest soil microbial communities from Barre Woods Harvard Forest LTER site, Petersham, Massachusetts, United States - Inc-BW-C-19-M | ecosystem: Environmental > Terrestrial > Soil >... | reverse complement strand
AAACTAAAATTAGCTGAGGCTGCTGTGACGGTAGTGCGGAATGATGCTGAACTACTCCCCATTCAAAAAATAGAGAATCGAAGTTTTGTATCCGTCAGTTTGGGTGAAGGAATCAAAAATGAATTTACTCATTTTTTGTCAAAGTATGACGGCTTCAAACATTACGCTGTAAAAACTATAAATGATACCCTGGGCTTATCGACGCTCATCAAAGAGAAAGACATTATTGTAATTGGGCTGTTTCACGCTTCATCTTCCTGGATAAAGGATATTGCAGGATTGATCAATAGATTGCCAAAAGAACGAGTGATCATTTGCAGTTTCGGAAATCCTACGGATTTAAGTTACTTTGAAAAAATCCCAACATTAATTGCCGCATACAGTGATGAGTCAGATCTTCCTCAAGCCACAGCACAATTAATTTTTGGCGGAATTGCAGCACAAGGGCAGTTACCTGTAAAAATTTCAGATTCGCTTGAAGTTGGAAAAAGCATACAAACCAAAACAATTCAACGATTTGCTTACTCCTTGCCTGAGGACGTTGGGATGAACACCACCACCTTGAAAAGAATTGAATCCATCGCACAAGAAGCAATTTCCACGGGTGCGACACCGGGTTGTCATGTGTTAATCGCAAGAAATGGCAAAGTGGTTTATGAAAAATCTTTTGGTTCACTGAGCTACGACAAAAAAATTCCAGTGAGTGATGAGACTATTTACGATCTCGCTTCGGTCACCAAAGTTTCAGCCACGCTGCAAACGGTGATGTACATGTACGAGAAAGGGTTGATCGACGTTAACAAAAAAGCGTCCGTGTATTTGCCTGAACTCAAGGGGTCGAACAAAGAAGATTTTATTATCAAAGACATCCTTACGCATCAGGCTGGATTATGGCCCTACCTTCCCTTTTGGGCAGAGACCGTTAAAGATTCCGTGGTTACCAAAAAATACTACGGGCACGAGGCAAGTGATGAATTCCCTTTCCCTGTTGCCGAGAATTTATTTGCCGCAAAATCGATGAAAGATTCCCTTTGGCAGTGGATCATTAAATCGAAAGTCCGTGAGAAACCTCCACGCACAGCCTACGATTACCGCTACAGCGACATGGGTTTTTACATCATGCAGCACCTGGCCGAGAAAATGCTGGGGCAACCTATGGAAGATTTTTTGCTAAAAAATATTTACCAGCCTTTGGGAGCATCAACACTGGGATATTTGCCATTGAGAAAATTTCCCCCTGCTCAAATTGCCCCAACGGAAAACGATACACTTTTCCGCAAAAGTTTATTGATCGGGTATGTCCATGATCAGGGTGCTGCGATGCATGGTGGCATAGCGGGCCATGCGGGATTGTTCAGCAATGCCAACGATTTGGGAAAACTCGGACAAATGTGGTTGAACAAAGGCAGTTATGGGGGGAATCAGATTTTTAAACCGGAAACCATCGATTTCTTTACAGCAAAACAATATACCGACAGCAGGCGTGGCCTTGGCTGGGACAAACCGATAGCGAGTGATTGGAACAGCCCTGTGTCGATGTATGCTTCTTCAAAAACCTTTGGTCATACAGGCTTCACAGGAACTTGTATTTGGGTAGACCCGGAATTTAACCTCGTTTATGTCTTTCTTTCCAATCGCGTAAACCCTGACATGAACAATACTAAAATATTAAACGCAAATATCCGTCCACGTATTCAGGAAGTCATTTATCAGTCCATTTTTACATATTGTAAAAATCATTACCCTGTTGAAACCAATTAATCCCAAATCGAGTTAAACGAGAACAACCCTGAAACCGTGGAAAAAATGAAAATAGGCATTGTTTGTTACCCTACGTTTGGAGGAAGCGGTGTGGTTGCAACCGAACTCGGCAAAGCCCTGGCAAAAAAGGGCCATCCTGTTCACTTCATTACTTATAATCAACCAAGCCGACTTGATTTCTTGAGCGAGAACTTATTCTATCACGAGGTTGAGTTCCGCTCCTATCCTCTTTTTGAACATGCACCATATGAATTGGCACTAGCCAGCAAAATGGTTAGCGTAGTCAAAAATGAAAGGTTGGATTTGCTCCATGTTCATTATGCCATTCCTCATGCTTCGGCCGCCTACATGGCCAAACAGATTTTGAAAAGCCAGGGTATTTATGTTCCGGTGATTACTACACTGCATGGTACAGACATAACCCTCGTAGGCCGTGATCCTTCATATGAACCGGTCGTTACGTTTAGCATCAACCAATCGGATGGGGTGACATCGGTGTCGCGTGATTTGAAAAAGGAAACGTACGAATTTTTTGACATCCAGAATCATATAGAAGTCATTCCCAATTTCATTGATTTGGAGAAATTCAAAAAACAGAAGAAAGATCACTTCAAAAAAGCTATTTGTCCCGACGGCGAGGCCCTGGTGGTCCATACTTCCAATTTCCGCAAAGTGAAACGCGTTGGGGATGTGATAAAAATTTTTTTCAACATTCACAAAGAAATTCCCTCCAAACTGCTCATGATTGGCGATGGCCCTGAGCGCGATGTAGCCGAACAACAATGCCGTGATCTGGACATCTGTGATGATGTTCGCTTTCTTGGGAAACTAGAGGCCGTGGAAGAGGTATTGTCGGTGGCCGATTTATTCTTAATGCCTTCTGAAAAAGAAAGTTTCGGTTTGGCGGCATTGGAAGCCATGGCTTGCGAGGTGCCGGTAGTCAGCTCAAATTCGGGAGGGCTTCCCGAACTTCAACTACAGGGAGTAACCGGATTCATGAGCAATGTAGGCGACGTCGAGGATATGACCCGCAAAGCGTTGTTCATTTTGAATAAGAATAATTTACCCCAGTTCAAGGCTAACGCATTGAAGCGCGCCCAGGAGTTTGATATTACCAATATCTTGCCTCTTTACGAAAATTATTACCGGCAGATATTGGAAAAAGCTGCCGCGAAGGAGTCAGTTTAAACCAATTTCGATTGCGAGAGTCTTTGATTCGATATAAATTTGCTATCACCTATGGATGCAGCACTTAAACCGCAAAGCAAAGGCACAAAACGACTATTCAAGAACCCTGTACTGGAAAGACTTTCGCGCACTCATATTTCTGTGCCACTGATTATTTTCTTTTCATACGCCTCGGCTTTACTTTATTGGAGTATCACCCACACTTCCTTATCAATCCCGGCCACGGTAGCCATGTTCATGATTGGAATAATTGCATTTACCTGGGTGGAGTACATGGTGCACCGCTACTTGTTTCATATGGGTGCAGATACAGAGCAGCGCGCTAAGGTACAATACACACTGCACGGAGTGCATCATGAATTCCCAAAAGACAAGGAGCGTCTTGCTATGCCACCCATTGTGAGTATAACCATCTCAACCCTGTTACTATTTCTCTTCCGTTTAGTGCTGGGCGATTTAGTATTCTCGTTCCTGCCCGGTTTTTTAACGGGCTATGCAGCTTATCTCTCCATTCACTATATGGTGCATTCCTTTCAGCCACCCAAAAATTTCTTTAAAATCCTTTGGGTTAACCACAGCATCCACCATTATAAAAACGGAGAAGAGGTTTTTGGAGTGTCGTCCCCTTTGTGGGATTATATCTATGGAACAATGGTTAAGAAATAATCGGTATTAATTTACGTTGAATAAACGCCGCTGAACACGGCTTAGCAACTCAAATCCTTTAGCATTTAGATTCGCCTCTCGTTCTGAGCCTTGGGTAAGGCCGTTTTAGAATAAGTAGGGCAAATATACGTTGAACAAGCCGAAGCCATTACAGCAACTATCAAAATTAAAATGGCAACTGATTTTTTCATGATCGTTTATGTTGAATTCTGAAACAATAGAGGAGCCTCATTTGTTTAGAGAACGTTGAAATCCTTACATCTGTGTCTTTAGAACTTAAAAAATGTCTGGATGTGATAAGCAATAAAATTTCAGGTTATCTGAACATTAAACGGGGATATTTGGTTTATCTTGAACATCTAAACTATGCTCGGTCACCGATTTTCAAAATATACTCCGCCACCCCAGGATGGCAAATCAGATTTTGAGAAACTGTTGAAGGTCTTCATGCAGTTGTTGCTGATCACTTCCGGCAATGTCTCCGAAGCACTGCAATGGCTTACGGAAGTGGACAAGCAGTATGGTCTTACCAACAAAGAGTACGGCATTGGCGACTTTATCGAAGACCTGAAAAAAAACGGTTATATCACCGATGAGGGGCCTAATGGCGAATTTAAACTCAAACCAAAAAGCGAGCAAAACCTTCGCCAGTCGGCCCTGGAGGAAATTTTCGGCAAACTGAAAAGAACAAAGCCGGGTGGCCATCAGACTCCTCACAACGGTAGCGGCGATGAACCTACTACCGACAGACGCGACTACGAATTTGGGGATACCCTGGAACAAATTTCGATTACAGACTCCCTGCGCAATGCTCAAGTCAATCACGGGCTGGAGGATTTTTTCATGACCGAGGATGATTTGGAAATTATCGAGAACGAATTCAAGGCCCAAACGTCAACAGTGCTGATGATCGATATTTCGCACTCCATGATTTTGTATGGGGAAGACCGCATCACACCGGCCAAAAAAGTAGCCATGGCCTTGTCGGAATTGATCACCACCAAGTACCCCAAAGACACGCTTGATATTTTAGTTTTTGGAGATGACGCCTGGCAAATTGAAATTAAAGATTTACCCTACCTGCAAGTTGGCCCGTACCACACCAACACAGTGGCTGGCCTCGAATTGGCGATGGGAATACTTCGCAGAAAGAAAAATACCAACAAGCAAATCTTCATGATCACCGATGGCAAACCTACCTGCATCAAACAAGGAATTAAATATTACAAGAACAGCTTCGGTCTTGATCAGAAAATTTTAAATAAAACCCTGGACCTTGCGGTGCAATTGAGAAAAATTAAAATACCTGTGACCACGTTTATGATTGCCACCGATCCTTATCTCAAGGCATTTGTACGCGAGTTTACGAAAGCCAACAATGGTAATGCGTACTACAGCAGCCTGCAGGGACTGGGTAATTTAGTATTTGAGGATTTTAAACGAAACAGAACGAAGAATCTATAGCCGTTAATCGATAAAAGTTATTCGTTAATATAGCCAGATGAATAACAACCACTGATAACGATTAACAATTAACTAATAACGATCGAATGAAAGACTTTCAAAAAATAAAAACGCTTGGCCAACTCGAATCATCCGGGTATCAATTCAAAACCATCAAGGATGAACTGCGTGGCAACCTGATCGAGAAGTTGCGGAAGAAAGAAAATGTCTTTGAAGGAATTTGGGGTTATGAAGAAACGGTCATTCCGGATTTAGAAAGAGCTATTCTTGCAGGTCATGATATTAACTTATTGGGCCTGCGCGGCCAGGCGAAGACCAGGCTTGCCCGGTTGATGGCCCATTTGCTGGACGAATACATTCCGGTAATTGAAGGGTCAGAACTCAATGATGATCCCTTACATCCGATTTCCCGCTATGGTCACGATAAAATCAATGAACGGGGGGATGAAACTCCGGTTGCGTGGCTTCATCGCGATGAACGTTATACAGAAAAACTCGCTACTCCCGATGTTTCCATTGCCGATCTGATTGGCGATGTTGATCCCATTAAGGCTGCGTCTCTGAAACTACCTTATTCCGATGAACGCGTGATCCACTTTGGATTGATTCCACGATCACATCGTTGCATTTTTGTAATCAATGAGTTACCCGATTTGCAGGCACGTATTCAAGTAGCCCTCTTCAACATCTTGCAGGAAGGCGACATTCAAATCCGTGGTTTTAAATTGCGATTACCGCTGGATATTCAGTTTGTGTTCACTGCCAACCCGGAAGATTACACGAACCGTGGAAGTATTGTCACGCCATTAAAAGATCGCATCGACAGCCAGATCATCACCCATTATCCAAAGACGCTGGAAATAGGTAAACGAATCACCCAACAAGAAGCAAACATCCGCGGTGAACAAAAGAAAATGATTTCGGTGGGGGAAATTGCGAAAGACATCATCGAACAAATTGCTTTCGAGGCTCGTAAGAGTGAATTTGTAGACGCAAAGAGCGGGGTTTCCGCCCGACTTACCATCTCCGCCTATGAAAACCTGGTCGCAGGGGCCGAGCGAAGAAGTATCATCAACAATGAAAAAAATACATCCATCCGTGTTTCTGATTTTATTGGTGTGATTCCCTCCATCACAGGCAAGGTCGAATTAGTGTACGAAGGTCAGCAGGAAGGTCCCGGGATTGTCGCTCAAAATTTATTAGGCAAAGCAATTCGATCACAATTTGTCAATTACTTTCCTGACCCTGATAAATTTCGAAAACAAAAAGAGAAAAGCCCCTACAAGAAAATAACCAACTGGTTTGGCGATGGAAATTCGGTGGATTTATTGCACGACTTGAGCAATACGGACTATGAAAAAGCCCTGCGATCCGTTCCGGGTCTTTTGGATCTGATCAATGAATTTCAAAAAGGTCAGGACACCTCCATAAAATTATTTCTCATGGAGTTTGCACTTCACGGCCTGGCCGAGCACAGTTTAATCAGCAAGCATAATTTAACAGCCGGCCATCAGTTCAAGGATTTGCTCAGCAGCATGTTCAGCCTTCCGAAAGAAGACACCGATGAAGAAGACCAGGAGCTCGGCAACGACAAATACTAAGAGCGAGGAGGTTTTCGAATTGCAGCGGCTAGTAGCTGAAGGAGAAGGCCATCACCTGGAGTTTAAACGAAAGGCATCCCACCCTGAAAAGATCGTTCGTGAAATGATTGCTTTCGCCAATACCGAAGGCGGAACAATTCTGATCGGCGTGGATGACAATGGGGTGCTGGCTGGAGTAAAATACCCGGATGAAGAATTGATATCCGTCCGGGAGGCTTTACAAAAACACGTCCGGCAATCCCTGGTGTACCAGGATTCCCTGATTGTCCTCTCTGAAAGCAGGTTTGTGTTACGCCTCGACATACCGCCCAACGTAAAACGGCCCGTTTTGTTCTGGGTCGACTCAAAGCATTCGGAAGGTTATGTCCGAGTCAATGACATGAGCGTGAAGGCGAGCGATGAGATGATTGAGATCATTCGAAGGAAAAGAGTGAAGAAGGATATCCGGTTTTATTTTGCCGAACACGAATTGGCATTGATGAAATATTTAGATAAGTATCCTTCTATTACGTCGAAGGAATTTCAGAAGCTCACCGGGCTCAATCAGTACGCTGCTTCGCGTAAACTGATTTTACTGGTACTAGCCAACGTTTTGAAAATAACGGCTAGTGAGAAAGGGGATTTATATTCGCGGATCTGACTACCTTAAATCTTCTTCGCGTTCCAACATCAAAATAGAAGCTTGAGGGACAATAAAATATTTTTCGCTTTCATACATCACTTCAATGGCACCTTTCTGAAGGAAGATGGCTAAATCACCTTCTTGCGCCTGCAAGGGCAAGTATTTCACCTGATCTTCCTTGCCCTTCCATAAATCATCCTCATCGGCCGGCATCGGTAAGGGGTAGCCAGGCCCGACTTTAATCACAAAGCCACGCTGAATTTTCTCCTTCTCCTGAACACCAGGAGGAAGATAAAGTCCACTTTCGGTTTTGTCCGATTCTTTGGCGGGCCTGATCAACACGCGATCGCCCACCACAATCAGTTTTTTTAATTTGTTATCCGCTGTGATTTTCATAGTCCTTTGTCAGCGTTAACTGAATAAATCTTTTTGCTCATCTTTTTTCTCAGGATAGTTTTCGGCTGAATACAACGGGAGTTTATTCAAGCGATTTGATAAAACAGAATCTTCGGTTATAATACCTTTTGAACTTGCTTCATTTTTCAAGGATGAAGTTTCTTGCTCCAGCTCTTTGACACTGATTTGCTTGGCTCTTCGTTCAATGGGTGGGTTAATTTTTTCTGCCATTTCAAATTCCGAAACCTTCTCCAAAATATCTTTCGGTAAATCGGCGGCACTGCGGTAAACCAGCTCAAAGAACTGTCGGGTAAAAAATCCGTCTATCTGGATTCTTCGTTTTGAAAGATGAACAAACTTGCCCAGCACACGGCAAATGTTTTCCCGTTCTTCCGGGCTTAGCTGTTCAGCAAATTCATAGTCCTCGATTTTCAACAAACTTAAGATTACGGGCTCCAGCGAATCAATTGAAATGACAAACACGCTGTAATCTGCCAGTCGGAAAACATATTGGTCGAGGCTATCCAGGGTGTTGGTGGGTACCACGAGAAAAATATCCTTCTTTACATCTTGCTCTCTCGCATATTTTTTTGCCGACTCCGATTGATTCTTTAAGTAATTTCTGAAGTTAGATAAATCCTCTCCTGCAGGGCTCTTTGCGTCAAAAACAATATACTCATTGCTGATTTTTAACGTATTGTCCGGTTCGCCTTTAAAAGGGACTTTCTCAACGTAGTTGATCGTGTATTTCGAGCAAATGGTTTTGATGGTGTTCTTTACATTCTCCTGATGGGTCGTCCATGTTTCGCGGAGTTTGTGTATCCGGCTTATTTCCGCTTCCTTTCGTTCCTCCAACTCGCGGTTCCGCTCGTTCCGAATCCTTGTTTCAATATTTTCCAGGGAAGCCACTGCCTTGGCGTGTTCCTGCTTTCTAAACTCTTCGTCCTTTACTAATTGAGTATTTTGTTGAATATTCTTTTGCAGGTCGCGCTCGGTCGACTCCAATCGCTCGCGCAATACGGCCACATCGTTAGAGAGTTCTGTTCCGCGCTTAAAGTAGAGTTTATTTTGCTCCAATGCGGTGGTCAACTCTTTTTGAAGCAATTCGATTTGTTTATTCGATTCTTTTAGGACTTGAACTTCAGTATTTAGTCGAACGACGGATTCATTTAGATTCTTGTTGGTTGCTCGTTCTACTGAAAGCGCGTTGCCATTTTGAGTGGACTCCTCCACTCTCGACATCATCCTTTGCAAATCAGCAGAAGCATCAATTAATTGATTCTTGACTTTGCTCCAGCTAAAGAGACGGCTGAAAAAGTTAATCTCTTTGAGGCTTTCAAAAAGTTTCTTAATCTGATCAAAATTGGTATCCATATTCTTTGTTTCACAAAGTTAGGTCATTTCATTCCTCATGCAACGTAACACTTCGATCGTACGGTAAATAGTAAGCCAAATAATTGCAGAGGGGCTATGGAAAGTGTTATCTTGGTGTTAAAACACAGATCAACCTATGAAAAAACTAGTTGTCTTCGGACTGGCTTTAGTACTCACCTCATCTCTTTACGCGCAGACTCCCAGTGACGAGATGCAAATGTTTCAAACCATGTTTGGCATGGCTAAGAAAGAAATCGTTTCCGAATTTGTGAAAATTGATGGTCCTAAAAATGTGGTATTCTGGAAGCTATATGATGAATACGAAAGCAACCGCAAACAATTGGGTCAAAAGAGATTCGTGGCCCTTAATAATTACGTAAAAAACTATACCAAGCTGACGGCCGCAGAAACAGATGAGATTATTGAACAAATAATCTTGCTTTCCACCAGTCAGGACAAACTCATCGCGAAGTATTACAATAAAATCAAAAAAGAAGTAAGCATTACTGCGGCCGCCCAGTTTTATCAGATTGAGTGGTATTTGCAAAGCCAGGTTCGCACAAACATCCTGGAGAGTATCCCTATGATCAATGAACTCGAGAAGAAAAGCAAGTAATTTTTCCCTTCTTGGGAAGGAGGTGAGGACCTATCCTGTTTCGCTAGGGTTTCCAGACCGTTTTGGGTAATTTTGTCCTGATAGCTATCGGGATTAAACAATTACGCTTATGGTTGACACAATTACCTCCGGCCTTGAGGCCATCGCCCTGGAAGATAAGTACGGCGCCCATAATTATCACCCTCTTCCGGTGGTTCTCACGAAAGGCGAAGGTGTTTTTTTGTGGGATACGGATGGGAAACGCTATTACGATTTTCTCTCGGCCTATAGTGCCGTCAACCAGGGCCATTGTCATCCGCGGATCGTTAATGCGTTGATCCACCAGGCGAAGGAGTTGACCTTAACCTCTCGCGCATTTTATAACGACAAACTCGGCCTTGCCGAAAAATTTGTTTGTGAAACGTTTGGGTATCAGAAGGCCTTGTTCATGAACAGTGGTGCCGAAGCCAACGAAACCGCCATCAAGCTGGCGCGCAAATGGGGCTACACCAAAAAGGGAATTGAAGCCAACAAAGCTGTGATCGTAGCCGTGAAACAGAATTTTCATGGCCGAACCACCGCGATCATTTCAGCCTCTACCGATCCCTCGGCAACAAATAATTTCGGACCCTTTATGCCTGGTTTTGAAGTAGTCAACTACGATGATGTGGCCGCCCTGGAAAAAGCATTGATCAACAAAAATGTCTGTGGACTTTGGATTGAACCAATCCAGGGAGAAGCGGGGGTTTATGTTCCTCATGATGGCTACCTGAAAACGGCTGAAAAACTTTGCAAGCAACACAACGTGCTGTTGATGATGGACGAAATCCAGACTGGCATTGCACGAACGGGCAAGATGCTGGCTAGCGATCACGAAATGGTAAGACCTGATTTGTTGATTTTAGGAAAAGCGCTTTCCGGTGGTGTTTTGCCGATTTCGCTCGTTTTGGCCGACGATGAAGTAATGCTGGTGATCAAGCCAGGCGAACATGGCTCAACGTTTGGCGGAAACCCTTTGGCAGCTGCCGTCGTGATCGAAGCGCTGCATGTAGTGAAAGATGAAAAGCTTGCTGAGAATGCTGAACGGCTTGGAAAGATTTTCCGCGACCGAATGAACACCTTGAAACAAA
>Ga0210403_10005448_pt1 | contig 10798 bp, 11 predicted proteins | sample IncBWC19MmetaG_FD_150863 | JGI IMG/M metagenome (GOLD analysis project Ga0210403, IMG submission 150863) | Forest soil microbial communities from Barre Woods Harvard Forest LTER site, Petersham, Massachusetts, United States - Inc-BW-C-19-M | ecosystem: Environmental > Terrestrial > Soil >... | reverse complement strand
ACTTGAGCACCTGCCGGTAGAGCGCCTCAATTTTGTACTGGCGGAAATCAGCCGGGTCCTGCGCCCAGGCGGCATTCTGATCGCGTCATCGCCCAATCAGGCGGGCCTGGAAAATCGGGTGCGACTACTAAAGGGCGGGAGCATTCTCGATCTACCCGACCATATGAAGGTTGCCAAGGGGATTTTCGGGCACATTCGTCTGTACACGCCCGCGGAAATGGCCTACATGATGTCGCAACTCGGATTTCGAGTAGAGCGTTTGGCGATGGAATCGAACAACTCCACGTATCGGGGGAAGTCCGAGAAATCCATGTACCGGCGGATGTACCGGCTTTACGAGCACGCCGAACAGAGACTGTGGTTTTTGCGGAGTCTGGCGGACACCTGGTACTTTGTTTTTCGCAAGGACGCGCTAGGCCCGCAAGGGATGGGCGGCAACTCGTAGCGGAAGTATCCGGCTGCCCGGTCCGGGTTTCCCCTGCCTAAAGATAACGTTGACACAGGCGTAGCGGTTCGCTATAACCTTCCGTAATTTTAGTAAGGTTCCCTTAAAAATTCATTTTCTCCGAGAGGTCACGTCGATGAGAGCCACCGCCACCTCGCCATTCCTCCATTCCATTCTGGATTCTCCTGGATTGCACGCACGGTCATCGAAGGCAATCTGGCGCCGTTGGCCGGGACTCTTGTGCCTTCTGCTGCTTTTTGCAGCGGCGACGTGGGGACAGGCGACTACGTCAATTCGCGGCGCGGTGACTGATCCGTCTGGTGCAGCCATCAGCGGAGCCTCAGTCACGCTGACGAATCCGGAAGCCAAAACCGAGCGCCAGGCGACCACCGGGGCGGATGGTGAGTATCAATTTACGTTTCTGCCGCCCGGCACGTACACCCTGGGTGTAGTGGCAACTGGATTTCAGCGCTTCCAGAAAACAGACCTTGTCCTGCTGGTGAATACGCCCGCGACGCTCAACGTGCAGCTTAAACTAGGGAGCGCTTCTGAAGTCGTTACCGTTTCCGCGGAGGAACCCGCGCTCAATCTTGTGGACGCGTCGATTGGGAATTCCTTCGACGAAAAGCAAGTGCGCCAGATTCCGCTGGAGGGGCGCAACGTGCCAGACCTGCTCAGCCTGCAGGCGGGAGTGGCGTACACGGGCAACCGTCCGGACATTGACCGGGATCAGGACACGCGCAATGGCTCGGTCAACGGAGCGCGTAGCGACCAGAGCAACATCACGCTGGATGGCGTGGATGTAAACGACCAAGCCAACGGGTACGCATTTACTTCCGTGCTTCCCGTGACACTCGATTCCGTGCAGGAATTTCGCGTGACCACCACCAACTATGGCGCCGACCAGGGTTCCGGCTCTGGAGCGCAGGTTGCGCTGGTGACGAAAAGCGGAACCAACCGGTTCCACGGCTCGGTCTATGAATACAACCGCAACACGCTGACCAGCGCAAACGATTATCTGATCAAGCGCTCCGAACTGAATGACGGCCTTGCGAACACGCCTTTGAAGCTGATCCGGAACATTTTTGGGGCTTCAATTGGGGGACCCGTCCGCAAGGATCGTTTGTTTTTCTTCCTGAATTACGAAGGAACACGGGAGAGCGAAGAGCAGAGCGTGGTCCGCGCGATTCCTACCCCTTCACTTTGTCAGGGGAATGTCAGCTACCTGAACGTGAATGGCGGGGTGACCACTCTTACTCCCACCGACATCAAGAACATCGATCCACTGCATCTGGGGATAAATCCGTACGTGCTGGATCAGTCCGGCGCGAATTCCGGCTATTTCAACAAGACTTTCTGCACAGGGAAATTCATCACCAACGACTCCTCGGCGGGTGACGGGCTCAACTACTCCGGCTACCGCTTTCGCGCGCCGGTCAGCCTGGACAACAATGCGTTCATTGCGCGGGTGGACTATCACCTGACGAGCGACGGGAAGCACATGATTTTCTGGCGCGGCAATCTGCAAAATCTACACAATCCGCAAGCTCCGTTTCTGCCTGGTACGGCTCCGGAACAGACCGTTGCGGATCATAGCAAGGGCTTCGCGGTTGGCTATACCGCCGTGCTCAGCTCCACTATAGCGAATTCGTTTCACTGGGGATTTACGCGACAGAGCTATGGTGTGGTCGGCGACTCCAATCAGCCGTGGAATATTTTCCTGGGCGTGGACCAAGGCGTCACCTACAGCCACAACTTACAAGTTCCCATTCACAATCTCGCCGACGATTTCTCCTGGACCAAGGGAACCCATTCGATCCAGTTGGGCGGGAATGTGGCGTTCGCGCGCAATCCGCGCACCAGTTATCTGCATTCCTTCAGCGAAGGTTTGGGCACCACCAACTGGACGTTGCCGATCGGTTTTGCCGATACGGCCAGCCCGCTGGACCCGTTTGTTGGCAGTGGTGGCACCTTCCCGGAGGTGGATCCCAATTCCTACGGCGCAAGAGCGATGTACGACCGGCCCATGATGGCTTTGCTGGGCATGGTCTCCGACGTGGTCGCCAACTACAATTACGACAAGCAGAACGCCCTTCTCGATCAGGGTAAGCCGGTCAACCGCAGGTACGGCATGAACTGGTATGAGTTTTACGGGCAGGATACCTGGCGCGTGAAGCCGAATCTGACGGTTACTTACGGGCTGCGCTGGTCGCTCTTCCCACCACCGTGGGAAGTAAATGGCCTGCAGACGACTTCCACCTTCAGCCTGGGAAAGCAATTCGATATAAATGCCGCCAATATGAAGAAGGGCTTTGGCTATTCGACGGCACCGGTTGCCAGCTTCATTCCGGGAGGGCCAGCGAACAACGCCCCGGGCTTCTACCATTTCGAAAAGACGGACTTTGCGCCACGTATCTCCGCGGCGTACTCTCCGCGACCCCATAATGACTTCTTGCGAAAACTCTTCGGCGATGGAGACAAAACCTCCATCCGAGCGGGTTTCAGCAAGGTTTATGACCGCGCGGGATTCCAACTGCTGAACACGTTTGACGCGAACGCCCCCGCCGGTTACGGCTGGACCCTGCAGAATCCGTGCTGCACGACCGATGTGACCGCGTCAACGATGCCCCGCGTCATGCCGATCAATGGCCTGCCGGCGATGAACTCCATCCCGCAGGTCAACCAGCTGGGTCATGTCATTTACACCCCTGCTCCTCCGGGAGGTTTCCCGCAAACGCCGAGCCCTACTGCACAGGCCAATCTGTGGGTTTCCGACGATACGCTGAAGACGCCGCACGCTTACGCAGTTGATTTTTCGATTGAGCGCGCGCTGCCGCAGCGATTCACCTTGCAGTTCGCTTACGTCGGCCGTTTTGGCGGGCATCTGCTAACGCAGCGTGACCTGAATCAGCCGCTCGACATCGTCGATCCTAAGTCCGGCATCGACTACTACGCGGCCGCAACTGCATTATCCAAGCTTGCCCGTCAGGGATACACCACCAGTCAAATTACGGACGCACTACTCGGGCCCACCGCCGCCTATTGGCGCGACATGTTGCCCGCGGCCCCTTCCTATCAGGACCTCGGCTCTGGTCTTACGAATTTGACTCTTTCTCAGGCCGTTTTTGATTGCTTCTATAACCCGGCTCTCTCCTATCCCGGTAACGAAATCGTGGGCATTGCCGACATTGATCTTTACGGCGACCTTGGAAACAATAACGGAGTTCCCATCTATTTTACCGGGCCGAATGGCGAACTGAAGGGCCTTCCTGGCAACTTCTTGAGCAACCAGGCCATTTCCATGTATGCCTGGAGTTCGGTGGGCAATTCCAACTACAATGCGCTTCAGGCGTCGTTGCGCAAGCAGTTCAGCCGCGGCGTGCAGTTCGATCTGAACTACACGTACTCCAAGTCCATCGACATCACCTCTTCCGCGGCACGCGTCGGCTACAGCCTAGTCGGCTATCAGAACATTGGATTGCTGGGCAGCAAACTTTCTAACGCCTTCTTTCCAAATTTGAATCGCGCGGTGTCTGATTACGATTTGACGCATCAGATCAACGCAAATTGGATTGCGGACTTGCCTTTCGGAAAGGGGCAGCCCGTGGCGCGGAATGCCGGGGGATTGTTGAACGCCTTCATCGGCGGCTGGCAGCTTTCCGGCCTGGCGCGATGGACCACCGGATTGCCGGTAAGTATTGACAACGGGCAGAATTGGCCCACCAACTGGCAATACACTGGCCTCGCCCAGATGATCACCAAGCCGAGGACCGGAACCTTTCGCAATCCGACGACTGGTGCGGTCACCTTGTTTCCCGATCCGTCGGCCGCGCAAGTTGACTTCACCACTCCGTTTCCAGGGGGAACTGGTTCGCGCAATGTGCTGCGGGCAGACGGCTACGCCTCATGGGACATGAGCCTTGCCAAACGCTGGAGCCTGCCGTTGGAGGGCACTTCGCTGCAGTTCAGGTGGGAAGTGTTCAACGTGGCGAATCTTACTCGGTTCAATGCGCAGACGGTCGGCTCGTCCATACCGTCGCTGCAACAGGCGCCCTCGAACTTCGGCACGTACGGGGGGCTGTTGACGGAACCTCGGGTCATGCAGTTTGCGCTGCGCCTCGAGTTTTGAGGGGCCACGCGGGCAGATGATTGGCTTTGCTGGAATCTTAGAGCCTGAGTGCTTGCGCGGGCGTGTTGCAGGAAGCGGGCGGGTTGGTTAAATTTGTAGTGCCAGCGCCCGGGTGGCGGAATGGCAGACGCTGAGGACTTAAAATCCTCCGGGGATTTTTCCTCATGTGGGTTCGACTCCCACCCCGGGCACCATTTTCTCTTGGATTCTCAATCAGTTAGAGTGATGCGAGGTTGCTTGCAGCGCGAGTGCGAGTAGACGGGACTTCCTTGATTCTCCCCGTAGTCGCCCCTAACTTTGATTTTTGTCGGAGAGATAAGACTCCAGCTTCGCGGTCGCGAGTTGAAGGTCTTTCGTCGACACGATGTTGTACCGGCGATACACGGCTTCAGTTTTGTGTCCGGAAATCGCCATTGCCACGGTCCGAGAAACTCCCGCGCGGTCGAGATTCCGGACGCCACTGCGTCGTAGGTCGTGAAAGATGAGACCCTCGTACTTCGGCTCAGCCTCGGAGTCAACCGCTTCCACAAAACGCCCAAGCCCGGCCTTTACGCAAGCGTTCCGCCAGACCTGGCGAAAATCCCTGATTTGCTTACCATCGCGTGTAAAGACAAACTCCGTTCCGGGATTCTTTTGCCTCTCCGCTGTCAGAACTCCCAAAAGCTCGCGAGAAAGCGGAATGACTCTTGACTCGCCGTTCTTGGTTTCGCCGAGGAATGCCTGGGCGTCGGGTAGGCTGACATCCGTCCAGCGGAGCGATAGAATCTCTGAAATCCGCATCCCTGTATAGAAACCCATTGTGGCAACCGGGCGGATCGCATCTGGTAGCTCGGCGCGCAACTTCAAGAAATCGTTGTATTCCAGAAATCCTTGCCTCGGCTTGGACTCCTTGAACATCTCGAAATATGGCGCGTCGTCAACGCGCAGTTTCTTATCTCGGATCGCGAGACTGAACATTCGGCGCAGCAAGGCGAGTGAGCGGTTGACCGAAGCGTTGCTCAACCCCTTAGCCCGCTGGCCGTGAACGAAATCGCGGATTCGGTCCGGAGTAATCGCCTTGACCCGGTAGCCTTCAAAGAATTTGTTGAGTGCGGTGAGATGCGAGATATAACGCTTTCCATCTTTGCCGGTCCGCAGCCACTTCCGGCCGTTGACTTCGTAATTTGTTAGCAGCGCGTCGCGGAGTTCGTTGTACTTGAGACGTTCGGCATTTGGCGGCGCGAGAACTCCGGCCGCTGACTCACCGAGGCGCTTGCGGAGCAGTCGTTCAGCCACACGCTTGCTCTCGTCATCAGTGAGTGGCCTGCCTTTAGCAGCCTCAGCCGCGCGCTTTTCTTCAGCAGAACTTTCGCGGACTTGTCGACCGTGCGAGTAATACTGAATCCACCAAATCGGTGACTTCTCGCGAACTTCACCGGTTTCCTTATCCCTGTACACCTGCTTGAAAATCCGGCCCTCGCCGCGTTTGCGCCGCTCCTTGGGCTCCGGCTTTGCCTTCGGCATTTCGAGGACATTCGCGAGTGCTACCATTTTTTATCTCCTCCCGATCCTTGCCCGATTTGGGGACGCGGCGACGGCTCGGGCATTACTGCCCAGGGTTTGAGCCGCCGCCACGTTCGGCGCCTGGGGATGACGGGCGACGAAAGCTCTATAAATCAGCTGTCGCGTGACACGAAACTGAGGTGGGTTGGGGTAAGAAGGATGGGAACTTGAATAGTCGAATTCTTCGGTTAAGATTCGGGTAGCCATGCCGCCTCCCTTAAAGGCGATTTGGTCAGGGGCGTGTCGGTGTTACTAGCACTGGCGCGCCTCGTTTCTATTTCTACTTCGTTCATACCGTCTCGCTTGCGTCTAGTAAAGAGGAAAATTGCCAAGCGCAAACGATTTTTTACAAGTCTATGGAACTTAGTCTCTTTCGACTCTTTGGGAAAAGCGAATCCTGCACGGTTAAGTTCCTACACTAGTAATTACGTATACTTCATCGTAGTATATCGTCCACTGGCTGATACAAAGGAAGGTCTGCAAAGCTAAATCTATGGCCCCAAACAAAAAAGACCCCGTGATGTCTGCATTGGAGGCTGTTCACTCAGCTCTAAAAGGGCTTTCTGCCGAGGATAGGCAAAGGGTTCTATCTTCGGTGCATTCGTTACTTGATATTGATCCCGTCTCGTCTGTAGAGGTGTCAAGCAAGTCTGGCCGCACGTCGGCAGAATCCTCTCAGGCTGCACGTACCGCACCAACAAGAGGGGTCGGGCTGGTCGAGGTTATCAAAGACAAGGAACCTCGTTCTATACCTCAGATGATTACGCTGTTTGCATACTACCGAGAAAAATACGAAGGACGCATGAAGTTTGGGCGCGATGACCTTGAGCAATATTTCACCAAAGCGCACGAACCGCCGCCCGGGAACTTCCATCGCGATTTCGTCATCGCCGTCCGTAACGGTTGGATTCACGATGATGGAGAAAACTCTTACATAACCTCAAAGGGAATTGAAGCCGTCGAGTCCGGTTTTGCAGGAGGTGAAGGCAAACCTCGCAGTCGAAGCGCGAAAACAACACGGTCTGCGAAGCGGGCACGAAAGTAAGCGGAATCAAGCCTTCGGCAGTTAGGTCGGCTGTCAAGGATTCGTTGTCGGACGAAAATGCCAAATGAAAAGACAGTAGTCGAACTCAAACGTCTCGGAACTGACCTTCGAGAACTGAAAACTGCTCTCCGGCAAAAGTATCATGACCCTTCCCAACAGGTATCTGCACCTGAAATAAAGAGTAAAGCATCCTCAATAGCTGAGTCCTGGCTAGCTGACTTTTCCCAAAGAGCGGAAGTCGTTGCAAGTGCATCGCAAGACATACTTGCCAACCTCACGGTCCATTTTCAACGAATCCTAACGTTTGCGGAGCGAGGTACGCTCCGCAAACGTTATGACGCAGAGATTACCGATATCCTTCGGCATTTCACGACAGATGTAGTTGTTCCCGTAATGCAGGGACGTGTACGGACCAAATCGGCCGATAACGACCACGACGGAGTAGGTGTAAAAACGAAAGGTTTGTCAGCCGTTCCGGCCGAGCCTTTCAGTGCTACTGCGTTTGTCGGTCATTCATTTTCCGAGGGTGACAAGGAGGTAGTAGACATCATCATTAGCGTATTGAAGCAAATCGGGTTTGCGATCGAAACAGGTGAGAAACCACAACCTGACCGAATTTCTGAAAAGGTTAAGCGACTCATCGAATCACAACAATTCTTTGTCGGCATTTTCACTAGAAGAGACAAGCTTTCAAAGAAGGAGTCCTGGAATACAAGTGCTTGGGTTATCGATGAAAAGGCATATGCCTCGGCCAAGAATCGAAAGTTGATTCTTTTTCGAGAAGCTGGCGTTGATAGCATCGGCGGAATTCAAGGTGATTACGAATATATTCCATTCAGGCGGCAACGATTGCAGGAAGCCATCCTCAAACTGTTGGAGCTATTTGATGTGTCCGTTAGCGGACTCCGCAGTTAGGCTGGCAGCATGACGATTTGTTCTTACTTCAGACCGAACCACGTGAGCGCCTCAAGATTCATGTTTGATACAATTCCTAAGCTAGTACAGAGAATCGTCCTGTTACTGGGAGTTTGCCCATGTACGGATCGCTGAGCAAAAGACGGGTGTTTCTGAGCTTTGTCGATGAGGATCGAGAGCAAGTTAACGGCTTAAGGCTTCTTGCTGCCAATCCAAACTACGACCTGGACTTTTATGACGAATCGGTCCGCGTTCCGATTGATAGCGAGAGGGCAAACTACATCAAACAGCGGATTCGCGAGAAGATTTCCAGAACAAGTGTAACCGTGTGTCTGATAGGCGAATCGACCTATACAAGTCGATGGGTTGACTGGGAATTGGACGAGAGTGACAAAAAGGGAAACACCATTATTGCAATGGCGCTGAAAGGCATCGAACGGGCTACCCTGCCTACGCTGGTCGCTCAAAAGAAGCTAACTTTTCGTGCTTGGAATCCCTTTCAACTCTCACAGCTAATATCGGAGGCGTGAGGACATGTCGTCACAGGACCCTACCATGGACCGGTTGGATGACCAGATTAACTGGTACGACGGCAGAAGTCGTAATAATCAGCAACTTTACAAGTGGCTCAAGGGGACTTCCATCCTGGCTGCAGTCTTGGTTCCGATTGTTGCGCTTTCAGGTGCACCGCCAATGGTTGCTGCGCTGCTCGGCGGACTCATCGCCATTGCCGAAGGAATTCAGTCTTTGAACCAATACCATTCAAACTGGATCGGCTATCGCTCGACCGCCGAGGCTCTGAAACACGAGAAATTCCTCTATCTCGCGAAGGCAGGAGACTATGCAACAGCGAAAGACCCTCACGCACTTTTGGCAGAGCGAATAGAATCCCTCATCTCACATGAACACGCCAAATGGGTTAGCGGAAGACAGGAAGCCGACAAAACGAAACAAACTGCAAAGAGTTTGGGGTGAAGGCAAGGGTGTTTCGCACAAAGCGAGATGACACGCTGGTAAGCACCATCGAAGCGGAATATGGTGTGGACTTCAACGCTCGGGGAGACATGACGCTCCGAACGTTGCTTACTGAAAGAGGTTTTGATTCTCTGACTCAGATATTGACTGCCTGTCGTGGTCGCCTCACCACACACGCAAAAAGAAGACGGATTTTCATTAGCCATCATCGTGATGATATCCAGCAGGTCAATGGCCTCCGATTGATGGCCCAAAACGAAAATGTCGACATGGATTTTTACGATGCAAGCCTGACCGTAGCAGTTCAGAGCGAGAACAACTCGTATGTAAAATCTGTAATTCGCCAAAAGATTGAGCGAGCCTCCATAGTCCTTTGCCTGATTGGAAACGGTACAGCTTCACGCGAAATGGTTGATTGGGAGCTTCGTACAGCCGTTGAGTTAAGGAAAGGCGTATGCGGCGTTCGGATCAAGGAGTCGCACGGACGAACTCCTCCGCTGCTAAGGGAGATTCATGCCTCAATTGCAAGTTGGAACGTACAAGAAATCGTCGCAGTCATCGAACAGGCGGCAGCGCGACGCAGTTAGTTTATCCAACATCCTCGAAGTCGCTCGCCTTGTTGTGCCAGGAGGGAAGCGTTTCCGGCTCCGGCGTGGCGGCGATGACGGCGCTGAGTGAATTCTTCGTTCGACGCTTGGCGAGGTCATCCACCAAGCGAGTGGCGTCGACGCTTGACTTCACTCCCAAAGCCTGAAGATTCAGCCGCAAGGTGTTGGAATATGTGGCCGTCACGGTCAGAACCCAGCGATTCTTGCGGAAGTTGGCCAATCCTCCCTGTTGCACGTAAGCATCGGCCATCAGGCAAACGCCGAGGCACGTGCGCGCGGACTGAATCAGGGCGATTTCCGATGTGCTCGGCGATCCGCCCAAGTCCTTGACCAGTCCTTCTTCAAACGCATCAAGTCGTTGCTCAAACGCCGTCGGAGCGGCGCCGGTCGCGATGAATGATTGAATGCCGTGCCGCATGTTCGGTTTGCCGTTGCGCGAAGCGTTGAAGCGCTTGAGGTTATTGATACCGGCTGTGCGCTGCTTCTCCGTAGCCTTGCGCTTCGAGTCTCGCGCATCTAGCGAGTCTTGACGAATCTCGTCTGTCATCTAGTTCACCTTCTCCCATCTAGACTAAGTGCTGTCGTCCCAGTATTCGCGTTAGATTAAGAATCTCCCGCGCCTTCGTAACGCTATCAACTCTCAAAACTTATTAGGCTGTCGCCCCGCAATCGCCCCGAACTACCGGAACGCCGGTTCAAGTTGTTTTCTGGACTCGGCCCACCTGTCGAGGTCGATCCGGTCAAAAATGTTTCTCTTGCCTGCCCGGATGAATGGCAATTCACCGCTCCAAGCCGCATTCCTGATTGTGAAAACCGTGACCGACAAATACCTGGCTGCTTCTTCAACCGTTACCCATCGCTTGTCCACTTCGTTGCTCCTTGTTGGCTTTCTGTTGCCGGAAAACCACTTTCTGGCGTGCTTTCGCGTGACTTACCGGTCTAGGAAGGAAAAAGTATGTAATTTCGTACGCGCGTGCGTGACGCGGAGGAGGGAAGTCCACCTCACCCGGCCTCGATTCCACTTGTCCGGTTAGCCGACTTCCATGATAAGTCCGTGTCAAGAGGGCAAAAGCTCTCCCGACGCGCTTCGGAGAAGCGCGGGCATAAAATTCTTGGGTGCTTCAGCTCGCGTTCGTGCC
>Ga0210403_10005445_pt1 | contig 10800 bp, 6 predicted proteins | sample IncBWC19MmetaG_FD_150863 | JGI IMG/M metagenome (GOLD analysis project Ga0210403, IMG submission 150863) | Forest soil microbial communities from Barre Woods Harvard Forest LTER site, Petersham, Massachusetts, United States - Inc-BW-C-19-M | ecosystem: Environmental > Terrestrial > Soil >... | reverse complement strand
GTCGGTGGACTGCACGGTGTGGGCGTTTCCTGCGTCAACGCGCTGAGCGAAGATCTGGATCTGGAGATCTGGCGCGATGGTTCGACGTGGCAGCAGAATTATTCCAAGGGCGAGCCCACCAACAAGCTGACGAAAACCGGCGCGACCAAGAAGCGTGGGACGAAAGTTCATTTCGTTCCCGACCGCACCATCTTCACCGGCTCCGTCGAATACAACTACGACACCCTGGCGCAGCGTTTGCGCGAACTTGCCTTCCTGAACAAGGGATTGCTGATCACGCTGACCGATGAGCGCAACACGGATTCGAAGACCGGCGAGCCTAAGCATACTGAGTTCAAGTACAACGGCGGGATCGCGGAGTTCATCAAGCACCTCAATCGCGGCAAGCAGGTGCTGCACGACAAGCCGATTTACATGGAAGCCGAGCGCAGCGGCGTGGCCATGGAGATTGGGCTGCAATATAACGACGCTTACTCGGAATCGGTGTTCAGCTTCGCGAACAATATCAATACCGTCGACGGCGGCACGCACCTTTCCGGATTTCGCACCGCGCTGACCCGGACCATCAATTACGCGGGACAGCAGATGGGGTTGTTCAAGGACGTCAAAGAGAATCTGACGGGCGACGATGTGCGCGAAGGCCTGGTCGCGGTGATCAGCGTGAAGCTGTCGCAGCCGCAGTTCGAAGGGCAGACCAAGGGGAAACTCAATTCCGATATTGCCGGGGTTGTGACCGCGTTTGTGAACGAACGGCTGGGCGCGTTCTTCGAGCAGAACTCGACGGTGGCGCGGAAGATCATCAACAAGGCCGTCGATGCGGCACGGGCACGTGAAGCGGCACGCAAGGCACGCGATCTGACGCGGCGCAAGGGCGCGCTGGATTCCGGCGGGTTGCCGGGCAAGTTGGCGGATTGTTCGGAGCGCGATCCGAATCGCTGCGAATTGTTTCTGGTGGAGGGCGAGTCCGCAGGTGGAACCGCCAAGCAGGGGCGTGACCGGCGCTTCCAGGCGATTCTGCCGCTGAAGGGCAAAATCCTCAACGTTGAGAAAGCTCGCTACGACAAGATGCTGGCGCACGAAGAAATTCGCGCCATGATCACAGCGCTCGGCACCGGGATTTCGAAGGAAGATTTCGATCCGACGAAAGTGCGCTACGGCAAGATCATTCTGATGACCGATGCCGACGTGGACGGCAGCCACATCCGCACACTGCTGCTGACGTTTTTCTTCCGGCACATGCAGGAGTTGATCAAGCGCGGGAATGTGTTCATCGCACAGCCACCGCTGTTTTCGTTGAAGAAAGGCAAGTCGCAGCAGTACATCAAGGACGAACGCGAATTCGTAAAAGTAATGGTCAAGCGCGCGGCCGATGGGCTGAGTGTGCGTTACGGCGAAGGTGCAGCCAAGATCGAAGGCAAAGATCTGGCGCGCTTCATGACCGTTCTTGACGAGTACCTAGGTTTCTTCGAGAAGCTCGACAAGCGGGTGCGCAACGAGCGCGTCACGGAACTTATTCCCAAGCTCGATCTCGCCAAGCGTGCGGATTTTGAGGGTGACAAGAAAACGCCGTCCAAGAAAATCGAACGGCTGGAAAGAGAACTGAAGAAACTTCAAAAGGAAGAAGGCTTCAAGAGCGTCGAGTCGCGCTTCGATGAAGAGCACAACTTGTGGGAAGTGAGCTTCGTTAACAAGCATGGCGCGGAACACGTCATCAACTGGGTGCTGGCTTCGAGCGCGGAATGCCGTCAGATGATCTCGAAGTACAAGCAGATCGAACCTTACATGGAACCGCCGTTCGTGGTCGAGACGCTGGCTAAGGCTGCGCCCGCTGGGGGCGAGGAATCGACTGAAGGCGAGGCCGCGTCCGGCGACGGCGACAAGAGCGAGAAGAAGGTGGCCAAGCCCGCCAAACGCAAGGCGGAGATTGAAGTGGTGGAGAAGACGAATGTCCGCGACCTTCGCGATTATGTGATCAACGAAGGGCGCAAGGACTTCACCATCCAGCGCTACAAGGGGTTGGGCGAGATGACCGCGCCGCAGTTGTGGGAGACGACGATGGATCCGGAGCGGCGAACTTTACTGTCAGTGCGGCTGGAGGACATCGCCGAATGCGAAACCATTTTCACCACGCTGATGGGTGAGGATGTGGAGGCGCGGCGGAAATTCATTGAAGAGAATGCGCTGGATGTGAAGAACCTGGATATTTAGCAAACTTCTTTGCCACGGATTTTCGCGGATTTGCACGGATAAAAAACTAGAATTGCTTCGGGCGGCCTTCGGGTTGCCCGTTTTCTTTTGTCGGCTGGCGGATGGTGCGGTGGGTTGGGCGGCGTTGGTTTGGATGGAAGGAAGAGGCGGCGCAGTAGCGTCAAAAGCTTTAACCACAGGGAGCACTGGGGATCACAGAGGAAAGCCCTTTCCGTTGACGCGGGGGATACTCTAAGACGTTGCCGGCGGATTCACCGGTTCTGCTTCGGGTTTCTCGCCGCGGAATACTCGGGAGATGCCGCGGACGATGCGGCGCATGGGCAACTCGCCTTTGGCATCGGCGAAGAAGATTTCGCCGGTTCGGCTGCCGCGGTAGAACCAGCGCTTGAGCAGGGCTAGATGTTCCATGTTTTCGAGCGCCGATTTTATTTTCGCAGGCGGTGACGATTGCAGAGTTTCTTGCACTCGACCTTCCATCGACTGGGATTTTGCGTGCTCGGCGGGCTGAATGGCGAATGCAATCGGTCCGGAGATGTGGCCGCACTCGACGCGGAAGAATGCCACCGAACCTGCGATGGAACTCGGCTGAATCATCAGCGCGGAGAGATGGTCGAGGCGGTGCACAATTTCGGGAAGCTGATTGAGGATGGGTTTGAGTTTTTCGACGCGCGCGTGAAGCGTTGCTGCATCTTCGAACGCCAGGCGGGCTGACGCGGCCTCGCGCTCGGCCGAAAATTCGCGGAGCAGCGAACCTCCTCGGGAATCAAAATAGGTCTGTACGCGATTCACTTCTGTAGCGTAGTCCTCATCGGTGCAGCCCTTGAAGCACGGAGCGAGACACATTTTCATTTCGGAATAGATGCAGCCGGGGAACTTGGGGTCGGGATGCAGGTCATCGACGCAGCGGCGCATCTTGAAAAAATCGAGCGAGTCGTTCATGAACTTCTCGGCGGCAACGCGGGAGATAAACGGGCCGTAATAGAGAGAACGTCCACCTAGCCGGCCCAGGCGGGTGGTGATTGAGGCGCGGGGAAATTCGTTTTCAAGATGAAGCTTCACCAGCGGTGCGAAGCGGAAGCGCATACGGTCGGCGTAGGTCTTGGGGAACGCTGACCGTAGAACAGCGTAGAGCAGGAAGCCGGATTCGAAGTCGGATCCGGTGGGGGCGTACTCGATCTGGCGAACGCGGTCGCGCAGGTTGAGTTTTTTGGTGCGCTGCTCGACCGGACCGAGCAGGCGCTGCAGACGGCGGCGCAGATTTGCGGTCTTGCTGACGTAGGGCTCGGCTTGAGAGTCCGCGCCGCGCAGAAGGAAAACGGCTGGGGCTGCTGGGACCGCGGCGAAGACTTCCGCATCTCGCTCAGGCGCGAATTCCAGGCGCTCGGTCAACACAGAGTCATTCTAGTGGAACTTCTTGGCCACGGATTTGCCCGGATTCGCACGGATAGAACTAAGAATTGCTTTCTTTTATCCGTGTGCATCCGTGTTGATCCGTGGCACTCTTCCTACCGGAAGTTTGCGTTCCGGAATTTCTGACGGAAGTCTGTGCCCTCGAGGGTTACGATGCGGCACATCTCATGCAGGCGCGAGCGCATGCGTTCGCCGATGCGGTCGCCCAGGGTTTCGCCGCGGGTCGCGGCTCGGGCGGGTGACAGCGAGCCTGTGACGCCCGCAGCCGGCTGATCGTCAAAGTTGGTAGTGATGATGGTGGTGCGGTTGTCGTTATAGCGCGTGTTCAGAATCAGGCTGACGGTGTCCCATACCCATTCCGTTGGTTTCACGGCGCCCAGTTCGTCGAGGACCAGGACATCGGTTTCGAAGACGGGGCGAAGCACGTCCAACTCCGTGGTCTGCACGGTCGCGTTGTAGGAGTTCTGGATTTCCTTGAGCAGTTCGCGATAATCGTAGAACAGGCAAGTTAGGCCGCGGTTGACGATCAATTCCTTGATGATTCCAACTGCCAGATGGGTCTTGCCGGTTCCGATCTTGCCGATGATTAGCAGGCCTTTGTCGCCGCGGGGATCACATTTTTTGGCGAAGCCGGAGGCGATGAAATGGGCTTCCTCCAGCGAGGGATGAGCGCCCGGGAAGTCGGTGTCGTAGTTAGAGAGTTCGCAGTGCTCGTAGCGGCGCGGGATGCGGGCTGAAGTCAGGAGGGTTTCTCCGCGCGCGCGCAGACGGCAGTCGCAGCGGGTGACCCGGCGGTCGTTGCTAATTCGGTCACTGCTAATTCGATCATTTGTGCTGCCGCCGCTAGCGGCGCTGGCGGCCGCGGTCTTCCATCCAGTTCCTTCACAAAGCGGGCAAACATCAGCGGCTGCTTTGATCCCCTCCGAACGCTCTGAATTCGAAGTCGCTGCTCCGTCCACTGCTTTTGGGCCCATCATCTTCGCATTCGCACCGATCATCTTGAACAAAATCTCCTGCTTTGACTTTGCACCCGGGGGTGGCTTTCGCGCAAGTCGGAAACCTTGTCTGCCTGTGTACATCCTGTGTAGGAATGCCATGGTCTGTGGAGGGCGTAGGAAAACCGTGCCCACGGCCCTGAAAAGCCGCCCGGGTAGGCCCGATTCGGTCCTAAAGAGTGCGAAACAGGCTTCGGGCGCGGATTTTCACAGTTGACTTTCGGCGCAGAGGGAGGAGAATACAAGCCGTCAGGTTTCCCAACTCATCCATGGCCAGTTTTACCCGCTGTAGGTTGAGCACCAAAAGAGACCTGCGAGGAGAGACTATGAACAAGGCCGATCTGGTTGACAAGATCTCAGGCGCGTGTGAAATCAGCAAGGCGCAGGCCACGACTGCCATTGATACAGCCGTCGAGAGCATTACGTCCGCCCTCCGCAAAGGAGACCGCGTGGCATTGATAGGCTTCGGCACCTTCTCGGTGTCGCAGAGAAAAGCGCGGAACGGGCGCAATCCGCAAACCGGCGCCACCATCAAAATCGCTGCCCGCAAAGTTGCGAAGTTCAGCCCTGGAGCCGAACTCAAGAAGTCAGTCAACAAGAAGTAGTCCGAAGCAACGTAGATTCGTAAGATCGCGAAACGGCAGGGGGTCGGCCCTGCCGTTTTTGCTGCCCGCGCCAAACGCGGGCGTGGCGGGGCTGGAACCCGATGCGCTCCGGGGGGAATCTTGCTCGGCGCTTCCCATGAACAGCTTCATCCACACATCGAGGTCCACAAAGGTTTACACTCAAGCAAATCGCAGCTTTCGGCTGAGACCCGCCGCGCGCGGAGGTCCGGGTGGTTGCGACTCGTTGAAAATCTTCTCCAGGAGTTGTCACTATGCAAGGTATGTTTTCGTGGATTCTGGTAGCTGCGTTTCTGCGTCTGCTGCCGCTGGCCGCGACTGCTCAGACAACGAGCAAAGCGACCACGGCCAAGGGCGCGGCGAGCAAGACCACGGATGCGGAAGGCCACCAGTGGTGGCAGCATGCGGTGTTCTACGAGATTTATCCCCGCAGCTTTGCCGACAGCAATAACGACGGAATTGGCGACCTCAAGGGAATCACATCGAAGCTGGATTACTTGAAGGATCTGGGCGTCGACGCGATCTGGATCTCGCCGTGCTTTCCGTCGCCACAAGTGGACTTCGGCTACGACGTCTCCGACTACGAAAATATCGATCCCATGTACGGCACTCTGGCGGACTTCGATAATCTGGCCAGCGAGGCGAAAAAACGCGGCATTCACATCATCCTCGATTTCGTGGTGAATCACTCCTCCGACCAGCACAAATGGTTTCTGGATTCGAAGTCGTCGCGCACGTCAGAACATCGCGACTGGTACGTCTGGCGCGACGGAAAGGGGCCGGGACAGCCGCCGAACAACTGGACTTCGATTTTCGGAGGCTCGGCGTGGACGCTCGATGCAACGACCAATCAGTATTACTACCATTTCTTTTATCCGCAGCAGCCTGACTTGAACTGGCGCAACCCGAAGGTGAAGGATGCGATGTACGATGTGGCGCGCTGGTGGTTCAAGCGAGGTGCGTCCGGGTTTCGTCTGGACGCGGTGGATACGCTGTTTGAAGATCCCAACCTGCACGATGATCCGATTCTGCCCGGCAAGAATGCCTTCGGCGATCCGATTGAGGAGTACAAATACAACTCCAAATTGCCCGAGGTACACGACGTATTGCGAGGTTTACGCAAGGTCACGGACGAATACAACGGAGTGCTGATTGGCGAGACCTGGACGGTGGACATCAAGGAGTTGAATAAATATTACGGCGAGGGGAACAACGAGCTGCAATTGCCCATGGATTTTCTTTTTACCACGGTGAACAAGCTCTCGCCTGCCGATTTCCGCAAGCAGATTGCGGCGGTCGATTCGGCTTCGGGATGGCCGACATTTGTGATCAGCAATCATGACATCGTCCGCTCTTACGACCGCTATGGCGACGGCCTGCACAACGATCAGATTGCGAAGTTGATGGCGGGGCTGTATCTGACGCTGCGCGGAACGCCACTCATGTATTACGGCGAAGAGATCGGGATGAAGACCACTCCGCCAACGCGCAAGGAAGATGTGAAGGACCCGATCGGCCGCATCGGGTGGCCCACGGAAAAAGGCCGCGATGGCGAGCGCACGCCGATGCAGTGGGATGAAAGCGAGAACGGCGGGTTCTCCAAGACGGCGCCGTGGCTTCCGGTGCCGGCGACGGCCAAGACGTACAACGTGGCCGACGAATCAAAAGATCCGGAGTCGGTGCTGAATTTTTATAAAAAGCTGCTCCAGCTGCGCCACACAAATCGGGCGCTGCTGGACGGGAAGTATGTTCCGCTGAACGAGAACGATCAGAACGTAGTCACCTACCTGCGATCGTACAAAGACCAGGCAGTGGTGGTGTCGCTGAACATGTCGGGCGCCGAGCAGAAGGTGAACTTGGAATTGAGCAAGCATGGGTTCTCGTCGGCGAAGAGTCTGCTGGCGACCGGAAAGTCTGCCGCGGCGGGAGACGTGGTGACGCTGGAGCCCTATGGAGTTTTCATCGGCCAGCTTTCGAAGTGAGCGAGTGCGGGGTGGGCTCGCTTGAGATTGAGATAATGAATATCCCACCTCTGGCGAAGAAAGTGAGAAATGGGACATCCTCGCTGTGTTTGAATCGCACCTATCGCGCCGCTAGAAGCCGTATTTGGCGACGACTCCCTTCTCCTTAATTTTTCCGGCAATCGCAATCGCAGCTGAAATGCTGGACTGGGGAAGAAGGGGCAGGACTGGCCAGAAGCGAGACGGTAGCGAAGGCTAACAGCGCAGATTTGCGCACGGGGTGTGGCCTGATGGGGAGAGTCCGACAGGCGGAAACGATTGCAGTCTCGGGCAAGGGCGCTGGAAGGTCAAGCTAGAGAAACGATTTTGTAGGGTGCGAATTCGATCTCGCGGCAAGAAAAATGCGTAAAAGCGCGCTCAGGCGATGCTATGATGGCCGCGTTCCTTGCGTTTTACTTTCTGGAGGGTGGAAACAGCACTCATGGCGATCGCGGCCCCCAACACTTCTACGACATCTTCGGCGCCGGACACTGGGCAAAGCTACGGCGCTCCGCTGGCTACCGTGACCACGCTTTTCTTCATGTGGGGATTTCTTACCTGCCTGAACGACATTCTAGTGCCGCATCTCAAATCGATTTTTGATTTGAATTATTTGCAGTCGCAGCTCATTCAGTTCGCATTTTTTGGCGCTTACTTTATTTTCTCTCTACCTTCCGCCAAACTCGTCGACCGGTTGGGCTACCAAAAGTCGATGGTTGCAGGTCTGCTGACCATGGGAGTCGGAGCCTTTCTGTTCGTACCGGCTGCGAGTGTTCCCTCGTATCCATTATTTCTGGGGGCGCTTATCGTTCTGGCGGCAGGAATCACGTGCTTGCAGGTGGCCGCGAATCCTTATGTCACGGTCTTGGGAAAGCCTGAGACGGCTTCGAGCCGGCTTAATCTGACGCAAGCGTTCAACTCGCTGGGTACCACCTTAGCGCCTTATTTTGGAGGAGCGCTGATTCTGAGCGCAGCTCCGAAGGCGATTGAAGAAATCAGAGCGATGGCACCCGATGCTCTGCAAGCCTATAGGTTGCACGAAGCGGCGTCAGTCAAGGCGCCCTACGTGGGGTTGGGCATCGCGCTAGTCGTGCTGGCCGTGGCGATTGCCAGTTTCAAGTTGCCGACCATTGCACACGCGCAACACAAGGTCGGCGAAAAGGTGAACGACTCGATCTGGAAGCATCCGAGTTTGATTTTTGGGGCGATCGGTATTTTCGTTTATGTCGGGGGCGAAGTTTCCATCGGAAGTTTTCTCGTCAACTATTTCACTCAGCCCGAGATTGGCGGTCTGACGGCGAAGGTTGCAGCCAGCTTCGTCACTTTCTATTGGGGTGGCGCAATGGTGGGCCGCTTCATCGGTTCCGCGCTGCTGCAGAAAGTAAGTACGCGAGGACTGTTGGGGATTTGCGCCGTCTGCGCCGCTTCCCTGGTCGCGATCTCGATGCTGACGACGGGACACTTTGCGATGTACAGCATCCTCCTGGTCGGATTCTTCAACTCGATCATGTTCCCCAGCATTTTCACGCTGGGGGTGGCGGAACTTGGCCCGCTCACCGGGGACGGTTCGGGAGTCATGATCATGGCGATCGTTGGCGGAGCGATTATTCCTGTGGCACAGGGATGGATTGCCGATCATATCGGGATTCATCACGCGTTCTTTCTGCCGGTTGTCTGTTATCTGTACATTCTGTTCTTTGCCCTGAGCGGGTCGAAGCCGAACAGCCAGCGTTATGCCAAGGCATAACGGCCGCCTGAACAGCAGAGCCAGGGGCGTATCCGTTAAGCCAACCTGTGCGAAATCGCTGTAGGTGCCCGGTATTTGGTAAGATCAGTCGCGCGCAGTCCCGAGAGTCCGGATTAAAACGATTTAATCGATCAGACTTAGCCGAACAGATTTATCCGATCAGTTTTAGCTGAACATGGGGCAAATCAAGAAGCCCGGCCAGCAACCCGAGGTGATCACCCTCAAAGCCGTTGCCCAACATATTGGACTCACTCCGGGCACGGTGTCGGCGGTTTTGAACGATTCGCCGTCGGCTCGTTCCATTCCGCAGGAGACTAAGAACCGGATCCACGCGGCCGCCAAGGAACTCAACTACCGGCCTAATTTTTTTGCCCGCAGTCTGCGCAACAAGCGCACCTACACCATCGGAGTGATTGCGGAAGAGATTGGCGACTCTTACAGCTCGCCGATCATCAGCGGCATCGAGCAGTATTTGAGGAAACGCGACTATTTCTTTCTGACCGTGGTGCATCGACACGATGCCGTGTTGCTGAATCGTTATTCGCAATTACTGTCGGAGCGGGGCGTGGAAGGTATCATCACGGTGGATACGACCGTGCAGGAGGCACCGGCCCTGCCGACCGTAGCCGTTGCCGGCCATAGGAAGCTGAAGGGAGTCACCAACATAACTCTCGATCATGTCAGGGCTGCAGTTTTGTCCCTGAATCATTTGAAGGATCTGTCTCACCAGCGCATCGCGTTCATGAAGGGAAATCCCGTGAGTTCGGATGCGAAGGATCGCTGGGACGCGATTTGCCAGGTGGCCGGAGAGATTGGGATGAAGATGGACCCGGAGCTGACGGTACAGATTGATACCGACGATCCGACGCCGATGTTGGGTTATCCGTTTGCCAAGCAACTGCTGGCGCGCAAGGTGCCGTTCACGGCACTGTTTGCCTACAATGATATTTCAGCGATCGGAGCGATTCGGGCGCTGCAGGAGCAGGGGCTGCGGGTTCCGCAGGATGTTTCGGTGATGGGTTTCGATGACATTCCGGGGGCCGCGTTTCATACTCCGAGTTTGACCACGGTGCAACAGCCGCTGAAGCGAATGGGCGAAGTGGCGGCGCAGGTGCTGCTGGAACGGATTGAGGGGAAGAAGGAATATCCTTCCGAGATTGCGATCGAGCCGGCACTGGTGGTGCGGGAATCTACGGCGAAGGCGAACGGCTCGGTCTAGCTCCGTAGCCCCCCGCAGCCGTTGGCATGTCGCAGGTCCTATATAGTATCCGCAGGAAGTGTCTCTTCATTCATAATTCATATTGATGCTCCCCTTTGACCCGCCACACACATCAACATCCGCGCGAGCGCTGACCTTCGCGGCTTATGCGTCGTTTGTGCCGATCGGGATCGTGACCGTTCTGCTGGGTCCGATGCTGCCCGTACTGTCGGCGCGATGGTCAATGAACTATTCCCAGGCCGGAGGGCTGTTTACCGTGCAATTCCTCGCTTCCACTTTGGCTGTGGCTCTATCTGGGGTACTGGTTGAGCGCTGGGGATTTCGATTCGCGATCAAGGCTGGGCTTCTCCTGATGAGTGCGGGAGTGGGCCTGCTGTTGGCGGGTCCGAAGGCGATGGGGATTCTGTGCATCGCAACCTACGGAGGAGGGCTGGGGCTGGCGGTTCCGGCGGCGAATTTGCTGGTGGCAGAAGTGAATCCGGGGCGGCGCAGTGCAAAGCTGAATCTGCTGAACTTCTGCTGGAGCGCGGGCGCGGTTTCGTGCCCCATTCTGGTCGCAGCGGCAGTCAAGAACCATTTCGTTCCGCAGCTGATGGCG
>Ga0210403_10005444_pt1 | contig 10801 bp, 8 predicted proteins | sample IncBWC19MmetaG_FD_150863 | JGI IMG/M metagenome (GOLD analysis project Ga0210403, IMG submission 150863) | Forest soil microbial communities from Barre Woods Harvard Forest LTER site, Petersham, Massachusetts, United States - Inc-BW-C-19-M | ecosystem: Environmental > Terrestrial > Soil >... | reverse complement strand
GCACCAGGCGGTCGCTATCGGTTGCGCGGATACGCCCGCCGGGACGTTCCTGCAAGAGCGCTGCCCCCGCATAACGCTTGATCGTGCGAAGGGTAACACCATTCTCGCGGGCTGCGCGGGAGATTGAAGCCCCGTTCCGCATTGCGGAAAGTGCATGTAGCGCACGATTACGTGCTGCCTGACCTCGCTCGGGAACCCTAGCAAGGGTGGGTTTTCGGAAGCCTGGTTTCTTCGATTGCTGTTGTTTTTTCCCAACTCTAGGTTTGGTCATTCGCGTCCCCCTTGGGCGCGAATGTCTCATGGGCTTACAGGGCTGTTCAGGAGCGACAAAACATTTTGGTGCGATAATCGATTCTTCGGCTGCAAACCAAGGTAGTTTTGGTGCGATACGGCAAATGCGATCAAAAAGAAGGCAGGTTTGGTGTCGACGCGTCGCTTGACAGGGTTTTATTCTGCATGTCGAAAAATGCAAAACATCCGAAGAAAGTCGGTAGACCCGAAGTAATCAAACGCAACGAACTGCTGGCAAGATACAAGGTCCTGAAACAGTTTCTTGAGCACAACTGGGGTCGAATCGGCCTAGAACTTAAGCGAGTGCGCAAGCCTAACGACGTGAGAGTGACCTTCCAAATGGTGCCAGGAGTGGAGTGGTGCATACCCTTTCGTCAGGACGCACCATTGGGATGCCTGCTTAGGGATGGGGATGTCGAGGTTAGCTGGCAGGAGCTCGCACGTACGCGAGAACAGTACGAAGAGGCAAATGCAATCGAATACCGCCTCTCTTCTGAATACTACCCACTGCGGCAAAGCATCGACGACGTTAGAAATGCGGTGAACGTTCTCATCTCTCAGGCGGTAGTAGGAATTCAGTTTTATCAGTTTTTCTTTGCAGCTTTTGTTGCCGCTGAAAAGTTAGGGTTTAGAGAGGTGGTAGCCAGCTCAAGTCGGCTTGAAGCGAAGCTTCGAGATGCGCAGAGAAGACGGCAAGACCTCCAAGCGAAGCTATTGTCTGAGTCAGCTTGGTATGCTCGCAACGAGATCGTCAGATTTGCGAGAAGTAGGCGTCACGTCGGAACTCCCACAACATTTGCGAAAGCGATGGCCGGTCTGCCCGAATACGGATGGCTCTACTCCTTCCGCAAATGTGAACAGTTCAGGGTGGTTCACGTCGAATACCTGTACCAACTTTTCCAACTTCTGAAGGTGCTTACGCAGAAAATGAAGCCTTAAATCTCAACAATCTTGAGGCGAAACTGAAGGACAGGCTGATCGACAAAAACGCGGACCCCTTGCTTAGGGCTTACGTGTCACCGTATTGGGTAGATATGAAACAAGCGTTTAACGAATATCGAGGCACACGCATTAAGCGCAGTCATCTGCCATACAAAATAACAGGCAGATTTCTTGCACTCTCGGAAAGGCCCAAGACTTTGGTGGAGGTTGAGCTAGCCAAGCGTGAGCGGCTTGTCTGAATGCGCACACCCTCAGCCACAGGACTGTCCATCCCCGCTAATTCCAATCTGTTGGTTTTACTTTAGTCGGTACTGCGGCATTGGCATCAGATGACCAATCTACTGCTTCCAGGAATTCCGGTATGGGAGCTTTGTTTTTCTTTCTCGCTATTGCATATTCAGACTTCGTATTCTGCCTGTAGATTGTGTATCTATACATCCAGAGTCCGTTTGGCCCTTTCTTGAAATCCAGAGTCTCCGACGCAGTAAAATTTTGGGCTGCTATGTAAACAAATACCCGGAAGCGGGTCTTATCGTTATCCAACATTAGGAATTGTTCTGGCTGTATTTGCAGGTCCAGCACTAACCTCTCTTCTGTCCAGGCAAGAGATTTGGAAGCATCGGGACTAATGCACCATATGATTTGCCGCCTGTGATGTTTGGCAGCACAGCGTTCGTACGGCCCATAGTTGCGCTGAATTCTGCCTGGCTGTCGGCTATACTTTGATTCAACGCTTTGGCAGTTGTATCGATTCCGCTCGCGGTAGCGTCTAGACCCTTCTTGGTCGCATCCAAAGCGCTGGATATTTTTCTGAACTTCTCAAGTTGATCGGCATCGGCTACATAAAGGTTTCTGATCTCCGCGACTATGAGTAGGGTAATGATAAAAATCCATGCTGCTTTTTCTGGCCGTGGCATCCTATCGCGGAAGGTCACGAATGCAGCTAGTCCGCCGACGATGGCGATATATGCGCCAACCGGGGGGTCGTGTCGGGTTCTGGCCAGATAATAAGGGATCAACGATGCGGGTGCGCAAAGGAACCAAACCAGAAGCGACCAACCCTGTCTACGAAACCAAGAGTGTGACTGCACGACACGACCTCCGCGTCAGATCGGTTGCGGGCGAATCAGGTTAAGTATTATAATAATCAGTATCTTATACGGACTTGCCGACTGTTACCAGCAGCCGACAAGCCCTGACCACCATAGGAAAGGCACTCCAATGGCAGCTTTGCACAACCTACCTGAAGTCCTGAAGTCCAGCAAATCTCCCATTAGTAAGAGCGGTGTGCTCACGATCCACGGTTTCGGCGTGCGCGTGCGTATGCAGTCGGGCCATCTCGAAATTGAGGATGGTATAGCCGATGAGCGCCGAACGGTTAGGCTCGCCCGCGTGGGGCATCGTTTGCGTCGGTTGGTTTGTATCGCCGAAGACGGATTCTTTACATTGGACGCTCTGAAGTGGATCGCCGACCAGCAGGCGTCGCTCACCATGCTTAACCGTTCGGGCAAAGTTTCGCTGGTTACCGGGCCTACCGCCTCATCCGATGCCCGGCTGCGACGGGCGCAGGCACTCGCCCATCAGAGTGGCGTAGCACTCGAAATCATGCGTGAGCTTATGCGTGCGAAGCTCGATGGTCAGCAACAATTGATGCGGAGTAAACTCGTCAACGAAAGCGCAGCAGACATTATCGCGAAGCTGGCGGAATCACTATCCACTGCTGAAAGCCTGGACACGGTTGCACGACTTGAAGCGCATGCCGCTAGTGCCTATTGGTCAGCATGGAGCGAGTTGCCTATTAACTTCCCGCGACAGGACGTTGCGCGCGTGCCGGAACATTGGCGAAAATTTGAGACACGGAAATCCATACTCAGCGGATCGCCGAGACTGGCGACAAACCCGCCGAATGCGATCCTGAACTATTGCTATGCGCTGCTTGAGATTGAAACCCGATTAGCGGCTGCGGCAGTTGGGCTCGATCCTGGAATCGGAATGCTGCACGTTGACACTCCGAATCGCGATAGCCTTGCCTGCGACATCATGGAGGCAGTGCGCCCGTCTGTCGATGCTTGGTTGCTGGATTGGATCACGCGAGAACCTTTTCGTCGTTCCGATTTCTTCGAGGAACCAACCGGGAATTGCCGCCTGTTGAGGAGTATCACCATGAGGTTGAGCGAGACAATGGCCGTCTGGGGCAAGCTTGTTGCGCCATGGGCTGAGTACGTTGCTCGCACGCTTTGGGCGACGACTTCACGAGTTGGTAAAACTCCTACTCGATTGACACAGGAACACCGGCGAGAAGCAAAAGGTGGTTTGCCGGTACTCGCAGTTGAACCGTCGAAACCTGAACGTGTATGCCGCGGTTGCGGAAAGACCATCAGGCGCGGTCGAAACGATTGCGGCGAGTGTGCGATCGAAGGTGCAACGAAACGTCTCGCGGAAGCTGCGCGGATCGGGAGAATTGCCGGCCACACCCTAGAGGCGATAGCGAAGGAAGGAGAGAGTCAGCGTCAGCACGCCACCGCGCGTTCCTTGTGGAAGGCGTCCAGCCAACCGTCTTGGCTAACACCTGAAGTTTATTCCGAAAAGATTAAGCCTCTACTGGCGGAAGTGTCCACGTCGGTCATTGCTTCACGAATCGGCGTTTCTCGGTGGTACGCCGGAAAGATTCGGCAGGGCTATTGTCCGCATCCCCGTCACTGGCGAACGCTAGCTGAAGCTGTTGGTGTTTCAATGTGATTCACGTTCACCCGGCGATGCCGCGCCAATTGAGGCCGAATGTTACTCGGATGACTTCCTGCCTCGAACCGGGTTGATTTTGTGATTTGCCTTCTCCGGGGCGCTGAGGCGAATCGGTACTCGGCCCCTGGCGCTGGCTTTTGTAAAGTATCGGTTCATCCACAGGATTTCGGTGCGTGCGAGGTCTTTGCCCTTTGTGTCTCTTGTATGGGTTTTGATACTGACTTGTTTCCACCCATCGTCCTTTGCTAAATACGAGCTGTATAGGGGATTCGAATATCCACTCATCAGGATCATGCATTTTGCTCTGACGCACAGTTCTAGCAATTCCTCGTGAAACGTTTTCTCGTTCGCGTCAATTTTGTAACCGTGGGAGCGATCCATTAAGTATGGCGGGTCAAGATACACCAACGTTGCAGGACGGTTCATGAACATTTCAAGCAACTCGCGAGCATCTCTGCGTTCAACACGAACGTGTTTTAACCGTTGCACTACAGCCTGCAAGCGGTCGGGGAGAGAATTCCATCGGTGGACGCGCGCCTCTTGTCCATTTCGCGAATAAGCTTGGGAGTAGGAAAACCCGCTATGCCTAACTCCGTTCCCGTTCGATCCTATTGCGCCATTCACGGTCATCATCGACGCGACCAGAAACCGCCTCGCCTGTTCCAACTTCGATTTCTTTGTCGTCGTTCTGTAGGCATCTTCAAACTCACTGCGTGCGTATGGCGTCAATTCCACGAGTCGGATGAGTTTGGCCGAGTGTTGCCGCAATTGGCGAAATACGTTAACAATCTGGGAGTCAGCATCATTAACGATTTCTATTTCAGCGGGTTTCTTCGCCATTGTTACAGCAGCCGAGCCACAGAACGCTTCAACCCATGCGTTGTGCGGTGGTAATGTTTTAGCAATATAAAGCGCCAAGCGTTGCTTTGCGCCAAAATAGCCGAAGGGACTCTTCGTGGGTTCACTGAGTCTCGCGCCAACGTGCGCCGTCCCATTGCCCTGCTCGATGAACGTGACAAACTTATTTCCCATTTGACGAACTCGTTACCTTCCGCGTTTTCTTCGGCTTGCCCTTCATTGCGGACTCAACAATGAGGCCCTGTGGAACAGTCTTGAAGCGACCGTCGGTGAGTATTGAAGTGACTGGGTCGTTAAGGAGTATCGGCTCATCGCGGGCAATTCCGGCGGTTGCGTCAATAGAGCCTTGGAAATAAATCCAATATCGTTTTCCTAGCCGCTTGGCAATTGTGATCTCGTTCTCGCTCCAGAAGAATCGTAATTGGCTCCCTCTTGCTCCTTTAACCTCGATGAAACGATCATACGCGACAGTCGGAGACGGGCCATCGAACGATTCGAGGTCATATCCCGCATTGACGCGCACATTGCTAATGTTTCGGACACAGTGAGCTTCCACTCGGTGACCCAGGCCAAGCAATCGCTGCCTTTCGAATTCCTTGACGAGTGTCTCCCCGAGTTTACCGACCTCCTCTTTCTCTTTCAGATATTCGCGAAATTTCTCTTCGGACCAGCCCTCACCTTCATCCAAAAAAGACGACACCGTCCTGGTGTATTCTGTGCTCACTTCCCAGCCATCATCGGTCCTTGTAACGAGACTCAATTGGCTGAGATGATCAACCGTCCACTCATCTGGAAATGGAGAGCTGTCGAAAAACGACCATCGCAATCTCGCGCCCTCCAAAGCAGGAGAGAATACCTTCAAAACCCCTCTAGCATTTTTACGAAGTGGACCGTGGAGATAGCACGTCCTCAACAGGACACGTTTTTGTTCTTCAGTAAGGTCATACTGGCTGTTCGGATTTAAGGCTATAAAATCTCTGCCGTCAGGCGTGAGGCGAATCGTAGAACTTTCAAGCGTTAGAAAACCTATTTCGTGAGCAAATGAAATGTTTTTCTCGTGGTCGGGTATTCGCCCCTCGATGACTGTGCTTTTGCAAAGTTCAATGACAGCATTGAGCGCCGCCGTGTGATTGGTGTCACACAGGTCGTTCACTGCCAACAACACCCGGTTCAGCTCAGCCAACGTGTCAATCATTTCTCATGTTCTTACTTGTCTTTCGAAGATGCTCCACAAGCGTGGAAAAATCGCGATCCTCCTCGGATTCTTCGCTGAAGTCGGCTTCTTCATAGTCCAAGTTCATAACCGAGATGTCATCATCGAGCAACGTCCGCATTCGTCTTTCTTTTTCCAGCAGCCGCTCATGGATCACCTCATCAATTGTGTCTCTGCTTTGTAACAGGTAATACTGGACGCGCTGGTTCTGACTCATACCAACACGATGTATACGGTCCAACGACTGCATGTAATGTGCCGCATTAAATGTTCGATCAACATAGATAGCATGATTGCAAACTCTGTGTAACGATACGGATTCAGCGCATGCGCTTGGATTTGCTATCAGAATCGGATATTCAGGATCAGTCTTAAATTCCTGGATCATCTTTTCCCTGTTGAATTCGATATCTTCACTTATGTCCTTCGGAATATCGCCATAAACCACACGAGGACGAAGGTCTCTGAGACTCTCTTCGAGCGTGCGTATGTTGTGGACAAATGCCGTCCAGACCAGAACTTTCTGTTTCTTCTTCACTAGGCTTCGCACGAGTTTTATTGTGAAATCGATTTTGGCCGGCGTTTCAAACTTGTGGTAATCACGGATTAATTCATCGACGGAAAGGCCGGAAGCGCTTAACGGTGGCACCTGGAACTCAGTGGAATATCGTGTGAGAAGAGCGGGATTAGAAGCAGCTTGCAGCAGACGCACCATACGCGCAGTACGCCACATCCGCAGCCTAGCGCGTTCGGTCGGAACTTTAACCACTTCCGACAACACTTTGGCAGCGAGCACCATATAGATGGCGCGTTGATATGGGCGCAGGTCCAATTCGATAGATCGGAAACGAGCGGGAGGCAGATGAAGGTCTTTTTTGCGAATGCGCCAGTAGAAAGGGAAGAGCTCTTGCCTGATTTCAGGAAGGGAACGAGATTCGTCCTCTTTTACCTGCATTTTGAACTGATCTCTGGTTCCGAGGATCGGCGGATTTGGCCATAGAAACGTCATTTGCGACCAAAGATCTACGACCGAATTGGGTGCTGGCGTTCCGGTTAATATCATGCGCTTTCGAGCATAGGTCCCGATGTCAATGAGCGTTGGCGCCCAAGTACCACCTTCGAGGCGTTTGATGTTGTGTGATTCGTCAAGAACAACAAGACAAATGTTCTGGCGGAGAAAAGCCCTTAATTTGTCGTGATCACCTGTCGCCATTTGATAGGTAAGCAGTATCAACTCAGCATCGGTCGCCTCTCGGTACAACTTCATTCTTCGAGCGCGATTTCCCGAGATGCGAATGCTCTGTGGCTTTCTCAAAAAGCAAGCCTGAAATTCCTCCTCCCAAGGGGCAAATGAAGACCTAGGACCAATGATCACAAGCTTGTCGGCCTCATTGCGCTGATGAAATATGGCGAACGCCGCCAACGCGATTGAAGTTTTCCCGCTTCCAGGCACAGAAAAGTTTGCAGCATTACCCACTGCCACGGCGTGCGCAACCGCGGGAATCTGGTAAGGCTTGAGTTTGCGTTTGAAATTTGGGACTTTAATAAAATCAGGGGGCGTGGACTTGACGGCCTGGCCAGCTTGCCGGGCAGCCGTCAAGTCCGCAGACGCACCTCGAAATTCTTCAATGACCCCTTCCAAACTGTCGTTGATGATGGGGTGAGCGCCTTGTTCATCGAGATATTCGATCAGTTCGATTAATGTCTCTGCGTTCGGTACTCCCGCCATAACATACCCGTGCGGCTCGCTGGTCGGCTCGAACCCCAGCACATTTACTAAATAAATGCGGTGCATGCCAGACAATAACTCTGAATTCCGACCAATGCTAAGTAACAGACGGTCGGATTCGAGTCGAAGTTTGGGCGCGTGACTCGGCATAGGCTCATTTGGCTTTCGCACTCATGAGCCGTTCAACTTCTTTTTTCAAGCTCGTGAGCAGCGTTTTCATGGCTGGATCGCCTAGCTTCGAGTTGTTGGAGGCGATACCTTGGAGTGCTGATAACGCTTTCTTGAGAAGGCGCTCCGGCTTGTTGTGGCTTGCCTGCGCGTCTAAGATTTCTTTCGCCGTCGTGAAGCTTTCCTCAAGCGTTTCCTTTGAAGCACCGTTAGGGTTCTTGAAGTTGTAATTCTTGAAAAGTTCCACATGCGCGGCCGGTTCAGCCGCGATCTTGCTCAGGAGGCGGATGTCCCAGTGTCGCAGGTCGGTCTTTTGAATTAATGAGAATGCGAATGTCAAAAGCTTTGCAATTTCACCTTCCTTTAATCCCTTTCGCTTAAGAGGAGCAACAACATTCGCCTGAAGGCTGTTGAACTTTTCGACGTCACGCTCCTCCTGCACGATGTGATACTGACGGGGCTTTGCTATAAATTCCAAATAGCTCTCTATGAGCTTTAGGATTGCGAGCTTCTCTTCAACTTTGGAAGCGGTAAAACGCCCAAGAAGAGCCTGTGAAATCTGAGGTGGGGTCAAACCGCTCTCTCGCCCTTCACGCAATTTCAGGAGCTCGTTGACCGGGCTGTAATCAAGACGGAACTCCTTTGCAAACTGCAAGCCAGCCTCAATTCGCCAGATATCCTGTTCATCAACATCTTTTGGTAGCCTCGCAACACGCAAGTATTCAAACTTTGGATCATGCTTTTCATCGTGAAGGGCCGAGAGAATGGACATTCGGCGGTTCGCATTGATAACGGCTCCATCTCTCGATATGACCCCTGGATCAAGCTGCCCATTCTTTTTGAGGTCTTCCCTGAGAGCCTCAGTCTCAGCCGGGTTGAGATCAAGCAGCAGGTTCTGGATTACCTTGGCATCTTGAGGATTGGCAGCGTCAAGCTTGCGTTTGAGTTCGGTCTCCTTCGCGAGCAACTCGGCAGCAAATCGACCGTTACGAATGTTGTAGATTAGTAGCTTGATGGGTATGCGGTAGACCTCTAAGGGCTTCGGTTGCCCTTTGAGAACGACCCGCATCTTCTCGTCTTCCTTTACATCATTCGTCGCAATGTACGCATCTATCTGTTTCTCGCGAGCAGTCTCCAATTTCATTGGGTGTCCTCTGTTCGGAACGCGGCACAAAACTGGTGGGGTCCCTCGTCACATTAACAAATCCCTGGGATGGGGGACAGCATAGCTTTACCGAGCTACCGCGTCAATGCGGGTGCTCTTGGCAGGAACTGTTTGAAGCCTTGTGCGGGTTTTTGTTGGTAGGTCGCAAGTGAAGAGTTCCAGGCGGATATTGGGGGAAACGGGCATAGATCAGCCAAGTTCCCGCTAGTATCGTCGTGCATTGCTGTACTTGAAGAAATTGTGTCTTTGCTCTCTAACGGAATCTTCGTAGGATTTTTTGAGGTTGGGATCGCTCCACAACAATCGTCCTCTGCTCCCGCAATTGCCGATTTTCTGCTTCGAGCGCAAGCACACGTTTCTCCAATGTCGCGATCCACTTCTTTAACGCTTCCGGGGCGTCGCCCTCTTCCCGGACGGGATCAGAATGAGTTCGAGTCTGTTTTCTCGCAACCGAATACGGTAGAACAACCAAAGTTGTCGCAAGCGAAGAGACCAAGGTTCAAATCAGTAAGATGGGCATCAACAGATGCGCGCGGGAAAGCGGGTTTGACCGTAAGAACTTCGTCAGAAAACTAGTTCGCGGATTGCCTGTAAAACGCAATTCATACAACAACTTCATGCGCTGGCTTCGTAGCTTACAAGGGTCAATCAGCACTGAAAACTGTCGGTTTCCGAAAGATAGGCCGTAATGACGGGCTGTATCCACTTGATCAATTGACAAATTGGCAATCGCGCCAATATCGTCGTCTTGACACCGAATCAGAAGGGCCCCAACAAATAAGATCCTTCGGGAGGCTGCCGTGAAGAAGTATCTCTTCTGTTCTGTCCTGTTTTTGGTGTTCCCAGCGTTTGCAACGATCACCCCTGTCCAAAATGCTGCGACCTGGAGCTGTCCTCCTTCATTGTCAGGAACAACGGTAAGTTGTACGGTGACATCGGCGATACCGACCACCAGCGGCAACTTGATTGCCGTATGGATTTTTTGGCAAGCAAACTATCCCTATAGTGCTACAGTTACCGACAGCCCGACGTCTCCTCAGCCCAACACGTTCTACAATGCCCTTGGCCCGACAGTGCAATCGGCTACAGCCCCGCCGACCAGTGCGCAGATTTTCTATGCCAAGAGCATCGTTGGAACAACGTCGCCGAATGATGATGTTGTAAAGGTGACGTTCATCTGTCCCGATGGTACAAACTCTCCTTACGTAAATCTCGCGTGCGTGTTGCCAAACAACCCGATTATTACCTTAGCCGGTATTGTAATGGTCGAATATAGCGGCCTCGATCCGAACAATCCGCTGGACAGTGTCTCCGCCGGATACAGCAGTGTCATGGGTAGTATGCTGGATACTGGCAATGTAGCACCGGCAAACTCGAATTTAGAGGTCTTCGGTGCAGGCTTTGCTGACCAAAACGTCGCAATCAGCCCTGGCAGCGGTTTTAGCGCCCTTCAGGCTGCGCACAGCACGGCTGGCGCGGGCCTTGTCGAAGATAACACCTCCCCTATAACAGGCAACAACGTACTTCAGCGGGCAACTGCAACCCTTTCTAGTGGTACTGGGGATTGGCTGATGCAAATGGCCATATTCAGAGACGTGTCATGGACTGTCCAGGGAGGCTGGAGTCCAGTGCGGCCGGGAAACATCCGCTACGCTGATCAGTTTCCTGGAGTCGACATGGGCCAAAAAATAAA
>Ga0210403_10005443_pt1 | contig 10801 bp, 10 predicted proteins | sample IncBWC19MmetaG_FD_150863 | JGI IMG/M metagenome (GOLD analysis project Ga0210403, IMG submission 150863) | Forest soil microbial communities from Barre Woods Harvard Forest LTER site, Petersham, Massachusetts, United States - Inc-BW-C-19-M | ecosystem: Environmental > Terrestrial > Soil >... | reverse complement strand
CCCTGCCGCTGCGGCCATGCCTATGAGCCCGGTTTTTCCTGCAAGCGCGGACGGATCGACCGCTGCACGTCCGATTACCAGGCGCGCATCTCCGGCCCGCTGATGGACCGCATCGATTTGCGGATCGAGGTGCCGGCGGTGACCGCCGCGGACCTGATATTGCCGCCGCCGGCGGAAGGATCGGCCGAAGTCGCCGCGCGCGTCGCCGCGGCGCGCGACATCCAGCTGGCGCGTTACGCCGCGGCCGGCCTGCCGCAGATCCGCACCAACGCCGAAGCGCCGGCCTCGCTGCTGGAGACCATCGCGCAGCCGGACGCGGCTGGCACGAAACTCTTGCGCGAGGCGTCGGAGACCATGCGGCTGTCGGCGCGCGGCTATCACCGAGTGCTGCGCGTCGCCCGCACGCTCGCCGACCTCGACGGTTCGGAAAAGGTCGGCAAGCTGCATTTGGCCGAAGCGCTGTCGTATCGGGCGCTGGCCGAGGATCTCAGGCGCGCGGCGTGAGGCCATAGCGTTTTCAAGCGAAGCCCGCCCCGGACTTGATCCGGGGTGGGTACCGGTTCGCGTGAAGAAAACGCGTCAAACGAGGTAGAATCGGTTGCGCATAAAGACGAATTTATCGAGGCGGATCAGGCTGATTCTACCTGTCCAGTCCCGGTGCAAAAAATCTTCTGCTTCCCGTTTTTCGCAAATCACCTTCTTAACTGCGCCGTCTCACCCCACTCGAGGGGCGTATCGCGATCGTCACGGACGCGGGGTGGATGCGATGGACGCGAGGCGCGCTAGAGACGAGAGCGCTTATCTCGCGGACGGCGAAGTCGTGTGGTCCTGACGCCTCGACGCCGGCGTCAAGCTCTTGAGAAGCAAGCTTCTTAGGGGTGACGGTGACAAACAAGCCCGATCACCGGGGAGAGCGCGAAGGAAACCGTTAAAACCATTCGCGTGCGGGAACGCCGGGTGATTCCGGGGTACTCGTGGTGACTAACGCGCGTGTTTTTTTCTACACGCGCGGCTGCGGGTGCCACGGGCACCCGGCGCTCCCCACGCCCTCCAAGGGCGAAAGATACATGCACAACTCGGGCGCATTGTGCCGCGGGAACGCAGATTCGCGCTTTGAAATTTTTCGTCGTCCCCGCGAAAGCGCGGACCCATACGCCGGGAACTATCGATTCGAGCACGATGTGCGACGACTGCCTTAAATCGCGAACTGCTGTGGTTATCGGTCCCCGCTTTCGGAGCGACGACGGTGAGAGTTACGAGCGCCGTCAACTCCCCGGTAACGAGTTTTGTTTACGCTCCGCCAACCATAAGCCCTCGCGTATTCGTGGGTCCTTGGTTGAGTAGGTGCGTCATGTTGCGTTTCAAGATTCCGGCGTCGGCCGTTCCGCTGTTGATCCTCGGCTTTTTCGCGCGCGGCGGCCTGGTGCCCGGTTCGCATCCCTGCATCGCCATCGCCGACACGTCGGTCCAGATCGCATCCGTTCCCTGGGTCGCCGATCTTCACGTCGCCTTCACCGACGATCCAAAGCTCGCGACCGTGCGGGTGCAGCTCTCCGACAGCGCCGACGCCGCCGACTTTGCGGTGATCGACGATGCCGGCAGCGCCGAGACCGGTGCCTGCGGGGCCAATCCGGCCACGCGGCTGGTCTCGATCTCCGCAAATCCCTCGGCGGATTCGCCGGTGATCTACCTTTCGCCGGACAGCCCCGCCGATTACCGGATCTTCGTGCGCTCGAAGACCTTCACCACGCGCGACGCGGCGGCGCTGGTGGTCGGCGCCGGCGGCGGACAGCGAAGGCTCATCGCCGCCTCGCTCTGAGTTTTTTTCTTTTTTTGCGAATTTTTCGTCCCTTAACATTGCATTAACCCTGTTCTCATCGGCGCGCGTGACGCCGCGCGGCCTCAAGCACTTTGCAAGGTCAGGCACTCCATGGTCGGCGCCGGGTCGGGCGCTGCAAGACAGGTTTCGGGGTCATCGGCATGGGACGGTTTTTCCGGATCAAGTTACACCTGCGACGCTTCTCCCGTCGCCATCCGTGGCTGACCTTCACGGTCCGCTCCTTCATGATCTTTTCCGCCGCGTTCGGCGGCTCGTATGGTTTCATCTCCGGAAGCCGCTCTCCGGCTTCCGGTTACGACCCCAACACCTTTGCGATCGGCGCGAGCTTCCTGTTCGCCCTCGCCTGCCTCGCGCTCGCGACGCTGAGTTTCCGGATGCGCATGCTGCGCCAGAAGCTTCGCAAGGTCGCGCTCCACAATGAAACGCTGGCCGACCGCAACTGGGAACTGCAGGAAGCCGAACAGCGCGTCCGCAGCCTGTTCGAATCGCAGGGCGACCTGATCGTGCTGCGCGACGCCGGGGGCCGCATCGGCTTCGCCAACGACGCCTATTGCGAATTGGCCATGCAGCCGCGCGAGGCGCTGATCGGCAGCAAATTCATCTTCGCCGTGCTCGAACAGGGCGACACCGCGCTGGAATCGAACGGCACCCGCATTCACGACCAGAAGATCGCGGGCCCGCTGGGGCCGCGATGGATCGCCTGGCGCGAGGGCTGGGTTCGATCGGACGCCGGCCAGCCCGCCGAATTGCAATGCGTGGGCCGCGACGTCACCGACCGCACCGAGACCGAACGCGCGCTGGCCGAGGCCCGCGATCAGGCCGACGCCGCCAACCGCGCCAAGTCGCGCTTCCTGGCGATGGCCAGCCACGAGATTCGCACACCGCTGAACGGCATCCTCGGCATGAGCGGCCTGCTTCTGGATACGCCGCTGACGCCGGAGCAGATGACCTACGCCAAGGCGGTGAAAACCTCGGGCGACGCGCTGTTATCGCTGATCGAGGAACTATTGGACTATTCCAAGATCGAGGCCGGCAAGATCGATCTCGAACACCGCCCCTTCGCGCTTGCCACCATGATCGAGGACATCACCGAACTGCTGGCGCCGCGGGCCCAGGCGCGGAAGCTCGAGATCGCGGCCTATGTCGACGAAAGGCTGCCCGCTGAAGTGATCGGCGATGCCCCAAGGCTGCGGCAGGTGCTGCTCAATCTCGCCGGCAACGCCATCAAGTTCACCTCCACCGGCGGCGTGGCGCTGATCGTCGAGCCCGGCATCTGGCCCAATGAAATAAGCTTCCTGGTCCGCGACACCGGCATCGGCATCGCTCCCGAGGCGCGAGAGCGGATCTTCCGCGAGTTCGAACAGGCCGACGACCGCATCGCCCGCAGTTACGGCGGCACCGGATTGGGACTGAGTATCTCCGAACGCATCGTCAAGCGCATGGGCGGCCGCATCGCGCTGGAGAGCAAGCTCGGCACGGGATCCACCTTCGAGGTATCGGTTCCGCTTCCCGCCTCGAACAGCGAACATAGGCCGTTCGCTGCGCCGGACCTGACCGGACAGCCGATCATGCTGGTAACGCCGCAGAGCATCGAGGCCTCGCTGGTCGCCCGGCGGCTGCAGCGCTGGGGCGCCCAGACCTGCATGGTCGCCGATGTCGTAGTGGCGCAAGCGCTTCTGCCAGAGCGGACCTGGCACGCGGTGCTGATCGATCGCGCGCTCGGCGCGCAAGAGGTTGAAGCGCTGGGCGAGATGGCGCGCATGCACGCGACGCAGCGGATCGTGATGTTCACGCCCGCCGCGCGGCACGAGTTGCAGGCTTCCGGCTCCTCTGCCTTCACCGGCTATCTCATAAAACCGCTGCGCACGGCCTCGCTGGCGGCGCGGCTGTCGATGGCGCCGGAAGTGGCGGCGCCGAATCTCGTCGATGAGACGCTGATCGAGATGCCCGCGCCGGTCGAAGTGCCGGCGCGCGGGCTTTCGGTCCTGGTCGCCGAAGACAATGAGATCAACGCGCTGTTGATGCGTTCGCTGCTGACCCGGTCAGGCCATCACGCCGTCATCACCACCAACGGCGAAGAGGCGCTGGAATCCTGGCTGGCCGCGAAATCCGCCGGCGCGCCCTATGATCTCGTGCTGATGGACATCCAGATGCCGCAACTCGACGGCATCGAGACGACGAAACAGATCCGCGCGCGCGAGGCCGGCGAACCCGGCCTTCGAACGCCGATCCTGGCGCTGACCGCGAATACGCTGGTGGAGGACCGCTATGCCTGCTTCGAGGCCGGCATGGATGGTTTCCTGATCAAGCCGCTCGACCGCGAAAAGCTCGCCGAGGCGCTCGCTGGCCTCGCCACCTCGCGGCATCTGGCGGCGTGAGGCGGCGCTCTCGTCCTGTCACACCCCGGCAACGGCGGCGTCACATGGCTGTCGAACGCGCGTGATTTCTCGACCCTCGAAGGCCGCGCCGATTCGATTCGGACAGAAGCGGCCGCGAGGGACTTCATGCAGAACGGCGAATTGGCGCGATCGACGCAGCGCCTTTTTCGGATGTTGCGGCCTGAGAATGTCGGGACCGCGGCGCAAACGGCGATCACCTGGCTCAAGCCGCTGCCCTCGCCATCCGGCGTCATCAAGCCGATCCGACTGTCCGGCCATTCCGCGACGCTCGGCCGGCTCGGGTCGCTCGAGGTGCGGCTGGCCGAAGGCAAGCGCGAGGTGAAGCGCGCCCAAAAGCTGCGCTACCGCGTGTTCTACAAGAACGGCACCGCGATCGCCGATGCGACAACCTTGCTGGCCCGCCGCGACAAGGATGCGTTCGACAAGATCTGCGATCACCTCCTGGTAATCGACCACGCCGCGAAACCCTCGATCGGCGGCAAGTTGCCGATGGTCGGCACCTACCGCCTGTTGCGGCAGGACGTCGCGGAACGCAATGGCGGCTTCTACACCGAGAACGAGTTCGATATCGCCGGCCTGATCGAACGCCATTCAAATCTGCGCTTTCTCGAGCTCGGCCGCTCCTGCGTGCTGCCCCGCTACCGCAACAAGCGCAGCGTCGAACTGCTGTGGCATGGCATCTGGAGCTATGTCAGGCAGCACCGGCTCGACGTCATGATCGGCTGCGCCAGTTTCGAGGGCACCGATCCCGACCGGCTGGCGCTGCCATTGTCTTTCCTGCATCACTACGCGCAAGCCCCGGAAGCCTGGCGCGCATCGGCGCATCCGTCGCGCCGTGTCGAGATGAACCGGATGGCGAAGGAAGCCATCAACCCGAAAGCGGCGCTGCATGAGCTGCCGCCGCTGATCAAGGGATATCTGCGGCTCGGGGCGTATATCGGCGACGGCGCCGTGATCGATCATCAGTTCGGAACCACCGACGTGCTGATCGTGATGCCGGTATCGGCGATCAGCGCCCGCTACATCGAGCACTTTGGGGTCGATGGGTCGCGCCACGCGGCCTAATAATTAAAGCCGCCGCAGCGCCACTGTTTCGACTACGTGATCGGCGCCCTTCTTCAGGATCAGCGTCGCGCGCGGCCGGGTCGGAAGAATATTGTCCTCGAGATTGGCGAGGTTGGTGCGCTCCCAGATCGCCAGCGCCGTGGCGGTCGCTTCCTCGTCGGACAGCGGCGCGTAGCGATGAAAATACGACCTGGGATCGGTGAACGCAGTGTCCCGCAAGGCCAGGAAGCGCTGGATGTACCATTCGCGCAGCACGGATTCCTCGGCATCGATATAGACCGAGAAATCGAAGAAGTCAGACACCACGGGCACGGCCTTGCCGTCGCGCGGCAGCCGGCCGGTCTGCAACACGTTGACGCCCTCGACGATCAGGATGTCCGGCAGGTCGACCTCGATCCATTCGTTCGGAACGATGTCGTAGGTCAAATGCGAATAGACTGGCGCCCGCACCGGCCGCCGCCCTGACTTGATGTCGCTCAGGAAGGTCAAGAGCGTCGGCAGATCGTAGCTCTCGGGAAAGCCCTTCTTCTGCATCAGGCCTTGCCGCTCGAGCGCTGCGTTGGGGAACAGAAATCCGTCGGTCGTTACGAGATCGACTTTCGGCCTTGGCGACCAGCGCGCCAGCAATGCCTGCAGCACGCGCGCCGTGGTCGATTTCCCGACCGCGACCGAACCTGCGACGCCGATGATGTAGGGCACCTTGCGGTCCTGGATGCCCAGGAATTGACGCTGCGCGAAATAGAGCCGCTGCGTGGCATCGACATAAATCGACAACAATCGCGACAGCGGCAGGTAAATGTCCTCGACCTCTTTCATATCGAGGCGGTCATGCAACGACCGCAGGCGCGAGAATTCGCCCGGTTCCAGCGTCATCGGCGTGTCGTCGCGCAGCCGCGCCCACTGCTCCCGGGAGAATATCCGGTAGGGATTATATTGTTGCTCCGGTGCCCGAATATCCATGACGCCGCCTTTAAGCTTCCACGTCGCGGCCTGATCTGGCCCGACCCCCGTTGCTTTAGTCGCGCTTGCGCGACGCTTTCTCTTCCAGTCCGGACATGCTCGTACGCTGCGCCAGTGCCGCCTCGACTTCCTCGAGCCTGACGCCGCGCGACTTCAGAAGCACCAGCAAATGGAACAGCAGGTCGGCGCTTTCGGCGATCAGATGGTCGCGATCGTTCTCGACGGCGGCGATCACGGTTTCCACCGCCTCCTCGCCGAATTTCTTGGCGCAATGCTCCGAACCCTTGTCCAGGAGCTTGCGCGTATAGGACGCCTCTCCTCCCGACGCCGCGCGGGCATCGATGGTGGCGGCGAGATCGTGGAGCGTGAAGCGCGGCATCAACCCAACTCACGCGCCCGAAAATTTCGGGCGCACCTGAAACCATTTAGCACTTTTATGACGGCAAGTCGTCAGGGATCGAGCCGCATCGGCAGCCCGGCCCGCACCATATGGTCCTTGGCTTCACGTATGGTAAATTCCCCGAAATGGAAGATCGACGCCGCCAGCACCGCGGTCGCGTGACCCTCGCGGATGCCGTCGACCAGATGATCGAGATTGCCGACGCCGCCGGAGGCGATGACCGGCACCGGAACGCTGTCCGCGATCGCGCTGGTAAGCGGAATGTCAAAGCCCTGCCGCGTGCCGTCGCGGTCCATCGAGGTCAAAAGGATCTCGCCGGCGCCGAGCGAGACCACTTCCTGGGCATACTCGATGGCATCGATCCCCGTGGAATTACGGCCCCCATGTGTGAAGATCTCCCAGCGCTCGCCGCCGCCCCCGCGTTTGACCCGTTTGGCGTCGATCGCGACCACGATGCACTGTTCGCCGAATTTCTCGGCCCCTTCCTTGACGAATTCGCGGCGGCTGACGGCGGCAGAGTTGATCGACACCTTGTCGGCGCCGGCGCGCAGCAGGGTCTTGATGTCGTCGATGGTGCGCACCCCGCCGCCGACCGTCAGCGGCATGAAGCAGGCCTCCGCAGTACGCCGGACCACGTCCAGCATGGTGCCGCGATTTTCGTGGGTCGCCGTGATGTCGAGGAAGCACAGCTCATCGGCGCCGGCGGCGTCGTAGGCAATCGCCGCTTCGACGGGATCGCCGGCATCGCGCAGATCGACGAAATTGACGCCCTTGACGACTCGCCCGTCCTTGACGTCGAGGCAGGGAATCACGCGCACCTTGAACATTGAAAACTCCTCGATCACAATCCGATTGGATTTAATCGGATCGTGATCTCATCCTTTTGTTTGAGCATGATCTTTTCGGAAAAACGGTTCCCGCTTTTCCGGATCATGCTCTAGGCTGCGGCGCGGGCGCTGCGGATCAGCGCCAGCGCAGCAGCGGGATCCAGCCGGCCGTCGTACAGCGCACGTCCCGCGATCGCGCCGGCCAGTTTCCTGGCGCGTGGCTGGAGCAAAGCCTTGACGTCGTCGATCGAGGCAAAGCCGCCGGAGGCGATGACGGGGATCGATATCCGCTCAGCCAGCGCAATGGTGGCGTCGAGATTGAGGCCTTTCAATAGCCCGTCACGCGCGATGTCGGTGAAGATGATGGCGGCGACGCCGGCATCCTCGAACCGTTCTGCGATCTCGGGCGCGGTGACTTGCGAGGTCTCGGCCCAGCCTTCGACCGCGACCTTGCCGTCGCGGGCATCGAGACCGACCGCGACGCGGCCGGGGAATTTCTTCGCCGCACTCTTCACGAGCTCGGGATCGCGTACAGCCGCGGTACCGATGATCACCCGCGCGACGCCCTTGGCCAGCCAGGCTTCAACCGTTTTCAAGTCGCGGATGCCGCCGCCGAGCTGCACCGGCATGGTGACCGCCTTGAGCATCGCTTCCACCGCCAGCGCGTTCATCGGCTTGCCGGCAAAGGCGCCGTCGAGGTCGACCACATGGAGATATTCGAACCCCTGCGCGGCAAAGGCTTTTGCCTGCGCCGCTGGATCGAGGTTGAAGACGGTCGCGCGCGCCATGTCGCCCTGCTCCAGGCGCACGCATTGGCCGTTTTTCAGGTCGATCGCGGGAAAAAGGATCACGGCTTCCATTTCAAAAAGTTGGAGATCAAAGCCAGTCCAAAGCGCTGGCTCTTCTCCGGGTGAAACTGGGTGCCGACCGCGGTGTCTCGGCCTACGATCGCCGTCACCGGGCCGCCGTAATCCGCGCGCGCCAGTACGTCCGCCTCATTGGTTGCGTTGAGGTGGTAGGAGTGCACGAAATAGGCGTGGCGGCCTTTCGGCCCCAGCGGCAGACGCTCGAGCACCGGATGCTCGCGGACCAGGTCGAGCGTGTTCCAGCCCATGTGTGGGATCTTCAAGTTCTCCTCGCGCGGCGAAATCTTTTCGACGTCGCCGGCGATCCAGTCGAAGCCATCGGTGACGACGTGCTCCTTGCCCCGGGTCGCCATCAGCTGCATCCCGACGCAGATGCCGAAGAACGGCCGCGCCTTGCTGCGCACGGCTTCCGTCATCGCCTCGATCATGCCGTCAAGCGCATCGAGCCCCCGGCGGCAATCGGCGAAGGCGCCGACGCCGGGCAGCACGATGCGGTCGGCGCGATACACAATCTCGGGATCGCGGGTTACCACGATCGTTTGCGGATTTTCCATGCTCCGCGCGGCGCGCTCGAAGGCTTTCGCGGCCGAGTGCAGATTGCCGGAGCCATAGTCGATGATGGCAACGCTCACCGCGGCGCTCCCGGGTCCGGGAACAATCCAATGATGTCGCTGTGCGGCAGCGGCGGCGGCCTTGAAAACGGCTGGCCCGGAATATCCCGGGTCGGCGGCGGCGCGCCGCGGTCGACCGCCAGCTGATCGTTGCCGAACCCGCGCTGCCTGGCGGTCCAGCGATCGAAAAAGCGCCGCTCCGCGGCTTCCGCGTCGTCGGCCACGACGACGTCGAGCTGGCGCCAGTTGCGCCGCGACAGGGTCCAGCGCTCGAGGGTCGCCGCTTCAAACCCCAGCAGCAGCGCGAGCAGAATATCCACGAGCAGGATCGTCCCGCCGCCGACGCCGAGCTTCACCATTGCGAAATCGATGATGGCCATCAAGACGATCCAGCCAAGCAATGCCAGCCACAGCCGATGCCAGGCAAGCCAGACTACGCCCAGAACAGCGGCCCAGAAATGGAAGCCGTCGCGAACGAAGGCAAAGCGGTCGGTCGCCGCGAAATCGGCGCCGTTCGTTGTGGGGGCATGCACTGTGTAGACCGGCATCGTACTCTCCGCCGAGAACAAGCAATCAGCCGCCGAGCTGACCCTTGGTGGATGGCACTTCGCCCGCGGCCTTCGGGTCGATCGCAACCGCCGCACGCAGCGCCCTTGCCAGACCCTTGAAGCAGGATTCGGCGATATGATGGCTGTTCTCGCCATATAGGGTCTCGACGTGCAAAGTCACGCCGGCATTGATCGCGAAGGCGTTGAACCACTCGCGCACCAGTTCGGTGTCGAATTGACCGACCTTGTCGCGCGGAAACTCCACCTTGAACACCAGCACCGGCCGCCCCGAGATATCGATCACCACCCGCGACAGCGTCTCGTCCATCGGCATGTGGACCGAGGCATAGCGGGTGATGCCGGCCATGGTGCCGAGGGCCTGCTTTACCGCCTGCCCGAGCGCGATACCGACATCCTCCGTGGTATGGTGGTGGTCGATATGAAGGTCGCCGACCGCCTTCACCGTGAGGTCGATGCGGGAATGCCGGGCCAACAGGTCGAGCATATGGTCGAAAAAGCCGATCCCGGTGGCGATGCTGGACGCGCCTGTCCCGTCGAGGTTCACGGTCACCTCGATGTCGGTCTCTTTGGTCTTGCGCTTGATGGTGGCGCTGCGCATGAAACGTGCTTTCCGTTGGCCGGCCCTGACTGGGCCTTACGCCCTTGAGGTCCAAAAACGCGCCCTTTTAACAGGGGGATGCCACCTTCGCTACTGCGGGATGGCCCGATGGCGACCGAACTTCGACCTATGGTGACCGGAATCCGGCGATTGTAACCCCGCGCGCAAGTGCCTAAATCCCTGCCAACGCGAGGGTAACCCATGCAGGCATCACAATCCCAGTCGCCGGTCTGGCACGGCACCACCATTTTGACGGTCCGCAAGGGCGGCAAGGTGGTGATCGGCGGCGACGGGCAGGTTTCGATCGGCCAGACCGTCATCAAATCCAATGCCAAAAAGGTCCGAAAACTTGGCAAGGGCGACGTGATCGGCGGTTTTGCCGGCGCCACCGCGGACGCCTTCACGCTGTTCGAGCGGCTCGAAAGCAAGCTCGAGCAGTATCCGGGACAACTGACCCGCGCCGCGGTCGAACTCGCCAAGGACTGGCGCACCGACCGCTATCTGCGGCGGCTGGAGGCGATGATGATCGTCGCCGACAAGGAGGTGTCGCTGGTCCTGACAGGCACCGGCGACGTTCTGGAACCGGAAGCCGGCGTGATGGCGATCGGGTCGGGCGGCAATTATGCGCTGGCGGCGGCCCGCGCGCTGGTCGATTCCGACGAGGAT
>Ga0210403_10005441_pt1 | contig 10808 bp, 7 predicted proteins | sample IncBWC19MmetaG_FD_150863 | JGI IMG/M metagenome (GOLD analysis project Ga0210403, IMG submission 150863) | Forest soil microbial communities from Barre Woods Harvard Forest LTER site, Petersham, Massachusetts, United States - Inc-BW-C-19-M | ecosystem: Environmental > Terrestrial > Soil >... | reverse complement strand
AGATCCTCAGCGGGTGGTCCCTCGTAGACGATGTCGCCAGTGGCGTCGTTCCGAATCCATATCGGCCCAGGCCTCCATAGCCCGGGGCTGGCATCGAGCGTGTACTCGGTCATCATGAAGTGCAGGCTGCGAAGTATCTGCGGCGTGTATTCGAAGTGTTCGTCCTGAGCGAGCTGAAGCACGTATGTCATCGCCCGCCGGTAACCAGAGACCGCGTTCCAGTCCTCCTCGCTCGCGTCTGTCGGCTCCTCGCCGCCAATCGCTGCGAGGGCGTCCTCGACGGACACGTCATAGCCCTCGATGCTGTTCGACCCTTGGATTGCGCGAGCTCCGAGAACACGTCTGACGACGCCGACCCAGCGTCGAGGCTGTGCAACCCGGAAGCGGAGCTGCCGCCGCAGCTCATCGATCTTCTGCAGGGCCGCTGCCTCTTCGAAGCTCATGGGGGGCGTCTGGAAGATCATCGCTCTCCTGGGGACGAGAATTGAAACAGTGTTGCTATCACGTGGGCCAATGATAGCATCATGGGATCCCGTGATGGCTTCCGTGCTAGGCCGTGAGACGCCACCCGAGGCGACCCTTCCTTCAGTTTGTATAGTGAGTGGTAAGCGATCAAGGAGACTCCCATGGCAGGCACCCTCACGCAGGTCACCGACATCAACTTCGACGCCGAGGTCATCGAAGCGGACGGCCCTGTGCTCGTCGACTTCTGGGCCCCCTGGTGCGGACCTTGCCGCGTGGTGGCGCCCGTGCTGGAGGAGATCGCAGCCGAGCGCGAGGATCTGACGATCGTCAAGCTCGACATCGATGAGAACCCGCAGACCGCGGCCCGCTTCCAGGTTCTCTCGATCCCCACCATGATCCTCTTCAAGGGCGGCCAGCCCGTGAAGACGGTGATCGGGGCTTACCCCAAGAAGAAGCTCGAGCAGGAGCTGGAGCCCTCGCTCACTGCAGCCTGAGCCCCGACGGTCTCGGCGCCGCGTGGCAGCGTGGCTATGCGGCGCGGCGTAGCGTGATGCTCAGGAGGAGGCCTTCGATCTCGGTCTCCTCCGAGTAGCCGTTTGCAGCATTGGCGGGGGCCTCCGCGCCGTCGGCCTCTCCGCTGCGCAGCTCGATGGCGAGCGTCTCGCCGGTGACGTAGTCGCGGTGCGCGAGCACCGCATCCAGCAGGGCTGGATCGCCGTGGAGCGCAAGCACGATGCGGTCCTCCACCTGCAACCCCGCGGCCTTGCGCGCGTTCTGCACCGCATGCACGATCTCGCGTGAGCGGCCCTCGCGGCGCAGGTCATCGTCCACCGCAAGGTCCAGCGCCACCGCGTGCGCGCCCTCCCGCTCCACGCTGTATCCGTCCGGTGGCTGCATGGTGAGGATCAGATCCTCGGCAGAGAGCGTGTGCTCGTGCCCGGCCACCGAGATGCCGATCGCTGCTCCCTCGCGCACTGCCGCGGCCACGTGCCCGGGGTCGAGCGCGGCGATCGCCTGCGCCGCCAGCGGCATGTCCTTGCCGAACAGAGGGCCGAGCGTGCGGTAGTTGGCCTTCACCTCATAGCCGCCCAGCTCCTCCGCGGCGTCCACGAACCGCACGCGCCTCACGTTCAGCTCTTCGCGCACGACGTCGACGAGGCGCTCGATCGCCTCCCGCTCGCGCCCGTCGGCCACCACCACCGCCTCCGCAAGCGGCTGGCGCACCTTGATCTTGGCCTGGCCGCGCGCGCCCAGCCCCAGGCGCACCGTCTCGCGAGCAAGCGCCATCGCCTGCTCCAGCTCCTCATCGCGCGGCCCCACCTCATCGGCCAGCGGAAAATGGGCGAGGTGCACGCTCGCCAGCGACCCGTCGAGGTTGTCGTAGATCTCATCCGCGATGAACGGGCAGAAGGGCGCAAGCAGCTTCGACACCGTCAGCAGGCACGTGTGCAGCGTCTGGAAGGCGCTCGGGTCGCCGTCCCAGAAGCGCCGCCGGGAGCGGCGCACGTACCAGTTGGAGAGCTCATCCACCAGGCTCGCGATCGCCCTGCCCGCAGTGGTGGCGTCGTAGGCGTCCAAGCGCTCGGCCACCAGCTCCGCGGTGCCCGCCGTGCGGGAGATGGCCCAGCGGTCGAGGTCGCTGTCCGAGCCGCCCGCCCGCCCGCGCTCCCCGCTTGAGGCCCCATCCGCCAGCTGCCCCGCAGAGGCGTGGGCGTACAGCGCATAGAAGAAGTAGGTCGACCAGAGCTGCTTGAGGAACAGGCGCACGCCCTCGCCGATCGTCTCCGCCGAGAAGCGGTATCCGTCCCACGGCTGCTTTGAGGTGAAGAAGTACCACCGGAACGCATCAGCCCCGTAGTCGTCCAGGACCTGCCACGGCTCCACCGCGTTGCCGCGCGACTTCGACATCTTCTGACCCTCCTCATCGAGGATCAGGCCGAGGCACACCACGTTGCGGTAGGGCGCCGGGCGGCCAAGCAGCGTGGCCACCGCCAGCAGCGAGTAGAACCAGCCGCGCGTCTGGTCCTGGGCCTCGCAGATGAAGTCCGCGGGAAAGCTCTGCCTCAGCACGTCCTCGTTCTCGAACGGGAAGTGGTGCTGGGCGAAGGGCATTGCACCCGAGTCGAACCACACGTCGATCACCTCCGGCACCCGGCGCATCGGCAGGCCGCACCGCACATCGCCCGCTGCTCCGGTGTGCGGACAGGGGAACTGCTGCTCATCAACGTAGGGACGGTGGTGGTCCGCCAGCGCCTGGCCCGCGAGCTCGGCCAGCTCAGCGAAGGAGCCGATCACGTGCACGTGACCCTCCTCGCAGCGCCACACCGGAAGCGGCGTGCCCCAGTAGCGCTCGCGCGAGAGCGCCCAGTCAACGTTGTTCTTCAGCCAGTCGCCAAAGCGCCCGTGCTTGACGTGCGGCGGGTACCACGCCACGGTCTCGTTGGCCGCCAGCAGCTCCTCGCGCAGCTTCGAGGTGGCGATGTACCAGGACGGTTTGGCGTAGTACAGCAGCGGCGTGCCGCAGCGCCAGCAGTGGGGATAGGAATGCTCATAGCTCTGCACCCTCAGCAGCAGCCCGCGCTCGCGCAGGTCTGAGATCAGCTCCTCGGTGACCTCGGGATCCTTGACGAAGCGTCCCTCAAAGGACGTGCCGTTGCGGTCGTGCACACGGTCGTCGAAGGTGCCATCGGGGCGCACTGGGTTGTACAAAGTCCCGGCCTGAGTGGGGTCGAACGGCACCTCGGGTGCAGCCGCCGCCACGCGGTAGTCGTCCTCGCCGAAGGCCGGCGCCAGGTGCACTATGCCGGTGCCGTCCACGGTGGTCACGAACTCATCCGCCAGCACCGGATAGGCACCCGGCTCACGATCGCTCAGCGGGAAGAGCGGACCGCTGTAGTGGCTGTAGCGCTGCACCAGCTCGGACCCCGTGAAGCGCTCGAGGATCTCCGCAGTCTCGCCCAGCACCGCCCCCACGCGAGCCTCAGCTATCAGAAAGACATCCTCGCCCACCCGCGCCTTCGCATAGATCGCAGTGGGCGACACCGCCACCGCCACGTTCCCGGGCAGCGTCCACGGCGTGGTGGTCCACACCAGCAGCTTCTCCTCGCCGCCCAGCACCGGCAGCGCCAGGTACACGCTCGGGTCGACCACGTCCCGGTAGCCCAGCGCCACCTCGTGCGAGGACAGCGTGGTCTCGCAGCGCGGGCAGTAGGGCACCACCTTGTGGCCCTCATACAACAGGCCCCGCTCGTGGATCTGCGACAGCGCCCACCACACCGACTCGATGTAGCTCTCATCGAGCGTGCGGTAGGCGTGCTCGAGGTCGAGCCAGAAGCCGATCCGCTCCGTCAGCCTGTTCCACTCCTCAAGGAACGTGAACACCGAAGCGCGGCACTCGGCATTGAAGCGCTCGATCCCCACCTTCTCCTCGATCTCCGCCTTGGAGGAGATGCCGAGCTTGCGTTCCACCTCGATCTCCACCGGCAGGCCGTGGCAGTCCCAGCCCCCCTTGCGCTCCACGCGGTATCCCCGCATCGTCTGAAAGCGGGGATAGATGTCCTTGAACACGCGCGAGAGCACGTGGTGGGAGCCCGGCGGGCCGTTTGCGGTGGGTGGCCCCTCGTAGAACACCCATTGCTCCGCGCCCTCGCGCATCCGCAGCGACTCCGCAAACACGTCCCGCTCGCGCCAGCGCTCCAGCACCTCGAGCTCCAGCGCCGGCAGCTCCCTGCGCGGGTCCACCTCGCGGTGGGGTATCAGGGGATGTGTGCGGGGCTCGCTCACGGGGCGGCCCATTGTAGGTGCGGCGGAGTATCGTCATGCGTGGTGAGCGTGATGGTGAGCGCACGGGCCCATCGGCCGGTTGTTCACGCGAGCACGATCCTCGCCAGAGGCCTCGGGTGGTTGCTCGCGACGGGGGTGCTCGCGCTCACACTGGGAGCCTGCGGCGCCGCGGCGCGCGTGGCGGACGGGGTCAGGGTCGCCTCCACCGCACCGGCGCAGAGCGGCGCCCCTGCAGTCGCGGAAACGCCCTGCGGAGCGGCGGCCCCGGCCACCGCCGCACAGGCCGCCGGCTTCGCTGCGCAACGCATCTACAAGTCCGAGCTCTCAAGCCCCGAGGTGTCGGCCGACCGCCATCAGGTGGAGAGCGACGGGCAGCTGCTCAGCGCGCTCGCAGGCAACGGCTCGGTCGGCGAAGCGGTCACCCGCCTGGTCTACTCCGGCACCCACATCGTGCGCCTGCGCGTCACCCGCGGCGGCGCCGTGCTCGCCGACGTGGGCGGCCCCTACATCATCGCGCCCGTCAGCGGCACGCTGCGCCTGGGTGGCCGCACCGTGGGCCACTACACGCTGTCGGTGCAAGACGACCTCGGCTACGTCAAGCTCGAGAGCCGCTTCATCGGCTTTCCCCTGATCATCACCCAGGGGGGACGGCGCGTCCCGCTCGAAGGCACCATTGCGCCGGGGTCCACGTTCATCCCCACGCACGGGCCGCTGCGCTATCACGGCGCGGGCTATGAGACCTTCTCCTTCGCGGCGCTCGCCTTCCCGAGCGGCTCGCTGAAGGTCACGGTGCTGGTCCCGCGGCCAGCCTCCTCCACTGCCGGCTGCGCGCGTGTCAGGGCGATCCAGCTCGGCCAGATCGCCCACACCACATGGGACCGCTTCGCCCGTGTCGAAGGGCCACCGTCGAGCTTCGTCAAGGTCGCGCACGGTCTCACCGCCGGGCTGATCTACATCCGCTCGGGAGCGCATCAGATCGCCGGTAGCAGCCGTCCGGGGCCCGGGCGGCTGCCCGACTCCGGCACCGTGAGCTACCGCGGCCACACCTACGAGGTCACCTCCTTCCCCGCCCACATCGCCTCGGGCTCGGTGCGCATCTACCAGCTCGTGCTCCCTTAGCGGTCCCTGCTTACGATGGGGCGATGCGGCTTCGCCTCTATCACCATCCCGACGGCGCCCGCGTTGCCTACCGCGAGCTCGGGACCGGCCCGCCGCTCGCGCTGCTGCACTCAGCGTTGCTGTCCCACAAGGAGTGGGAGCCCGCCGTGGAGCAACTGGCCCATCGCCACCGCCTGGTGCTGCCCGACCTGCCGCTGCACGGCGACTCCGAGCACCGCCCGCGCCACCCTTACACGATCGATTGGTTCGCCGAGGTGCTGGGCGGGTTCGCCGCCGAGGTGCTGGGACCGCGACCGCTGATCGCCGGCCACGGCGCCGGCGCTGAGATCCTGCTGCACGCGGTCGCCGCTGGGCGGGTTCGCCCGCGACGGCTCGTGCTGATGCCCAATCGCCTCCACGCCGCGCCCACGCACCCACGCATGCGCAGCGCGTTCCGCCTCGCCGCGCGCAGCGCCGCGGTTCCCGGCATCGACGTGTTGCTCTCCTACGGCGCGCGCGCCGTCTTCACCCCCGAGCGTGGCCTGCGCCTCTCGGCCCGCGGAAACCCCGCGGTGGCCGATCTCATCCGCCACTCCTTCGCCGATGTGCCAGGCGACGCCAGCCTCACCCGCTCCTGGGCCAAGTGCGCCCGCTCCTGGCCCTGGGGCCCGCACGAGCACCTGCTGGGCCTCTATCCCACGCTCGACATGCCCGTGCTGCTGCTATGGGCCGACCAGGACACCATCCATCCGGTGACGCCCGCCGAGGAGGCCCTGCGCCTGTTGCCCCGGGGCCAGCTGCGCGTGCTCCAGAGCACGGGTTTCCTGATGGCCTACGACGATCCTGTGGGCCTCGCGCGGGAGCTGGCTGCATTCTGTGGATAGGGTTCAGCCCCGCGCCCGTCCAACGCCACTGCTACGCGGCCGCCAAGCCATCCGCTCTCCGAGGAGTCCAAGCAAATGTCAGACGATCAGCAACTGTGGGGCGCAGAGACCGCCAAGGCCGTCGAGAACTTCCCCATCTCCGGCGAGACGGTGCCGGTATCGGTGATTCACTGGCTGGCGCGCATCAAGGGCGCCGCTGCCGCCGTCAACGGCGAGCTCGGGCTCCTCTCCAAACGCGGCGCCACTCGCATCTCCCGTGCCGCTGCGGAGGTCGCTGCCGGCAAGCACGACCAGCAGTTTCCCATCGACGTGTTCCAGACCGGGTCGGGCACCTCCACGAACATGAACGCCAACGAGGTCATAGGTCAGCTCGCGGGAGAGGGCGTGCACCCCAACGACCACGTCAACATGGGGCAGTCCTCCAACGACGTGTTCCCCTCCGCCGTGCACCTGGCGGCGCTGGATGTGGCGCAGAACGAGCTGCTGCCCGCGCTGAAGCAGCTCGAGCGCGCGTTCGCGCGCAAGGCCAAGAGCTTCCAGAACGTCGTCAAGGCCGGCCGCACACACCTGATGGACGCCGTGCCCGTCACGCTCGGACAGGAGTTCGGTGGCTACGCAGCGCAGATCGCGCTCGCGCAGGAGCGCGTCTCAGCAGCGCTCGTGCACGTCGGGCAGATCCCGCTCGGCGGCACCGCCACGGGCACCGGCCTCAACACGCACGAGAGGTTCGCCGAGAAGGTGCGCGCGCGCCTGCGCAAGGAGTCCGGCCTCAAGCAGATCGCGCCGCCGCTCGACCCGTTCGAGGCACAGGCCAACCGCGACGCGCTCGTCGAGCTCTCCGGCGCGCTCAAGGTGCTGGCCGTGTCGCTCACCAAGATCGCCGGCGATCTCGCCCTCATGGGCTCGGGCCCCCGCGCCGGCATCGGCGAGATCTTCCTCCCCGAGCTGCAGAAGGGCTCCTCGATCATGCCCGGCAAGGTCAACCCCGTCATCCCCGAGGTGGTGCTGCAGGTCTCCGCGCAGGTCATCGGCAACGACGCCGCCATCACCGTCGGCGGCCTGCAGGGGCAGTTCGAGCTCAACGTGCGCATCCCGCTGATCGCTCGCAACCTGCTGCAGTCGCTGCAACTGCTTTCCGCCACCGCGCGCGTGTTCGCCGAGAAGTGCGTGGACGGCATCGAGGTCAACCGCGCGGGCACCAACGCCTCCGCCGGCGCCACGCTCGCGGTGGCCACCGCGCTCAACGGCGCCATCGGCTACGACCGTGCCACTCGCATCGTGCAGCTGGCCACCGCCTCTGGGCGCCCGCTGCGCGAGGTGGCGCTGGAGGAGGGCGTCGACGCCAAGCTGTATGACGCCACCATCGATCTGCGCAGGATCGCCCGCGGGAATCGCGCCTAGCGCTCAGCCGGACGGCAGCGCTTTGAACAGCCGCGCAATCGCCTGCGCCGCGGGCTTGCTGCGGCCGTCGCGCATGAACAGCCCCTTCTGGTTGATGCCTTCGATGAGCTTCAGGTTGGGCAGCTTGGTGTGGATCGAGCCACCCTGGAACGTCGGCGTGAGCGGGTAGTCGCGCAGCAGCCAGATGAGCATGCCGGTGAGCTTGGGGTCGGCCTCGTACACAGCTACGTGCTCGGCCAGGAGCCTCGCCTGGTAGGCGTAGCCGCCTGGTGCAGCCGAGGGGTTCAGGCCGTTGGATTCCGCGCCGAACTCGCTGATCACCAGCAGGCGTCCCGGGAACGTGCTCTCCATCGCCGCCAGCCGCGTGCGCATCTCCACAGCGAGCTGGGCGGGGGTGTCGGTGGGGTGGTCATACCAGCCCGAGTAGTCCGTCTCGGCCACCGCGTCCACGCCCGCGTAGAGCGCACCGGCGCTCTGCGGAGGATGGTCTCCCCACACGTCCACAGCCACCGGGCGCGTGGGGTCGTGGGCGTGCAGCCAGCGTGCGGTTGCCTGCACGTAGTGCACCTCCGCCGAGTTGCGCCCGTTGCCCGCCACCTCGTCCACGAGGTTCCATGCGATCACCGAGGGGTGCAGCTCGGCCGCCAGCACCGCCGTGCGCGCCTGCTGTTCGGCTTCCGCGAGCAGCTTTGGGGTGGTGGAGAACCAGTTGCCCGCGCCTTCCACCGGGCCGATGCCCTGCCACACGAGGATCCCCGCGGCGTCCAGTCGTTCAAGCAGCGCGGGGTCCAGCGGGTGCTGGGTGCGCGCCGCGTTGGCGCCGATCGCCTTGAGCTCGCCCACGATGGCTTCCTGATCGCCCGCGGTGAGCGCATCGGCATGCGCGGGTGCGTCCTCCTGGATCGTGGCTCCGTGCAGCAGCAGCCGCTGGCCGTTCAGGAACAGGCGCCCCCCATGCCATGTCAGCTCGCGCAGGCCCACGCGCGCGGTGTAGCTGCTCTCTGCACCCACCGACAGCGCCAGCTGGTAGAGGTCCGGGTGCGTGGGGGACCACAGTGCGGGTTCGGGAACGGTGACGGTGACGGCGGCGGTGGCGGTCTGGCCGTGCGCGAGCGTCATCCCGGCAAACGGCAGTGGGATCGTGGTGGTGCCGTGCACCAGCGATCCTTCGGGCACCACCGTGCGGCTAGGCCCGGCGTTGTGCACTTCCACGCTCACCTTCACGCTCGCAACGGGCCCGCTTGAGGTGCTGCTGAGCGTGGTCCGCAACGTCGGGTCCGACAGCTCGCTGGCGCCGATCGGCCTGAGGTCCACCTCGCCGTTGAGGCCGCCCCAGTTGAACCATGTGCGATGAAAGCCTTCCCAGGACTGCCTGCCTGGGTTGCGCCAGTCGATCCGCACCACCAGTTCATGCGCGCCCGCCGCCAGGCTCGCGCGCAGCTCGAAGGGCAGGTATGAGCCGTGGTGGGAGCCGAGCGCACGCCCGTCCAGCCACACGTCCGCGCGGTAGTTCGCCGACTGGAAGTCAAGCGCGTACACGCCCGCGCTCGCAGTCTGCACGCTCGTCCGGTACCACGCCACGGAGCCTTCGAAGTTGAGCGTTCCAGCATGGCCCGTGTAGGCCTGCGGGTGCAGAGCGCTCGGCACGGTCACCGCGCTGCCTCCAAAGCCGCCCCGCTGCCAGCCGAGTGAGAGCCCCCGGTCGCCTGGGTCTTCGCGCAGCGTCCAGCTCCGCAGCGCAAACCGCCCGCCCGGCCCAGCGAGGATCGCTGAGCTGCCGGGCGGAGCTTCCGCGCCCGCGATCGTGCTGGCGAGCGTGGCGCCGATGAGCAGCAGGGCGAGTACGGGGATCTTGATCGAGGGGAGCACGTTGTCTATGGGGTGTACGCGGGGGCGGCTGGTGTGCGGGGGAGCATCGGTCTCATACCTCAACAATCGCAGCGCGTGTTCAGAGCGGCGCGGGCAGCAGCGGCTCCGCCTGCTCGGCCAGCAGTCCTCGCAGCAGCATCAGCGCCCCGGCCTTGGAGAGGGGTTCGTTGAGGTTGCCGCACTTCGGCGACTGCACGCATGAGGGGCAGCCGCTCGCGCAAGGGCACTCCGCGATCAGGCGCATGGCGTCGTTGCACAGCTCCTCGAAGCGCGCGAAGGCCGTCCGTGCGATCCCGATCCCGCCCGGGTGCCCGTCGTAGATGAAGATAGTAGGGGTGCCGGTTTGTGGGTGATAGTTGGTGGACAGCCCGCCGATGTCCCAGCGGTCGCACATCGCCAGCAACGGCAGCACTGCGATCTGAGCGTGCTCGGTCGCGTGCAGCGCCCCCAGCAGCGCCTCCAGCGGGATCAGCTCACCGTGCTCGCTCGCGCCCCCGCTCGGCTGTCCCAGCTCGGTCGTGCCGCTGCTCAGCTCGAACCACAGAGCCTGCGTGGAGAAGCTCGTAGGCGGCAGCTCGAGCGCCACCAGGTCCACCGGCGCGTGGTCTGAGAGGCGCCGGCGCTGGTAGGCCAGCACGGTGTCGGTCACGCTCACCTCGCCGAAGGACAGCGTCACGCCGAGCGTCTCGCGCCGGTCGAGCAGGCGCACGATCTCGGTGTCGGTCTCCCGCTTGGGCTGGGTGTACCAGTCGCCCTCAAACGGCGCCACCAGCGCGCGCCGGCGCTCGAGGTCGAGCTCGCGCACCTCGTAGGAGCGCCCGAGATGCATGTAGATCGCGCCGTCGTGGACCGTGGAGTGGGCGCGCGAGGACTCTGTGGAGCCGAGCAGCTCACCCGACGATACGTCCACGATCGCAAAGCTCTCCGGTGAGGCCGAGCGCAGCGACACCTCCGCCGCGGGATACACGCCCGACCTGCGCAGCACGTACACGCCCTCGCTCAAGCCGTCGGGGGCGCCGGCGGGCGAGCCCACAGGGGTGCCGATGGGCGGGCCCGCGGGGCGGCGACGCAGCTCCCCCGCGCTCTCGAGCGTCTCCGCGTGCGCCTCCCAGCGGGGGCCGAGGTACTCAGCGTCGGCGCTCGTGAGCGGACCCTCGTGTGCCGCGCAGAGCAGGTGGCCGCGATAGATCAACGGGCTCTCGTGGTCGAGGATCGCCGCCTCCACCGGGCGCTCCAGGAAGTCCTAGGGATGGCGGCAGAAGAACTGGTCCAGCGCGTCCTCACCCGCCACGTACACCGCCAGCCCGC
>Ga0210403_10005440_pt1 | contig 10808 bp, 11 predicted proteins | sample IncBWC19MmetaG_FD_150863 | JGI IMG/M metagenome (GOLD analysis project Ga0210403, IMG submission 150863) | Forest soil microbial communities from Barre Woods Harvard Forest LTER site, Petersham, Massachusetts, United States - Inc-BW-C-19-M | ecosystem: Environmental > Terrestrial > Soil >... | reverse complement strand
GTTGCGACTTGCATTGAGAGCCACGGATAAACGCTATCTTTGCGCTCGCTGCTGTCTTCATTTGATCCTAAGTCACGGGTTCCGAAGTCAGAACTACCCACAAAACAAACACAGAGTGCAGTCAAAGACTGTGTTGGAAAGAATATTCCGCTAAATTCGCAACACTCAAGAGTACGTCGAGAATCTGCGCTCGTTGGATACTGGTCAAATTCTGAGAGTTCCACCCTACCGTAAATGCTTTGTTGGCTATTTCTCTCAAGGCTCGAGCGAGAGTTTCTTGTGAAATAGCCTGTAATGCCTGCTTGTCCCCAATTGCCCGCTCGAACGACCCGATAAGTCTATAGCAGGTTGAAATGACCCCATCGATAGGATCCGCTTCATACTCTACCGCCAACCACTCCAATTCCTCGACAGCAAAAGCTACATCCTGGGGCACTGTGACATCCTTCTTTCGTGCTTTAGTTGTCGAGAACCCATTGGGAGGCTCGCGATCCCGGTTCTGAAAATCGAATTACACCGTACCTTCTCGGGCTGTGGGTGTATATGCCTCCTAGCCTGTATTGTCCGCGGCACCTCACGAATAGAGGGCGCGTCGCTTCTGCGTCGTCCCCTTCGGGTTGCTTACGCGATGACGCAGAGGCCTTTACCGGCGGATGGGTCGTGTCCTCGTGTTCTTTTGCCGTTAGCGTTTCATACCGTATGCATGGTATTCACATGCCAAACTGGCGGCTTTGGCGTTCACACATCATTCCTTCCCGGAGAACTCTTGGACAACGGCAATATCAAAATCTTCCCTTTCGATACAACGCATCGCCGATTCAATCGACATACACTTGTAAACCTCGAACTCTGCGCTTCGAAAGGCTCGGCGTGTAGGGCAATGGTTTCCATGTCTTCGTCGAAAATCAATACCTTCCGCGTATTGGAAAACGTGCCGATTTCCTCGGCCATTTTGTCGGATTTCCTGTCTCATCGTTCACCTTCGAACTTCCGCCATCGTGATTGAGCAAACCGCAATTGAACCAAACGACCCAGATCGTGAGATCGTGCACGACACTTCTCCAGTGCTCGCCGCAGCCAAGCGCATTGGGGACTCAGCATGAGGGCCCCGGCAACTATAAGACCCCCCCCGGGACGATCGGGAGAAACAGACCGATAATTCCACCCATCACAAGACTCCAACCGAGGGCCAAGATTGCAACGCGCTTGAGAGGACTCTTCGACGTGTCTGCATTACTCTCGCAGACGCACGCTGGCGACCCCGAGTATGGCTTCATGTGGTCGGTGGCTCTTGTCATTGGATCTCCGAATTCTTGCATAAGGGATCTCCCCTCTTCCATTTCGGCACCCTGACTGTCCTCATTTGAGCGGGGGAACCGTGACGGTTCTTTGTCGGAAGGCGCAGGTCGTTCTGTTTTCCCCTGGCCCAGGGAATGCCCGATTCCCCCACAGCCCGATCACCTAGGACTTCCTTGAGACTCAGTCACCAGCGAGCTCCAAATCCTCTTGAAGTAATTTTTGCTGGGACCTCTCGAAGTCGACGAACTTGTCGACGGTTTGAGCCATGTCTTCCGAGCGGTCTGCAATCGTTGTAAGGTGGTCTCTGTATTCCGGAGCGAAGAGCCAAAGTTGATTTTTGTTCAGATGAAGGATGGCCGCCTGGGTGCTAGCAGCCACCTGTGCCGCGTGGGAGGACACCTCGGTGATAGCTTGCTGCTGCCAAGGAAGTACGGTGTTACGTATCTGTTGCAGCTCGGCAGTGCGTTCTCCCACCGCATTGATGTGTTCCTTCACTCTGTCCAAGCAGAAGGCATGACTCTGCCAGCTATGTTGGAAGTTACCGGCAATGGTTGCTAGCTTCTCTGCATGGAACCTGAGCCTCACCGCTTCGTCTTGAACCTCAGCTAGCAATGTTGAAGCCCGTCGTGACAAGTCGGCCGGCGACTCAGGTGCTTGGGGTGGTGAAGAAGCAAACGCCGATCCAGCCCCAAGGAGTGCGATCACCGCCAAGGCCAATATGATCTGACTCGAGAAGATTCGCATTTTCGATTCCTCCAGTCTCGGTTTTCTGTGCGGGCTGGCTTGAAAACTTCGTCGTAGCTACTTGCCAGCCCGCCCAATTGTTCCGTTCAACTTTCGCTAGTGAGCATAGAAGGCAAAGTGACGGATCGCTATCGCGGTGGAACGGTATTCAAAGGCCGAAAATTAGTTACCATCCGGCACTCTAAGACTTCCTTGATGTGATTCCCATCAATCCGAGACAAAAAACGCGTAACTGGGTTTCGGTAACCAAATACCCTGCCGAAGGGATACGCCTCCACTTACCACTACTTTATGGTGGGATCAGGCTGAGCAAGGCGCGCGAGATAAGGAGGAAGATCGTCATGAGCCAGAGAATGATAAGCGTGGCAGGGATTATGACCAGCTCGGGAGGCGACCTCTATCATGTCCGGCTGAAGGCTTCTGTTGCTGAGCTTCCGGAACCACACGAAGTCGAAGACGCGCAGATTGCAAGACTGGATCTCGCGACCGGCGTCTCCAATCTTCCAGACGGCGACTACATTCTTGAATATTTCTATAGAAAGCCATTCAACGGAAACGTGCGCATAAAATCAGGTAGACTGTTGATGTTATAGGTGGCGTAAAAACGCGACGACCATTGCGGCTGGGCTAAGTGATTCGTCCAGTTGGGCACTCCGAAACTGACTTCGAGACAAGGCGCCGGCTCGACTGTCGGATAGGTGTCGAGAAATCCTCTTACCACGAAATAAGAAAGGCGCTTTCGCGGTAGGTTTCGATTCGCACCGACTGTAACTTTGTCCTTCTTCCACCGTTTTCAATCTTCTGGCGGATGAGATCCGCCGATCTGAACCAATCCAGCTGGCGGGTTTCTCCAGCGCTCATGTGGACGGTAGCCCCTTCGGAGACGCCCAACCGCTGAACCGATAGAAATCGACGTCCCGACGATGTAATCAAGTTTCACGAGACCGGCCAGCCGGAAATCCTTCAGCCAGTGAAGGCCACTACTGATTGCGCAGCCGCACTGGGAGCAGTCCGGATTGCCCCCAAAAATGCACGGCTCGACTCGAGTGGCCAAATCTGCCGAATAATTTGTAGACATTTGAGAAAACGTACATGCCTTTGGATTTGTCGGTGGCACCCGGATCGCGTGCGAGATACCGGCGTTCGCAAGCAGTTTCGGATAGCGCGTTCGCAACGCTGGCAACTCCTCCGCAACCCTTTGACGGTCCGCTGTTGTCAATATCTCGGGTGCGCGTTCGCCTTTCTGCGGTGTGTATAGGCTAATCCAAATCCGAACTATTTCCGGGCGAGCGTTCCAAAACGAAATGTACTCGTCCAAGTAATCTGGACGTTCGAGCATGGGGCGAGTAATCGTTCCATGCATGTTGACTTGGCATCCAGAAATGTTTTTGAGAATTCGCTCATAGGTCGCTGGGGCGCGGCGTACGTCATGATGCTCCGGCAGACCATCAACGGAAACGGTCACTCGTACCCGAGGAATGCTCATCCATTCGCGAGGAATAGGAATTACCGCACTTGTGACGACCATCGTGTGAACTTTCATTTTGCCGAGTATCGGCAACACTCGGCTCAGTTCCCGGTGGCGCACCAGTGGCTCACCACCGACGAGAGACACATGCAACGGTCTATGGATTCGTATAAGCCGCACAATTCCATTCACCAAATCATCGCCCCGGTAGTCGCTCATGTTGCGGAGATTGACGGAGCCCCCCAAATGCATATCGCCGTACGCATAGCAGCCGGGACACCGAAGTGGACATTCTCGAGTAACCTCAATGGATAACATGGGGGCACTGCCGGTGAGAATGGACTTCCAGGCCGCGACTACTTCCAGAATCTTTAGTCCCGCCTTGTTACGATTTTGGGTCACGAGACCACCTCTTTCCGTGGCTGGCGCCGTTAAGACGAGGCAGGCTTTGCGAAAGCGTTTACGAACTTGTGGCTGGAAGAATCCCAGAGGTGGTACTCACCGGGTTCTTTTACAGACAAAATATCCAAACGTTGTTTCGCCGCAAGAATATCCTCGACTGCTCCAACCCACACGAAAGATCCGTCTGACCGTAATTTAAAGATGTCGTATTTGGCGATCATGACACACTTCGTTTCAAGGCGAGGTAATCTTCAGCGTGCTCCTGTGCTGAGCGATAGTCAGCCTGTCTGCAATTTCTGGAACAAGACCCTCTTCGCATCTACGGTCCGGTTGCGGTTCCGACACTCGACGCCGCGTTTGCAAATAGATTGATCGTCTTCGCAGCGTTCCAATACTCACAATCGCTCCTAATGCGAGTAAGACCAGCAGTAGCGCTCACTCTGTTCCGTCCCGAGCCTTTTGATCTTGCCAGAAGACGCTTTAGAAGATTCTTCATTGCCGTCACTGTTGCCGCAATTCACTTAGGTCGAAGAACTCCTGGATGATCCTATCGACCTTCGCGGTGGAAACTGGCTTTTCCAAGTACTCGGTCGCTCCGAGTTCAAGGGCCTGCTGACAACACTGATCGTCCAGTGACCGCGCCGTCACGATGAGCGGTACTGGCGAGTTATAACGGACTAAGTGCCTTATAACCCGGCGCCCTTCGAAAGCTGTAGAACCTTGGTCCACAACAGCAATATCGAACTCCTCCCTTTCGATACAACGCATCGCCGATTCAATCGACATACACTTGTGAACCTCGAAACCCTGCGCTTCGAAAGGCTCGGCGTGTAGGGCAATGGTTTCCATGTCTTCGTCGAAAATCAATACCTTCCACGTATTGGAAAACGTGCCGATTTCCTCGGCCATTTGTCGGATTTCCTGTCTCATCGTTCACCTTCGAACTTCTGCGATCGTGATTGAGCACACCGCAATTGAACCAACACGGTCGAGGAAGAACCGCGACAGTTCTTTGTCGTCAGGCGCAGGTCGGTCTGTTTTCCCTGGCCCGAGAATTGTCCGATTCCCCCAATAGCTCGATCAGATTCAACTTTCAGCAGTAGCATAGAAGGCAAAGTGACGAACGGCTATCCCAGCGGAACGGTATTTAGAGGCCCAAATGTAGCTACTACCCAGCACTCCTAAGACTTCCTTGATGTAAGCGTATCAATCCGAGACAAAAAACGCGTAACTGGGTTTCGGTACCCAAAATGCTCTGCCGAAGGGATACGCCGACCCCAACCACTACCTTAAGCTGCGAGTTAGATTAAGCGCGACAAACGAAAGGGAGGGAAAAGGAAAATGATTCAGTCTCAGGTAGCAAATCCAGCGAGAGTGAGCAATGTTCGCAAGCGAAAAAACAGCGTTTGCTCGTGCCTCCTCTACGGTCGGACCGGTAGATGTCGTGTGCATCGGTTCGTTTGGAGATGAAGTTGTCTATGCGGAGGGAGTTTCGTATGGTGTCGATCCAATCGGCTTCAGCGCCAACCTATTGCCACCGACAGGCAATCCTCCTGCATATCTTTTCGGGTTTGGTTTTTCAGGCAAAGGCGAGGTACCTTCCATCGATATTGGGGGCCAGCCATGAGTGTGGCCAACCTCCAGCAAACGGAGGCGGGAACCTTTCAAGGGGAGGGGATGCAAATTCCGAATGGAAACCCAGGCGTAAATCCGGTGATTACCGTATCGAGTTCTGTGGGATCTGGGTCTCTGTCCTCGGCAGCGAGCTACTACGCTTCGCCGAACATCGTCCCAGCAACCGGACTTTTGCAGCTACTCTATTACGCTCGTCGCACTTTGCTCTACGCGCTGAAGGGGACGGAGGTCGACGTGCTAAATCCGGCGACTCTTCAATGGAAATCCCCCATCAGCTTCCCCTCCGCCGCTACGGGCAGCTACGATACGATGGCGCTAACGCCGGACGGCTCGAAGCTCGTCATTGCGGGTTTCACCGCTAGCAACAATCCTCAGGCGATCGTGTTGGATCCCGACGGCAAGTCGTCTCCCGCCGTTGTTACTTACTCCGAAGCCAGTAGTATAACCGGCTCAATCGTGATCACGGCATCCAACAAAGTGATCTTTGCGGGATTCCCGGCCATTGCGCTAGACCTTTCCTCGCTAACGTTTACACCGCTCAACGTGAACACCGGCGCGCTGCTGAGATCGACGCCAGATGGCACACATATCTACGGCGCAGATCTGAATGTTTCGTCCGGGAGTGTCTATTCGCTCGATCCTGACGCGCTCACGGTCAAGCAAGAATCCTTTGCATTTATGTTTTGGGCTGATCTGGCGGTGTCTCCGAACGGCAGCCAATTTGCTCCAGTCGATATCGTTCCGAGTGGAGCCGGTGACCTTGTCGGCTTTTTTGACTCAGGACTGCATTATCTCAATACGAATATCTATCCGGAGATAAGTCCGCCCGACGATGCAGGCGCGATCGGAACCACATATAGTCCGGCGGGCGACGTTTTGGTCGTACCGCTTGGCGATTCGATCGAATTTTGGGATGCGGCGCGCGGCACACTGCGAGCGAGGCTGATGACCCCTGAAGAATTAAAGGTCATCGTGTACCCAGAGGGAGCAGCCGCGCCAATACTTGCACTGGATCCCACAGGCCAAACTGTTTACGCCATCTCAAAGTCTGGAATAACGGTGCTGACGCTTCCTCAACCGCTGGACCACATTCCTTCGATGCAGTGGGCGCAGGTTCAAGGTCACAACAGCAAGCGGACCGACTTTCACGGACTAATCGGCCTACGTATGTCCGTTATGCACAGCAAGTCTTCAAAATGAGCCTTCAGCCGGATAGATGTCGAGAAATCCTCTTATTACCAGCAATCGGTGGAGGCGTTTAGTGCATCCAATCCTGAAATTCCACGCATTGCTGCTTGAGGTGGTGAGGCATGGCGACGGTCATCACCTACTATGTTCACGAAGGTTGGCGAGAAGGCCTGTTCACGGCATGCCTCCACCGTGGTGATTGCATCCATTGCGACGAGGGTCGAGGTCAAGTCATAGGATCCAGCTGGCGCCGGGGCAAATGGCACGGCCCCTTTCAGAGCCGCAGCAAAGCAGTAGCAAAGCTGGCTTCTGTTCCTAGCATCTCGGTCCGAGTGTCGTGCGAATGTACTGAATCTCGATAGATGTTGAGAAATCCTCTTCCCACCACCAATCTCAAAATGACATTGGTGGTGATAATCCCTCTACCAAAATCTATTTCATCTAATGTCCGGTTAGTTGTTTCTCGGGACCACCCGCCTCCGCCCAAAATCGACCCGACGCAAGAATTTGCGTGGTTCGCTGTTCTGTGGGGGTTGCTTGTTCCGTTACGAAAAATAATGCCTTATGGGATCCAAACTCATCGGTTCGCTACAATTAAACGCGTGCCGAAGCACCATTGCACAAGCCGGGCCGAGTGGAGGCTCCAGCCGGGAAAGCCTGCGAAGGCTCTTTCTGCGCATTACCGACTCGACTGCGACTACGGAACCACAGTCATAACTTGCTGGGAGGACGGCGGAAGTGAGCCAATTTACGTGTGTGAAAGTCATGCGAAGCAGCTGAGACCCTCTCGCGGACTTTGTTCGGACGTCCGCATCCTAACGAACGCTTCCGACAATCCAATAAAAACTGAGGATCAAACCCAGATTCAGGGGATCGCTGCCGAAGAGCCGAAGGACCGTGCTTCGTCGGAAGCTTCGCGCAGTCCTGCGGATGCGAAAGTTGGACCCGGAACAACAGATCCATCCGTCAGTTCACCTGCCCGCGACCTTACATACGGAAATTCGGCGAAGGCTATGGTGGACGAAGCAATTTGGAATATGGCAGCCGGAAACTGCCAGGCTTACAGGACCGCACTACAGCAAGGGAAGTCCGCCACAGAGGCGGCACAGGCGGCCGGCGGCCAGTTGGCCGTCGTCCATCGGAAAATCAGCGATTACACAGTTAAACTAGAAGCCGTTCTTTCAGAATCAAAAGCAAGAATCAATGTCGTAGAAACCATAGATAAACCGCTCGAACACGCAGTGCTTGAAATCATCAGTAATGGTGCAATGAGCGACTCGGAAAAAGACCTTGCCATTCAACAACTCGGCGCTCTCCAAGAGTGGGCTAAACACGGTCTAGAAGGAGATATAACTCCTCTTCAAGCGAACCAAATCATGCTGGCAATTGGTGACCGCCAGAACTGGGGAAGAAATGGCGACGTGACGGATGAATTCAAGCCGGTCTGTCGGGCGCTATTCAGCAGCCTGAAAACTGCAATTGTTACTGCCGTTCCTGAGTCGCAAAATCTTCACGACCGACTGACCAACTTGTACGCGGTCAAATCTGGTTTGGAAGTATGTTGACCACTCAAGAGTCGTAGATCCAGACAAATCCTCTTCACGATCTATCTCGAAATGAGATTGGTGATGATAATCCTCGATTCCCGACACCTACCTCTGGAACCGCGCCAATTTCCTGCTGGCGCGCTGAATCGGGCGTTGATTACTTCCGAATCGCCGACTTTCCACGGCGACGACCCGAGCGCATGAATAACTTCAGCGCGATTATCCTTAGGCGGATGGGCCAATGGGATGGTAATTGTCGCTCGCATTTTTACGAATGCGGCGTCTTTCATTGGCGTCTTGTTCCGTTTGTTGTCGTACAACCAGATTTAACATTGACTGAGTTGGAGAACCAATGCTTCCCTATCGTCGCTGGATTATACCGGGCATTGTCGGTGCGCTAGTGGCTCGTGGCAATTTGATCAAGAAAACTGTTCCAGCGTCGGAAGTCGCTGCCACGCTCACGGAGCCACCATGATCGTGGATGATTTTGAATACGATTGCGAGCCCCAGCCCCGTTCCATTGAGCTTTCCCGAGCTCACGAACGGGTCGAAGAGCGATTCACGAATTGCGGCGGGGATGCCGGGCCCGTTGTCGGCTAGTCGAACATCGAAAGAGTCATCCGACGAATGGATGTCTACCGAGATTGCACCAGTTCCTTCCGGAGCGGCCTCGCACGCGTTCAACACCAGGTTGAAAAATGCTCGCTCCATTTTCTTCGCGTCAAAAACGCCATTCGTCGGACCCGAAGTGGTTACTTTGACTTTGCGGGTTCGCAACTCCGGCCTGGCGAGGACGGCTTCCACGGCGTGGCGGACGATTTGGTCCAAGAACGCTGGCGCCGGAGTGATCGAGCCTTCTTCTCGCGCGAGTTCGCGAAATGAGTCGAGTAGGTCGACCATCTGCTCCGAAGCCATTTTGATCTCCTGGTAGATTTCATCCCGGTTCATTTTCAGCTTGTCCGCTTCGTATAGAAATTCCGCGTTGGCCACAACGGCCGCCATATAATGCCGAAGGTCGTGCGAGATCGAGCTCGCAGCGCGTCCCAGCGCCGCAACTCGTTCATTGGCGCGCCAGCGCTGCTGAGACGTGAGTAACTCACCACGCATGTTCGAGAAGGCCTCTCCGAGTTCAACCACTTCGCTGCTTCCGCGCGGCCTAATCGAATAGGCATAGTCGCCGCCGCCTAGTGCTCGCACGCCGGACAAGAGGTTGTCGAGCGGACGAGTGATGGTTCTCGAGACGAAAGTGAGAATAAGTGCGGCGAATAGCACCGCGGAAATTACAAGAATGACGATCATTCGATTCAGTCGCTGGAGAAGAACATTGGCCGGTTCCAACGACATCAGGACATAGCACCGCACGGGCGTTGGCGGCCCATTGTGAATCAGAACAGATGCCATTTCATATTGGTCGGTGCCAAGAACTATTTGCCTTGTTCTTGTGTCGGCAGCTGTTTCCTTGTCTGCTATCCAGCTGTGAAGTTCGCTCACTGCTTGGGGCGCAAGGGTGGACGCAATCACATCCTCGCCTGCTGTCAGCGCGATCTGGCTGTCCGCGACAAGCGACAGTTGTTCCGCTACGCTTGAATCTACCTGATACCCGACCGCGAGTATCCCCAGCTGCCTTTGATTGGTTTCAGCGCCGGCGACGATGGGGCAAAGAAAAACCCAGTAGAGCTGGCCATTGGCATACCACCATGCTGCGCTTTCGCCTTGTCTGACGGACTTGCCGAGATCGCGCTCAGCAAGTTCCCGAGTCCATCCGTTCTGCCGGACCTGAAACCCGAATACTCGACCATTCGAATTTGCGAGGACGAACAGATCGCTGCCTGACAATTCCCAGAAGGACTGTGATGCATCCTGAATTGTGGGTGCGTGCTCCGTCGTCATCAGAGCCTTCAAGGTTGGAAGCTCGGCGAGCATGGCAGCGGTCCGTGACAGATCGCGCTCGCGCTCTTGCTGAACGCTTTCGAATGCACGCAGAGACGCATCGGTGCTTCCTTGTACTTGTTTCGTAATCGCAGAATGAACCGAGTGTCGGATGATCAAGAGCACTGCACCGGTCAGCGCGAAGATTATCACAAGGGTGACAATTACCAGTTGGGTTCGTAATCGAAGGCGCCCCATCAAGCTCCCCAATGCATGGTCACTGTTTCTCTGCTGCAATCATCGCACCGGGCGTGAATTTATAACCAGCGCCGCGCATGGTCATAAAATAACGCGGGTTGGCGGGGTCGGGTTCAAGCTTTTGGCGAAGTCGCAGGACGTGATTATCAACTGTGCGAGTCGAAGGATAATTTTCATATCCCCAGACTTCATTGAGCAGCTTCTCTCGCGAGACAACAACGTTTGGTGAGCGAGCAAGAAACCGCAGCAGCTTGAACTCTTGGGCAGCGAGTGTGAGTTCCTTACCCCCGCGTGTTGCTTCCATGCTAGTGAAATCGATTTTGACATCGCCAAATAGGAGCAGTTCATGCTGGACAGTTTCAGCTGCCATATTCGTACCGTTCGAGAACGTTGGACTG
>Ga0210403_10005439_pt1 | contig 10810 bp, 5 predicted proteins | sample IncBWC19MmetaG_FD_150863 | JGI IMG/M metagenome (GOLD analysis project Ga0210403, IMG submission 150863) | Forest soil microbial communities from Barre Woods Harvard Forest LTER site, Petersham, Massachusetts, United States - Inc-BW-C-19-M | ecosystem: Environmental > Terrestrial > Soil >... | reverse complement strand
CAGCCTCTTCTCCGTGCCCGGCAATGTATCCATCTCCAGCAGCCCCGAGCTCGAGCTTCTGATCGTCGTCAACGGTGTCTTGAAGGCATGCGCCAGACCATCCAGAACCGCCGCTCGCAGCTGTTCGCTCTGCCGTGCCGCCTCCGCACTGGTCTCCGCCGAGAAGGAGCGCGCCCGTTCGATAGCAATCGCGGTCAGCGAAGCAATCGCATTGATCGAAGCCGCATCCAGCGCATGACCGCACAGGACCAGCGAACCGACGGACCGCGCCCCCAGCCGCAGAACCCGCCGCGACGTTGCGGTCAAGGCGTCGTCCCCGGTGCTCTCCATCAGATAGCTGGAGCGTACCACGTCGTCGGTCAGCTCCCGGCAATCGCCACTCCGCGAAAGCTGCTGTTCATGCCCGTTCCAGAGCGCTACCCCCCGCATCCCGAAGGTCGATTGAATCAGGGCCGCCAGCTGCTCATCCACATTCTTCTGCCGATCGAGCAGAAGAATGTTCTGGCTCAACTCGTAAAGCTTCTGTACCTGCGATTGATTCTTCTCCGACGCCCGCGCATGCAGCCTCACCTGAGTCGAGAGACGGCTCACCAGCAAAGCAGCGCCCTCGAAGGTCAACAACGCAATCCAGTCCTGCGAGCTCGTCACGTACAACGCAAAGATGGGCGGTGCGAAGAAGTAATCCACGCAGGCAACCGAGAACAACGACACGATGCTGGCTTCGATAAAGCCCCAGCGCAACGCAATCGTCGACACCAGCAGAAGGTGGACCGAGGTCGCGGCGGAGAGATTGAAATGGAACCCGAAGGCCACCCACGAGATCCCCAAAGCGGCGGTGATCCCAACCACCGTTCTGGTGGCAACTTCGCGTATTGCCCGTGCACTCATCGTCTCTTCTGCAACGCAGACTCGAGTCTAGCGGGAAACGTATAAAGAACCCGTAAGTCTTACGGCGAGCAGCGCACCCCGGATGCGCAGTCTCTGCTCCGCATCCGGGAAGCCCTTCGGCTAGAACAGGAACTTCAAGCCGAGCTGGATCTGCCGTGCAGTATTCGCCGTCGAGGTGATGACGCCGGGCGAGCCCAGCGCGGGCGCCGTCGTCTGGTTCGCCACCGTGCCCTGCGTCGGACCCGCCGCGTAGACAACCTCATTCGGCAGTTGCAGGTTGGTGTGATTGAGAACATTGAAGAACTCGGCACGGAACTGCAGCCGCGTCGTCTCCGTCACCTTCGTGTCCTTCAGCAGTGAGAGATCCCAATCCGCATAGCCCGGACCGGTCAGGCTGTCGCGGCCGACGTCGCCGACCGTCCCATAAGCCGGTGCTGAAAAGGCATTCGGGTTGAAGTACTGGGCCACCCGCGCCGCCGTGCTGCCATGCGTATACAGCGATCCGGTAAACGCAGGGTTCCGGTTCGGCCGAACTGGATTCCGCGAATCGCCCGAGCCCGTGGGGTTGTAGCCCAGCTGCGGCGAGAAAGGAAAGCCCGTCTGCAGGCTGGCAATCGTCGAAACGCTCCAACCCGAGATGACGCGCTCGGCAGCTCTGCCGGTGTGCGCTAAGAACGCCTTTCCCGCGCCGAAGGGCAGCTCATAGGTCCCGTTGAACGAGGCCGCATGGCGGATATCGGTCGCCGCCGGTCCATAGTCGAGACGCGGCAGCGACGGCACCTCCACATACGCCGGCGTATTGGCCGAGACCGACGTGTTCCATGCCGAGCCATCATCGAGGTTCTTCGCATACGTGTAGTTGGCCCGGAACAGCAACCCGTTCGCGAGATCATGACGAAAGTCCACCACCAGCGCGTTGTAGTTGCCCGACCCGCCCGACCACCACGAGGTTGAGTTCGACAGCGCAGGATTCGCCTTCGTTGTCGTGGGGTAGTAGATCGTGCCTACCGGCAGGCTCAGCGACGCGGGGCACGCGGGATTGGGGCAGGTGACGAACGCGGGCTCGTTCAGATCGCCCGACAGAATCTGATGCGTGCTGTGCGATCCCGCGTAGCCCACCGTGATCGAGGTCGCCGGAGCAAGCTGGTGCTCGATCTTCAACGAGTACGCCAGCACCGCCGGCGTCGCCATATCGGTCTGCACGCTCGAGGGTGAGATCTGCGGCGTCGTACTCACCGGCGCCGCCACGCTGGTACCGCTGTAGGTATAGACCGTGTTGAACGGAGCCGCCTGGTCCAGGCGATAGTTCAGAGCATCGAGCAGCGAGTGATGCAGCCCCACACCGCCGCGCACGCTGGTCTTGCCGTCGCCAAATACATCCCACGCCACACCCAGGCGCGGCTCCACCAGCAGCAGCGCGCGGTTGTCCGTAAGCGCGTTCGACTGCACGCTCGGCGTCGTATTCAGCACCCCATTCGTCAACGTGTACACGCCGGCGCGGCCCTGCGACTCACTCCACCCGGTCGACGACTCGGTGCGGATGCCCGCGCGAACCTCTACCCGCGGCGACAGCTTGAAGGTGTCCTCGAGATACGAGTCGGCGAACAGCGATCGCCAGCCCAACTCCGTCGGATTGGGCGCGTAGGTGAAGGTCTTGATGTTCCCGGCGAGAAAGCTGGCCAGCGACGCGAACGACGCCTGCCCGTACTGATCCTGTACCAGGTTGTCGTTGGACTGCAGCCGCTGCAGCCACACCCCAGCCTCGATCTGGTGCCGCCCCACCGTCCAGAAAATATGATCGTCAAACGTGAACAAATTGCGTGTAACCGCGTTGTTCGCGCCCACATTCGCTCCTGCAGTGGTCACCGACGAGGCGCCGTTTGAGGCCGTGGAGCCGGCGATCACCACCGCCCCAGTCGGCTTGCCCGCGATGAACGTCGGCGTCGCAGTCTGAATCCCCGCGGGCACATCGCCCTGGAACGAGAAGCTCGCTCGCGAAAAGCCCACCCGAGCCGTGTTCAATAGCCGCGCCGAGAAGACATGCTGCTCCTGCGCGCTCAGCACCTGCTCCCGCAGCCCCTCCTGCACCACCGAGTAAGGGTTCTGCGTCGGCGTGTTCGCGTCCGAATCGTCGACCGTATACACCGCAAAGAACAGATCGTTCGCCGTCAGGTTCGCATCCAGCCGCGTGGTGCCGAAGTCCTCGCGAATATGCTGCTCGGGGCTGGAGAACGCCTCCGCAATCCCGGTCAGCTGCCCGTTGCTCAGCACCTCCGGGCCGTTCTGCACCGGCCACAGGTTCAACAGCTGCCGCGACACCGGGCTAACCGCCGTCGCCGTCTCCACTCCCTTCGCATTCGGCAGGAATCCCGCGCGTGCCGCATTGTCCGGCACCAGGGTCACGTCGGAGATGCCCAGGTTCTGCCGGTATCCCTCGTAGTTCGCGAACAGGAAGACCTTGTCCTTCTTGATCGGCCCACCCAGCGCAGCTCCGAAGTTGTTGCGCTGGAACTCCGGAATCCGCGCCGGATCAAAGTAGTTGCGAGAGTCCAAATAGCTATTGCGCAGGAACTCATACACATCGCCGTGCATCTTGTTTGTGCCGCTCGCGGTCACAATCGAGATCTGCGCCCCATCGCGCTTGCCATAGGTGGCCGAGTAGGTATCCGTCACCACGTTGAACTCGCGCACCGCATCGACGCCCAGCAGCTGCCCGCTCGTGCCGCCGGGTGTCACATTGATCAGGGATGCTCCCGTGTACTCGACTCCGTTCAGCAGGAAGACATTGTCCTGCGGCCGCCGCCCCGAGATGGCGAACATATTGCCCACCGACGAGTTCGACGTCCCCAGCCCTCCCGAGCGCTGCCCCGTGTAGTTCACCGTGCCCGGGTTCAGCAGAATCAGCTGGTCGTAGCTGCGTCCGTTCAGCGGCAGCTGTTTCACCTGCTGCTCGCTCACCAGCCCGGAGGTCTGCTCGGTCGAAAGGTTCACCACCGCCGGAGCATCCTCCACGTTCACCTCCTGCGTCACCTCGCCAACGCCGAGGCTCAGGTCGACTACCGTGCTCTGCCCCACCGTAAGTGCAATGCCAGAGCGCCGCTGCGCCGCAAATCCATTCGCCGTCGCCGACACCTGATAGCGCCCCACCGCCAGCGACGGCGCCGCGTAGTGTCCGTGCGCATCGGTGGTCAGCGTGCGCTCCGTCCCGGTCTCGGCGTTATGCACCACCACCACCGCCCCGGCGATATCGCCGCCTGAGGCATCCGTGACTGTGCCGCTGATAGACCCGCCCACCACCTGCGCCCGTGCTCCAAGGGGCGCGGCCAACAAAAGAGCGGGTAGGACGAACTGAAGCGAGCTGCGAAGCGTGCGAAGAATGAAATGCAAGGTGGTCTCCTGGAAAGTGCAGCATGAATAGCGAACAAAGCGTAGGAGCGGAGCAACCGAAGCCTTGAGCCTTAGCCTTTTGCTAAGAGCTAAGAGCTCGTCCTACGGCCGGGAAGGGAAGTGCGAGTAAGCCGCGCCGGTCAGTGCCGTGCAGCGGTCCTTCATCGACAACAACAACACCGCGCGGCTGCGAGAGCCGTGCCGTGAAGCGTCGTATTGCGGTAAGAAATCACCATGAGTCGTATCGGCGTTCAATCGGACATCGCGCAAAAGAGAAAACCCACGCGCGCCTGAATGTTTCAAGGGCGGCTGCGTGGGTCTTGAAGATTCCTGTGCGATTCGTTCTTGCCGAATCAGCGAAGCGTTACAAGAAGTCCCCCTCCGAGCCCAGCAACCCGCATGTCGCAACAGAAGCAACAGGCTTGGCCGGCGGATTGGAAAAAGGAAGAGGACATCGCTGTCTCACCAACCTACCCCGCGCCCCGTCTCCGCGTCAAGCGGTTCTTGGTTGACAATGTTGACAAATCCCCTCGCATCGTCCACGCTTGAACGTGATGCACCTCGATCGCGCCAACACGGCCTGTCGCCTCTGCCGCAACCTCTGTTGCTGTATGGCCTGTCCGTGTGCGTGCGCGCGTTGTAGATAGTCACCTACTATCTCCATCTCTGAGAAGTAAACGCGCCCACACTCTGAACCTCCAGACCGTGGGTTTTCTCTTGTGCACCCCAGCAAATCGAGCTCTCGCAGCACCCGATGAATCCTATGGCCGCCAGCACCCCCATCCACGAGATCGCCCCGCCCCGCCTCAGCCACCTCAAGCTGCTCGAGGCCGAGAGCATCCACATCTTCCGCGAGGTCGCCGCCGAGTTCCAGAAGCCCGTCATGCTCTACTCAATCGGCAAGGACTCCTCCGTCATGCTCCGCCTTGCCCAGAAGGCCTTCTTCCCCGGCCCCATCCCATTCCCCCTGCTCCACGTCGACACCGGTTACAAATTCCACGAGATGATTGAGTTCCGCGACCAGACCGCGCGCGACCTCAACCTCGATCTCAAGGTCTGGCGCAACGAGCGGGCGCTCGCCGACGGCGCCAACCCCGTCCGACTCGGCACCCAGCGCTGCTGCGGCCTGCTCAAGACCACAGCGCTGCTCGACGGCCTGCGCGAGCATGGCTTCGACGCAGCCTTCGGCGGAGCCCGCCGCGACGAAGAGAAATCCCGCGCTAAGGAGCGCATCTTCTCCTTCCGCGACCGCGCCGGCCAGTGGGACCCCAAGAGCCAGCGCCCCGAACTCTGGAACCTCTACAACGCCCGCATCGCCCCCGGCGAAAGCATCCGCGTCTTCCCGCTCTCCAACTGGACCGAGCTCGACATCTGGCACTACATTCTGCTCGAAGACATACCGATCGTGCCTTTGTACTTTGCGAAAGACCGACGCATGATCGTCCGCGCCGACTCGCTCATCCCGGTCGAACAGTCCTTCGTGCAGTCGCTGCCCGGCGAAGAGCAATGGGTCCGCTCCCGCCTGCGCTCACTTGGCTGCAGCCCCTGCACGGGAGCCATCCGCTCCGACGCCGACACCATCCCCAAGATCATCGCCGAACTCGTCAGCTTCCGATCGTCCGAGCGCGCCAACCGCGTCATCGACCACGATCAGGAAGGCTCCATGGAGATCAAGAAACGCGAGGGCTACTTCTAATGTCCCTACCTCACCACAACTCCACAGCGGTCCTGGACCAGGCGACAGAAACTCCGGACGAGAGCATCTTCGCCCCCACCTTCGCGATCGAAGAGTTCCTCGCCGTCGAGCAGACCAAGGACCTCCTCCGCTTCTCGACCGCCGGCAGCGTCGACGACGGCAAGTCCACCCTCATCGGCCGCCTCCTCTACGACTCGCGCAACGTCTACGAGGACCAGGTCCGCGCCGTCACCGGCACCACCACCGCGCCCGGCCAGAAACAGCCCTCCATCGATTTCGCCCAGCTCACCGACGGCCTCCGCGCCGAACGCGAGCAGGGAATCACCATCGACGTCGCCTACCGCTACTTCTCCACCCAGCGCCGCAAGTTCATCATCGCCGACACCCCCGGCCACGAGCAGTACACCCGCAACATGGCCACCGGAGCCTCCACCGCCTCGCTCGCCATCATCCTCATCGACGCGCGCAAAGGCATCCTCACCCAGTCCCGGCGCCACGCCTACATCGCCTCTCTTCTGGGCATCCGCCACCTCGTCGCCGCCATCAACAAGATGGACCTGGTCGACTTCTCCGAGGACGTCTACAACCAGATCGCCACCGACCTCCACGCCATGGTCAAGGAGTTCGGTTCCGCCAACCTCGCCACCATCCCCGTCTCCGCGCTCGAAGGCGACAACGTCGTCGAACCCAGCACCCGCACCCCCTGGTACACCGGCCCCACGCTGCTCCAGCATTTAGAGCAAGTCCCCGTAAGCGACCATGACCTAACGCAAGGCTTCCGCCTCCCCATCCAGCGCGTCATCCGCCCCGACCAGCACTACCGCGGCTTCGCCGGCCAGATCGCCGCCGGCACCATCCGCCCGGGCGACGAGGTCGTAGCCCTGCCCTCAGGCCGCACCAGCCGCATCGCCTCCATCACCACCTTCGACGGCGACCTAGACAAGGCGAGCGCACCGCAGTCGATCGCGCTCACCCTCGAAGACGAGCTCGACATCAGCCGCGGCGACCTCCTCGTCGCGCCCTCCAGCCAACCCGAGCACGCCACCCACATCGAGGCCACCCTGGTCTGGTTCGACGCCCAGCGCCTCGAATCGCACAAGCCCTACCTGCTCAAGCATGGCGCCCAGACGCTCAACGCTCGCATCCCCCGCGTGCTGCACCGCACCAACATCCACTCGCTCGAGCAGGAGGCCGTCCACGCGCTCGCGATGAACGACATCGGCACAGTGGAGCTTGCCACCACCCGCCCGCTCTTCTTCGATCGCTACACCGACAACCGCGCCACCGGCAGCTTCATCCTCATAGACCCCGCTACCAACGCCACCGCCGCCGCTGGCATGATCCGCCGCGGCCTGAACAGCGGGCTCGATGACTCAAACAACCTCCTCGCGCACAAATCTGCCCTGCTGCGCATCCCCAACCCGACGCAGGCCGCCGCCGTTGAACAGCTCCTGCTCGACGCCAATATCCCCGTCGTCCGCACCCGCGTGCGCTCGCACCACATCACGCAGTCGCTGCTTCACCTCGGCATCGTCGTCATCCTCGAAGCAGAGGCTGCCGCTGAAGTCGAGCTGCAACTCGAGATACTGGACGCCAGCACCCACACCCCCGAGGCCTTCCTCGCCCAACTCCGGCAAAAGGGCATCCTGCCCGCACCGAAAGGAGCGCAGCAATGAGCGCCCCCACTTCCCTGACCAGTGAAGAGAAGCTCCAAGCCACCCAAGCCCTCGTCCACCAAGAGCTGCAGCAGATCGCCGCCGACATCTGCGTCACCAACAGCTTTCAGGCCGAGGACATGGTCGTCCTCCACATGGTCCGTGCTCGCCTGCCGCAGGTGCCCGTGATCTTTTTAGATACCGGCTACCACTTCGCCGAGGTCTACGCCTACCGCGACCGCATGGCCGCCGCCTGGGGCATGAACCTCATCAACCTCCTGCCTGAGCTCACCGTGCCGGAACAAGAGTCTCAGTTCGGCATCCTCAACCAGACCGACCCCAGCCGCTGCTGCGGCCTGCGCAAGGTCAAGCCGCTCTTCAGTGCCCTCGCCGGTTACAAACTCTGGTTCACCGGCTTGCGCCGCGAGCAGGCCAAGAGCCGCGCCGCGCTCCAGCCCGTCGAAGACTTCGCCCTGCCCGCAGGCAAGACCATCCGCAAGATCAGCCCGCTCGCCGACTGGTCCGCCAAGGACGTCTGGCACTACGCCCGTCAGCACGAGATCCCGCTGCTCTCGCTCTACGACCTCGGCTACTCCAGCATCGGCTGCGAGCCCTGCACCAGCCTGCCGCTCGATCCCAACGACCCCCGCTCCGGACGCTGGGGCGGCCAGAAGCAGGAGTGCGGCATCCACCTCCAACCCTCATCGACATAATCCCTTTGCTGTAGGCGGACGCAGACACGATCCGGCCGTTGCTTCTAGGTAGGCCAAGGCTTCAGCCTTGGCGTTCAGGGCCAGAAAGAACGCGGGCTTTAGCCCCTGGGATATGCCTTCATTCCCAGTTTCGAGATGGCCTCGGATGCGCATCGAAGGCACCCGCACTTTTGCCCAGAGCGGAACGATCTACCCCGCTCCAACACGCTCGAAAGCACAACCCGCACGAAAAGGCGCCCCACTCATGGACTTCATCATCGGCTTCCTCATCGCGGTCGTCATCGCGCTCACCGGCGTAGGAGCCGGAGTCATCACCGCGCCGCTTTTGATCCTCTTCCTGCACGTGCCCGTCGAGATCGCCGTCTCCACCGCGCTCGCCTACTCGGCCATCGTCAAATTCATCGTCGTCCCCGTCCAGGTCATCCGCCGCCAGATCAACTACCGCCTGCTCGGCATCATGTTGCTGGGCGGCCTGCCCGGCGTCATCCTCGGCTCGGTCCTCTTCAAGCACGTCGCCCAGCACGGCCCCAAGGCCGCGCTCTACTTCGTCCTCGGCGCCATCATCATCTTCACCTCCGGCTTCCACCTCTACCGCTTCTTCCGCCCCGCCGGTATCGCCCGGCCCTCGGTCGACCGTTCCAAGTGGATCACCGCCATTATGTTCCCCATCGGCGCCGAGGTAGGCTTCTCCTCCTCCGGTGCCGGAGCCCTCGGCACCGTCTCCCTGCTCTCGCTCACCTCGCTCTCCGCCTCGCAGGTGGTCGGCACCGACCTCGCCTTCGGCCTCGGCATCGCCCTGGTCGGCACCGGCGTTCATCTCTTCGGCGGCACCTACGACGGCCTCCTGCTCACCAAGCTCGCCATCGGCGGTGTAGTCGGCGGCATCGTCGGCTCGGGCGTCGCCCCCAAGATCCCCAACCGCTACCTCCGCTTCGCCCTCTCGCTCTGGCTCATGGTCATCGGCCTGCAGTTCTGCTACCAAGCCGCCACCCGCTAACCAACCCACCACCACGCACTCGGGTGCACTCAGGTGAGTCGGGTGCCCCATCCTTCGCAGCAACACCGCAAGGGGGGAGGGGAACGCTCCGGGTGCCCCATCTTCGCGGCAGCCTCACCGCCGCTAAGGTGGGCATCGTTTGCGGTAGCAAACGACCGCTCTCTCCCGCTCCTCCAGAATTCGTCATCCTGAGCGAAGCCTCTCGCACCCCACGCGAGTGGCGCAGTCGAATGGACCCCGAGACCGCTCACAACCCCATGCCGCTCGAACCTTTTTGCCCGGGCGCCCATCCCTTTCGCAGCTTCGTCGCGACAGTTATGGGCGGGTTATCGTTTGGGGTCAGCGCTCAGGCGAAGCACGCCGACCGTTACTGCCGCAGCTCCACCACCGTAGCCCCCTGCCCGCCCTCATTCTGCGGCGGCTCACTTACCATCGCCACATGCGGATGATTCCTCAAAAACTCCCGCAGCGTCCGCCGCAGAATCCCCATCCCCGTTCCATGCACGATCCGAATCCTCGGCAGCCCAGCCAGGAACGCGCGATCGAGAAACCGTTCCACCTCGGTCTCCGCCTCGTCCGCCGTCCGCCCGATCACGTTGATCTCGGAGCTCATGTAATCCGCATCCTCACTGGTGCTGGTCGCGATGGTTACCCCGCCGCGCCGTCTCGCAGCCTGCAGCGGAGTCATCGCCTTCACCTGCTCCACCTCGGCGATGTCGTCGATCGCCGCCCGCATCTTCATCGGCCCCATCGAGACCTCGAAGTTTTTGGCATCGATCACGCGCTCCACCCGCGCCTGCCGCCCCATCGACTTGAGCTTCACCAGGTCTCCGACCTTGATGCCACGCGGAAGATGCGGCTGGGCCGCGGGATCACCCTTGTCCGCGCCCGTATTATGCGCCACCACTGTCGACTTGAACTGATCCGAAAACTCACGCCGCAGCCGCGCCATGCGCAGGTCGGAGTCGCGCGAGATCCTCTGCGCCAGCGCCTTGTCGTCGATCGCCTTGACCGTCTCCTTCAGCTGAAACGCGAAGTCCTGCATCAACGACTCGAGCTTCGCCTCGAGCTCGCGCGTCCTAGCCTTCTGCTCCGCGCGGCCTTCGATGTCGAGCCGAATCCGTTCCTTCCGCAACTCCTCTTCGCGCTGCCGCAGCTGCTCGCGCTCCGCCGCCGCCGCAGTCAACTGATCATGTAACTGATCGAGGAACGCACCGATATCCGCGGTCTGCGTCGTCATCTGCGCCCGCGCCGCCGCAACGATCGCAGGCTGCAATCCCAATCGCCCCGCGATATTCAACCCAGCCGAAGCCCCCGGCACGCCCAGCCGCAACTCATAGGTCGGCGAGAGCGTCTCCTGATCGAAACCCACCGCAGCGTTCAATACGCCCGCGTGATTGGCCGCATACACCTTCAGCGAGGTCAGGTGCGTCGTAATGCAGGACCAGGTGTTGAGCTTGAGAAAATGCGAAGC
>Ga0210403_10005436_pt1 | contig 10812 bp, 11 predicted proteins | sample IncBWC19MmetaG_FD_150863 | JGI IMG/M metagenome (GOLD analysis project Ga0210403, IMG submission 150863) | Forest soil microbial communities from Barre Woods Harvard Forest LTER site, Petersham, Massachusetts, United States - Inc-BW-C-19-M | ecosystem: Environmental > Terrestrial > Soil >... | reverse complement strand
TTCCAAGCAATATTGCATCAGCTTGATCATCATCTTTCTTTTTTAGGTCAAGATTGTATAATTCGTTTGCTCGGAGAACAGACTTATGTTTCTTATTAACCCTACCCTTAATACCTAACTTCTTTTGTCTAACTTAGTTCCATTCTTCTTGGCTGTCGATTTTGCCTTAGATAATTTGGCATTATTCTTCTTGTCCACTTTAGACAACTCAACACCAGACACCTTACGCCAATCTGATGTGTTTATATACTGGACTCCACATAATGGATTAAGATCCTGATTCTGGTGAAGGAACATGCAGTGAATAAACTCGAGTGTTTTCTGTGAATATCGAGCCTTGCTCTTATTCGTTTCTTCAATCACTATTACGTCAGCACTGTGTTCACTTACGAGATCTGTAAGCTTTGCGGCCATATCCTGGGCACTATTATAGTAGCTCCACGGGTATGTTCCATACTCTGATACCTTTTTGGAATTTATAATAGTACCATGTTTAAGCAACCTTACTTCTGATTTAGGTGTCTGTCCTTGTGTTTGACATACATCTATCTTCTCGAGCAGTGCCCACCCTGAACTAGTAGATATATCGAGAGCCAGGATTTTCATTACTTGATTACGTCTAGCGTGCCGACCTTCTTAACCAGGACAGGCGGTGCTGGCGTCTTAACCCCAAGCACATCATTCCTAATTTGTTGTAACATTTCAGGACCAGCCTTGCGTAATTGTTCTACTAGGTCTGCCTTACCGTTACCCTTCATGTCCTTGTAATAGAACCACGAAGAACTTTGCTTTACAACACCAGAGCTAACTGCGGTCTCGATTAAGTCCTTATAAATATCTACCCCAGTAGTGTATTTATTACCATCACTATCTGTAACTGTCTTAAAATAAATGTCAAATGTGATAGGTAGTACTGGAATAGTAGCTGTTTTGTTCTTATGGAGCGTGGCCTCTACTGAAACACCAATCTGAGCCTCTCTGAATTCACCTGTCTGAGTCGGAATCTTCTTTACGAGGTCATCCTTCTTCTTAATCTCCAATGAGTAGGTCACGAAAAACTTTAGTGCCTCTCCGCCAGTTGGCCCGGAGCTTGGTCCAAACATTGCCATTGGCTTCATACGAATCTGGTTAATGATCCAGAGCGTGGTGCGTTTATGGCCATTAAGTAAAGGTGTAATCTGTTGTAACCCCTCTGCCATCATGCTGGCATGGGTGGCCTTCTGGCCTTGTCCGATGGTCGCATCCATGCGGGCCGACGGTACGAGCGCGGGCGCAGAATCCACAATAATTAGTTCAACACCATTTTGGATGAAGATTTTCATAGCATCAAAGTAGTCTTCGCCGGTAAGGATGCGCTCTGGCGTACTGCGCAGCACCGCCAGTCTGTCAATGTCCACGCCGACTGCCTTAGCCATTTCAGGTGAATATGTGCCCTCGGCGTCCATAAATACAACACGACCAAGTCCTTCTGGATTGCCAGGTGATGGATCGAACTTCTGTCGTTGAACGGCTGCCGCCACGGTTAATGCAGTTAGTGTTTTCCCTGTACCTTCGTGGCCCCAACAAGTCATTACTCTACCACCTAGGAGTCCCCCGACTCCTAGGTAGCGATCTAGAGATAGGATATTAGTCGAATATTTGAATGGGGTATCAGCGGTCTCAACAACTTCAGCCGCCATTGTACCAACTGGTGACTTGAATTCATTGTTGACAGCGTTAATAAGTGACTTAAAATCCTTGCCGACAATCGGCTTCTTCTTCTTATCGTCTGTCATGTAAGTTCCTTACTTCCGACGAACTGCAGTAAGCTTGTTGCTCAAGGCTGCCTTAAGGGCCTCCAACTGCTCCGGAGTGCACTTTTGGTATTCGGCGTGGCCCAGTTCCTGCTTGACGACAGGTAACATGAAATTCACAATACCCATTCCCTGGAATTCTTTCTGCTCATTTACCCACGAGGTAAATGCGTCGAGAGCGCTCTTTGGCGCTGGGCCACGTGTAACTGTTGGAACCGCAACTGGTACCGGAACCGGAACAGGCATAGCTGATGCGGTAGCAGGTGTGTTGAAAGTTACCATCTGCTGACCATGCGTTGTTACCTGATATGTGTCTTGCGGGAGACTGAGAGGTTCTTGTGGGCCGGGTAAACCGTACGTAGTAGTGTCTACTGTGTCCTGACGCTCTTCATCCTGTCCAGTGATAATAAGCTGAAGTTTCGCAGGGTCGGTTGGATTAAATCCAGATAGTGCGACACTGAGTAACTTCTTAGCCTCTTCCACCTGCTCGGCAGTAAAACTATAGGCAGAAGCATCTAGGCGGTCAGTCTTGTATCTGGTCTGCTTCTTTGCGCCTTCCTTCCAAACCTGCCAATCACAGCGCCGTAAGTCCTTCTGCGCATTAGACTGCAAATCGTACCACTTATCCATGTTTTCATAGAGTTGGCTACCACCCTCCATGATGAACATCGCGTTATCAAGATGACTAAAGACTGGTAGTAAGAAACGACATGCCTTCGGGAAATCTACCCGCTGGCTCTTTCTATTTACCTGGTCTTCAGGAGGTAACTTGTGCCACAATGGGTCAGGTGTATTACACAAAAAACACCCGGCGCCACTTCTACCATTCGAAGTACATACTTCATATCTGAAACGACGAATACCGACAAACTTACCATCAGGTCCCATCGTCCCTACAGACGGGACACGATGTACCCAGATTGCCTTCGGTGCTACAGCTGCTGGTCGTACTAACTTAGGTGTTTCAGTGATGTCGAGGTTGATAGATGACTGATTAGAAGATTCCTTGAGAAAGCCCATGATTTTATTGCCTTATTAGTTGTGTGTTGTTTTAATGCTCTCGGAAGTATAACCTCCCGGTAGTTCGAATTGATCAGGTGATATAGCCACCGTAGCATACACAGTGTCGCCGGTCTTAAAAGCTTTGAATGCGTTGGTGCCACCTGTTGAGACCCATGTAAACGTACTACTACCGGCAGTTAAAGTAATAGAATTGTCGTCGGCGGTGACAACCTGAGCCTCAAAGACAGATGGTGTTAGTATTCTCATCATCCCAACCAAATATAGTCATTATGTTCCGCTGACGTACCAATCATTACGACCGGCAGTCCAGTCACATTCTCCATCTTCTCTATGTATGCACGCACATCTGGGTGGAGCTTAGGCAACGCTTCGTGACCACCACGTACCTTATACGCAGAATAGTGAATATATTGAGGGAAATTTAGGATAAGTTTTGTGGCCCCAACAGCCTCTGCCGAATCCCTAAGAAGAGACCACGATTGGGTGGCCACACGACGAATTTTCTTGGTAACAGTCGTTCGCTCGCGCTCTGCAAGCTGGGCCGCTTCTTCTGGTGGAAATTCTGCATCTGCTGCAATCTTTTCCCAAGTGGTCTCCTCTTGGTCATTGCAAAAATCGCCTGAATATCCTACTTGCTTACCATCTCTAAAATTTGAGCCTACTCTTATCGGAAAACTTCGCACGTTTAGATATACATCACCTATCATGCTCGGTAGGAGGCTAAAGTCAGCATATGCTTGTTGTGCGGTACAATCCCTAAATGTGCATGTAGGATAATGGGTGCCATGGTTCACAGACAACGCAAAGCCCTGAGAGACTTCATGCATGAAAGTGTGTCCCCCAGCTAATTCATTACGTACAGCCTTCATGAAGGCTGTTGGTTGTAACATGAACTGTCTAACGACAGGTGATTCGCTAGAACACATCAATCTTGCTTCTGGTCTGCGCATCGCCTTTTCTGCATATGCTGCACCTGATCCTGACATGGTAGATGAAATATACTCAGTCGACTGAAGACCGCCCGGTGCCTCCATTGCGATGTGCCGCTCTGTGACCATAACAGCCCGCGCGTGCATCCTAATGTCATCTACGCTATAGCCAGTTTCTTTTAACTCTTTTGCAAGTTGCTCTTCGAAGAACCCAGAGCCAGGACCCAACCAAAGCTTGGGCTTACCCTTCCCAATGGCATTTAAGAAAGCCGGCGTGGGAAGCGCCTTTGCCACAAATTTTACACCGTCTTGTGTTGCCGTGTGTCCAGCGTTTGGGTAGTTACAACTCGACACATTTGGTACTTTATAGATATCCACGAGACGTGTCGAAGCGGCACCCTTCGCCGAACTACCATGTGCAGAATCCACAATACAGTTAAATTTGCTAGATTGCATTATTGTCCCTCTACCAGTTGTATAGTAGCACGGACTTACTGCAGAATTTGTGGTAGATCTTGCATCATCTTCGCCAGCTTGTCTTTTGGCGGCAAATGAACGACGCGTCCTAAAACCTTTGTATTCGACATTACAAGAATGGTTGGAACTGGTAAAATACGGTATTTGGCAATAAAGCTTAATTGTTCTATATTCATAGTATAAAAATCTAAGGTTGAGATGTTAAAGTGTTTAATGGTCTTAAATAGTGCTTCTACTTCAATATTGCGTTGATTATCGTCTGTGGTGATATAATATATGCTATACTCGCCCATTATTCTAAGCCAGCACCCTTATCCGACTTATCAGCAACTGGGCCTGGAACGACTACTGGAACAGGAGTGGCCTCTATCGGCAACATACTAATATGCACATTTGACAGAAAGACTTCAAACTTTATGGTCGGCATCGCGCTTTCAGCTGTTACGCCGAACTCAATACCTTTAACTAAGCCGACCGGCTCGCCCGCAAATGTAAGTTTACTCATTCTGGCATTACGCGGATTTAACTCTAAATGCCAAACCTTCTGTGTTATGTCATTTGGTGTCGCCATATGTTCCTAAATGTGACATGCACTCCACCCACATGATTTGCAGGTTTCGCATCCACCAGCAATCTCGACCGTACTGCCGCATTCACGACATAGTTGTAACTTTGTTCCAGTGAACGTAGCTTGCTTTGTTGTTGCTGACAGAGCCTGGTGTTCTCTGCAACCATCGCGATATACGGTAATACCCTTACACCCAGATTTCCATGCCAACATATATGCTTTCTTAATATCTTCTATTGAGGCAGACCTAGGCATATTTATGGTCTTGGATACCGCGTTGTCTACATGCTTTTGCCAGACAGCCTGCATTAGAACATGCGATTCTACGTCAATTTCATTGGCTTGCGCGAATAGCGCCTGGTGATGCGCATCTACAAGTGCGCATCCTTTAATTGACCTATGCTCGAGGCAGTATTGTATAACCCCCTTTTTGTACATCTCAGGTAGAGTCTCGAGATATTCATTAAACAATGGGTGATGTTCAAACATCACCATGCCAGCTTGCATACGTGTAAGCATAAGCGCGAAGATGGGCTCAATACCTGTTGTGCACCCAGCAATAATTGCTGTGGTACCAGTTGGTGCGACAGTAGTTCTACAAGCGTTTCTCATGGCATCCCATTGAGATGCTAAAGCAGATTGCGTGAACGCGCCAAATGATCCACGTTCCTTACCAAGTTGACATGAGGCCCTATCGGCATGATATGTAAGGAATGTGCTGATTGTGTCTGCAATTTCCCTGGCTTGAGGTGATGCATACGGTACATTTAATCTGATTAGTAGATCAGTTAAGCCCATCACACCAAGCCCAATCTTCCGATTGGTGTGTTTGTGCATCTTCTCAATTTCTGGTAAAGCGTAGTAATTAATTTCAATTACGTTATCGAGGAATCGGACTGCATTATTGATATCTTCCTCAAACAGCGCCCAATTGAAGTGTTCGATCCAATTCCCATTTGGTCTATCTACATAATATGTTACAAGATTATGGTGGCCCAGTGTGCATGCTTCATTGCCTAGAAGCCACTGCTCTCCACAATTGGAGACTATTACACCATTAGCACACATACGGTGTGAAGGCTCTACTGTTAGACAAAAGGTTTCCTCTTCTCCATCTTCGACGATTTCTACAATTTCATCTTTATTCGATGTGTCGACTAGATTTTTAGTTAGAATCTCGTTTAACTTTACATTCTTATATTCTTGTGTAAATTTAATATGTGTATTAAATAATCTTACTGCAGACCCAGATATGTTTAATTCATATAATTCACCACTTGAGTCGTATGTTACAATAGTTCCATCTTGTTTTGTGTGGCTAAAGACTGCCTGTCTTGGTGGCCTCGATCTATTATATTTTGTACAATAAATGCCGAACTGGGCCAATAATATCTGTACACCATCGATTAAGGCCTCGCTTTTCGATGATAATCTTACATTATAATTACTCTTTTTAGTATCACATATTACATGGCCATCAGCCGAGAATAGGCCCCGCAGGAATCCAGCTTTAATAGACATTGAGCCTGCATTAATTACTTCTGGTACCTCTTTTTCACCTGATTTGTGCGGTATTACGCCGTTAGTCTTAACAGCCCAATTCCAAATTTTACTAGACAGTAACTGTGTTGTATGATACTGTTCCCGTCTAAATGTTGTGACCTTCTGGCCGATTTGTTTCTCAATTAATTCATTAATATGATCAACATAGTTGACGTCTAGATCACCAACTATAATGCCTGCCATACGTGATTTGCTGGCTAAATGGCTTAAATAGCCATCGCCAATAAGCCAACCAAATAACTCGCCCTTATCAAAATCTGCTTTATTCTCTTTATATGGAATGACTGGCTGTAGGGTTACTATGTCGCCTAGCACCAGATCTTTTGTCTCTTTTAGACCAACTTGTGTTGGCCATCTATGATTATCGGTTGCACGAACTGTATAGCCGCGCCTAGTCTTAACGGCGTATACTCTTTTGATACCCGAATCTATGTAATTAATAATTCTTTCGAATTCACCAGACGGTCCAAGTATGTGTGTAGCCATCTTACTACGAACTATATCTCCTATTGGTAGTAGTCCCCTGTCAGTTGAGACTAGTGTTTCGTATGAAACACATGGATTTGTTGCTTCTAAACGCCCTAAATGTGGTGTAGGATTAAATTTATTGGCTGTGTCTATGAATAGTAGGCCTGGGTCACCCGTCTTCCATGCTTGTGTTGCAATTAGATTAAATAAATAGGTGGCCGGTACATACGAGATCTCTTTGTTTGTAACCCTAGATCTCAATGCCCACATTTCGTCGGCGACGACAGACTTCATGAATTCATCTGTTGCACTAACAGAGACATTGAAAGATGGTATCGCGCCATCTTCGTCTTTCATCATGATAAATTCTTCGATATCCGGGTGGTCATCAATTAACGTAGCCATATTGGCACCGTGTCTGATCCCACCCTGGATGATGAATTCCTTCATCATATAATTTTTCATCTTGATTATCGGTACCGGCCCAACTGCTTTCATACCAGTACTTTTAATCGGTGCGCCTCGCTCACGTATGTTATGATACGAAAACCCCGTACCACCGCCAGACTTCTGGACTAGTGCCTGCGCCTTCAGGCAGTCCATGATGCCTTCCATAGAATCGGCTATTGGTAGCACATAACACGCGGCTAGTTGTCCGCGTTCACGACCAGCATTAATGAGTGTTGGTGTGTTCGGCATGAAACGTAAAGATCGCATCATGCTAAAGTATCGGGCGGCGAATACTTTTACGTCAGCATCTTTATTAAATTTTGATTCAGCGGAGGCGACTGTGTTAGCTACACGCCAAAACATCTCGTCGACAGACTCGGTGCCGCTAGCATCGCTATAATATGCTGTGTTGTTTGATTTTTCCCAGAGATAGTGTCTCTCTTTAAGGATTTTTAAGGCATTCTCGTTAATAGATGGAACATTCGTAGACATAAAGACAATCGAACCCCGTTGAGATCGATAACCAATCTCAAACAACAGCTAAGTTAGTTAATTGGAGTGATTGTCGTTTGCGGAGAATAAATGACTGTATTCTTAGTTAGTACTGTACGCTTATCAACTAAGTTCTTCATTTGGATTCCTCGGCAAAGACGACTCACAGTGCGAATTATAGGAATCAGGACAAGGACAGGAATATACTAAACCTGTCCCTTGCCTACTTTGTTCCTGGCACGCCGATCACGTGCTCTTTTCGCTCTGGAGGCTAGCCTGTGGAGACGGGCATGTGGCTTACAAAATTTTGACTGAGCCTTGTCTTGAGGATGAATATACCGTATCTCTGCACATTCAGGCTCAGAACATACGACTTTAATGGATAGCCGCGTTACATCTACCTTTTCAGGCTGACCTGAAGCATCTTTTTGTGTAAGAAATACGGGTTCTGATACTTTATTCATGGTTACTGCTCTGATAGCAGGTCACACCGCCGTAGTAAAATATTTAGTGCAGTGCATATATCTTGATCCTTGTTCGCCTGGATATATTTAATGACATATTGGCGAACCTTCTTGACACGCCGAGCGGCCAGGGACGCACTACACTTATGGTATTGACCTATCTTCTTGCTAAAATTGATACACTTTGTGAGCGCGAAAGATTCTGCCCCACATGTAACTTCCGGATCAGGTACCTTTTGGTGTGTACATGTTGGTTCTGTACACTCAACGCATATCAAAGGGGCGCTAGCTACACACATCTTGCATATGGCCTTACCTGCATTTGGTCGCATCATTATATCGAAGATTTCCATTGTACGACTTATTGCCTTTGGATTCCTTGGATCAGTAGGAAGCGACGCCGCGATATTATCGATAAGTGTAACTAGTTCTCTCTCATACTCTTGATTCACTAATTCCGATTCAGCCGATGATTCATCACCAGGTAATTGAGATATCTTATCATCCTCAGCTTGGCATCGAGCTTCTGTACGGATATTCACCGAGCCACATTTACTACACTTACGTGTGAACTGCCTGGTCCATTGATGTTCACATGTATTACATTTACGCGTCTTCTTGGCTCGATAACTTGAGTTCCCGTCTGGCCAATACTTGATTGTATCAGTAGACTGACACTTCGGACAGATATCAGATACCTCAACTGGTGAAATACCTGAGTTGATACCGCAGTCATCACATACATGCATGAGATTATGCCTATATGTGCTATTAAGTAAGTTTCTAACCCCCATCAACCCAGCATTCCGAAGATAGTGGGCAGGATTACAATTAGTCGACCTGCTAACCATGTTTATTCCGGCAGAGCTGTCCTCAAGAACGGGCGGTCCAACATTATCTTGGCCACCTACAACTCTAACCGATACCATCTCACCAGTTGTGGCGGCTTGTGGTAGGTATTTAAAGACATGCTGCCAAAAGGTGCTAATAACATCATCAATATCAACCGTTAGATTGATGGTGTTAATTCCCCTCCCACCCTTATGCTTTGCGCGCTCTTTGTCAAATATCTTTCTGATGTGACCCTGACGATATGGGTCCCTGATATTGTAGTTTTGCACACCAGAGACAAGGTCCATCATCGATGCAAGAGCCTTGCGATCCACGCTGGTGTTAATTGTCTCTTTTACACGCTGGACTACTTCGTCCGCAACCTTATTTTTGACCCAGGACTGCTTATTTTGCATGGAATACCTTAGATATTTTTCTTAGGTTTTAATTGTTTATCGATCTTTTTGTTGCTTTGTGTTTGCTTCTTTACAAGCTCCTTCTGTGCTTGCTTCTCCTTGCGCTTAGTCTCTGCGGCCTTTCGTAATCTCTCCTTTGTGGCAGCTGACATAGGTTTAGATTCTTTAGTCTTTACCTTAATAACTCCACGGGCCCATGAAGCCAAGTAATGCATCTCTGCATTTTGTCTAGCTCTCTCCAAGAGAGAGCTTTTGCTCATCTGGTCAGCTGTAATAGCTTCGACGAGCGGTTTCAATACATATCCGGGGGCGGTTAATTTATGCGGAGTAAAATACTGGTCCTCTAATCTCTTCTTGAATGCTGCTATGTCAGGTGGGAAGACCACGTTATCATACTGTTTCGGGTCTATGCTTGGCATCAATACTGGCTTATGTTGCTCTAGTTTTTGTTTCATATTTGAATGTATAAGGTGTTATATATGGAAACTTGTCATAGTATCCATTTGGTAGAGAGTATAGGTGCAACCAGTAGTCATAGACACTCTGCCGCCTGACTTCGATGTAATCCTTGGCACATAAAAAGGTCTGATGCCGTACTATCGTGACATCAGACCTAATTAGGGTTCTGCAATGATCTAACGCAAGATCGCCGTCCTCGTATACCCTAATTTCAAGGAGCTCGCCGCCATTCTTGTGGCGGATGAGCGTCCCATTGCTATCCTCGATGGTATATACTGGTCTTTGGAACATTCCGGGGCCGGTATAGACTCCTGCCAAATACTAGTGACAGTGGTGTCCAACCGAATTCGTCATAGAATTGCTGCCCGGAAAGAAATCCTAGTGGAATTGTTAGCATTAACAGCACCATGAGAAGCCTAAAATGCAGCCAAGCTACCCAGAATAATGCTTTCCAAAATGATTTAAAGAAGATGAAAAAAAAGAGTGCCGCACAAACTATTAACCACATAACGCCTCGCCTGCTGTACCGTTACGGGTGTTTACTTAGGGTAATTATGCGTCTGCTGCGTATTGTCTTTACATAGACACTGATATCCCTCATCTGGTGGGCCACCGGTATAGTGAAATTCATGGACACCGAGGTGAGTACTACATAGGCTGTCACAGTTATTAGACACTTCATAGAATTTGGTACAGCCAGTAATTGAGACTAGTAGTATTAATATAATTTTCATGATAACTTCCTGTCGTGGTAGGGCAAATGTAAATCATCAGGCGTTTTAGCCTACTCGTCGGTGTGACGGGTCATCGGCCGATACACGATGGTAGCGAGATACATTCAGCGCCTACCACGACAGAATCCTTTAGTCTACCCAGACT